>Ga0156035_1104_pt1 | contig 34836 bp, 35 predicted proteins | sample RifCSPlowO2_02_FD_107689 | JGI IMG/M metagenome (GOLD analysis project Ga0156035, IMG submission 107689) | Candidatus Rokubacteria bacterium RIFCSPLOWO2_02_FULL_73_56 | reverse complement strand
GAGTGGGACATCGAGAAGCCGGTGGCGCGCCAGTACCTCTCCGCCCCCCAGGGCGTGGCGACGGTCCCCGACGTGCCCAACTGGGCGTGGCACGAGTACGGCATGCGCGTCGGCTTCTGGCGGCTCCTCGAGGCGCTCGCCAAGCGGAAGATCCGGGCCACCACCGCGATCAACGCGCACGTGTGCGCGTCCTACGAGCCGGTGGCCCGCGCGATGCTCGACGCCGGCTGGGAGTTCATGGGCCACGGCGTCAAGCAGGGGGCGATGCACCTGCTGCCCGACCAGCGGGCGGCCATCCACGAGGCCGTGCAGCGCATCCGCGACTTCACCGGCAAGAAGCCGAAGGGCTGGCTCGGCCCCGGCCTCACCGAGACCTGGGAGACGCTCGACCTGCTCGCCGCCGAGGGGATCGAGTACGTCTCCGACTGGGTCAACGACGACCAGCCCTACGAGATCCGGACGGCCTCGGGTCCGCTCGTGTCCGTGCCGTACTCGATCGAGCTGAACGACATCCCGATGATGGTCATCCAGCACCACGAGTCCGGCGCCTGGCTCCAGCGCTGCCGGGACCAGTTCGACCGGCTCTACCTCGAGGGGGCGAGGAACCCGCGCGTGATGGCGCTCGCCGTCCACCCGTACAACTCCGGCGTGCCGCACCGGATCAAGTACTTCGAGGCGGTGTACGACTACATGCGGAAGCAGAAGGGCGTGTGGTTCACGACCGGCGAGGAGATCTACGAGTGGTACAGGACCCACCCGTGGTGAGCGCCCGGACGGGCCGCGCGGTCCTCACCTCCCGCGCTTGAGCGGGGCGACGACGACGTCGGTCGGCTCGCCCCGGAGGAAGCCCGCGACGTTCTCGACGGCCCGCAGCAGGCCGTCCCGCAGCACCTCCGGCGTCTGGCCGGCGTTGTGCGGCGAGAGCACGACGTTCGGGAGGCGGAGCAGGGGGTCGTCGGCCTTGAGCGGCTCCTCGTGGAAGACGTCGAGCCCGGCGCCGGCGATCCGGCCCCGGGTGAGCGCGTCCAGCAGCGCCTCGCGCTCGACGAGCGCCCCGCGTCCGGTGTTGACGAGGAACGCGGTCGGCTTCATCAGCGCGAACTCCCGGCGGCCGAGGAAGCCGCGCGTGTCCGGGCCGAGCCGGAGGTGCAGCGAGACGACGTCGGCCGCGCGGCAGAGCTCGTCCTTCGAGACGGCGCGCGCCCCGAGCGCGGCGATCGCCGGCGCGTCCCCGCGCGCGCTCCAGGCGAGCACGTCCATGCCGAACGCGCGCGCGAGCTCGACGACGCGCGCGCCGATCCTGCCGGTGCCGACCACGCCGAGCGTCTTGCCCAGGAGCTGCGTCAGCATCTCGCGCGGCCACGCGCCGCCGCGCATCTCGTGGTCGATCCGCGGGATCTTGCGCGCGACGGCGAGCATCAGCGCGAGCGTGTGCTCGGCGACCGCGAACGCGTTGACGCCGGGCGTGTTCGTCACCGTGATGCCGCGACGCCCCGCGGCTTCCAGCTCGACGTTGTCGGTGCCGGTGCCCCAGATCGAGATCAGCTTGAGGTTCCGGCAGGCGGCCATGACCGTGTCGGTGAAGCGGGCGTGCGCGCGGATGTTGATCGCGATCGACGCCAGCCCGATGCGGCGGATCAGCTCGGCCTCCTCGTCGGCGCCGCGCGCCGTGTGGACGCGGACCTCGCCGAGCTTCAGGGCCCGCTCGTGGGCGGCGGACTTCTCGAAGACGCTGGGGAAGTCGTCGGGAACGACGATCAGCGGCGCGGCCACGGCCTAGGCGGCGTCGGCGAAGGCGGCCTGGGCGGCGGCCACGCCGGCGCCCGGCTCGCCCTTCGCCCCGAGGTCGCGCAGCGCCAGCTCGAGCGCGCCGAGCGTGGGCAGCACGTACTGCGGGCTCGCGGTGATGCCCATCGTGCCGATCCGGAGCGTCGTCGTGCGGATCCGGTCCAGGCCCGTGCCGATCAGGATGCCGTAGCGCTCGCGCATGAGCGCGACGACCGCGGCGGGCTCGATGCCCGTGGGCGTCCGGACGCAGGAGACCGTGTTCGAGAGGATCGAGGCGTCGGGGAACATCTCGAGCCCCATCGCGGCGAGGCCGCGGCGGAGCGCGGCGGCGGCGACCTCGTGGCGGCGGAAGCGGTGCGGCAGGCCCTCCTCGAGGATCAGCCGCACGGCGACGCGCATCGCCTCGGTGAGGTGCGTCGGGATCGACACGGGCTGGCGGCGTGGCGCGCCGTCGGGCACCTTGCCGCCGCGTGAGACCGGCACCCACCACTCCTTCCAGCGCAGGAGGTCGTAGACGTAGCTCTGCGCCTTCCGGGCGCGGCGCTCCATCGCCTCCCAGGCCCGCGGGCTCACGCCCACGAGCGCCAGGCCGAGCGGCGCCGCGAGGCACTTCTGCGAGCCCGTCATGTTGAGGTCCACGCCCCACTCGTCGGTGCGGACGTCGAGCCCGGCGATCGAGGACACCGTGTCGAGCAGGAACAGCGCGCCCACCGCGCGGGCGATCGTGCCCACCTCGGCGGCCGGATACGTCGTGCCGGTCGAGGTCTCGTTGTGCACGAGCGTGATCGCCTTGGGCCGGAGGCGCTCGGCCTCCCGCCGGAGGCGGTCGAGGTCGAGGCGCGCGCCCCACTCGACCGGGAACTCGGTCCAGTCCGCGCCGACGCGGTTCATGATCTCGCGCATGAGCAGGCCGAACTGCCCCGCGCCGACCACGAGCACGCGATCGCCCGGCTCGATCACCGAGAGCGCGCCCGCCTCGAGGGCGGTGCGGCCCGAGCCCGGCATCAGGAGGACCTCGCCCCGCGTCTGGAACACCTCGCGCAGCGCCAGCGTGGTCGGCTCGAGGACCGCCTCGTCGAACGAGCGGTCGTACTGGATGGCGGCCGGCTGGTTGAGGGCCTGGACGACGGGCCAGGGCAGCTCCGTCGGGCCGGGGATCATCAGCACCGGACGCGTGTGGCACTGGGCCCAGTTGATCGTCACGGACACGGCAGTCTCCTTTGTCGCGCCGATTCTACACCGGCCGTCGCCTGTGGGCGACGCGCTCGGGCTTGCGGAAGATGAAGTAGAGGTTGCGCGAGTAGACGAAGAGCCCCGCGCCCTGGCCGATGATGAAGACCGGGTCCAGCCGGTAGATCGCGTAGGCGAGCAGCGTGACCCCGCCGCCGATCGAAAAGTACCAGAACGCGTGGGGCACCACGCTCTCCTTGGCGCGCTCCGAGGCGATCCACTGCACGAGGAAGCGGCCGGAGAAGAACGCCTGCCCGAGCAGGCCGATGCCGAGCCAAACCTGATCCGTTGTCATCGTGGCAACCCTCACACCGGGCGGACTTGCGTGGAGCCGGTGGGCGGCGGGGCCGCCGGCCACCGGCCGTCGGGGACTACGAGGCCCGACCGAACATCGCGCGCAGGACGTTGTACGCCTTCCGGATATCCTCCGGCCGGCGCCGTCCCGAGACGAGCGCGAAGATCTTCTCGGCCTCCTCCGTGGGGATCGGCTGGTGCTTGTCGCCGACGTCCATGAGGTCCCGGAGCGGGATCTCCAGGGCGGCGGCCACGCGGTAGAGGCTGTCCATCGAGATGGACTTCTCCCCGCGCTCGACCTCGCCGATGAACTTGCCGGACAGGTTGGCCCGCTCGCCGAGCCGCTCCTGGCTGAGGGCCCGCTGTTTGCGCAGCGCCCGGAGGCGCTGCCCCAGGAACTTCCGGACATGCTTGACGGCGCGCTCAGTCACTGGCTCGTCCTCGCTCTCGCAGAGTTGTCATTACACTACCTGTGTCGGGCGTCGCGCGCAACAGTCTCGACGGGCTCGGTGCCCCCCGTCATGATGGCCAGGACGAGGGCCCCGCCGGGGCTCACCACGGCGTGGACGCAGCCCGGCGGGCGCCGGGCGTAGTTGCCGCGCGTGCACGTGCCGGTGTCGTCGGTCACGCTGCCCTCGAGGACGAAGATCTGCTCGTCGCCGAGGTGGCGGTGGCGGGGGATGGCGGCCCCCGGCGCGTAGCGCATCAGGACCGCGCGGCGATCGCCCTCCTCCCAGAGCACCTTCCAGTGGATGCCGGGGCGCCGCTCCTGCCAGGGGCGGCCGGCGACGTCCACGAACAGGCTCGGGGGGGTGTCCGTCACGGCATCAGCGCCGCTGCCGCAGGGCCTCGTCGACGAGCCAGCGGAAGTCGTCCACCGAGATGGCGCCGACCACCGCCCGGTGGTTGATGAGGAAGGTGGGCGTGCTGGTCACGCCGAGCGCCCGCGCCTGGGCCACGTCCTCCTCGACCGCCGCCGCGTAGCGGCGCTCGTCCACGCACCGGGTGAACTCCGCGCGGCCGAGGCCGAGCTCGACGGCGTACCGGATCAGGGCGGCGCGCTCGAAGTTCGGCTGCTCGGCGAAGAGCCGGGCGTGGTAGGCCCAGTACTTGCCGGCGGCGGCCGCGCACCGGGCGGCCTCGTGGGCCGGGCGCGCCAGCGCGTGGCTGTCGAGCGGCCGGTCCTTGAAGACGAGGCGGACCTTGCCCGGGTATTCCTTGAGGATCTGGTCCAGCGCCCGCTGGACACTCTTGCAGTACGGTCACTGGTAGTCGGAGAACTCGACGATCGTGACGGGCGCGTGCACCGGGCCCCTGGTCATCGCCGGGCTCGCGCTGAGCTCGATCTGCGCGGCGGCCGGGCCGACGCCCTGCGCGGCGAGGGTGAGCGCCAGGGCGGCGATGGTGTACACTCGGCGCGGGCTCACGGCGCGAGAATAGCACGACAGGGAGGCGCCATGGACGACCTGCTCCAGCTCGTGTTCGGGACGTTCGCCTCGCGATCCCACCTCGTGGTCCGGCTCGGACTCGGCGTGATCTTCTTCGCGCACGGCGCGCAGAAGGTCTTCGGCTGGTTCGGCGGCAAGGGGCTCGCCCAGACGATCGCCGGCTTCCGCCAGATGAACATCCCCCCGGCGGCGACGGTCCTGGCGGCGTGCATCGAGTGCTTCGGCGGGCTCGCGCTCCTGCTCGGCTTCCTGGCGCGGCCGGCGTCGCTCGGGCTGATCGTGGTCATGCTGGTCGCGATCTCCAAGGTGCACGCCCGGCACGGCTTCTTCCTCAACTGGTCGATGGAGCCCGGGCGGGGGCACGGCTGGGAGTTCAACCTGGCGCTGATCGCGATGGCGCTCTCGATCCTCATCGGGGGCGCCGGGATGTGGTCGATCGACCGGCTGCTCGTGCCCTGGGGCGAGTGATCGCGTGGGGGGCCCCGCGATGGCCCCCGATGCTGCGCCGTGGCGCTCCTCGAGACTCCGCCGGGCGACTGACGGCGAGTGTGCCGTTCTCGAAGTCATGTGACGCGCCGTCGCACGTGGCGTCCGGGCCGACGGGCGCGGGCGGGAGGGGTCGTCGGGAATCCGTTCCCGCCACGGGGGGCGCGGACCGCGCGCGCCCGGCGGCCCGTCGCACGCCGACCGTGAACATGATTGCGTGGACGGAACGCTAGGCGGCGCGCCCGCCCTCCTCGGTGAGCGTGGTGATGACGTACGTGCCGCTCTTCTCGTCGCGCTCGAGGGTGACGATCTTCTGCTTGGCCGCCTCCTCGAGGAGCTTCGAGAAGGTCGAGAAGCCGTAGTACGACTCGTTGAACGCCGGGTTCTTCCGGATCATGGTCTGCTTGACCATGGACCCCCACAGCGTCTCCTTGTTCTCGCGCTGCAGCGCCTGGATCGCGTCGATGAGCTGCGCCATCGCCTCGGCCTTCTTCTCGGGCAGCCCCCGGAGCAGGTTGGTCTTCTTCGTGTCGCGGATGAGGTCCTCGTAGAAGATGAACTCGTCGCAGTTGGCCACGAGCAGGTCGGAGGACGACGACTTCACGCCGAGGCCGATCACGTAGCGGTCGTTCTCGCGGAGCTTGGAGACGAGCGGGGAGAAGTCCGAGTCGCCCGAGACGAGCGCGAAGGTGTCGATGTGGGTCTTGCCGTAGGCGAGGTCGAGGGCGTCCACCACCATCCGGATGTCGGCCGAGTTCTTGCCGCTGTAGCGGCTCTGGGGCACGTCGATCAGCTCGATCGCCCATTCGTGGAACGGGCGCTTGTACTCGGTGAAGCGGTTCCAGTCCGCGTACGCCCGCCGGACGATGATCTTGCCCTTCTCCAGGAGTCGCTCGAGCACCAGCTTGATCTCGAAGGCCTTGTACTGGGCTTCCTTGACGCCGCGGGCGATGTTCTCGAAGTCGATGAACAACGCCAGCTTCCGTTCCCCGTTCATCCGCCGTGTCCTTTCGTGGCGAACCCTCCCCGTCCGGCGACGTGTCCTACCGTCATTATATGTCTCCGCCGCGACGCGGCCCAAGAAGCTCGTGGCGCCGGGCGCGGTGTATAGTGGGGCCATCGTGGCGAAAGTGCTGTGGGAGCTCTGGAAGCTGCGGAGGGCGCAGATGAAGCAGGCCGATCCTGCCGTGGCGGGCCGGGTGCCGCCGGGACAGACCCTGACCACGAAGTGGCCGGTGCTCACGTACGGGCTGACGCCCCGGTTCGACCCCCGGACCTGGACCTTCCGGTGCTTCGGGCGCGTCGAGCGCGAGGTGGCGTGGACGTGGGACGAGCTCCGCTGCCTCCCGCGCGTGACGCTCACCTCGGACATCCACTGCGTGACGCGGTGGTCGAAGCTCGACAACGTCTGGGAGGGCGTCTCGATCCACGAGATCATGAAGCACGTCGCGCCGCTGCCCGGCGCGCAGTGGGTCGTGCAGCACGCCGACCCGGACTACACGACCAACATCGCGCTCGCGGACCTCGTGCAGGACGACGTGCTGCTGGCGCTCCGCCACAACGGGCGCGACCTCGAGCCCGACCACGGCGGGCCGATGCGGCTCGTCGTGCCGAAGCTCTACTTCTGGAAGAGCGCCAAGTGGCTGCGCGGCTTCGAGTTCGTCGACGTGAACCCGCCCGGGTTCTGGGAGCAGAACGGCTATCACATGAACGCCGACCCCTGGAGGGAGGAGCGCTACTCCGATCAGGAGACGCGCGCGATGCAGCAGATGCGCGCGGAGGCGGTGCGCGCGCTGCGCGACCGCTGACGTCCCGACGGCGGGAGGGGCGGAGCGGGTCCGGCGTCGAGCACGGTAACGACAACGGGTCTCCGCCGGGCCCGCTCCGCCCCCTCCCTCGCGTCCGACGTCGCCGGGCGCGCAGCGCGCCCGCGTTCGCGCGCAGCCGCTGAGCATGCGGATCCTGGTCGTCGAGGACGAGCGGAAAGTCGCGGGCTTCATCCGGCAGGGGCTCGCGGAGGAGGGCCACACCGTCGAGGTCTCGGCCGACGGCGCCGAGGCGCTCGAGCTGCTGCTCGCCGGGCCGCCGTACGACCTGGTCGTGCTCGACCTCATGCTCCCCGGACGCGACGGCGTCACGGTGCTCCGGACCGCCCGCGCGCGCGGCGTCCGGACCCCGGTGCTCGTGCTCACCGCGCGCGACAGCGTCGCCGACCGGGTGACCGGCCTCGACCTCGGCGCCGACGACTACCTGACCAAGCCGTTCGCCTTCGAGGAGTTCCTGGCGCGCGTGCGCGCGCTGCTCCGCCGCGCGGGCGAGGGGCGGCCCGCGCCCCTCACGCTCGACACGCTGGCCCTCGATCCGGCGACCCGCGCGGTCACGCGCGGCGGGCGGCGCGTCGAGCTCACGACACGCGAGCACGCGCTGCTCGAGTACTTCCTGCGCAACACCGGCCGCGTGCTCACCCGGCCGATGATCGCCGAGCACGTCTGGGGTGTCGACTTCGACACCGAGAGCAACGTGATCGACGTCTACGTGGGCTACCTGCGCCGGAAGATCGACGCGCCCGGCGAGCGCCGCCTGCTGCACACGGTGCGCGGCGCCGGCTACGTGCTGAGGGCCGGCGAGTGAGCCGGCGCTGGCCGCCGCTCGGCGTGCGCCTCAGGCTCACCCTCTGGTACACGGCGATCCTGCTCGGGATCCTCGTCGTGATCAGCGGGCTCTCGTACTCGCTCCTGCGGTGGAGCCTCGTGCAGGACCTCGACACCTCGCTCCGCGCGGTCGCGCAGGTGATCCGCGACACCGGCTGGAGCGGCCCCGAGGGCACGGGCGCCGAGGCGCTGCTGCGGGATCTCCTCGGGCCGGAGTTCCACGACAAGTTCTTCCAGCTCATGGACCCCGAGGGCCGCCCCGGCGCGCACTCGGCCGAGCTGCGCGACCGGCTCCCGCTCTCGCCGCGGGCGCGGCAGCGCGCCGCCGCCGGCGGCGAGACTTACGAGACCGTGCGCCTCGCCCGGGGGGCGCGCGTGCGCCTGCTCACCATGCCCGTGGACCGCGGCGGCCACCTCGTGCGGCTCATCCAGGTCGGCATGCCGCTCGACCGCGCCGAGCGCGCGCTCGGGCGTTACCTCGAGACGCTGCTCGTCCTGGTCCCGCTCGGCCTCGGCCTCGCCGCGGCGGGCGGGGCGGTGATCGCGCGGCGCGCGCTCAAGCCCGTGGACGAGATGTCCCGGACGGCGCGCCGCATCACCGGGGAGGAGCTCGGGCGCAGGATCCGCGGGCGCGGCACCGGCGACGAGCTCGATCACCTGGCCGGCACGCTGAACGCGATGCTGGCGCGCCTCGAGGACGCCTTCGCCCAGGTGCGGCGCTTCGCCGCCGACGCCGCGCACGAGCTCCGCACGCCGCTCACCGCGCTCAAGGGCGGCATCGAGGTCGCCCTGCGCGCCGAGCGCACGCCGGAGGAGTACCGGCGCGTCCTGGTCTCGAGCCTCGAGGAGGTCGAGCGGCTCGTCCGGCTCGCCGAGGACCTGCTGCTGCTCTCGCGGTTCTCGGCCGGGGCGCCGCCGGCGCGCGAGCGCGTGGAGCTCGCGCCGCTGCTGCGCGACCTGCGCGAGGTGGGCGAGCGGCTCGCGCTCCCGCGGGGCGTGAGCGTCCGCCTGGACGCGCCCGCGCCGCTCGCGGTGCAGGGCGACCCGGCGGCGCTGCGGCGCGCGGTGCTCAACCTCGTGGAGAACGCGGTCAAGTACACGCCCCGGGGCGGGCGCGTCGAGGTCTCCCTGGCCGCGGTGGATGGGAGCGCCGCGATCGCCGTGCGCGACACCGGCGTCGGCATGGACCCGGCCGAGGCCGCACGGGTGTTCGAGCCGTTCGTGCGCCTCGACGCCGCGCGCGCGCGCGACACGGGCGGTGCCGGCCTCGGGCTGGCCATCGTGCGCTCGATCGTGCTCGCCCACGACGGCACGCTCGCCGTCGAGAGCGCGCCGGGCGCCGGCAGCACGTTCACGATCCGCCTGCCGCTCGGCTAAGAAACTTCTCATTCCCGTCTCATCGGTCGCTCACGTTCCTCCGCTACGCTCGCGGGGGAAAGGAGAGACCCGATGACCTATCTCGTGCAGGAGCAGCTCAAGCCCCACGGCCTCAAGGGCATCTCGGACGACCAGATCGAGGAGCACTGGGCCCTCTACAAGGGCTACGTCGGCAACACGAACGGCCTGCTCGCGGAGCTCGCGCAGGCGGGCGCCGGCACGCGCCACTGGGCGGAGCTCAAGCGGCGGGCCGGCTTCGAGTGGAACGGGATGGTCCTCCACGAGTACTACTTCGGGAACCTCGCGGCGGGCGTCCAGATGAACCGGCGCGGCGCGCTCGCGGAGCGCCTGGCGCACGGCTGGCGCACCGTCGAGGCGTGGCAGGAGGACTTCGTCAAGACCGGCATGATCCGCGGGATCGGCTGGGCGATCCTCTACCACGATCCGCTCACCGACAGCCTGTTCAACTGGTGGGTGAGCGAGCACGAGGTCAACCACCCCGCGGGCCTCAACCCGATCCTGGTCCTCGACGTCTTCGAGCACGCCTACATGGTCGACCACGGCGCGGGCGGGCGGAGCCAGTACATCACCGCGTTCATGGACAACGTCAGCTGGGGCGCCGTGCAGCAGCGCTTCGCCGACAGCCGCGCGCGCAAGGCGGTGAGCCGGTTCGCGGCGGCGGCGTGAGCCCGCGAGGCGGGGGGTCCGATGGATGACTGGTGGACGGAGCTCGAGGGAGACGTCCTGGCGTGCTTGAGGACGGCGGGTGCGATCCCGCCGGCGGAGGTGGGCCGGCGCCTCGGCGTCTCGGAGGACAGCGCGGCCTCGCTGCTGGCGATGCTTGCCCGCGAGGGCAAGGTGCGGATCGCGCTGGTCGAGCTCGTCGCGGAGCCGCGCTCGTGACCGCCGGCGCGCTGGTCGTGCTCGCCTCGACGGCGATCGTGCTCGGCATGCCGTGGTGGCAGGCGCGGCGCGAGCTGGCCCACGGCGTCGAGCTCGTCACCGCGGGCCGGTATCAGGCAGCCGCGCGCACGCTCGTGCGCGCCGTCGCGGCGCGCCCGGGCGACGCGCGCGCCCACTACTACCTGGGACTCGCGTACTCCCGCCTCGGGCTGCGTGACGGCGCGCGGCACCAGCTCGCCGACGCCGCCCGCCTCGCGGGGGACGATCCGATCGGGACGCTGGCCCGGCAGGCGCTCACGGCCGTGGCCCAGACGGACACTGGAGCAGTGCAGGACGACAGCGAAAGGAGCGTACGATGAACCTCAGGATATCCCGTTCGCGGTGGGCGCTGGGGTCGGTCGCGCTGGTGGCGGCACTCGCCCTCGTCGCGCTGGCACCGCGTCTCGGCTTCACGACCGGCGCGCCGTCGCCGCTCTGGACGGAGCGCCCGCTCACCGCCACGCCGCCCACAGCCGTGCCGCCCTCGCCGTGGATCGCCCTCGCGCACGACCTGAAGCCGGCGGTGGTGAACATCAGCACCAAGCGGACCGGCGCGGGCGTGCGGCTCGAGAGCCCGCTCGGCAACGACGACCCGTTCAACGAGTTCTTCAAGCAGTTCTTCGGCAACCAGCCCCGGCAGATGCTGCGAAGCCTCGGCTCGGGCTTCATCGTGAATCCCGACGGCTACATCGTGACGAACAACCACGTCATCGACGGCGCGACCGAGATCAAGGTGACGCTGTCCGACGGACGTGAGCTGGCGGCGAAGGTCCTCGGGCGCGACCCGAAGACGGACCTCGCGCTGCTGAAGGTGGAGGCGCACGGGCTGCCCGTGATCCCGCTCGGCGACTCCACGGCACTCCAGATCGGCGAGCCGGTCATGGCGATCGGTAACCCGTTCGGCCTGTCCGAGACCGTCACGACGGGCATCGTGAGCGCGACCGGCCGGGTGATCGGCGAGGGCCCCTACGATGACTTCATCCAGACGGACGCGTCGATCAACCCCGGCAACAGCGGCGGGCCGCTCATCAACACGCGCGGCCAGGCGGTCGGCATCAACACCGCGATCTTCACGCGGAGCGGCGGCTCGGTCGGCATCGGGTTCGCGATCCCGATCAACCTCGCCAAGCCCGTGGTGACGCAGCTGGCCGCGAGCGGGCACGTCACGCGGGGCTGGCTCGGCGTGACGATCCAGCGGGTGACGCCCGAGCTCGCGAAGAGCTTCCGGCTGCCGGAGACCCGCGGCGCGCTGGTGAGCGCCGTGGTGGAGGGCTCGCCGGCGCAGACGGCGGGGCTCAAGCCGGGGGACGTCATCGTGGCGTACAACGGCCGCACGGTGGCGCGCTCGGACGAGCTGCCGCGCGCGGTGGCGGCGACGCCGGTTGGCCGTGAGGTGCCGCTCTCGGTGCTGCGCGACGGCAAGACCGTCGCGCTGACCGCGAAGATCGCCCGCCTCGCCGAGGTCGACGAGGCGGCCAGCCCGGCGTCGGGCGAGAAGCCGCGGCTCGGCCTCCAGCTCCAGACGCTCACGCCGAAGCTCGCCGCGGAGCTCGGGCTCCGCGATCGGAGCGGCGTGCTCGTGCGGGGTGTCGAGGACGGCAGCCCCGCGGCCGGCGCCGGGCTCCGCCCGGGGGACGTGATCGCGGAGATCGACCACCGGCCGGTGAAGAACGTGGAGGACCTCAAGGAGACGATGGCGCGGCACGCGCCGGGCACGCCGACGCTGCTCCTCGTCCATCGCGAGCACGGCAACCTCTACATCGCGATCGGCTCCTGAGGCCGCGCGTCGGGGAAGGAGAACAGCCATGCTCGCCGACGTGGTCGACGGTGTGGCCGGGGCGCGCGCGCCCCGGCCTGCTCACGTGGTACCGCGAGATGGCGCCGACCTGGCTCGGCGCCGAGCCGGCGGTGCGCCGTCGCCTCATCCTGCGCACGCACCGCTGGATCGTCGAGCGGGTGCTGAGTCCGCTCTCGCGCGGCCGGGAGCCCGCGGTCGAGGACCTGGCCGCGGGCGGACGGCTCGGCTGGATGCTCGTGCGCACCCTCACCGGCGGGGAGGCGGCCGTGTGGCGGCCGTGGATCCAGCTGACGCTCGCCGACCTGCGGCGCGCGCTGTCGTGGCTACGGCAACCCGGTGAACGGGCGCCGGATGGCGGGGCTCGCGCCGCCCGCGGCGCTCGACGCGGGCGCGCCCGTCGCGCCGGTCCGGTTCTGGGCGCCCGCTCAGCCCGCGAGGAACTCGGTGAGCAGGGCCTGGAAGGCGGCGGGCCGGTCGCCCGGCACGGTGTGGCCCGCGCCCGGCACCTCGACGAGCCGCGCGCGCGGGTTCTCGCCGAGCATCCGCGCGGCGGTCTCGGGCGCGAGCACGTCGGAGTCGGCGCCGCGCACGAGCAAGATCGGGCAGGCGAGCGCGCGCCACGCGGGCCAGAGGTCGACGGGATCGCGCCAGCGCCCCGCCCGCACGGCCTCGCGGAGCGCGCGGTCGTACTTCCAGACGAGGCCGCCCTCGGGCGCGGGACGCGTGGCGTGGCGCACGCGATGGCGGAGCATGGCCTCGCTGTAGCGCGGATTCGCGGCCCGCTGCCACGCGAGCGCCTCGTCGAAGCCCGCGAAGCGCTCCGGCGCCGTCGCCATCAGCGCGCCGACGCGCGCGCGGCCCGCGGGCGCGACGTCGGGCCCGATGTCCACGACGACGAGCCGCGCCACCCGCTCGGGCCACCGGGCCGCGAAGGCGATCGCCACGCGGCCGCCCAGGGAGAGCCCGACGAGGCTCGCGCGCGCGAGGCCGAGCGTGTCGGCGAACGCGGCGAGGTCGCCCGCCAGGCTCTCCACCGTGTAGTCGCCGCCGGGCGCGGGGTCGGAGTCGCCGTGGCCGCGCTGGTCGAGCGCGAGGACGCGGAAGCGGCCCGCGAGCACGGCGACCTCGTCGTCCCACGTGCGCGCGTGGCCGGTGATGCCATGGAGGAACACGAGCGGCGGCGCCGCGGGGTCGCCGGCCTCGGTGTAGTGGAAGCGCCGGCCGTCGAGGAGGAGCGTCCGGTCGTCGGGCATGCCGGATTCTAGCAGGAACCTGCTACGATCCGCTGCATGGCGCCCGCGCACCGCCCGACGGCCGCCGCCCGCTCCCGCGGCAAGCTCGCCGCGGCGCTCGGACTCACGCTCGCCTTCCTCGTCGTCGAGGTGGCCGGCGCCTGGTGGACGGGGAGCCTCGCGCTGCTGGCCGACGCGGGCCACATGCTCACGGACGCGGGCGGCCTCGCGCTCGCGCTCTTCGCGATCTGGATCGCCGGCCGCCCGCCGACGCCCGAGAAGACCTACGGTTACTACCGCGTGGAGATCCTCGCCGCGCTCGTGAACGGCCTCGTGCTGCTCGTCGTCGCCGGCGGCATCCTCTGGGAGGCGTACCGCCGCCTGCTCGCGCCGCCGGCGGTGCTCGGGGGCCCGATGCTCGCCGTCGCCGCCGGCGGCCTCGTCGTCAATCTGGGCGCGATGTGGCTGCTGCGGGGCGCCGCGGCGGCGAGCCTCAACGTGCGGAGCGCGTACCTGGAGGTGGCGGGCGACGCGCTGAGCTCCGTGGCCGTCCTCGCCGCCGCGACGGTGATCCTGACGACCGGCTGGACGCCGGCCGACCCGCTCGCGAGCGCCACGATCGCGCTGTTCATCGTGCCGCGCACGTGGGGGCTCCTGCGCCAGGCCGTGAACATCCTGCTCGAGGGCACGCCCGCGCACCTCGACCTCGGCGAGATCGAGGAGGCGATGCGCCACGTGCCGGGCGTGCGGCGCGTCCACGACCTGCACGTCTGGACGCTCACGTCGGGCATGGAGGCGATGAGCGCGCACGTCGTCGTGGACGACGTGGGCCAGAGCGAGCGCCTGCTCGAGGCGCTCCACAGGGTGCTGCACGCGCGCTTCGGCATCGACCACACGACGATCCAGCTCGAGACCGCGCCGCCGGCGGTGCTCCGCATCCAGACGCCCGGCGCCGGCGATCCGGTATAGTGGGGGGCCACGAGGAGACGCCCATGGGGACATTCGCGCTGACGGACAAGGCGGTGCTGCTCCGGCCCGAGGACGACGTCGCGGTCGCGAAGGCCGAGATCCCGGCGGGGTCGGTCCTGGAAGACGGGGCGGCGCGCATCACGGTGCGACAGGACATCCGGCCCGGGCACAAGGTCGCCCGCCGCGCGCTCGCCCCGGGCGCGCCCGTGCGCCGCTACGGCCAGGTGATCGGCTTCGCCACGCAGCCGATCGCCGTCGGCGACCACGTCCACACGCAGAACCTCGGCATCGGCGCGCTCGGCGCCGAGCGCTACGAGGTCGGCGTGGACGTGCGGCCCGTGGACCTCTACCCGCCCGACCGGATGCGCCATTTCGACGGCTACGAGCGCGACGACGGGCGCGTCGGCACGCGCAACTACGTGGCGATCATCTCGGGCGTCAACTGCTCGGCGAGCGTGAGCCAGTTCGTGAAGGACAAGTTCCGCGACGTCCAGCGCGAGTTCCCCAACGTGGACGGCGTGATCGCGATCACCCACAAGTCGGGCTGCGGCACGAAGCTCTTCGGCGAGGACCACCTGGCGCTCCAGCGCGTGCTGGCCGGCTACGCCAAGCACCCGAACGTCGCCGCCTACATCCTGGTCGGGCTCGGCTGCGAGGTGAACCAGGCCGCGGGCATGGTCGAGCGCCAGCGCATGGCCGCGCCCGGCCACCCGGAGCGCAAGCCGTTCCTGGTCAACATCCAGGAGGCGGGCGGCATCCGCAAGACCGTCGAGCGCGCCGCCGCCGAGGTGGCGAAGCTGCTCCCGCAGGCCGACGCGGCGAGGCGGACGAAGCAGCCGGTCTCCGAGCTCACGCTCGCGACGAACTGCGGCGGCTCCGACGCCAACTCCGGCATGACCGCGAACCCGGCGCTCGGCTGGGCGGTGGACGAGCTCGTGCGCTACGGCGGCACCGGCGTGCTCGCCGAGACCCCCGAGATCTACGGCGCCGAGCACCTGCTGATCCGCCGCGCGATCAGCGAGGGCGTCGCCAAGAAGCTCCTCGACCGCTACACGTGGTGGGAGTGGTACTGCCGCGGCATCGAGGCGATGGACAACAACCCCGCGCCCGGCAACAAGGCCGGCGGCCTCACGACCGTGTTCGAGAAGTCGCTGGGCGGCGTCGCCAAGGGCGGCACGACGCCGCTGATGGACGTCTTCCTCTACGGCGAGCCGATCACGACGCGGGGCTTCGTCTTCATGGACACGCCCGGCCACGATCCGGTCTCGATCACGGGCCTCGTCGCGGGGGGCTGCAATCTCATCTGCTTCACGACGGGCCGGGGCTCGGTGTTCGGCTGCAAGCCCGTGCCGTCCATCAAGCTGGCGACGAACTCGCTGATGTACCGCCACATGGCGGAGGACATGGACCTCAACTGCGGCGTGATCCTCGAGGGCACGCCGCTGCCGGCGGTCGGCCGGCAGATCTTCGAGGAGATGCTGGCGGTCGCCTCGGGCAAGCGCACGAAGAGCGAGCTCTCCGGGGTGGGCGAGGAGGAGTTCGCCCCCTGGATCATCGGCCCCGTGATGTAAAGCAAGAGCTTCATCCGTCTTCCGGCCCCGCAGCGCTCACGCACCTTGCCACCTCCGGGCAGATGGGATACCGTCAGCGCCGGCCTATCGGAAGGGTTGTAGGTCGAGGTGCGCACCACTGCGCTTTTCGTCGAGCTCGTGGTCGTAGGAGTCGGCGCAGCCGCCCGGGTCGGTCTTCTGCTCCTTGCGGGGTTCGGACACGAGTGGGTCCCATGGAGCCATCGAGCTCGCTGAACGACGACATCAAGCGGCACTACGCGAGGGGCGACCTGGCGACGCTCGTCCTCACGGCGCTCGCCAGCGCGGGAAAGGACGTGGACCGCCTCGCGCCGGAGGACCTGGCGCCGATCGACGAGTTCCACGTCCGCGGCCGGCTGGCGACGCTCGAGCTGGCGCGCGCCGCCGGGCTCGACGCGAGCACGCGCGTCCTCGACGTCGGGAGCGGCATCGGGGGGCCGTCGCGCTGCATCGCCAGCGCGTTCGGCTGCCGGGTCACGGGCATCGACCTGACCGACGAGTACTGCCGCGTGGCGACGATGCTCGCGGAGCGCACCGGGCTCGCGCACCTGGTGACGTACCGGCAGGGCGATGCGCTGGACCTGCCCTTCCCGGACGGCGCCTTCGACGTCGTCTGGACCCAGCATGCCGCGATGAACATCCCGGACAAGGCGACGCTCTACCGGGGGATGCACCGCGTGCTGAGGCCCGGCGGGGCGCTCGCGCTCTACGACGTCCTCGCCGGCCCCGCCGGCCCCGTGCATTTTCCCGTCCCGTGGGCCCGCTCGCCCGAGGCGAGCTTCCTCGTCACCCCGGACGAGCTGCGGCGGCTGCTCGAGGCGAGCGGCTTCAGGATCGAGCGCTGGGACGACACGACGGAGGCGGCCACCCTGTGGTTCACGAGCCTGGTCAAGAAGGTCCAGGCGGCGGATCCGCCGCCGCTCGGCCTGCACGTGCTCCTGGGGCCGGACTTCCGGGTCATGGCCCGGAACCTCGCGCGCAACCTCGAGGAGGGGCGCGTCCTCCTCGCTCAGGTCGTCGCGCGGACGTAGAACCGAGAGCGGCCGGCCGTCACGGCGCCGGGCGCTACGACTTCACGACGGTGACGACCAGGCCGATGGACGCCAGGATGTTGCCGACGCGCACGCACTCGGTCTCGGCGCCCACCTTCACGACCGCCTTGCCGGTGTTGTGCACCTGCCAGGCGATCTCCCAGCCCTCGGCCTCGCTGCAACCGATCGCCTTCTGGAGCTGCTTCACCACCTGCTCGAAGGTGTGACACTCGCAGTTGTGGAGGATGGTCATCCACGGGGGGGCGACCGCCCCCTCGGTGATGCCCTCGACCTCGGACTCGGGCAGGACCTGCTCGGCCATGGTCTCAGTCTAGCCCTTGGATTTCCATCTCGTCCTCGGGGCGGCCGAACACGCCGGCGGCGCGCAGGGCGGCGATCCGGTCGGGAGCGTACTGCAAGAGGCCGCGCAGGATCTCGTCGGTGTGCTGGCCGAGCCGGGGCGCCGGCCCGGGCCGCGTGACCGCGCCGGGCGTCTTCACCGGCGAGGCGACCTCGCGCAGCGTGCCGAGCTCGGGGTGCGTGACCTCGAGGAGCATCCCGCGGGCGCGCACCTGCTCGTCGGCCAGCGCCTCCGCCACCGTGTTGACCGGCGCGCAGGGCACGCGGCCGCGCAGGCGCCCGAGCCAGTCCGCGGTCGTGCGCTCGACGAAGCGCGCCTTCAGGACGGGGAGCAGGGTGTCCTTGTGCGCGAGGCGGTCGGGGAACGTCGCGAAGCGCGGGTCGCGCCCGAGCGCGGGGAGCCCGAGGGCGTCCACCAGCGCCTCCCAGAACTTCGGCTTGTTGCAGAACACGACGATCCAGCCGTCCTTCGTCGGGAAATTCTGCGCCGGCACGAGCGCCTGGTGGCCGGAGTCGGCGACGCGCGCGGGCTGCCAGTCGCGGTTGAGCGCCCAGATCGCGAAGTAGGAGAGCATGCTCACCGCGGTGTCGAGGAGCGAGACGTCGAGATCGCGGCCCTGGCCGCTCCGCTGGGCGTCCCAGAGCCCGGCCAGGAGCGCCGCCATCGAGGCGTAGCCGCCGGCGAAGTCGATCACCGAGACGCCGCACTTCTCCGGCGGCCCGCCGGGCTCGCCGGTGACCGCCATGTAGCCCGCGTAGCCCTGGATGAGGTAGTCGTACGCGGGCTCGGCCGCGCGCGGCCCCGTGGCGCCGAAGCCCGAGAGCGAGCAGCAGACGATCGCGGGGTTCACCCGGCCGAGCGCGGCGTAGGTGAGGCCGAGCTTCGCCGGCAGGTCGCCGCGGAGGTTGTTGTAGACGGCGTGCGAGACGCGCACGAGGTCGTGGAGCACGCCGCGCGCCTCGGGGTGGCGCAGGTCGAGCGCCAGCGACTTCTTGCCGCGGTTGAACGACTGGAAGTAGAGCGAGTCGCCCCCGCGCGCGTCCGGCCCGACCGAGCGCGAGACGTCGCCGCCGACCGCCGGGTCCTCGATCTTGAGCACCTCGGCGCCCAGGTCGGCGAGGAGCTGGGTGCCGAAGGGGCCGGCGCCGAACTGGGAGACGGCGAGGACGCGGAGGCCCTCGAGCGGCGCGCGGGCGGCGTCGGGTGGCATCAGGAGGGGAGCTGGCCTTCGCCGAGCGTGGCGTGGCTCTTCTTCGGCGCGAGCAGCTTGCGGCGGAAGGTCATCACGACCTCGCCGCGCTGGTTCAGGACGCGCGTCTCGACGGCCACGACGCCGCGATCGCCCCGCTTCGACTCGCGCGTGTCGAGGACGGTCGTCTCGGCGTAGAGCGTGTCGCCGATGAAGGTCGGCCGGTCGTGGGTGATCCGCTCGTACTCGAGGTTGGCGATCGCGCGTCCCGACACGTCGGCGACGGTCATGCCGACGCCGATGGCGAAGACGAGCGGCCCGAGCACGATCCGCTGCTTGTGCTGCGTGTGCTTCTCGGCGTAGTGGGCGTCGGAGTGGACGGGGTGCTGGTTCATCGTCAGGAGGGCGAACCACGTGCAGTCCGCCTCGCTGATCGTGCGGCCGGGCCAGTGGCGGATCACCTCGCCCGGCGTGAACTCCTCGAAGTAGCGTCCGTAGGCCATCGGCGACCTCAGCGGGGGGTGAGGAGCGCGTCGAGGGGGCTCGGGTGCGCGGCGCGCCAGGCGTCGGCGACGGCGCGGCCGAGCGCGGCGCGGTCCTGCTCCACCTCGGTCGGCGTCAGCAGGAGCTGCGCGGCGTCGCGGTAGCAGCGCTCGATCGGGAACTCGGCGACGTAGCCGTAGCCGCCGTGGATCCGCATGGCCTCGAGCGTGACGCCGACGGCCGTGTCGGCGGCGAAGACCCGCGCGCTCAGGATGGCCTCGCGCCGCTCCCGCTCGGCGGCGTCCTGGAGGAGCAGGCGCGCCGCGGTGATCGCGGTCGCCATGTCGGCCAGCTTGAGCTGGACGGCCTGGTGCTGCCAGAGCGGCTTGCCGAACGCCGTCCGCTGCTGCGCGTACCGGAGCGCCGCCTCGAACGCCGCCTGCGCGAGCCCGACCGTGACGGCGGCGAGGCCGAGCCGGGCCTGGTCGAAGGTCGCGAGCGCCAGCTCGCCGCCGAGGAGAGCGTCGTCGCCGAGCCTCGCGCCGTCCGTGAGCAGCAGCGCGCGGGCGAGGCCCCGGAGCCCGACGTCGGGCGGCGCCGCGCGCACGCTGACGCCGGGCGCGTCGCGCGGGACCAGGAGGGCGGCGCCCAGGGCGTCGGCGCCGCCGCGCGCCAGGAAGACGTCGGCGGCGGCGTGGCTGACGACGCACGGCAGCTCGAGGACCCAGGCGGCGCCGTCGCGCCGCGCGTCGAGGCGTCCGCCGAAGGCGAGCCCGGCCAGGCGCTCGCCGCGCGCCAGCGCGGGCAGGAGCCGGTCCCGCTGGGCGCGGGTGCCGAAGCGCGCGACGGCCTCGCAGGCGGCCAGGTGGACGGCGGTGAGCACGGCGAGCGCGGCGGAGCCGCGGGCGAGCTCCTCGACCATCGTCGTCCACGTCCGCGCGTCGAGGCCGAGGCCGCCCCACTCGGGCGGGATCGTGGCGCCGAGGATGCCGAGCTCGGCCAGGCCGCGCAGCAGCTCGGCGGGGTAGCGGCCGGCGGCGTCGAGGTCGCCGACGGCGGGCACGACCGCCTTGTCCACGAACTGGCGGACGGCCAGCGCCATCTGGCGTCGCTCCTCGGGCTCGCCCTCGCGCGAGGTGAGGGCGCCGAGCGTCTCGCCGTGCCGCGTCACCAGGCTCTTCGCGATGAGCGTGCGCTGGATCTCGTTCGTGCCCTCGCCGATGAGCATGAGCGGCGTGTCACGGTAGTGCCGCTCGACCTCGAGCTCGGTCGAGGCACCGCGCGCGCCGTGCCAGCGGAGCGCGGCGAGTGCGACCTCGTGGGCCGCCTCCGAGGCGAAGAGCTTGGCCATGCCCGCCTCGAGGTCGCAGCGCTCGCCGCGGTCCTTCATGCCCGCGGCCCAGTAGGTGAGCAGGCGCGCGGCGTGGACGCGGGTCGCCATGCCGGCGAGCGGCGTCGGGTCGTCGCCGGCCGCCGGATGCTCGAGGCTCGCGTCGAGCGCGGCCTGGGCGACGCCGACGCAGCGCGCGGCGATGTTGAGGCGGCCGGCCTCGAGCCCCTGCATCACCTGCGCGAAGCCGCGCCCCTCGACGCCGCCGACGAGGTTCGCCGCCGGCACGGGGACGCCCTCGAACACCAGCTCGACGGTGTCCACGCCCTTGTAGCCGAGCTTCGCGAGCGACTTCATCACCCGGAAGCCGGGGTGCCCCTTCTCGACGATGAAGCAGGACATCCCCCGGTAGGGGGGCCGGGCCTTCGGGTCGGTGACGGCGAGCAGCGCGAAGGCGTGACCCTCGCGGCCGTTGGTGATGAACATCTTGGTGCCGTCGAGCACGTACCGGTCGCCCTCGCGGCGGGCCGTGGTGCGGATCGCCTGGACGTCGGAGCCGGCGTGGGGCTCGGTGAGGCAGAGGCCCCCGCGCACCTCGCCGCTCGCGAAGCGCGGCAGGAGGCGCTGCCGCTGCTCCTCGGTGCCGTGGTGGAGCACGATGAGCGTCATCATCGTGTGGCTGTTGATCACGCCGGCGAGCGACATGAAGCCGCGGCACAGCTCCTCGACGACGCGCGCGTAGGTCGTCACGTCGAGGCCGAGGCCGCCGTAGGCAGCCGGGATCAGCGCCCCGAAGAGGCCGAGCTCGCGCAGGCGCGCGACCAGCGCGTGCGGGTAGGCGTCGGCGTGCTCGAGCGCGGGCGCGGCGGGGCGCACCTCGGTCGCCACGAACGTCCGGACCGCGTCGAGCACCGGCTGGCTCATCGGCGATTCGATACTACAATAAAGGTCGCGATGCCTCTCGACGACCTTGTCCTCGGCGTCCAGAACGCGCTCGACCGTCTCGTGCGCCGCGTGCGGCTCGGCCGTGCGCCCGCCGCCGACCGCAGGCGCCTGCTCGTCGTGCAGATCGACGGTCTCTCGCGCGCGGTGCTCGAGGAGGCGCTGGCGCTCGGCCGGGCGCCGTTCCTCCGGCGGCTCCTCGAGCAGCGCGGCTTCCGCCTGGTCCCGCTGTGCGTCGGGCTGCCGAGCTCGACCCCGGCCTTCCAGCTGGCGGCCATGTACGGCGTGCGCCCCGACATCCCGGGCTTCCACTACCGCGACAAGCGCCGGGGGGCGGACGTCTACTTCCCGCGCGGCGGCGACGCGGCGCTGGTCGAGCGGGCGCAGGCGGACGGCCGGCGCGGCATCCTCGCGGACGGCAGCGCCTACGGCTGCGTGTTCACGGGCGGCGCGGCGAACAACCTGCTCACGTTCGCGATGATGTGGCGGCCGAGCGGCGCGGGGCTGCTGCGGCTGGTCTCGAAGCTCGTCGTGCTCGGCTGGGTCGCGGTGAAGGCGAGCACGCTCACGGCGCTCGAGCTGACCCGCGCGCTGCTCCGGCTCGTCGCGGACCCGGTGGGCGAGAGCGCGCGCGGCTGGCGCTGGCTCGCGATCAAGATCGCCATCTCCGTGTGGCTGCGCCAGCTCTTCACGCTCGCGGTCTCGCGCGACCTCTACGCCGGCGTGCCCGCGATCTACGTCAACTACCTCGACTACGACGTCTTCGCGCACGCGTACGGCCCGCGCCACCGGCGGGCGTTCCGGGCCCTCCGCCGCGTCGACGCCTCGATCCGGCAGCTCTGGAACGTGCTGCGACGCGTGCCCGAGCACCGCTACGACCTCTGGATCCTCGCCGACCACGGCCAGGCGGCGTGCACGCCCTACCGGCGCCTGGCGCGCGGCCGGCCGCTCGAGGACGCGCTGTTCGACGAGTTCTTCGACGCGCCGGCGCCGCGCCCGGCGCCGCGGCCGGCCCGCCCGGGACGGCGCTGGGCGGCCGCGCTGCGCGCGGTCGGCACGCGGGCGCCGGGCATGTTCCAGCGCTTCGTCAACTACCTCGAGCGGGACTTCCCCGCGGTGCTCGGCGGCATGCGCGGCGTGCGCGAGCACGCCGGCGTCCGGGTGATCGCCGCCGGCCCGAACGCCTTCGTCTACTTCGTGGACACGCCCGAGCCCGTGCCCCTCGAGCACATGGAGCCCCGGTTCCCGGGCCTGGTGGAAGCGCTCTCCCGGCACCGGGGCGTCGGGATCGTGCTGGTGCGCGGGGCGGCGGGCCCGCTCTGCTTCTGGCGCGGCAAGCCCTACCGGCTCGACGAGCTCGGGCGCGGGCCGTTCGCGGGGCGCGACGACCTGCCGCGGGTCGTCGAGGGCGTGCGCGACCTCATGGCGATGCCGAGCGCGGGCGACCTCGTCATCTACGGGATCGACGCGCCCGAGGGGCACGTGTCCTACGTGAACGAGGTGGGCGCGCACGCCGGCCCCGCGCACGAGGAGCTGCACGCCTTCCTGCTCCGCCCGCCCGGGGCGGAGGCCCCGGCGGCGATCGCGCACCCGATCGAGCTCTATGCGCTGTTCATGCGCTACCAGGACCGGGCCGCGTGACGCCGCTCACGGTGGCAAGCTACAACATCCACCGTGGCGTCGGGCTCGACCGCCGGCTCGACCTCGAGCGCATCGGCGAGGTCATCGCCGAGCTCGCGCCGGACGTGGTCGGCCTGCAGGAGGTGATCCGCGAGAACGGCCTGGCGCCCGCCGACCAGGCGGCGTACCTGGCGGCGACGCTCGGCATGACCGTCGTCATGGGCGAGACGCGCGCCCACGGCACGGGGGCCTACGGCAACGCGGTGCTCACACGGCTGCCGGTGCTCGGCTCGGAGCGCTTCGACCTCTCGCGCGGCGCGCGCGAGCCGCGCGGCTGCCTGCGCGTCGACCTCGACGTGAAGGGCACGCCGCTCCACGTCTTCAACTGCCACCTCGGGCTCGGGCTCGGCGAGCGCCGCGAGCAGGTCCAGCTGCTCGGTGGCTTCATCCGCGCCTCCGAGCGCCTCGCCGGGCCGCGCGTGCTCGTGGGCGACTTCAACGAGTGGCACCGCGGCCCGGTCACGCGCGGGTTCCGGCGCGAGTTCTCGTCGCCGATGCGGCGGATGCGGCGCACGCACCCGGCGATGTTCCCCCTGTTCGCGCTCGACCGGATCTACTGGGACGTGGAGCTCGAGGGCGAGGAGTTCCACGTCCACCAGAGCCGCCTCTCGCGCCTGGCCTCCGACCACCTGCCGGTGGTCGCGCGCCTGCGCCTGCGCCACCGCCCGCCGCGCGTCACCCCCTACGTGACCGGCGACGCCCTGCCGCCGGCGGAATGAGGCCCGCTCGCGGGGCGCAGTGGGATAATGGCCCGGCCGGCGCCCGCCGGCCAGGAGGCCCCATGCTGACGCTCGTCGTCTGCAACGCGATCTTCGCGCGCACGGGCCGCCGCGTGCGCCGCCTGCCGCTCACCCGCGAGGGTCTCGCGAAGGCATGACGCCGCGCCGCGCGCTCGTCCTCGGCGCCCTCCTCCTGCTGGCGGGACCGGCCGCCCCCGCGCCGGCGCAGACGCCGCGCGCGGAGCGGCCCACGTACACGGTCGGCGACCGCTGGCTCCGGAGCGACGGGGCGTACGAGCTCGCGCGCGTCGAGCGCGGCCGCTACGTGTTCGTCGCGCCGGGCGGGCGCGAGATCCACCTGTCGCAGGACCTCGTGATCGTGAAGGCGGTCGAGGGGGGCAGCGTGCAGTGGGAGCTCGATCCCGCGCCGCGGCTCGGCTGGCCGCTCGAGGTCGGGAAGTTCGGCGTCGCGTTCGTGACCCTCCGCGCCCCCGCGGAGTCGGGCCTCGAGGTGCGGTTCATCTGGAAGGTCGAGGCCTGGGAGGAGATCGCGGTCGCGGGCGTCCGCGTCCGGGCGTTCCGGATCGCGCTGTCCACGGAGTCCGTGAACCGCGCCGTCGCCCAGAGCCGGCCCGAGGGCCGCGAGCGGCACTACACGGTCTGGTACGCGCCGGAGCTCGGGCGGCTCGTGAAGCTCGATGGCCCGCGCCTGGCGTTCACGCTCGCGGCTCCGCCCGGCGCGCCGGCACCTGCGGCCGTCGCCGCCGCGCCGCCCCCCGCGCCGTCGAGCGCGACCGCGCCGTCCGTAGCCGTGCGGCCCACCTACGCGGTCGGCGACCGCTGGCTCCGGAACGACGGGGCGTACGAGCTCGCGCGCGTCGAGAAGGACCGCTACGTCTACGTCGCGCCCGGGGGCCGCGAGGTTCACCTCAGCCGGGACCTGGCGATCGTCCGGACCATGCGGAACGGCACGGTGGAGTGGGAGTTCGATCCGGCCCCCAGGCTCGCCTGGCCGCTCGCGGTCGGCCGCACAGGCGAGGATGGCGTGGCCGTCCAGCACGGGCGCTACGACTACACCCTGGGGGGTGGCGGCGCCTGTCGCCAGGACCTGGTCCTGTCGTGGCGCGTCGCGGCCTGGGACCAGGTCTCGTCCGCGGCGGGCCCGGTCGGTGCCTACCGCATCGAGTACGCGCTCGGGGCCAAGCTGAGCGGGACGCCCCTGTGCGACGGCCGGCGGAGGTTCAGGGACGAGGACCGCTTCACCATCTGGTACGCGCCAGCGCTCGGCCGGATCGTGAAGATCGACGGCCAGGGCGACTTTGCGTCCCTCTCGGCCGAGCTGGTCGCGGCGGGCGGCGTGGTGGCGGCGGCGCCGCCGGCGGTCGCATCGGCCCCCGCCCCGGCGCCGCCCCCCGCGGCGAAGCCCGCGCCGGCGCTCGCCCAGGCGCCCGCGCCGCTGCGCGTGAGCGTGTCCTCGCCCACGGACCAGGCGCGGGTCACCCAGGAGGACATCGCGCTCGCCGGCGTGGCCTCGAGCGAGCGCGGCGTGAGCCGTGTCGTGGTGACGCTCAACGGCCTCGAGGTCTCGCGGATGGAGGAGCCGGCCGCGCGCCGGGCGCTTGCGGTGCACGTGCCCCTCAAGCTCCGGCAGGGCCAGAACACCGTGGCCGTGACCGCCACGGGCGCGGACGGCTCGACCCAGCAGGAGGTCCGCACGGTCTATTACGAGCGGGTCGCCACGCTGAAGGTGGACGTGCGCTATCCCCAGGACCTCGCCAAGGTCACCCAGACCTCGAGCGTGGTCGCCGCGGTCGCGAGCTCGAGCCGCGGCGTGGCGAGCGTCAGCATCACGCTGAACGGCGCCGAGGTCCACCGTCAGGCGCTGGCGACGCCGCAGGCCTCCGTGGCGCTGAGCGTCCCGATCACCCTGCGCGACGGCGCCAACGCGGTCGTCGTGAGCGCGACCGAGCCGGACGGGACGACCCGCCAGGAGATCCGGACCGTGTTCTACGAGCGTCCGGCGGTCGCCGCGGCGCCGGCCCCGGCCGCGCCCGCGCCGCCGCCCGCCGCCGAGCGCTGGGCGGTCGTGATCGGCGTCGGGCGCTACGAGAGCCGCGACATCCCCGGCCTCACGTACGCGGTGTCGGACGCCGAGGCGATGTACGAGGCCCTCGTCAGCATCGGCGGCTTCAAGAAGGAGAACGTCCTGCTGCTGACCGACGCGAGCGAGCGGAAGCCCACGCTCCGGAACATCAAGTGGGCGCTCGGCACGTTCCTGGCGCGGGCGGCGAAGCGGGACGACACGGTCATCATCTACTTCGCCGGGCACGGCGCGCCGGAGGTGGACCAGCGCGGCCTCGAGCGCGACGGGCTCGCCAAGTACCTGATCCCGCGTGACGCCGACCCCGAGGACCTCTACTCGACGGCGCTGCCGATGGACGAGCTGCAGACGATCTTCGGGCGGCTCGAGTCCGAGCGCGTCGTCGCCTTCCTCGACTCGTGCTTCAGCGGCGCGGCGGGCGGGCGGACGTTCGTGTCGAAGAAGACCCGCGCCACCGGCGTGGACGACATCTTCCTCGAGCGCCTCACGCGCGCGAAGGGGCGCGCGATCGTCACCGCCTCGCGGCCGGCCGAGGTGTCAGTGGAGCTGCCCGAGCTGGGCCACGGCGTGTTCACGTACTACCTGGTCCAGGGGCTCCGGGGCGTCGCCGACGCCAACCGTGACGGCATCGTGACGCTCCAGGAGCTGTACGAGTACGTCGAGCAGCAGGTGAGCCGCAAGGCCCGCGCGGTCGGGGGCAAGCAAAACCCGATGCTGAAGGGGGAGCTCGAGGGCGCGCTGCCGCTGGTCAAGCTCGGGCGGCGGTGAGCGGCCGGGGCGGGCGCAGGGGCCCGGGCGTCAGGCGCGGCCGGCGAGGTCGAGGGCGGCGAGGAACAGCGTGTTCGCGCCGTGCTCGATGTCGTCCATCGGCGTGAACTCCTCCTCGCAGTGGCTGCGCCCGCCGCGCGAGGGCACGAAGACCATCCCCGCCGGACCGAGCGCGGCCATGTACTGGGCGTCGTGCCCCGCGCCCGAGAGGATGCGGCGCCAGCCGGCGCCCGAGGCCTTCGCGGCGCGCTCGACGGCGGCCACCACGCCGGCGTCGAACGGCGTGCGGGGCACGCGCCAGTAGTGCTCGAGCTCGTACCGCACGCCCTCGCGCTCGCACGCCTCCTGCACGACGCGGTCGAGCAGCGGCAGCGCCCGGTCGAGCGTGGCGTCCTGCGGGTCGCGCATGTCGATCGAGAGCGCGACGCGGCCCGGGATGGCGTTGACGATGTTGGGGCTCACGACGAGGCTGCCCACGGTCGTGACGAGGTCGCCGCCGAGCTCCGTGGCGATCCGCCGGACGCCCGTGACCACCTCGGCGGCGGCGACGAGGGCGTCGTGGCGGCTGCGCATCGGCGTCGGCCCGGCGTGGTCCTGCACGCCGTGGAGCGTCAGCCGCGACCAGGAGATCGCCACGATGCCCTCGACGACGCCGACCGAGAGCCCCTCCTCCTCGAGCCGCGGCCCCTGCTCGATGTGCAGCTCCAGGTAGGCGCGGAAGGCGCGCGGCACGCAGGGCTCGGGGCCGAGGTAGCCGATGCGCTCCAGCTCGTCGGCGAGCCGGAGGCCGTCCCTGTCGCGCGCGTTGTACGCGTCCTCGAGCGCGATCTTGCCCGCCAGCACGCCGCTCGCGATCATCGCGGGCTGGAAGCGCGCGCCCTCCTCGTTGGTGAAGATCGCGAGCGTCACCGGATGGCGGGTCCGGACTCCGTGGGCGCTCAGGGCCCGGATCGTCTCGAGCGCGCAGAGCACCCCGAGCTGGCCGTCGTACTTGCCGCCGGTCGGCACGGAGTCCACGTGCGAGCCCATCATGACGGGCGGCAGGGGCTCGGCGCCCGCGCGCTCGCCGAAGATATTGCCCATCTGGTCCACGCTCACGCGGAGCCCCGCGTCCTTCATGCGCGCGACCATCCAGTCACGGCCGCGCCGGTCCTCGTCCGTGAGCGCCAGGCGGGTGAGCCCGCCGCGCGGCGTCTCGCCGATCCGTCCCAGCTCCTCGATGCTCTGCTCGAGCCTTCGTCGATCGATCTTCATGAGGCTATAATCTACCCCAGATTCCGGTATTTCGACCCGTTGGAGGCCACGTGAGGGTGAAGACGCCAGGCCCGGTGGGGCTCGTGACGGCGCTCGCGCTGCTGCTGCTGCTGCTGCCGTGGCCGGCGTCCGCGCAGCAGAAGCCCACCGCCGAGCGGCCGGTCTACACCCTCGGCGACAAGTGGATCCGCAGCGACGGCGCCTACGAGCTCGTGCGGATCGAGGGCGGCGACTACGTCTTCGCCGCCGGCCCCCGCCACGAGGTGCGCCTGACGAAGAACCTCGGGTTCACCAGCCTCCAGGGCGGCCGCGGGCCGGTCGAGTTCGCGCCGGCGCTCGAGTTCGACTGGCCGCTCCGCGTCGGCGCCTCCGGGGCGACGAAGGCGCAGTGGACCACGCCGAAGTCCGGCGGCTGGCGCGGCATCCGCGTCGGCTGGCGCGTGGAGGCGTACGAGGACGTCGCGCTGCCGGCGGGCCCGATCAAGGCGTTCAAGATCGCGTACGAGCTGCAGCTCGGCGGCAACCGCGGCCAGCGGAGCATCACCCTGTGGTACGCGCCCGAGATCCGGCACTTCGTGAAGGCCGTGAGCCCCGACGTGGGCAACTTCAACTTCGTCGTCGTGGGCCTGGACCGCCCCGAGCCGCTCGCGGTCGCCCTCGCCGCGCCCGGCGACGGCACGCGGACGAGTACGGCCGAGGCGCCGCTGCGGGCCAGGGTGACCTCGGGCAAGGGCATCACGCGGGTCGTCGTGACGGTCAACGGCGTCGAGGTCCACCGCCGGGAGGACCCGGCGACGCCGAAAGAGCTGCCGTTGAGCCTGGTCCTCAAGCTCCGGGAGGGCCGCAACGTCGTCCTCGTGAGCGCGACCGACGCCGCGGGGGAGACGCGGCAGGAGGCGCGCACCCTGGTGTACACGCGGGCGCAGGCGCCCACCGCCGCGGGCCCCAGCGCCGAGCGCCCGACCTATGCGATCGGCGACCGGTGGATCCGCGGGGACGGTGTCTTCCGGCTGGCGCGCATCGAGGACGGCGCGTACGTGTTCTCGGCGGGTCCGCACAACGAGGTCCACCTCTCCCAGCGCCTGGGGTTTGCCAAGTGGGTCGGCGCCGCCCGCGTCGTCGCCTTCGATCCGCCGCTCGACCTCGAGTGGCCGCTGCGCGTCGGCGCGAGCGGGACCATCGCGGGACGCTGGACCACGCCGAAATCGGACGGCTGGCGACCGACCCGAACGACCTGGCGCGTCGAGGCCTACGAGGACGTGGTGACCCAGGCCGGGACGCTGAAGGCCTTCCGCATCACGTACAGCATCGAGTTCGCGGGAGGCGCCCAGCGCAGCGAGGCGACCGTCTGGTACGCGCCGGAGGCGCGGCGCTTCGTGAAGGCGTCGAGCGCCGATCTGCCGGTGTTCAGCTACTCGCTCGCGAGCCTCGATCGCCCGGCCCCGCCCGCGGTCGCCGCGCCCGTGTCGCCGCCCCCGCCGCCGGCCGCTGCGCCGCCGGCGCCGGCACCGCCGGCGATCGTCGCTCGCCCCACGCCGCCGCCAGCCCCGCTCGCGGTGCGGCTCGCCTCGCCCGCCGACCAGACGCGCGTCGAGCACGAAAAGATCGCGCTCGCGGGCGTCGTCACGAGCGGCAAGGGGGTCACGCGCGTGCTGGTGACGCTGAACGGCACCGAGGTCTCCCGTGCCGAGCAGGCCGCGCCGCGGGCGAGCGTGGCGCTCGACACCTCGCTCGCGCTCCGGGAGGGCCGGAACACGCTCGTGGTCACGGCCACCGAGGCCGACGGCACGGTCATGCAGGAGGTGCGGTCCGTCACCTACGAGAAGCGCATGCCGCTGACGGTCGAGCTGCGCTACCCGGACGACGGCGCCCGGCTCGCCGAGGCGGCGACCGTCGTCGTGGGCGCGGCGGCCTCGAGCAAGGGGCTCACGAAGGTCAGCGTGACGCTGAACGGCGCCGAGGTCCTGCCGGCCGAGCAGGGGGCGCGCGCCGGGCAGACGTCGGTCTCGCTGACCGTGCCGGTCACGCTGCGCGGCGGCGCCAACGTCATCGTCGTCAGCGCGACCGACGGCGAGGGCCAGGTCCGCCAGGTCGTGCGGAGCGTGACCTACCAGCCACCCGTCGTCGCCGCGGCGCCGGCGGCCCCCGCGGCGCCGGCGAAGCCGCAGCCCCAGCGCTGGGCCGTCGTCATCGGCGTCGGCGGCTACGAGAACCCCGACATCCCGCGGCTCAAGTACGCCGTGCCCGACGCCGAGGCGCTCTACCAGGTCCTCACGGGCCCCGGCGGGTTCAAGAAGGACCGCGTCCTGCTCCTGACCGACAAGACCGAGAAGAAGCCCACGCTCCGGAACATCAAGTGGGCGCTCGGGACGTTCCTGGCGCGCTCGGCGGGCAAGGACGACGTCGTGCTCATCTACTTTGCCGGGCACGGCGCCCCGGAGGTGGACCAGCGCGGGCTCGAGCGCGACGGGCTCGCGAAGTACCTGATCCCGGCGGACGCGGACCCGGACGACCTGTTCTCGACGGCGCTCCCGATGGACGACATCCAGACGATCTTCGGCCGCATCGAGGCCGAGCGCGTGGTGACGTTCATCGACGCGTGCTACAGCGGCGCCGCCGGCGGCCGCACGTTCGCGTCGAAGAAGACCCGGGCCACGAACCTGGACGACCTCTTCCTCGAGCGCCTCACGCGCGCGAAGGGCCGGGCCATCATCACGGCCTCGCGGCCGGCCGAGGTGTCGCTCGAGCTGCCCGAGCTCGGCCACGGCGTGTTCACGTACTTCCTCGTGCGCGGCCTCGAGGGCGCCGCGGACCTGAACCGCGACGGCATCGTCGTGCTCCAGGAGCTTTACGAGTACGTGGAGCAGCAGGTGTCGCGGAAGGCCCGCGCGGCGGGCGGCAAGCAGAACCCGGTCATGAAGGGCGAGCTGGAGGGCTCGCTGCCGCTCGTGAAGACGGGCCGCTGACGGCTCGATCCTTCGCGTGCCGTCAGGGGTCGCGCCGCTTCGCGCGCCGGCGCCCGCGCCCGACGAGGGACTGCAACGGCGGCAGGTCGATCATCTGCCTGCAGCGCTCGCCGCCGCAGAAGAGCATGTCCCAGAGCACGAACAGCCCCATGAGCCCCGCCACGAGCAGGAGCCAGCCCAGCCACACCGGCATCGTCACACCCCCTGACACAGAGTTGGACCCGCGAGAAGCCCGCGCGACCCGCGCACAGGCCGTTCACCAAGGACATCACCGTGTCATCGGGTCCTCGTCTCGAGCAGGGACTCGAAGAAGCTGCGCAGGGGCGGAAGGTTCGAGAACAGCGCGTGGAAGGCCTCGCGGTCGACGACGAGCACATTGACGGTGGTGACGCTGCGGATCGACGCCGAGCGCGGCTGCTCGCTGATGAGCGCGATCTCGCCGAAGACCTCGCCGGCGCCGAGCCGCCGCAGCGCGACCTCGCCCTGCCCGGGCACCTGCCTGACGACGTCGACCTCGCCATCCACGATCACGTAGAGCCGGTCGCCGCGGTCGCCCTCGCGGAAGACGACCTCGTTCGGCTCGAAGTGCTCGCGACGGATGCCGCGGGGCTGCTCGGTCTTGAGCTGGACGATATCGGGCGGCAGGAGGAGGTCGAGCGTCCAGTCGGTCGCGACGCGCAGCTTGCGGTCGAGCCCGGGCAGCTTCAGCAGATAGATCGTCCGCCAGAGCCACCACGCCAGGAACCCGGAGAGCCGGATCCCGAAGATCTCTGCGACCGCGCAGCGGTGGCCGAGCGCGCCCAGCTTGCCGACGGCCCGGAACGCGAACGCCCGCCGCGGCGCGCCCCGGAGCGTCGCGGCGATGTTCTCGGCGAGGCATCGTGCCTGGCGCGTGGCGTGCTGCGCCGTCGGCGGGCACGGCTCACCGGTCAGGCCGTCGAGGACCCACGCGCAGTCGCCGACCGCCCACACGCCCGGATGGTCCGGCACCGCGAGGTGCGCGTCCACCACGATCCGGCCCCGCTCCGTCTTGAGGGGCAGCGCGGCGACCAGCGGATTCGGCGCCGACGGCACCGTGCTGACGAGCGTGCGCGTCGGGATGCGCTCGCCGCCGGCGAGCAGCGCCGCGTCCGCCGTTGCGCCGGCGAGCAGCGTGTCGAGGCGGAGCTCCACCCCGCGGCTGGTCAGGAGCCGCTGGGCGAACTCGGCGAGCGAGCGCGGCAGCTCCGGGAGGATGAGGCCGCCTGCGTGCAGGAGCACCACGCGGAGCTCCTCCGGTCGGATGTTCCGGAAGCTCCGCGCGACGGTGCGGACGAAGTCGTTCAGCTCGGCGACCGTCTCCACGCCCGAGAAGCCGCCGCCCGCGACGACGAACGTGAGGAGCCCCCGGCGCATCTCGGGGTCCGGCTCGATGTCCGCCTCCTCGAGCGTGTGGATCACGCGGTTGCGCAGCGCGAGCGCGTCGCCGAGGTACTTGAACGGCAGGGCGTGCTCCGCCAGGCCCGGCTGACCCGCGAAGCTCGTCACGTTGCCGAGCGCGAGCACCAGGTGGTCGTACTCGAGGGCGCGCTGGCGCGAGCCGAAGCCCGCCGCCGCCGCGACGCGCCGCCGGGCCAGGTCGATCGTCTCCACCTCGCGCGTGTAGAGGTTCGTGCGCGGGCAGAGCCGGCGGATCGGGGTGATCGTGTCGAGAAGCCCGATGCTGCCGGAGATGACCTCCGGGAGCATGGGCTGGAACACGAGGTAGTTCTCGCGGCTCACGAGGCCGAGCTCGATCTCGCCTCGCCGGAGCTCGTGCCGCAGGAGCTTCTCGAGGGCGATCGCGGTGTAGACGCCGCCGAAGCCCCCGCCGAGGATCAGGAGGCGCGTCGGCCGTCCGGACGCGCGTTCGGTCTTGCTCATGGCGCGGATCCTCCGGGGTGCCCGGCGGACGTCTCGGACCCGATACTCGCGGCGCCTGCGCGCGTGGAGTCGTCAGCTCGCGCCCAATCCTCGAGCGCGCGGGCCTCGATGCGGTCGATCCGGACGAGCGGGACGAGGGGCCAGGCGAGCGCGCTCGTGGCCGTCGCGATGAGCACCAGCGCGGTGTAGCCCAGCGAGTCGTACAGATAGCCGCCGACGATGTCCGACGCCTGCGTGCCGCCGTTGTACACGGCCATGAGCAGCGCGAAGAACGTCCCCTCGACGCGGCGGGGGCAGGCGCGCGCGGCGAGGTCGAGGAACGCCAGGAACGTGACCGTGTTCGCCGCCCCGAACAGCACGGTGATGACGACGGCCGAGAGCAGGTCCTGGTAGACGAGATAGATGAGGGTGCCCGCCACCCCGAGGGCGATCGCCAGATTCAGGAGCCGGGTGAGCGGCATGCTCCGCGACAGAGGCGCGTAGAGCGCCGCGCCGCCGATCCCGGCGACCGATCCCAGCGCGTTCAGGTTGCCGATGGTCGTCTGACCGAACCCGAGCACGTCGGTCTGATAGTAGAAGAGCGCGGTCCCGATCGACGGGCTGAATGTCCAGAAGAAGAGGAACCCGGCGACGAGCCAGATCTCGCGACCCCGCAGGCTCTCCCTGACGCCCGCGAGCGTCTCGCCCGCGGCCAGTCGGCCACCGCCGGCGGGCTCCTTGATGCACAGCACCGCCATCACGAAGGCGACGAGCGCGATGCACGCGCTCAGGAGGAACCCCAGGCGCACGCTCCGCGTCTCCGCGAGCCGCCCGCCGACGACGCCCACCAGGACGGCGGCGCCGTAGGCGGACGCCCACTGCACCGCCTGGAACGCCCCGGTCAGGCCGCGGGGGCGGCCATGCTCCACCATGAGCGCGTCGGTGAGGACGTCGGTGAACGCCAGGCCGAAGCCCATCACGACGAACAGCGCCACGAGCGTCCGGTAGGATGGCTCGTCGAGCAGCGCGAGGCTCAGGCCCGCGAGCATCGTGAGCAGGGAGGCGAGGAGAAAGTAGCTCTTCCGGCGACGGCCGAACAGCGGCACGAGATCCGAGAGCAGCCCGTACACGGGCTTGAGGAGCCAGGGGAGCCGGCCGAGCGTGCGGAACGTCGCCACGTGCGTCGCCGACAGTCCGAATCGTTCCCGGAGGACCATCACGATGGCCTGCGCCGGCAGGCCCCAGAGCCCCTGGGCGAAGTACACGACGCCGAAGAGGACGGCGAGGTTCCGCGCCGCGCGGGTCGTGAAGGGGTGCAGCCGGGAGAGCCGGTCGATCGTGGTCACGAGAAGAGCTTTGCGAGCTCCGCGCGCACGTAGAGCCGGGCGCGGTGGATGTGCGAGCGCGCCTCGTCGCGCGTGAGACCGAGCGCGGCCGCCGCGTCCGCCGTCGCGGCGTCGTCGAGACAACTCGACCAGTCGAGGAGCGGATGCGCGTGGCGACCGAGCGCGTCGAAGGCGGGGGTTGGCAGGTCGGGATCCGCCTGGGCGCTCGCGCGTCTCGACCGGAGGCGCTGCTGGATGACGACGGCGGCGACTCGGTAGACGCGGCGCGCGAGCGCGTACGGCCCCGGCTGGCGCAGGACGCCTGCGAGGACCTCCCGCTTCTCCACCGCGACCTGCTCGTCGCATCCGGGGTGCCCGTCGATCATTGCCGTCTGTGGAACCCGCGACGCGAGGCCGTTCATTCCGGAGAAGAGCGAAAACTGATGTGTCGGCGGCAGGTTATGATGCGTGCCGGGGCGGACTGAGAACATGGGGGGCCTCGACGGGCCCCCCATGCCCCCCGACGCTCGGAGCGCCGCGGCGAAGCCGTGGCGCTCCTCGACCAGGCGATTCGTTCACGCCCTCCGAGACGATTCCGTGGTTTGCATCGACGGTGCCAGACGCCGGGCGCCGTCCCGCCGTGCGACATTTCAACGGTTTGACACGAGCGCGCTCCCGCGCGTCGGGCGGGGGCGAGGCGTTTTGCCCGATCCCACTCCATCGGCGCCGGAGGGGGCCGCGATCGGGCTTGACCTTCCCCTAAGGGGAAAGGTTTAGACTCGCCGGCAAGGAGGACCAGGTGGAAGGCGGGCTGAAGATCGGCGAGCTGGCGCGGCACGTTGGCATGACCGCCAAAGCGATCCGGTTCTACGAGGCCAGACGCGTGCTGCCGCCGTCGACGCGGGGCGCCAACGGGTACCGTCTCTATGGCCAGGGGGCCCTGGAGCTGTTGACGTTCGTCAAGCAGGCGACGGGGCTCGGGCTCACGCTGGCGGAGATCAG
>Ga0156035_1164_pt2 | contig 37547 bp, 34 predicted proteins | sample RifCSPlowO2_02_FD_107689 | JGI IMG/M metagenome (GOLD analysis project Ga0156035, IMG submission 107689) | Candidatus Rokubacteria bacterium RIFCSPLOWO2_02_FULL_73_56 | reverse complement strand
GTCTCCGGGCGAGTGTCGTTCCGAGCGGAGGAGACCCGCCGCCGCCCGCCGCGCGCCGCCGCCGAGCGGCGCTCACGCTTCGCGGCCTCCGCGCGCCAGCCACCCACCGAGCGCGCCGAGCAGCGCGCCCGCGAGCCCGAGCGCCGCCAGGTTGAGCGGCGTGAGGAACGCGATGCGCGGCAGGCCGAGCGTCAGGTTCACGAGCGGCTCGAGGTGCGGCGCCACGAGCGCGTGCGCGGCCGTGAGCGCGGCGAGGGCGAGCCCCGCGCCCGCGAGGCCCTGGAGCATCCCCTGGAGCAGGAGCGGCAGCCGGATCGTGAGCTCGGGCGCGCCGACCAGCCGCATGATCTCGGTCTCGCGCCGCCGCGCGTGCACGACGAGCGTCGTGGCGGTCGTCACGCTCAGGATCGCGGCGAGGGCGAGCACGGCGCCGATCCCGAGGCCGATCGTCGTCAGCAGGCGCTGCCACTGCGAGAGCCGCTCGACCCAGTCCACGCCGCCCGCGACCTCCTCGACCTCGGGGAGCGCGCCGAGCCGCGTGATCAGCTCGCGCGCGCCGTCGGGGGTCGCGCCCGCCGCCGCCGGCGTCACCTCGATCGAGGCCGGCAGCGGGTTCGTCGGCAGGGACTCGACCACGCCCGCGTCCCGGCCGAGCACCTGCTTGAGCGCGTGGAGCGCGTCGGCCCGGCTCACGTACACGGCGCTCGCGACGCCGGGCACGCCGTGGACGCGCTCGAGGAGCGCCGGGAGGTCCGTCTCGGCGGGCTCGCGCCTGAGGTAGACGATGATGCGGACGCGGTCGCGCCAGCGACCGACCGCGCGGTCGAGGTTCGCCGACACGAGCCAGAAGCCGCCGAGCGCGGCGAGCGAGAGCGTGATCAGGAGGATCGCGCTCACGGCGACCCGGCCGGCCCGCCGGAGGTCCCGCAGCGCCTCGCCCACGAGGAAGCCGAACATCGCCCGCTCAGCCCTCGTCCTTCACGACCCGGCCGGCCTCGAGCGCGAGCGTCCGCCGGCGCAGCGCCGCGGCGACCCGCGCCTGGTGGGTCGCGAGGACCACGGTCGTGCCGCCCGCCCAGATGTCCCGGAGCACCTCGAGGATCTCCGCGGCCATCGCGTCGTCGAGGCTCCCGGTGGGCTCGTCGGCCAGCAGCAGCGGCGGGCGGCGCACGATGGCGCGCGCGAGCGCGGCGCGCTGCGCCTCGCCCTGCGAGAGCTGGGCCGGGTACGCCTGCGCGCGCGACGAGAGGCCGACGACGCGGAGCGCGTCGAAGACGCGCGCGGTGATGTCGCGGCGGGGCGTGCCGAGCACCCGGAGCACGAACGCGACGTTCTCGTACACGGTGCGCACCGGCAGCAGCTTGGCGTCCTGGAAGACGACGCCGATCGAGCGGCGGAGCGCGGCGACCTGCGCGCGGCGCAGCGTGCCCACGTCCTGGCCGAAGACCTCGACCTCGCCGTCGGAGGGCGGCTCGGCCCGGTAGAGCAGCCGCAGCAGCGTCGTCTTGCCGGCACCGCTCGGCCCCGCGAGCACGACGAACTCGCCCTTGTCGATGCGGAACGAGACGTCGCAGAGCGCGGGGACCTTCACGGGCCCGACCGCGTAGACCTTCGAGACGCGGTGAAGCTCAATCATGGCGGGCACTTTCGATTATAGCCGCCCGCCTCAGATTCTAGAGAGCTTCTCCTCCAGGAGGCGGTTGACGATCCCGGGGTTGGCCTTGCCGCCGGTGGCCTTCATGACCTGGCCGACCAGGGCCTTGGCCGCCGCCGTCTTGCCGCCCCGGTAGTCCGCGACGGCCCGGGGGTTCTGGGCCAGCACCCGGTCCACGACGGCGGCGAGCGCCGCCTCGTCGGCGACCTGGGTCAACCCCTCGCGGGCCACGATCGTGGGGGCGTCCTGCCCCGTGCGCAGCATCCGCTCGAAGACGTCCTTGGCGATCCTGCCGCTGATGGTGCCGTCCTGGACGAGCCCGAGCAGGCCGGCGAGCCGCTCGGGCGTGACCGGCGCCCCGGCGATCGCGCGCTCGTCGTCGCCGGGCAGCGCGCGCAGGAGCTCGGACATGATCCAGTTCGAGACGAGCTTCGGCTGGGGGAACGCGCGCACCGCCGCCTCGAAGTAGTCGGCGAGCGCCCGGCTCTGCGTGAGGACCCCGGCGTCGTAGGGCGGCAGCCCGTGCTGCGCGACGAAGCGCCGCCGCCGCGCCCGGGGCAGCTCGGGGAGATCCCGACGGATCGCGTCCACCCAGGCGCGGTCGATCTGCAGGGGAACCAGATCGGGCTCGGGGAAATACCGGTAGTCGTGCGCGTACTCCTTCGAGCGCATCGGGCGCGTGACGTCCCGGTCGGCGTCCCAGAGGCGGGTCTCCTGCACGATCCGCTCGCCCGCCTCGAGCGCCTGCGCCTGGCGCTGCACCTCGTACTCGAGCGCGCGCTGCACGTTCCGGAACGAGTTCAGGTTCTTGATCTCGACCTTCGTGCCGAGCCCGGCGCTCCCGCGCGGGCGGAGCGACACGTTCGCGTCGCAGCGGAGCGAGCCCTCCTCCATGTTGCCGTCGCACACGCCGAGGTAGACCAGGACCGCGCGGAACGCCCGGAGGTAGGCCGCCGCCTCCTCGGGCGAGCGCAGGTCGGGCTTCGAGACCGTCTCCATGAGCGGCACGCCGGAGCGGTTGAAGTCCACGAGGCTCGCCTGCGCGGTGGCGAGCGTGCCCTCGTGCAGGAGCTTGCCGACGTCCTCCTCGAGGTGCAGGCGCTGGATGCCGATGGGGCGCGCCGCCCCATCGATATCGATTTCGAGCAGGCCCTCCTCGGCGAGCGGCTCTTCATATTGGCTGATCTGGAAGTTCTTCGGCATGTCCGGGTAGTAGTAGTGCTTGCGCGCGAAGCGGCACCCCGCGTTGACCCGGCAGTCGAGCGCGAGCGCGGTGCGGACCGCGTACTCGATCGCCGTGCGGTTGATCACGGGCAGCGTGCCCGGCATGCCCTGGCAGACCGGGCACGTCTGGCTGTTCGGCGCCGCGCCGAACGCCGTCGGGCAGCCGCAGAACATCTTCGAGCGCGTGCGGAGCTGGGCGTGGACCTCGAGCCCGATGACGACCTCCCAGCCGGCCTGCGCCGGGGCGCTCATGCCAGCGCGGGCCGCCGCGCCAGCCAGCCGGTCGCCTGCTCGTAGGCGTGGGCGACGCGCAGGAGCGTCGCCTCGTCGAGCGCGCGTCCGATGAGCTGGAGCCCGACGGGGAGCCCCGCGGCGCTGAAGCCGCAGCGGAGGGACACGGCCGGGAGCCCCGCCAGGCTCGTCGGCACCGTGAACACGTCGTTCAGGTACATGGCGAGCGGGTCCGCCTTCTCGCCGAGCCGGAAGGCCACGCCGGGCGTGGTCGGCGCGACCAGCACGTCCACGCGCGCGAGCGCCGCCTCGAGGTCCCGCCGGACGAGCGTGCGGACCTTCTGGGCGCGGCCGTAGTAGGCGTCGTAGTAGCCGGCCGAGAGCGCGTAGGTGCCGAGCATGATCCGCCGCTTGACCTCGGCGCCGAAGCCCGCCGCCCGCGTGCGGCTCTCCATCTCGATCAGGTCCTTCGCGCCGGGCGTGCGCAGGCCGTACTTGACCCCGTCGTAGCGCGCCAGGTTCGAGGAGGCCTCGGCGGGCGCCAGCACGTAGTAGACCGCGATGCCGTAGTCCGTCGTCGGGAGCGACACGTCCTCCGTCACGGCGCCGAGCCCGCGCAGCGTCTCGATCGCCTCCCGGACGGCACGGGCGACCTCCGGATCGATGCCCTCGCCGAAGTACTCGCGCGGGACCCCGAGGCACAGCCCCCGGACGCCGCCCGCCAGCGCCGCCGTGTAGTCGGGCACGGGCGCGTCCACGCTCGTCGCGTCGCGCGGGTCGTGGCCGGCGATCGCCCCGAGGAGCAGCGCCGTGTCCCGGGCGTCCCGGGCGAACGTGCCGACCTGGTCGAGCGAGGAGGCGAAGGCGACGAGCCCGTAGCGCGAGACGCGCCCGTAGGTGGGCTTGAGGCCGACGACGCCGCAGAACGCGGCGGGCTGGCGGACCGAGCCGCCCGTGTCGGTGCCGAGCGCCCCCGCCGCCAGCTCGGCCGCCACGGCCGCCGCCGAGCCGCCCGAGGAGCCGCCGGGCACGCGGCCGAGGTCCCACGGGTTGCGCGTCGGCCCGAACGCCGAGTGCTCGGTGGACGAGCCCATCGCGAACTCGTCCATGTTGGTCTTGCCGAGCAGGACCGCGCCCGCCGCCTCGAGCCGCTCGACCACCGTCGCGTCGTAGGGCGGCACGAACCCCTCGAGGATCCGCGAGCCGCACGTGGTGCGCACGCCCTTCGTGCAGAGGACGTCCTTCAGCGCGAGCGGCGCGCCGTCGAGCGGCCCGCGGGGCGCGCCGGCGCGCCAGCGGGCGTCCGCCGCCGCCGCCGCGGCCAGCGCCCGCTCGCGCGTCACCGTCAGGAACGCGCCGACCTTCGCGTCGAGCGCCGCGATGCGCGCCAGGTGCGCCTCGGCCACGGCGCTCGGCGTGGTCTCGCCGCGCCGGTACGCCTCGGCGAGCTCGTGGATCGTCATCTCAGTCCTCGATGATCCGCGGCACGCGGAACAGCTCGCCCACCCGGTCGGGCGCGTTGGCGAGCATCGCCTCCTGCGGGAAGGGCGCGACGACCGCGTCCTCGCGCATCACGTTCACGAGCGGCACCGCGTGGGAGGTCGGCTCGACGCCCGCGACGTCGACCGCCCGGAGCTGGTCGATGTAGGCCAGGATCCCGTCGAGCTGCGCGCGCATCCGCTCGAGCTCATCGGGCTCGAGCGCCAGGCGCGCGAGCCGCGCCACGTGCGCCACGTCCTCCCGGCTGATCATGGGCTAGAGCTCCTCCAGCTGCGCGTACTGGAGCGAGAGCTGCTTCCGGCCGACGGAGGCGAACCGGACGGTGACGAGCGTGTCGCCGCCGCTCCGCTCGACGCCGACGACGAGCCCCTCGCCCCAGCGCCCGTGGCGCACGCGCGCACCGACCCGGAGCGGCAGGTCCTCGCCGTCCGCGTCGTCCGCGAGCGCCGCGGGCGCGGCCGGGGACTGCTCCTGCGCCCGGGAGGCGGCGCCGAGGAGCGTCAGGTGCTCCTCGGGCATCTCCAGCAGGAACCGCGAGGGCTCGCCGAGGCCGTAGCCGTGCATGCGGCGGTGGAGCGCGTAGGAGAGCGTGAGCCGCTCCTTGGCGCGCGTGACGCCGACGTAGCAGAGGCGCCGCTCCTCCTCCACGTCGTCCGTCGAGCCCATCGAGCGCGCGTGGGGGAAGACCCCCTCCTCCATCCCGGTGAGGAACACGACCGGGAACTCGAGCCCCTTGGCCGAGTGGAGCGTCATGAGCGTCACGCCGCGCGTGTCGTCGGGCAGCTCGTCCACGTCGGCGACGAGCGCGACGCCGTCGAGGAAGCTCTCGAGCGCGCCGCCCTCCGGCCCGCGCGCGTGGTCCTCGGCCGCGGCGATCAGCTCCTCCAGGTTCTCGAGCCGCGCCTCGGCCTCCGACGAGCGCTCCTGCCGGAGGTCCTCGCGGTAGCCCGAGGCGTTCAGCACGAGGTCGATGAACGCCGGCAGCGGCGTCTCGGCGCGCGCGCCGGCCAGCCGGGCGACGAGGGCCGCGAACTCCTCGAGCGCCCGGCGCGGCTTGCCCGTGACGTCGGCGGGCGGCGCACCGGCGAGCGCCAGGAGCGGCCGGCCCGCGCGCGCCCCGACCTCGTCCAGGCGCGCGAGCGTCGCGCGGCCGATGCCGCGCCCCGGCGCCTGGATGGCGCGGCGAAACGCGACGTCGTCCGCCGGGTTCACGAGCAGGCGCAGGTAGGCGAGCGCGTCCTTGATCTCGCGGCGCTCGTAGAAGCGGACGGCGCCGACGATGACGTACGGGACGCCGGCGCGCCGCAGCGCGTCCTCGAGCACGCGCGACTGGGCGTTCGTGCGGTAGAAGACCGCGACGGCGTCGTACGGCGTGCCGGCCGCGCGGGCCCCCACGATCGCCTGGGCGACGAAGCCCGCCTCCTCGTGCTCGTCCCAGGCGCGGTAGACCGCCGCCTTCTCCCCCTCGGCGTTCTCGGTCCAGAGCGTCTTGTCCTTGCGGGCGAGGTTGTTCGCGATCACCCCGCCGGCGATCGCGAGCACGCGCTTGCTCGAGCGGTAGTTCTGCTCGAGCCGGATCACGCGCGTGCCCGGGTAGTCCCCCTCGAAGTCGAGGATGTTCCGGATGTCGGCGCCGCGCCAACGGTAGACACTCTGGTCGGGGTCGCCGACCACGCAGACGTTGCCGTGCTCCCCCGTGAGCTGGCGGATGATCCGGTACTGCGCGCGGTTCGTGTCCTGGTACTCGTCCACGAGCACGTGGCGCCAGAGCCCGCGATACCAGGCGAGCGCCTCCGGCGCTTCCTCGAAGAGCCGCACGGTGAGGAGCAGCAGGTCGTCGAAGTCCACGGCCGACGCCGCGGCGAGGCGCTCCTGGTAGCGGCGGAAGAGGAGCGCGATCTGCTCCTCGCGGGGCCCGCGCGCCTGGCGCTCGACCTCCTCGAGCGTGAGCATCTGGTTCTTCGCCGCGCTGATCCGGTGCACCAGCGTCGCGGGCGTCCACGTCCGGTCGGCGAGGTCGAGCTCGCGCATGCACTCCTTGACGAGCGCCAGGCGGTCGTCCTCGTCGTAGATCGTGAAGCGCGGGGACACGCCGAGGTGCCGGATGTGCGCGCGGAGGATCCGGACGCAGACCGAGTGGAACGTCGCGATCAGCGGCGCCGGGATCCCGGCCGGCAGCAGCAGGGCCGCGACCCGGCGGGCCATCTCGCCGGCCGCCTTGTTCGTGAACGTGACCGCGAGCACCTGCCTGGGGTGGACGCCACGCACGCCGAGGAGCCAGGCGATCCGGTGGGCGATGACGCGCGTCTTGCCGCTGCCGGCCCCCGCGAGCACGAGCAGCGGCCCGTCGCCCGCGGTGACGGCCTCGCGCTGCGGCGGGTTCAGGTCGCGGAGGAGCGCCTCGCGGTCGAGCACCACGCGATTGTACCGCAGGGCGCCCGCGCGGCTACTCGACGGTGACGGACTTCGCGAGGTTGCGCGGCTGGTCCACGTCGCAGCCGAGGCGCACGGCGATGTGGTACGCGAGGAGCTGGAGCGGCACGACCGTGAGCAGCGGGGCCAGCAGCTCGGCGCAGGGCGGCACCTCGACGACGTGGGTCGCCCGGGCGGCCACCGTGCGGTCGCCCGCGTGGCAGACGGCCACGACGACCCCGTCGCGCGCGCGCACCTCCTCGATGTTCCCGAGCATGCGCTCGTAGGAGCCGTCGCGCGGCACGAGCGCCACGACCGGCAGCTCGCCGGTCACGAGCGCGATCGGGCCGTGCTTCATCTCGCCGCCCGCATAGCCCTCGGCGTGGATGTACGAGATCTCCTTGAGCTTGAGCGCGCCCTCGAGCGCGATCGGGTACTGGAGCCCGCGGCCGAGGTAGAGGAAGTCGCGGGCCGTGCAGAGCTCCTTGGCGAGCGCGTCGATCCGCTCGTCGAGCGCGAGCGCCGTCTCGACCAGCCGGGGGATCTCGACCAGGTCGTGGATGCGCTTCTTGACGTCCTCCGCGGTGATCGCCTCCCGCTGGCGGCCGAGCCAGAGGCCGAGCAGGTAGACGGCGACGATCATCGTGGAGAAGGCCTTGGTGGAGGCCACGCCGATCTCGGGCCCCGCGTGCATGGAGAGCACGCCGGTCGCCTCGCGCGCGAGCGCGGAGCCCACGACGTTGGTGATCGCGAGGATCGGGCAGCCCTTCGCGCGCGCGGCCTTGACCGCGCCGAGCGTGTCGGCCGTCTCCCCGGACTGCGAGACGGCGACGACGAGCGTCTCGGGACCGACGATCGCGTCGCGGTAGCGGAACTCCGACCCGAGGTCCGCCTCGGCGGGGAGCGCGGCCAGCCGCTCGACCATCGTGCGCCCGAGCAGGGCGGCGTGGTACGCGGTGCCGCAGGCGACGAAGACGACGCGCTGGAGGCCCCGCACGGTCTCGGGGTCGAGGTTCGCGTCCGGCAGGACGATGCTGCCGGTCTCGGGCGCGATGCGCCCGCGGAACGTGTCGGTGATCGCGCGCGGCTGCTCGTGGATCTCCTTGAGCATGAAGTGGCGGTAGCCGCCCTTCTCGGCCATGATCGGGTCCCAGTGGATGCGCACGGGCTCGCGCTGCACGGGCTCGCCGTCGAGCGTCGAGAGCTCCACGCCGTGCGCCGTGACCACCGCGACCTCGCGGTCCTCGAGGATCACGACGTCGCGCGTGTGGGAGAGGATGGCGGGGATGTCGGAGGCGATGAACATCTCGCCGCGCCCGAGCCCCACGACGACGCTGCCCGCGCCGTGCTTGGCCGCGACGAGCCGGTCGGGCGCCGCCGTCGAGACCACGCCGATCGCGTACGAGCCGGTGACCTCGGCGCACGCCGCCTTGACGGCGCGGTCGAGCCGCCCCGTGGCGCGGAGGTGGTGCTCGATCAGGTGCGCGAGGACCTCGGTGTCGGTCTCCGAGCGGAACGTGTGGCCCTCGCCCGCCAGGCGCGCCTTGATCTCGACGTAGTTCTCGAGGATCCCGTTGTGGACGACGACGAGGCTCCCGCCGCAGTCGGTGTGCGGGTGCGCGTTCTCGTCCGAGGGCCGGCCGTGGGTGGCCCAGCGCGTGTGGCCGATCCCGAGCGAGCCCTCCACGGGCCGCTCGCGCAGGATCCCCTCGAGCGTCCGGATGCGCCCGGCGGCGCGCCGCACCTCGAGCTTGCCGTCGTGCAGGACGGCCACGCCGGCCGAGTCGTAGCCGCGGTACTCGAGCCGCTTGAGCCCCTCGACGATGATGCCGACCGCGCTCTTGTCGCCGACGTACCCGACGATGCCGCACATGGCTAGTGTTCCGTTCTCGACGTCATGTGAAGCCTCGTCGCACGTGGAGTCCGGGCCGCCACGGGCCAGGCGGACGCGGGCCGCGTGGTCCCGTCGACCCCCACCGCCCGCGCCGGGCGGCCGGTCACGCGGCGACCGCTCACATGAGTTCGTGGACGGAACACTAGTCTCCGGGCTCCTCGCGCGTCGTGGCGCGCGCGCGGCGCGCGGCCCAGCCCTCCTTGACGACCTGCGGCGCGCGGCCCACGGCGAGCGCGCCGGGCGGGACGTCCTTGGTGATCGTCGAGCCCCCGCCGACGTACGCGCCCTCGCCGATGACGAGCGGCGCCACGAGCGTCGCGTTGGTGCCGACGAAGGCGCCGTCGCCGATCCGCGTCTCGTGCTTGGCCCGGCCGTCGTAGTTGCAGGTGATCGTGCCGGCGCCGATGTTGACGTCCTCGCCCACGGTCGCGTCGCCGAGGTACGCGAGGTGGTTCGCCTTGGAGCCGCGCCCGATCCGCGCCTTCTTCGCCTCCACGAAGTTGCCGATCTTCGCCTTCTGCCCGATGTGGCACCCGGGCCGCAGGTGACAGAAGGGCCCGAGCGTCGCATCGTCCTCCACCACCGCCTCGCTGACGACGCAGTACGGCTTGAGCGTGACGCGGTCGCCGAAGCGGCTCGCGCTGACCTGGCAGCCGGAGGCGATCACGCACTCGCTGCCGATCGTCGTGGCGCCCTCGAGGACGACGTTCGGGTAGAGCGTCGTGTCGGGGCCGATCGTCACCGTGTCCTCGACGTAGGTGCTCGCCGGGTCGAGGACGGTCACCCCGGCCTCCATGAGCCCGTCGAGGATCCGGCGCCGCTGGATCGCGGCGACGGCGGCGAGCTGCTTCCGGTCGTTGATCCCGAGCGCCTCGGCGGGGTCCGGCGCGGCGAGCGCCTCGATCCGGCCGCCCGCCCTCGCGAGGAGGCCGATGACGTCGGTCAGGTAGTACTCGCCCTGGTCGTTGTCGGGGCGCAGCTCGCCGAGCGCCTTCCACAGGCGGCGCGCGTCGAAGCCGTAGACGCTCGTGTTGATCTCGGTGATCTTCTTCTGGTCGTCGGTCGCGTCGCGCTCCTCGACGATGCGCGTGACGCGCCCGCCCTGGCGCAGGATGCGGCCGTAGCCCTGCGGGCGGTCCACGACGGCGGTGAGGACCGTCGCCGCGGCGCCGGCGGCCCGGTGCTGGGCGACGAGGGCGGTGAGCGTCTCGCTCGAGAGCAGCGGCGAGTCGCCCGGGAGCACGAGGATCGTCCCCGCGCCGCACGCCTCGCGCGCCTGCAGGACGGCGTGGCCCGTGCCGAGCCGCTCGCGCTGCTCGACGACGCGCACGCCCTCGCCCGCCGCCGCGCGCACGCCGTCGGCGTCCGGGCCCACCACCAGCACGATGCGGTCGGCGAGAACGCGCGCCGTCCGGAGCGCGTAGCCGATGAGCGGGCGGCCGCAGAGGCGGTGCAGGACCTTCGGCTGCCGCGAGCGCATCCGCTTGCCCTCGCCGGCGGCGAGGATGACGATCGTCAGCCCGTCCATGTGACGCCTCTCATTCTAGCGCACCCGTCCGCCGGGGGTTGCGAACGCCGTGCCACTCCCGTCCGGCTGGCCGGACGCGCACTTGGCCGCACGCCGGCGGCGCGCTGTGGGGATCCGGACGCGCCGGCCTCACCCGCTGTCGCGCAAGTGAGACAGCAGCCGCTCCATCCGCGCCGGCAGCGGCGCGCGGAACTCCAGGCGCTCGCCCGTCGCCGGGTGCACGAACGCGAGCGCCGCCGCGTGCAGCGCCAGGCCCTCGAGCGGCACCGGCACCGGAGGGCGCCGCCGGCCGCCGTAGACGGCGTCGCCGGCGACGGGGTGGCCGAGCGAGGCCAGGTGGACGCGGATCTGGTGCGTGCGTCCCGTCTCGAGGCTCACCTCGAGGTGGGTGAAGCGCGCGAAGCGCTCGAGCACGCGAAAGCGCGTGACCGCCCGCCGGCCCCGGCCCGCCGGGCGGACGGCCATCCGGACCCGGTCGTGCGGGTGGCGCCCGATGGGCCGGTCGACGACGCCCGCGTCGCGCGCGACGCGCCCGTGGACCACGACGAGGTAGCGGCGCGTCACCGTGCGGCTCGCGAGCTGGGCGACGAGCGCCTCGTAGGCCTCGCGCGTCTTCGCGAGCACGAGCAGGCCCGAGGTGTCCTTGTCGAGCCGGTGCACGATCCCCGGGCGCCGCGGGCCGCCGACGCCCGCGATCGTCGGCGCGTGGGCGAGCACGGCGGCGGCGAGCGTGCCGCGCGCGTGGCCGGCGCCCGGGTGCACGACCATGCCGGCCGGCTTGTCCACGACGAGCACGTGCGCGTCCTCGTGGACGATCGCGAGCGCCGCGGGCTCGGGCACGAGCTCCTCGGGCGCGGGCGGCGGGACCTCGACCTCGACGCGCTCGCCCCCGCGCAGGCGGTGGGACGCCTTCACGGCGCGCCCCCCGACGCGCACCCGGCCCGCCGCGATCAGCACCTGCAGCCGCGCGCGGGACAGCTCGGGCAGCCGGGCCGAGAGCCAGCGGTCGAGCCGCGTGCCGGCGGCGCCCGGATCGACCGTGAGCTCGGCCACGGCTCAGCGACCCGGGCTATTCATGAGCGACGACTGGCGGGCCGGCGGGTGGCGTCGGGGTGGCCGGGGGCCACCCCGATGACAGGACCCGCCGGCGCGCCCGCTGGACGCTCATGAATAGCCCGGTCAGCCCGGCTTCTTCTCGGTCAGGAACCGGAGCGCCAGGAGCGCGACACCGACCGTGATGGCGGAGTCGGCGACGTTGAACGCGGGCCAGTGCCAGCTCCTGTAGTAGACGTCCACGAAGTCCACGACGGCGCCGAAGCGGCCGCGGTCGACCAGGTTGCCGACGGCGCCCCCGAAGACCAGGCCGATCGCCGCCTGGTCGGCGGCGCCGGCCGTCGGCAGGACGTGCACGGCGACGCGCAGGAGGACGAGGAGCGCGACGAGCGAGAGCAGGGCGACGAGCCAGCGCCAGCCCGGGGGGATGCCGCCGAGCAGGCCGAAGGCGAGGCCGGGGTTCAGGACGAGGGTGAGCGAGACGAGGCCGTCCACGAGGGGGACCGGGACGCCGGGCGCCAGGCGCGCGAGCGCCACCAGCTTCGTGACCTGGTCGAGGAGGACGACGGCCGCCGCGACGACGGCGATGCGGGCGGCGCGCGGCCTAGGCCGCACTGCCGCCGAGCGCGAGCACCACCGGGACGCAGCGCTCGCAGAGGCCGGGATGCGCGGCGCTCTCGCCGACGCGCTCGCTCCACACCCAGCAGCGCTGGCACTTGCGGCCGCGCGCCCGGTCCACCCCGACGACGAGCCCGGGGATCTCCTGGCTGTCGTACTGGACGGCCGGCGTGGCGCCGCCTGGCTCGAGGTCCACCTGCGAGACGATGCAGAGCGTCGGCAGGAGCGCGCGCTTGCCCCGGAGCAGCGCCGGCAGGTCCTCGGGCGCCGCGCGGACGCTCACCCGCGCCTCGAGCCCGCTGCCGATGAGCCCCTGCGCGCGCGCGGTCTCCAGGGCCTTCGCGACCTCGCGGCGCACCTCGAGGAGCCGGCTCCAGTCGCGCGCGAGCGCGTCGTCGAGCCACTCGACGGGCACCTCGGGGAAGCGCTCGAGGTGCACGCTCGCGGCGCGGGCGCCCGGCAGGTGGCGCCACGCCTCCTCGGCGGTGAACGTGAGGATCGGCGCCATCAGCCGCACGAGCGCCTGGAAGAGGTTGTAGCACGCGGTCTGGGCGGCGCGGCGGCGCGGGTCGTCGGCCGCCGAGGTGTACAGCCGGTCCTTGATCACGTCGAGGTACTGCGCCGACAGGTCCACCGCGCAGAAGTTGTGGACCGCGTGGAAGACGGTGTGGAACTCGTACGTCTCCCAGGCGCGCCTGACGCGGTCGATGAGCCGCGCGAGGCGGTCGAGGATCCAGCGGTCGATCTCGTCGAGGCGCGCGTACGACTGCCGGTCGCGCGCGGGCTCGAAGTCGCCGAGGTTGCCGAGCAGGAACCGGAGCGTGTTGCGGATCCGGCGGTAGGCGTCGGCCAGGCGCTCCATGATCTCGCCGGAGACGCGGATGTCCTCGGTGTAGTCCTCCGACGCCGCCCACAGGCGCAGGACCTCGGCGCCGTACTTCGGGATCAGGTCCTCGGGCGCGACGGTGTTGCCGAGCGACTTCGACATCTTGCGGCCCTCGCCGTCCACGACGAAGCCGTGGGTCAGCACGCTCCGGTACGGCGGCGCGTTCCGCGTGCCCATGGCCTCGAGGAGCGAGGAGTGGAACCAGCCGCGGTGCTGGTCCGAGCCCTCGAGGTACATCTCGGCCGGCCAGCGCAGCTCGGGCCGGGTCTCGAGCACGGCCGCGTGGCTGCACCCCGAGTCGAACCAGACGTCGAGGATGTCGGTCTCCTTGCGGAACGCGCCGCCGCCGCACGCGGCGCAGCGCGTGCCCGGCGGCAGCAGGTCGCGGGCCTCGCGCGCGTACCACTCGTCGGCGCCCCGGCCCTCGCGGAAGATCCGCGCGACGTGCTCGACGAGCCGCTCCTCGAGCAGGAGGCCGCCGCAGCCCTCGCAGTAGAACGCGACGATCGGCACCCCCCAGACGCGCTGGCGCGAGATCGTCCAGTCGGGCCGGTGCGCGATCATGCTGTAGATGCGCTCCGCGCCCCACGCCGGGATCCACTTGACGTCGCGCCGGATCGCCGCCAGCGTGCGCTCGCGCAGCCGGTCCTGGTCGAGCGCGATGAACCACTGCGGCGTCGCGCGGAAGAGCGTCGGGTTCTTGCAGCGCCAGCAGTGCGGGTACGTGTGGTCGAGGGCGACCTCCGCGAGCAGCGCGCCGACCGCCCGGAGGTGGGCGGTGATCTTCGGGTTGGCCTCCCACACCGTGAGGCCCGCGAAGCGCTCGACGTCGGCGGTGAAGCACCCGTCGTCGTCCACCGGGTTGTAGACCTCGAGCCCGAGGCGCCGCCCGAGCTCGTAGTCCTCCTCGCCGTGGCCGGGCGCGATGTGGACGAGGCCCGTGCCCGTGTCCATCGCGACGAAGTCCGCCGCGGCGACCTTCCCGGTGCGGTCGATCCACGCGTGCCGGTACTCGAGCCCGACGAGCTCCCGGCCCGGGATCACGGCGACCTGCCGCGCGTCGCGCACGTCCGCCGTCATCACGAACGCGTCGGCGAGCTTGGCCGCGACGACCAGCGTCTCGCCCCCGCGTCCCGGCGCCCCCGGGACCGCGAGCGCCACGTACTCCTCGTCCGGGTGCGCCGCGATCGCGAGGTTCGCCGGGAGCGTCCAGGGCGTCGTCGTCCAGATCACCAGCGAGGGCCGGGGCGCCGCGGCCACGCCCGGCAGGGCGCCGACGAGCGGGAACTTCACGTAGACCGACGGCGTCCGCTGGTCCTCGTACTCGACCTCCGCCTGGGCGAGCGCGGTCTTGCAGTGCATGCACCAGTGGACGGGCTTCAGGCCCTTGTAGACGAGGCCGCGCCCGACGAAGCGCCCGAACTCGCGGGCGATCACGGCCTGGTAGGCCGGCGCGATCGTGAGGTACGGGTGCTCCCAGTCGCCGAAGACGCCGAGCCGCTTGAACTCCTGCCGCTGGATGTCGATGAAGCGCAGCGCGTACTCGCGGCAGCGGCGACGCTTCTCGACGGGATCCATGGCGCGGCGCACGTCGACGGACGCGGTGTCGAGGCCGAGCTCCTTGTCCACCTGGTGCTCGATCGGCAGGCCGTGGCAGTCCCAGCCCGGGACGTACACCGCGTTGAAGCCGAGCATCGAGCGCGACTTCACGACGAGGTCCTTCAGGATCTTGTTGAGCGCCGTCCCGATGTGGATGTGGCCGTTGGCGTAGGGCGGCCCGTCGTGGAGGATCCAGAGCGGGCGGTCGGCGGCGGCCTCGCGGAGGCGCGCGTAGACGCCCAGCGCGTCCCACCACTCGAGCATCCGGGGCTCGGTCTGGGGGAGGTTGGCCTTCATCGGGAAGGCCGTTTTCGGCAGGTGGAGCGTGGCCTTGTAGTCCATGGTCAGGGACCGAATGGTACCACGAGGCGCGCGGGCGGCCGAGCGGCCGGCGCCGCTACGGCTTCTTCGGCGTCAGCGTGACCAGGCCGAGCGAGTTGTCGATCGTGACCGTGAACTTGTCGAGGAAGTCGCGGCCGAGCAGACCGTCCACGCCCGACTGGTCGATGTCGTGCGAGATCACGACGAGCGGGCTGACCCTGGCGGCGCCGACCTCGATCGACTCGACGGGCACCGCCTGCACCTGCGCCTCGCCCGTCGCGCCCTTCATCGTCCCGCTCGCCGTGCCGCGCGTGAGCGAGATGCCGGCCGCCGCGATGACGCGCGGGGAGATGACGGTCCGGTCCGCGCCGGTGTCGAGCATGAGCCGGAGGGAGGTGGAGCCGTTGAGCTGCGCGTCCACCATGATGCGCTCGCCCGGCGTGAACTTGATCGTGGCCTCGCCCGTCGCGCCGGCCTTCGCCCCCGCCGGCCCCGCGCCCTGCGCGCCGGCCGGCGCGCCCGCGGCGGGCGCCGGCGCGGGCGGCTCCCGGCGCATCGGCACCGCGACCGCCGTCGCGCGGAAGCGCTCGGGGACGCTGTCGCGCCCCTCGGTGTAGTGCGCGACGCCGCGCTCGTCGACCCAGCGGTAGACCTGCGCGGCGGCGGGGCCCGCGAGCGCGAGCAGCAGGACGGCGGCCAGGACGAGGGCGCCTGCCCGACTCATAGGCGGATCATACCGCACAACGCCGGAGCCGATACACGACCATTTCCGCGGCGCCGGCCACCTCGTTGCGCGCGAGGCGCACGCGGTAGACCGGCTCGAGCAGGTCCGCGCGCGCCGCGAGGCCGGGGAACCACGCGGGGAAGATCACGACGTGGTCCGGGCACGTCTCGAGCAGGTACTCGACGACGCCGCCCTCGCCGCGCCGCCGGTACGGGATGACCTCGGGCGTCACGAGCCCCATGAGGTCGAGGACCTCGCGGCGCGAGAAGTAGGCGATCGCCCCGATGTCGTTGACCGCGAGGCGCGCGCGGGGGGTCACGTGCGCGTCGAGCCAGCGGCCGAGGTGCACCTGCATCGCGTTGATGTTCTGCACCGCCCACCCGTACCGGGTCGCCGCCGGCGCGAGCGCCACCGCCGCCGCGCCGAGGTAGGCGGCCACGGCGAGCGCGGGGAGCCAGCGCCCGGCCCGCGCCCACCGCGAGGCCCCCGCGACGACGGCCAGGATGACGAAGGCGAGCGGCAGCAGGTGGATCGAGTAGCGGCCCTCCTGGAACGCCGGGCCGCGGTACGGCGCGAGCAGCGCCATGCCGAGCGGGTGGACGAGCAGGACGAGGCCGACGGCGCCGAGCGCGCGGCCGCCGCGCCCCCACGCGAGGACGAGCCCCGGCACGAGCGCCAGCGGCAGCACCCCGTGCGTCCGCGCGAGCCAGCCGACCCACTCCGCGAGGAAGCGCCACGGCCGCGCGAGCAGCGTGACCGCGAGCGGCTCGCGCAGGCCGCCGAGCCAGCCGAGCAGCCCCCCCTCGACCTTCGCCGCGGCCGTCGCCGGGTACGGGGCGCCGGCGGTCCAGAGGCTGAACAGGACCATCGGCAGGAGCGCCGCCGCGGTGAGCGCGCCGAACGCGGCGAGCCGGCGCGCGCCGAGCGGGCGCGCGAGCGCCAGGCACGGCACGAGCAGCACGGCCTCCGGCCGCGCCAGCGCGGCGAGCGCCGCCCAGGCCGCGCTCCAGACGAGCCGGTCGCGCGCGTGGGCCAGGAGCGCCGCCGCGACGAGCAGCGCCGCGAGCGTCACCTCCATGCCCGAGAGCGCGCCCCACGCCATCGGCCCGGTCCAGAGGAGACCGACCGCGGCCAGCAGGGCCAGGGGCGCCGGCGCGCCGAACGCCGCCGCGGCCCGCCGCGTCAGAAGGGCGGCGCCGAGCGCCGCGGCGACGCCGAGCGCCTTCGCCAGCGCGAGCGACGGGCCGAGGACCGCGGCGCCGGCGGCCAGCAGGAGCGTCCAGAGCGGCGCCGTCGAGCCCGCGACCGGCCGGCCCGGGTTGTACGCGAAACCCGCGCCCTCGGCCAGGTTGCGCGCGAAGTGGAGGTGGATCCACGAGTCGTCGAGCGGGAACCCGACGGCGCCGGCGATCTGCCGCTCGCGCAGGAGGAAGAGCGCGAGCGGCGCGAGCGCGGCGGCGACTACGAGGAGGTCATCGCGCCGCGCGGGAGACACGGCGGCGTGGCGGCGCCTCGCGGGCGAGCGTGTAGCCCTCGTACGCGACGGCGCGGCGCCCGAGCGGGAGCACGTAGAGGTAGCGCCCGTACGGCAGCTCCAGCTCGACGAGCCCGGGCGGCGGCACGGTCATGGGGCTCCAGTGGTCCACGAACCAGACGAGACGCGTGACGCGCGCGGGCAGGCGGATCCGCGTGTCCGGCACGGCGGTCATCGTCGCGATCCGCCGCGAGGCGCGGTAGCCCGGCACGAGCCCGCCCGTCGCGAGCTCGTAGACCTCGTACTCGGGCAGGTAGAACATCGCGTGCCGGAACCACGGGTACGAGCGGGGGTTGCCCTGCTCGGTGAGCACCACGGTCTCCTCCGGCGGGTAGAGGCCGCGGATCGCGTCGACGAACGTGCGCACGACCTGCTCGTGCTCGCGGAGCGCGGCGGCGGTGCGGCTCAGGATCCAGTCGGACGCGTCGTCCTGCGCCCTCCGCACCCAGGCGGGCCGCGGCGCGTCGAAGTCCCGCGGCCGCGGGCGCGCCGAGACGAAGAACGCGCCGTTGACGAGGACGACGAGCGCGACGACGGCGGTGGTCAGCGCGGCGCGCGCCCGCGGCTGGGCCCAGGCCCGCGCCGCGTGGCCGAGCGCCGTCACGAGCACCCGCGAGAGGAAGATCACGAGCGCCGGCAGGAACGTCAGCACGTAGCCCGCCTGGCCGAAGTGGACGAGCGTGTAGACGGCGACCGGCGGGAGCGTCCAGCCGAGGAGGAACCACTCGCGGCGGCCCCAGCCGTGCCGCCGCACGTACCAGACGGCGAGGAGCGCCGCGAGGGCGAGCGGGCCGAGCCCGACCAGCACGGACTCGAGCAGGTGGCGCGTCATCGCGAGCGTGCCCGCGAGCGGGCCGCCGACGATCGACGTCGGCCGGACGACCGAGTCGGCCAGCTCCGCCGTCGCGGCCACGTAGCGCGCGAGCCCGCCGCTGAGCCAGACCATCGGCAGGAACCACGTGAGCGCGCCGCCCGCCAGCAACGCGAGCCCCGCGGCGACGACGCCCGCGCTCCGGAGGCCGACGGCCGCGGCGCCGAGCCAGAGCGGGAAGAGCAGGACGAGGAGCGACTGGCGCATGCCGCCGGCCAGGCCCAGGTAGAGGGCGCCGAGGCCGGCGTCGGCGCGGCTGCCCTGGAGGGCGCGGTACGCGAAGTACGCGACGCTCGAGGCGAACAGCGCCTCGCCCGCGTACGTGAGCCCGACGGAGCCGTAGAACCAGAAGAGCGGGCTCACCGCCAGGAGCGCGGCCGCGGCCAGCGCGGTCGTCCGCTCGTAGATCGCCCGCGCGAGGAAGTAGACGACGAAGGTCGTGAGCCCGCTGAACAGGACCGCCAGCACCACGTACGCCGCGGCCGGGTCGTCGAGCCACGCGTTGACGAGGCGGCCCAGCACGACGTAGAGGATGTAGCCCGGCGGGTGCGGCTGGTGCTTGCCGACGTCGTACTCGCGGAGCGCGAGCGCGAACTGCACGGCGTCCCAGTTGTAGAGCATGCGCGCCCGGTAGGGCAGGCGCGAGACGACGGTCAGGAGGGCGAGCGCGGAGGCGGCGAGGAGGTCGAGTCTTACGCCTTCTTCTCCTCTTCCTTCTTCGGGGTCTCCTCGGCCTTCGCCTCGTTGACGCCCTTCTTGAACTCCTTCACGCTCGAGCCGAGGGAGCGGGCGAGCTCCGGCAGCCTGTTCGCGCCGAACAGGATCAGCACGATGACGAGGATGATCAGCAGCTCCTGGTAGCCCAGCCCAAACATGTGCGACTCCTTTCCAACCGCGCTCCAACCTTACTCCGCCCCTAGGGGCCGCGCAAGACCCGCCGCTCGCCGACCCGGGTCGTGACCCGCCGCTGGTCGAAGAACTCGAGCAGGGGGATCGCGTACTTGCGGGAGACCCCGAGGAGGTCCTTGATGTCCGCCGGCCCGATCTCCTTGCGCTCGCGGAGCATCGCCACGAGCTTGTCCTGGATGGCGTCGAGGGCCCGGGCGTGGAAGTAGAGCGACGCCTTGACCCGCACGAGCGTGCCCGCCTGGAGCAGCACCTGGAACAGCTCGTGCTCCTCGTCGCCGCGGACGCCCGCCTGGCCCAGCGCCTCCTCCGGGCTCGGGGGCGCCGCGCCGGCGAGCCGGAACTGCTCCTCCAGGCGGTCCACCACGCGCTGCTGCTCGGGCGACAGGCGCACCTCGTGGGAGGCCAGACGCACCTTGTCCCGCTCGGTCCGCACGACCCCCTCGGCGTCGAGCGCCCCGAGCAGGAACGCGAACACCCGCTCGTCGGCGGCGCCCGCCCGCCCGCGCAGCTCCTCGCGCGACATCCCGGGCCGGAGCGGGCTGGCCCGGTGGAAGGCCTCGAGCGTCGCGAGCGCCTGCGCCCGGAGCCGCGCGAAGGCCTCGGGGTGGACGAACCAGTCGCGGTCCACGGCGAGCACGCGGCCCGCCGCCTGCAGCCGCTCGAGGAGGCCGCGGAGGCGCTCGGGGCCGAAGGGCACCCGCCCGGAGAGCGCGGCGAGCCGCACCCCGGCGGCGCCGACGTGGCGCACGTGCTCCTCGAGGACCTCCTCGGGACTCCCCTGCCGCAGGAGCGTGAGGTGGGCCACGAGCGCCGGCGCCTTGCGCTTGAAGCGCGGCGGGTCCACGTCGAGCAGCGTGCCGCCGCCGATCGTGACGATCGGCGAGTAGGAGCGGACGACGAACCGGTCCCCCGGCAGCGCCACGAGCGGCGCCTCGAGGCGGAAGCGCGCCAGCGCGCGCCCGCCGGGCTCGAGCTCGGCGCCCTCCAGCAGCAGCACCCGGGCCATGATCTCGCTGGTGCCCACGTGGAAGCGCACGCGCGTCCGCGTCCGCACCGGACGGGGCGCGTCGGCCAGGAGCTCGAGCGTGCCGTCCACGAGCAGCGTCGGCACCAGGGTGCCCGCGAGGGCGACGACGTCGCCCCGCTCGAGCGCCGCGCGCTCCACCCCCTGGAGGTTGATCGCGGTGCGCTGGCCGGCGAGCGCCTGCGCGACCGGCCGCCCGTGCGCCTGCAGCCCGCGGATCTTCGCCTCGACGCCCTTCGGGTAGACCTGGACGCGGTCGTCCACCGCGAGCCGCCCCGCCGCGAGCGTCCCGGTGACGACCGTGCCGAAGCCCTTCACCGTGAACACGCGGTCGATCGGCAGCCGCGGGAGCTGGTCGCTGACGCGCGGGGGCACGGCCTCGGCCAGCGCGCGCAGGGCCGCGCGCAGCTCGTCGAGCCCCGCGCCGGTCCTGGACGACGCGGCGACGATCGGCGCGCCCGCGAGGAACGTGTCGCGCACCAGGCCCGCGACGTCGTCCCGGACCAGCTCGAGCCAGTCGGGCTCGACGAGATCCGCCTTGGTGAGCACGACGAGGCCGGTCTTGATGTGCAGGAGCGAGCAGATCGCCAGGTGCTCGCGCGTCTGCGGCATCACGCCCTCGTCGGCGGCGATGACGAGCATCGCGAGGTCGATCCCGCCGACGCCGGCGAGCATGTTCCGGACGAAGCGCTCGTGGCCCGGCACGTCGACGATCTCGATGGTGAGCCCGCCCGGCTCCTCGAGGAAGGCGAACCCCAGGTCGATCGTGATGCCGCGCGCCTTCTCCTCGGGCAGGCGGTCGGTGTCGATCCCGGTGAGGGCCCGGACGAGGGAGGTCTTGCCGTGGTCGATGTGGCCGGCCGTGCCGACGACGACGTGCTTCACAGCTCGGACGCGGCGGCGGCGAGCCGGCGGGCGAGGTCCGCGACCTGGCCCGCCAGCACGGTCCGGCAGTCGAGGAACAGGCGATCGTCCACCAGCCGGGCGACGACCGGCGGGTCGCCCCCGCGCAGCAGCGCGTCGAGCCGCCGCGCGGCCCCGGGGCTCGCGCCGGCGACGAGCCCGGCCGTCGGCAGCTCCACCGTGGGGAGCGCGCCGCCGCCCACCTGGGCGCGGTCCTCGGCGACGCGCGCCGCGAGCCGCGCGCGGGCGTCGGCCCCGAGGCGCCGCAGCACGCTCCGCGCGCGGCCCCGCACCGCCGCGAGGGGCTCGGTGAGCATCGCGAGCGTCGGCACCGTGCGGAGGGCGGTGCCCGCCTCGTACGCCGCGAGCGTCGCCTCGAGCCCGGCGATCGTGAACTTGTCGATCCGGAGCGCGCGGTTCCACGGGTTCTTCTCGAGCCGCGCGACGACCTCGCGCCGGCCGACCACGATCCCCGCCTGGGGCCCACCGAGCAGCTTGTCGCCCGAGAACGAGACCAGGTCCACGCCGGCGGCGACGGTCTCGGGCACCGTCGGCTCGTACGGGAAGCCGTACGGCCTGAGGTCCAGGAGCGAGCCCGAGCCGAGGTCCTCCATGACGGGGACGCCGCGCTCGCGGCCGAGCGCGACGAGCTCGCGCGAGGCGACGTCGGCGGTGAAGCCGACGACGCGGTAGTTCGAGGTGTGGACCTTGAGCAGCAGCCCCGTGCTCGCGCCGATCGCCTCCGCGTAGTCGCGCAGGTGGGTGCGGTTGGTGGTGCCCACCTCGCGGAGCACCGCGCCGCTCCGCAGCATGATGTCGGGGATCCGGAACTCGCCCCCGATCTCGATCAGCTCGCCGCGCGAGACGACGACCTCCTTGCCGTGGGCGAGCGTCTCGAGCGCGAGCAGCACCGCGGCGGCGTTGTTGTTGACGACGAGCGCGGCCTCGGCGCCCGTGAGCCGGCGGAGCAGCGCCTCGACGTGGCCGTAGCGCGAGCCGCGCTCCTTCGTGGCGAGGTCGAGCTCGAGGTTCGAGTACGCGGAGGCGACGGCCTCGAGGCGCTCGCGCGCCTGGCGGCTCAGCAGCGCGCGCCCCAGGTTGGTGTGGAGCACGACGCCGGTGGCGTTGATCAGCGGGCGGAGGGAGAAGAGGCCGGCGTGCGCGACGCGCGCGACGACGCGGGCGGCGAGCGCCTCGGCGTCGGCCGGCGCCGCCCGCTCGGCGAGCACGCGCTGCCGCTCGGCGTCGAGCGTCTCGCGGACGAGCGCGGTGAGGCGCCCCCGTGACACCTTCGCCAGCTCGGCGCGGTCCGCGAGCCGGCGCACGAGCTGGTCCACGGACGGGAGCGCGCGGAGCGCGGCCGCGGGCTCAGGGCTCACGGAGCGCGGCCTCGACTTTGTGGCGGACGCGGCCGATCACTTCCCTCGCCTCGTGGCGCCAGGCCTGGGCGGTCCCCTTGCCCTCGCCGAGCTCGCGGCCGCGCCGCACCGCGTCCTCGGTGAGCCCCGCCCACAGCTCGTCGAGGTCGGCGGCCGACAGCCCCTGCCCGCGGAGCGCGCGCGCCCACTCCTGGGCGAGGCCGTCGATGAGCCGGTCGCGCTCGGCGGAGAGCCGGCGCGCCTTGCGGATCAGGTCGGCCAGGCGGGAGGGCACGGCCTACTCCCTCACGAGGTCCCGCACGGCGTCGAGGAGGTTGGCCTCGAACCGGCCCGTCGACGCGCACGGGTAGACGGGCGTCGGGCGCAGCGTGCCGCTCCCGCCCTTGCGGTGCGCCTGCGTGCGCATCTTGGCGTTGACCTGGACCTGCGTCGTGCGGGTGTCGCGCTCGACGAAGATCGTGAACGCCACGAGCGCCTCGCCCTCCACCCGGTCGTCGCCGAGCCGCCCGCAGTCGGCGTACACGCCGATCGGCGCCACGAAGTCGTCGGAGGCGATCACGCCCGAGTCGCGCGCGATCGCGCGCAGCGGCACGTTCTCCCGCGCCAGCGCGCGCACGAGCGCGGCCCACGCCCGGTCGTACGCGGCCGGGATCTCGGCGCGGTAGGGCGGCGGGGCGAGCGGCGACACGTAGAGGCCGCCGCAGCCGGCGAGGCCGAGCGCCGCGAGGCCGGCGAGCGCGAGGCTACCTGTGGTGGTCGATCCCACGGAAGGCCTCGATGAAGCGGACGACCCGCCCCTCGTCGAGCTCGTCCAGCGTGTCGATCCGGGTCCACGCGGTCAGCGCGATCCGGGGCGTGAGGCCGGGAGAGGGCGCCAGGATCACGTGCGTGTCGTAGCGTCCCACGATGGCCCGGAGCCGGGCGACGACGTCGGGGCACTCGCAGCCGTACTGCACGAGCACGCCGCCGTCCTCGAGGTTGTGCACCTGCAGCTCTCGCGGGATCGGCCGCGTGTGGACGCCCCACGGCGCGATGTACGGCAGGTGCGGGCCCGAGGTCGGCGGCTCGGAGTTGTACGGCGCGTGGGGCGACGTCACCATCGCGATGTGGAGGTTGCCCTGGCTGGGCACCGGCGTGCCCGGCAGGTTGGCCGCGGCCCGATAGGCGAACCAGCCCACGCTCACCGCGACGACCACCGCCGCGGCGCCGGCCAGGACCTGGCGCTGCCGGCGCGGCATGCGCCGCCGCTTGGGCTCCGGGCTCCGCTTCGCCATCCCTCTCCTCGTGGCGGAAGCGTATGGGAGTCGAACCCATCGACCGTTTGTCTAGAACGGTCCACCGGATTTGAAGTCCGGGAGGCCCACCGGGTTCCTAGACGCTTCCGTGGCTCTAACTACGCTCCGGAAAAGCTCTCTGAGTGTACCATCACCGCTCCCTGCGGGGTCCGCCGGACGGAAATCGGGCGCGTTCCGGCGAAAGATCGGGCATCTGCCCGATGGCCGGCCCCGGGCCCGTCGCCTATCCTCACGGTAGAAGGAGGGTCAGCCATGAGGCGCTACAGGGGAACGGAGACGGTCGAACCGGCGCTGTACTTCAACGTGCGGCAGCTGTCCTTCCGCTCCATGCAGGAGCGGGGCCGGCTGCCGGGCAGGGAGGAGGAGACCTGGTACCGGGTGCCGACGCTGGCGCTGCTGGTCGTCGGGCCGATCCTGGGCCTGGCCTTCGTCGTGTTCCTGCCGCTCATCGGCTTCGCGATGGTCGGCTGGCTGCTCGCCGAGAAGGCGACGCGCCTGGCGGCCGAGGCCACCCGCGCGGCGGTGCGCGTGCTCCGGCCGGGCTGGGAGCCGTCGCTCGCGTTCCTCAGCCGATCGAAGCCGGCCACGACCACGGCCGACACCGATGCCTGGGCCGAGGCCGCCCGCAAGAAGCTGGACCACACCGATCATGACGCGGCAAAATAGGCCACGCGGCGCGCCGGGCCCGCCCCCACGTCGGAGGCGGGTCCGGGCACACGCGCCGCCCGGCCTCCCGCCGGCGAACGCGAACCCGGCGCGCTGATCCCCCGCGCGCCCGCGAAGGAGCGTGGATGAAGGGCTGGGCCGCCCTCGCGCAGGTGCTGCTCGTCGGCCTGCTCGCCGGCGTCGCCCCCGCCCAGAAGCCGCCGGACAAGGGACCCGAGAAGCTCCCGGAGAGCGTCGCCGCCTGCCTGGCCTGCCACGACGACACGCAGCTGTCCGTGAAGCTCAAGGACGGCTCGACGATGCGCCTGCACGTGGACCCGCAGGAGTTCGTCCGGTCGGTGCACGGCGCCCAGCTCGTCTGCACGGACTGTCACGCGCGGTACGAGCAGAACCATCCGAGCGGTGCCACCTTCGCCAGCCGGCGCGCCTACGCGATCGCCTCCTACGAGACCTGCAAGAAGTGCCACTTCGATACGTACACGCGCACCCTCGAGAGCGTCCACTACGAGCTGCTCAAGAGCGGCCTCGACGCCGCGCCGGTCTGCACGGACTGCCACGGCGCGCACACCATCCAGAACCCCCACGAGAAGCGCGCGATGGTGTCCCGCAGCTGCGCGACCTGCCACGGCGACGTCTACCGCCGCTACGCGGCGAGCGTCCACGGCAAGGCGCTCGAGGAGGGCGGCAACCAGGACGTCCCGGCGTGCGCCGACTGCCACACCCACCACCAGATCCAGCCGCCGGGCAGCACGCAGTTCCGCCTCGGCTCGCCCCAGATCTGCATCCGCTGTCACGGGGACGCGCGGCTCATGGCGAAGTACGGCATCTCCGCGACGGTCGCCCAGACGTACCTCGCGGACTTCCACGGCGTCACCGCCTCGCTCACGCGCGGCGCCTCCGTGGCGCCGCAGCAGGTCGTCGTGACCTGCATCGACTGCCACGGCGTCCACGACATCACCTCGCCGCGGCTGCGGGGGGCGGAGGCGATGAAGGCGTCGGTCGCCGCCGCGTGCGCCAGGTGCCACGCCGGTGCCTCCCCGGCCTTTCCCGCCGCCTGGCTCTCCCACTGGGAGCCGTCGCTGCGCCACGCCCCCCTGGTGTTCCTGGTGCAGCTGTTCTACAAGATCTTCATCCCGTTCGTCGTCATCGGCCTGGTGCTGCAGGTGCTGCTCCACCTGTACCGCGTCTCGCTGGGACGCTAAGGAGAGGCCCCGCCGATGCGCGGTCCCGACGCCGGCGAGTACGTGGTCCGCTTCTCGTTCTGGGCGCGCTTCCAGCACGCCTCGGTGATCCTGCTGTTCGGGGTGCTCCTCCTGACGGGCATGCCCCAGAAGTGGCCGTACGTCGAGGCGAGCCGGTGGGTCATCGAGCACCTCGGCGGGGTCGTCGCGGTCCGCTGGCTCCACCGCGCCGCCGGCATCGCCTTCTCCCTGCTCCTGGTCGCGCACCTGGCGGTGGCGATCGGCGGCGCGCTCGCGGGCCGCACGAAGCCGTCGATGCTGCTGAGCGTGAAGGACTTCCGCGACGCCGTGGACTTCCTGCGGTACTGCCTGGGCTGGGCGGAGGCGCCCCCCCGCTTCGGACGCTACGACTACCGGCAGAAGTTCGAGTACTGGGGGCTCGTGTTCGGCGGCGTCGTCATGGCGCTGACCGGGTTCGTGCTGTTCTTCCCGATCACCGTCTCCCGCCTGCTGCCCGCGGAGCTGATCCCCGCCGCGAAGGTCATGCACAGCTACGAGGCCCTGCTCGCGTTCCTCATCATCCTCGTCTGGCACCTGTTCGCGGTGCTGCTGAGCCCCGAGGTGTTCCCGCTGGACACGAGCATCTTCACCGGCAAGATCCGCAAGGACCGGCTCCGGCACGAGCATCCCCTCGAGTACGACGAGCTCTCCGGGAGGGAATGATCCCGGCCGCCTGGTACGCCCCCCTGCCGTCGTTCCTCTGGCAGGTGGCGCTCCACTCGGCGATCGCCGGCGTCGTCCTCTACGGCTGGGCCCGGCGGCTCCGGCTCCGCTCCGGTCGCTCCAAGCGCCACCTGCTCGCCCTGCTGCTCGTCCTGCCCCTGCTCACGGCCGCGATCCCCGGCCGCACGAGCCTGGAGTTCCGTGAGCGCCGGGCGTGGCTCGACAGCGGGCGGCTCCTGGCGATCCCGCTCGTCGCCGGCGTCCGCGTCTCCCACGTCGTCCTGCTGGTGGGGCTGACGATGGTCGCGCTCACGCTCTGGCAGGAGGTGCTGCCCGCGCTGCGACGGTCCGGCGCGCGCGGCGACAACGCGCCGGAGCCGCTCGCGCGCCTCGCGCGCGGGCTGCCGGGCTGGGAGCGGTGCGCGGTCACGCTGCGCCGCGCGGACGCCCTCCTGCTCGCCACGGGCGGCTGGCCCTGGCGACCGCGGGTGATCGTGTCCCGCGGCGCGCTCGCCCGCCTGAGCGATGACGAGCTGGCGATGGCCCTCCGGCACGAGCACGCCCACTGGCAGCAGGGCCGCTGGGCGCGCTCCCACGCGCTGTTCGCCGTCCGGCTGCTCCAGTGCTACAGCCCCGTCGCCCTCTGGACCTTCCGCGAGTACTGCCTCGAGGTGGAGATCGAGTGCGACGCGGCCGCCGTGGCCGGGCGGGACGCCCGGCCCCTGACCCGGGCCCTGCTGGCCGTCTACGAGTCCACGGACCGCCGCGACGTGGCCGCCCGGGCCGCGCTGCGCCGGCGGGCGGACGTGCTGCTCGGCGACGACCGGCTCGACGACGACGCGCTGCCCGTCGCCACGATCGCGACGGCGGCGGCGACGCTGGTGGCGATCCTGCCGTGGCTCGTGTGAGGCCGCGGTGAGCCCTTCACGCCCGCTGAGGGGGCTCGCGGGCTTCCTGCTGGTCGCGGGGGGCGTGCTCGTCGCGCTCCGGGTCCTCCATGTCGGCGTCCCGCTCATCTTCCCGGGCACGCGGCCGGGACCGTTCAGCGTGGCGAGCCTGGAGGAGGCGCGAGGTCGTCTCGGCTTCGCGCCGCTCGTCCCGGCCTATCGCCCCGCGACGCTCGGCGCGGGCCCGCCGAGCCTGACCGTGACGCTCGGTCCGCACCCGACGTTCCTGGCCGTCTGGCGGGGCGCGCACTCCCTGTCGCTCACGCAGCGGCGCGGCGGGCCGGCACCGTCCCACCCGCCCACGAGCCAGGCGCTCGGCGGCGTCGCCGACTCGCGCTGGTGGCGTGAGGGCCCGGCGAACCACCTCGTCCTCCGGCGCGGCGAGTTCTGGGTCACGGTCGTCACGGACCTGCCGGCGCGCGACCTGCGGCGCATCGCCGACACGCTCGGTCCGTACTCGGCGGGCGGCCCCGGGCCGGCGCGCGCCGGGCTCAGGGCCCCTCCATCGGGATGATCGCCTTGCGGATGGCGTAGCGGACCAGCTCGGTCCGCGAGTGCACGTTGAGCTTCGCCATGATGTTGGTCCGGTGGGTCATGGCCGTCTTCAGGCTGATGGTCAGGTACTTGGAGATCTCGCGGCTCGTCTTGCCCTCGGCGAGGAGCTTGAAGACCTGCTTCTCGCGCAGCGTCAGCCGCTCGTAGTCGTCCTCGTCCAGCGACCTGCCGCTCGTGACGAGGTCCACGAGCTCCCCGGCGGCCAGCGGGTGGAGGTACCGCTCCCCCCGCGCCACGGCCCGGATGGCCTCCTTCAGCTGGGCCGACACGCTGCGCTTGAGCAGGTAGCCCCGCGCGCCGATCCGGATCGCCCGCTTGATGTACTCCCGGTTCTCGTACTGGGTCAGGATGATGACCTTGACCTCGGGGCAGTCGGCCACGATCGTCTCCGTGGCCTCGAGCCCCCCCATGCCGCCGGGCAGGTTCACGTCCATCAAGACCACGTTCGGCTTGAGCCGGGTGGCCAGGCGGACGGCTTCCTGGCCGTCCCCGGTCTCGCCGACGACCTGGAAGGACGGGTCCTGCTCCAGGAGGGCGCGGATGCCCTCGCGCACCAGGTCGTGGTCGTCGACGATGAGGATCTGGATCATCGCACCGGAATCTCCAGCACCGCGTGGGTGCCCAGGCCCGCCTCGCTGTCGAAGCGGATCGTCCCGTTGACCAGCGCCGCGCGCTCCCGCATGCCCGTGATGCCCGCGCCCGCGAACTGCTCGCTCGGCTCGAACCCCTTACCGTCGTCCTCCACCGCGAGCACGAGCGCCCCGTCGCGCTCGTAGAGCTCGACGGACACGTGCTCGGCCTGCGCGTGCCGCAGGATGTTCGTCACGAGCTCCTGGTAGATCCGGAACGTCGTGATCTCGATCTCCGGCCGCGACGGCAGCCCCTCCTCGATCTCGAGGCTCACCGTCAGGCCGTGGCCCACCAGGTGGTCCTGGGCGTAGGCCTTGATCGCGGCGGCGAGCCCCAGGTCGTCGAGCAGGGAGGGCCGCAGGTCGTGGATGATCCGGTGGATCTCCTCCTGCGTCGCCCCGAGCAGGCTCTTCGCCCGCCGCATCTCGGTCGTGTCCACGTCCATGCGCTCCAGCGAGAGCTGGATCACGGTCAGGAGCTGCGAGATCTCGTCGTGGAGCTCCCGGGCCAGCCGCCGCCGCTCCTCCTCCGTGGCGTTCAGGAGGCGGCGCACGAGGACCTGGCGCTGCTCGTCCTGGGCGAGCGTCCGCCGCCACAGGTGGGCGCCGTCCAGCGAGATCGCCAGCTGGTGCTCGAGCGCGCCCAGCACCTCGCGATCGAGGTCCGGCCGCCGCGGGTGGAACAGCTCGGCCCGCGCGCCGGCCTGCTGCGCGATCTCGTGCCGCTGCCAGTCCGGCGGCGGCGCGCCGCTCGCGGCGAGCCAGGGGACGGCCGCGCCGGCGGGGACGACGTAGGTGGCCGCCGGCCCCGCGGGCGGGCGCGTGACCATCGCGACGGCGGGGAACGACCAGTGCGCGGCGATCAGCTCGAGGATCGCCGGAATCACCCGGTCGGGATCCCGCTCCTGGGTCGAGACCTGCGCGACGGCCTGCAGCAGCTTCAGGTCGCGATACCGCGCCTCGATCGCCCGCGTCCGGTTCGCCACCTGGCCCTCGAGATCCTCGTTGAGCCGTGTGAGCTCGGCCAGCGTGGACGCCAGCTTGCGCCGCGCCTCCTCGAGCGTCTCGGCCAGCACCTCGACCTCGTAGTCCCCCGACACGCCGATCGGGCGTGACAGGTCGCCGGTCCGCATCGCGGCGGCCTCGCGGGAGAGCTGGCGGATCGGCGCGACGATCGAGCGCGACAGCGCGCGGGCCAGCAGGAGGCCCATCAGCGCCAGCAGCAGCCCGGCGGCGACCAGCCCCCGGCGCGTCGTGTAGAAACCGGTGAAGGCCCGCGCCTTGGGCTGCTGGATCACGACGCCCCAGGGCGCGAAGCGCAGCGGGACCATCACGGTCAGCGCGTCGGGCGCGGCGCCCCGCCCGGAGCCGTCGTCGTAGCCGAGCGCCTCCGTCACGAGCGGACGATGCGCGCGGATCCGCTCCGCGTAGGCCGCGGCGTGCGGCAGCGTGCGCAGGAGCTGCCGGGGATCGGCCGCGGCGATCACGGTGCCGCGCTCGTCGATCACGGCGACGCGCGTCTCGGGATCGAGCCCGAGGTCGTGCAGGAACGTGCTGACGATCGAGCCCACGGGGTTCATCTCCGACACGAGGTAGTAGCTCGCGCCGGCCCGCTGGAACGGCTGGACGATCGCGAGGACGGGGCGCTCGCCCCCGGGCTTGTGCACGAGCGGTGTCACGGCCTCGTGGGTCGCGCGGCCCAGCGAGGGCAGGGGCCGGGCGTCGGCCGGATCGGCAGCGAGCGTCCGCGCCTGCGCGTCGAGCAGGTACGTCGCCTCCCGGAACGGCGAATGGAACCGGAAGACGCGCAGGCGGCCCGCGGCGTCGGCGTTCAGCGAGGGGAGGTCCGCGGCCAGCCGGCCCAGATCCTGGATCGCCACGGAGATCGTGGCGTCGAGGTAGTGGGCGATCGTCCGGGCCAGCACGAGGCGATCGTCCACGAGGCTCTGCCGGACGCCCGAGAACGACACGACGACGACGGCGCCGGCCGCGAGCACGAGCAGGAGGAACCACTGGAGCAGCACCGTGTAGAGCCGGCGCCGAAGTGTCGGATGTCTCACGCGCCTTCCTCGGCTCAGCCTAGCACACGGGGCGCGGCGGACCGCTGCCCGGCCGGCCCCCGACGCCAGGAGATCCGGGTCACGGCGCCCGGCCGGCCCTGCTAGGATACCCGCGACGTGGCTCCCGTGGAGCAACCGGGTTCCCGGCCGGCCCCCGCGACGGCGTCCCTCTGGAGGCCCGGGGGGCTCACCCTGCGGCGCCTCGCCGGGCGGGTCTACGACCGCGCCTGGGAGCACGCGATCCTCGACCGGGCCGCGATCCTCTCCTACTACTTCCTGTTCGCGCTCTTCCCCGCCCTGCTCTTCCTGACCGCGCTCCTGGGCCTCCTGCCCACGCCCAACCTGATGCCCCAGCTCATGGGCTATGCGGCGCGCGTGATGCCGCGCTCGGCGGCGGCGCTGGTGATCCGCACCCTCGAGGAGGTCGTGCAGGGCGCGAGCGGCGGCCTGCTGTCGATCGGCGGCGTGGCCGCGCTCTGGGCGGCGTCGAGCGGGATGGCGTCGATCATGGCGGCGCTCGACGCGGTCGGCGGCATCGCCGACCAGCGCTCCTGGTGGCGCCGGCGGCTCACGGCCGTCGGGCTCACACTCGCGTTCGCGCTGTTCACCCTCACGGCACTGCTCCTGCTGTTCTTCGGCATTCGCATCGGGGAGATCGTCGCCGCCTCGATCGGGAAGGGCCCGCTGTTCACGCTCGCGTGGAACGTCCTGCAGTGGCCGGTGCTGGTCCTGCTCGTCCTCGGCGGCATCACGCTCGTCTACCACCTGGCCCCGGCGCGCGCGCGCCCGTGGCACTGGGTGACGCCCGGATCCGCGTTCGCCGTGCTCGCGTGGCTCGCGATGTCGTACGGTCTGCGGCTCTACGTGCGGTACCTCGGCAACTACAACGCGACGTACGGCTCGATCGGCGGCGTGATCCTGTTGATGCTCTGGCTCTACCTGAGCGGCGTCGTGCTCCTGCTCGGCGCCGCGATCGACTCCGAGCTCGAGCGCGCCGGCGCCCCGGCGAGGCCCGAGGCCAAGGCGACGGCCGGGGCGGAGGCGCCGCCCGGCACCTAGCGCGGATTATTCACGCACGACCGTCGCGCGAGGCGGACGGGTCCTGGCGCCGGGTGCGGCCGCCCGCGAGGGGCGGGAAGATGGCGACCACGTCGCCGGGCGCCAGGGGCTGCTCGGGCGCGGCGTCGCGGCCGTTCACGAGGACGACCTGCGCCAGGTCGGCCGGGAGGCCGAGCCGCCGCGCGACATCGGCGACGGTGGCGCCGTCGGGCACCTCGAGCACGGCGGCGCCCGCGCGGCTGCCCGCGGGGAGATACGCGGCAAAGGCGGCGAAGAGCTGGACCTCGACCGTCAGCGGCGTTCGGCGACCTGCAGCCGGTCCCCGGGGTGGATCCGGTCCGGCGTCTCGAGCTCGTTCCAGCGGACGACGTCGCCGACCGAGACGCCGTAGTGCCTGGCGATCGCGGCGAGCGTGTCCCGCGGGCGGACGACGTGCACCCCGGCGCCGCCCGACACCCGCGACACCGCGCCGGCCGGCTTCCCCGAGCGCGCGCCACGGTCGGCGAGGCGCGCCGGCGGCGGCGGCGCCAGGGCCGCCAGCACGCCGGCGCGGGTCCCACCCGGGATCCGGAGCTCCCACGTCGCGCCCGGCGGCGTGACACCTCGCACCAGGACCGGGTTCAGCGCGCGGAGCATCTCCGCCGAGACGCCGGCCCCGGCGGCGAGCCGGCCGAGGCTCGTGGCGGCCGGGACCACGACGCGCTCCACCTCGGGATCCTCGGCGTCGCCGACCTCGAACCCGTACCGCGCCGGGTCGCGGGCGAGCAGCGTCGCCGCCTGGATCGCGGGCACGAAGTCGTCCGTCTCGCGGCGCAGCAGGCCGGTGCGGGCGAGCGCCCAGAAGTCCGTGGAGCCGGTGCGCCGCACCGCCCGGGCCACGACCGTCTCGCCCGCGTTGTACGCCGCCTGCGCGAGGAGCCAGGAGCCGAACTGTGCGTGGAGGTCGCGCAGGTACGCGGCCGCCGCCACGGTCGCGCGCTCGGGGTCGAGGCGCTCGTCCACCCAGCGGTCCACGCGGAGCCCGTAGCGCCGCGCGGTCGACGGCATGAACTGCCAGAGCCCCTTCGCGCCCGCGCGCGAGACGGCCAGCGGGTCGAATCCGCTCTCGATCATCGCCGTGTACGCGAGGTCCTCGGGGAGCCCGCGCCCCCGCAGCACCTCCCGGATCATGTCCAGGTAGCGGCCCGAGCGCCGGAACCACTGCGCCACCACGGCGCGGCGGCTGCCCGTGAAGCGCTCGAGGAAGTGGCCCACCCGCCGGTTCGTCGCGACGACGTAGGGCGCCGGCTCGGGCGGCCGGGGCGCGCGCGCCTCGAGGCGCGCCGACTCGGCGAACGCCTCCGCCCAGGGATCGACCTCCGGCGTGCGCCGCACGGCTCCCGGAATCTCCCTTGCCTCGCGCTCGGACCCCGCGCTCCTCGGCTCGCCCGTCAGGGTGGGCCGCTCGAAATCGTCGATCGGCGGGGGAAGCGCCGCCGGCTCGAGCGGGAGCAGCTCCGAGGGTCCGGAGAAGTCCGGCTCGGCTGCGCAGGGCGTGGAAGCGCCCGGCGAGAAAAGCAGGAGGAAAGCGGTCAGGGCCGCGAGGAAACCGGCTCGAATCGCCATAGTTAGGTAGAAAGCTCCGGTATTTCTAGCACGGCGACCCCACGAGGGTCAACGGGGTCTCCCGACCCCTCAGCGGCCCGCCCCATCGGCGACCCCGTGCCGCGTGTATTTCCGTCAGGATTTCTGAATGGTTAGAATAGGTCGTCCCGGCCGGCCGTCGTATGGCCGGGAGCACGAGGCAGTCCCACCCCTATCCCCGTTCAATGGAGGAGCGACTCACGTGAAGAGACTTGTAACTCTAGTTGTGGCGCTGGCGTTCGCGCTGGGCTCGGCCGGGTTCGCCGCCGCGCAGTCCTCGGCACCTGTCGAGAAGAAGGCGGCTGAGGCAAAGACGGAGAAGAAGGCCAAGAAGATGCCGGCCAAGAACGCCAACGGCACCGTCAAGTCGGCGACGGCCGACAGCCTCGTCGTGGCCGGCAAGGAGAAGGTCAAGGGCTCCAAGGAGATGAAGGACGTCGAGTGGACCTTCGCGGTCGGCGCCAAGACGGCCATCAAGAAGGGCGGCAAGGCGGTGACGGCCGCCGATCTCATGCCGGGCGACGCCGTGCACGTCCGCTACACGGAGGACGAGGGCAAGGCGACCGCCACGGCGATCACCGTGAAGGCCGGGGGCAAGGCCAGGGCGAAGAACCCCTGCGCCGCCAGGAACCCCTGCGCCGCCAAGAAGTAGCGACGCTTCCGTGCCGGACGCCGGCCTAGCGGCCGGCGTCCGGCACGCGCTCCTCCTCGATCCCGGTCAACCACACGCTCCGGTCCGTCAGCTCGACGGCCTCGGTGCGTCCGCGCCCGACGGTCAGCTCGGAGAGCCACACCGACACCGCGTGGTAGCCGATCATCCGCGTGTCCCGCGAGAAGGCCCGGAGCCGACGGCGGGGCTCGCGCGGCGACGGCTTGTCGACGAAGACCGTGCGTGAGGCCACGAGCACCCACTGCCCCGCGGGCACGTCGTCGAGCGTGAAGGCGCCGGTGGCGTCCACGGAGGTCACGCGGGCAAGCTCGGGATAGCCCGCCTCCCAGAGCGCCTGCTCGTAGGCCTCGCGCGCCCGGCGGAGGGCCAGGGCGGAGACGCGATACGCGGCGGGGCTCGAGCGAGCCGTGCGGCGGATCTCCTCCAGCCGGCCGAGGAACGCGGCCGAGCGGGGCACCGCCGTCACGGCGGTGCCCACCAGCGGCCGCCCGGCCTCCGTCGGCCGGCGCGGCTCCTCGCGCGCGCTGCCGACGACGCGGCCGACGTCCCCCGCCAGCGCCGCGCGCCGGTATGGCTCCGGGAGGACGTCGAGCGGCTCCGCGGCGGCCGCCGCGGTCGCGAGAACCAGCGCCAGCGCCGCGCCGGTGAGCCTCACGGCGCGGCGCCGCGCTCGGCCGCCGGCCGCGTGCGCCAGCGGCGGTGCACCCAGAGCCACTGCTCCGGCGTGCGCCGGACCGCGGCCTCGATCGCCTCGTTGCAGCGCATCGTCAGCTCGATGATCGCACGCTCGGCGCCGGGGGGCTCGGGGAGTGGCAGCGCCGGGTGGATCGCGACGAGGTGGCGGCCGTCCGCCTCGCGGTGCGCAAAGATCGGCACGACCGGCGTCCGCGTCCGCGCGGCGAGCAGCGCGAGACTCTTCGAGGTCGACGCCGGGCGGCCGAAGAGCGGCACGAAGACGCCCTCGCGCCGCGAGGCGTTCTGGTCGAGCAGCACGCCGACCATGCGCGGCCCCCGGCCGAGCGCGGCGAGCACGCCGCGCAGCGCGCCCCGCTTGTCCACCAGTTCGACGCCGGCCTTGCGCCGGAGCCGCTCGGCCAGCGCGTTCAGCGCCGGCGCGTCGAGCGGACGCACGACGACCGTCAGCGGGAAGCCCGTGAGCCGGTGGGCGACGGCCAGGAGCTCCCAGTTGCCGAGGTGCGCGGTGAGGACGAGCACGCGGCCGTGGCGCTGCATCGCCGCCCGGAGGTGCTCGAGCCCCTCCAGGCGGATCCGCTCGAGGACGCGCTCGAGCGGGCGGGCCAGCGCGAAGCAGAGCTCGACCGCCATCAGGCCGACGTGCTGGAAGGAGCGCCGGCAGACGCGGCGCCGCGCGGCCGCGGGAAGTTCGGGGAACGCCAGGGCGAGGTTCGCGAGCGCGGTGCGCCGCCGGGCGCCCAGCAGCAGGTACGCCGCGTCGCCGAGCCGCCGCCCGAGCCACGCGGCCGGGCGCCGGGGCAGCCGCCCGACGCCGGTGACGATGGCGTCGAGAATCAGGGCACCGGGCGCTGCCTAGGCTGCGCCACCCCGGATGCGCATCCCGTAGAACGACCGCCACACGAAGACGACCGCGACCGCGAAGAACACGGCGGCCAGGACGAGGCTGAGCCCCTGCCCCCGCTCGGCCGTGAGGGTGACCGCGAGCTCGACGGCCAGGAGCCCGAAGAGGGTCGTGAACTTGATCACCGGGTTCATCGCGACCGACGAGGTGTCCTTGAACGGGTCGCCGACCGTGTCGCCCACGACGGTGGCCGCGTGGAGCGGCGTCCCCTTCTCCTTCAGGTCCACCTCGACGATCTTCTTGGCGTTGTCCCAGGCGCCGCCCGCGTTGGCCATGAAGATCGCCTGGTAGAGGCCGAACAGCGCGATCGAGATCAGGTAGCCGATGAAGAAGTACGGCTCGAGGAACGCGAACGCGAGCGTCGAGAAGAAGACCGTCAGGAAGATGTTGAACATCCCCTTCTGCGCGTACTGGGTGCAGATCTCGACGACCCGCTTGCTGTCGGTGACCGACGCCTTCGTGACGCCCTCCAGCCGGATGTTGGCCTTGATGAACTCGACCGCCCGGTAGGCGCCCGTCGTCACCGCCTGGATGGAGGCGCCCGTGAACCAGTAGATCACCGCGCCGCCGGTGATGAGGCCGAGCAGGAACGGCGGGTGCAGGAGCGAGAGCTTGTCCAGGTTCTGCGTCAGGCCGTGCGTGAGGAGGACGATGATCGAGAAGATCATCGTGGTCGCGCCGACCACCGCGGTGCCGATCAGCACCGGCTTGGCCGTCGCCTTGAAGGTGTTGCCGGCGCCGTCGTTCTCCTCGAGCATGTGCTTGGCCGACTCGAAGTTCACGTCGAATCCGTGCGCCGCCTTGATCGCCTGCTTCACGCCCGGGACCTGCTCGATGAGCGACAGCTCGAAGACCGACTGGGCGTTGTCCGTGACGGGGCCATACGAGTCCACCGCGATCGTCACCGGCCCCATGCCGAGGAAGCCGAAGGCCACGAGCCCGAAGGCGAACACGGCCGGAGCCACCATGAGGGCGCCGAGCCCCAGGGTGCTGACCGAATAGGCGACGCCCATGAGGACGACGATCACCATGCCGAGCCAGTACGCCGAGAAGTTGCCGGCCACGAGGCCCGAGAGGATGCCGAGCGAGGCGCCGCCCTCGCGCGCGGAGGTCATGACCTCGCGCACGTGGGCCGACTCGGTCGACGTGAAGATCTTGACCAGCTCGGGGATGATCGCGCCCGCGAGCGTGCCGCACGTGATCACGGTCGAGAGCTTCCACCAGAGGCTGCCGTCGCCGAGGCCGCCGACGAGCATCCAGGAGGCGACGTAGGTGACGATCACGGACACGACGGAGGTGATCCACACCAGCGAGGTCAGCGGCGCCTCGAAGTTCATCCGCGCCGCGCCGGCGTACCGGCCGCGGGCGATCGCGTCGTTGATCAGGTAGGAGACGCCGCTGGCGACGATCATCAGCACGCGCATGACGAAGATCCAGACCAGCAGCTGCCCCTGGACCGCGGGCGACTTGACCGCGAGCAGGATGAACGAGATCAGCGCGACGCCGGTGACGCCGTAGGTCTCGAAGCCGTCGGCGCTCGGGCCCACCGAGTCGCCCGCGTTGTCGCCCGTGCAGTCGGCGATGACGCCCGGGTTGCGCGCATCGTCCTCCTTGATGTTGAAGACGATCTTCATCAGGTCCGAGCCGATGTCGGCGATCTTCGTGAAGATGCCGCCGGCGATCCGGAGCGCGGCGGCGCCGAGCGACTCCCCGATGGCGAAGCCGATGAAGCACGGCCCCGCGTAGTCGCCCGGGATGAACAGGAGGATGCACAGCATCAGGAACAGCTCGACGCTGATCAGCAGCATCCCGACGCTCATGCCCGCCTTGAGCGGGATCGCGTACACCGGGAAGGGCTTGCCCCCGAGGCTCGCGAACGCGGTGCGTGAGTTGGCGAACGTGTTGATCCGCATCCCGAACCAGGCGACCCCGTAGCTGCCGCCGATCCCGATCAGGCTGAACAGCAGGATGATCAGCACCTTCACCGCCTCGAATCGCAGCAGGATGCCGAAGTAGAGGACGATGATGACGCCGATGAACGCCTCGAGGACGAGCAGGAGCTTGCCCTGCGTGATCAGGTAGGTCTTGCACGTCTCGTAGATCAGCTCCGAGATCTCACGCATCGAGGCGTGGACGGGCAGGCCCCGGAGCTGCGAGAAGATGACCATCCCGAACACCAGGCCCGCCACGCAGACCAGCAGCCCCCACATGAGGAGGGCGCGGCCGCTCAGCGCGCCGAAGGACACCTGGCCGAGGTCGGGGACGACGAGGCTCGCCT
>Ga0156035_1185_pt1 | contig 38017 bp, 32 predicted proteins | sample RifCSPlowO2_02_FD_107689 | JGI IMG/M metagenome (GOLD analysis project Ga0156035, IMG submission 107689) | Candidatus Rokubacteria bacterium RIFCSPLOWO2_02_FULL_73_56 | reverse complement strand
CGGTGGCGTCGAGGTCGATGAAGAGGTCGTAGATCTCGTCGAGCACCTCGGCGGGCCGCGCGTCGGACCGGTCGATCTTGTTGACCACGACGATCGGCGGCAGGCCCGCCTCGAGCGCCTTCTTGAGCACGAAGCGGGTCTGGGGCAGCGGCCCCTCGGCGGCGTCCACGAGCAGGAGCACGCCGTCCACCAGCGTGAGCGTCCGCTCCACCTCGGAGCCGAAGTCGGCGTGGCCGGGCGTGTCCACGATGTTGATGCGGACGCCCTTGTACGCGATGGCGGTGTTCTTGGCCATGATCGTGATGCCCTTCTCGCGCTCGAGGTCGATCGAGTCCATGATGCGCTCGGGCACCGACTCGTTGGCGCGGAAGAGCCCCGACTGCCAGAGCATGGCGTCGACCAGGGTCGTCTTGCCGTGATCGACGTGGGCGATGATGGCGATGTTGCGGATCGACTCGCGCTGCTGCATCCCTTTCAATGTATCATGGCGTCTCGCGGCCGGGATGGTAGCCTCGGGGCATGGGGGGGCTGCGGTGCCCGAAGTGCGGCCGCCACGTCGTGCGGCGGACGCACCGATCGGGGGTTTTCGAGCGGCTGCTGAGCCGGGTGTCCGTCTATCCCTTCCGCTGCCAGCTCTGCGGCCGGCGGTTCCGGGCGATCCAGCCCGGCAGGCGCTGGGTCGCCCAGGCGCCCGAGCGCCGCGAGTTCGACCGGCTCGTGGCGCGCGTGCCGGTGGGCCTCTCGGCGGGCACGCTCGCGTCGGAGGGCGCCGTGACCCAGATCTCGATGGAGGGCTGCACGCTCGAGACCGACGCCGTGCTGCCGGTCGGGACGGTGCTCCAGGTCCGCCTCCATCTCCCCGACGCCCGCGCGCTCGAGGTGGACGAGGCCGTCGTGCGCTGGGTGCGGGAGCGCACGGTCGGGCTCCAGTTCCTCGCGCTCCGCGGCGGCGAGCGGGAGCGCCTGCGCCGCTTCGTCGCGGGCCTGGTCGCCGTCTACCACGGCCTCGGCGAGGACGAGCTCCGCGCGCCCGGCTGGCGCTGGCGCCGCGGCGCGCTCCGCTCGGCCGACTTCTGGTTCGTCGTGGCCGTCCTCATCTTCATCGTGGTCTCGCTCGTCATCCTCTTCCCCGAGGTGAAGTTCTGTCCCCGCGGGAGGCCGTGCTGACGCGCGGTATAATGACGCCCACTCTCGCGCCCCGGAGGCCGCCGATGTCCCGCCGTCTGCCGATGCTCCTCGCCGTCGTGCTGCTCGCCGGCGCCTGCAGCCAGGCGCCGCCGCCCCCGCGGGCGAAGGCGCCGAGCGCCGTGGTCACGCTGGCGGGCGGCGGCAGCGTCGTCCTCGAGCTCTGGCCGGGCGACGCGCCCCGGCACGTCGAGAACTTCGTCGCGCTCGCGCGCAAGGGCTTCTACGACGGGCAGCGGTTCCACCGCGTCGAGCCGGGGTTCGTCGTCCAGCTCGGCGACCCGCAGTCGAAGACCCTGCCCATGGACCACCCGGCGATGGGCACCGGCGGCCCCGGCTACACGCTCAGGGCGGAGTTCAACGCGCGGCCCTTCGACCGGGGCGTGCTCGGGATGGCGCGCGGGGACGACCCGGACTCGGCGGGCAGCCAGTTCTACATCATGCTGGGCCCCGCGCACTTCCTGAACGGCCAGTACACCGCGTTCGGCCGGGTCACGAGCGGCATGGAGGCGGTCGACCGGATCAGGGTCGGCGACCGGGTGAAGTCGATCGCGATCGTCACCAAGTGAGGAGGCGCCGGTGAAGCAGACAGCGGTCATCGCGCTCGAGAAGGGCGGCGAGATCCGGATGGAGTTCTTCCCGGAGGACGCGCCCACGACCGTCGAGAACTTCGTGACGCTCGCGAAGAAGGGCTTCTACGACGGGCTCACGTTCCACCGCGTCGTCCCCGACTTCGTCGTGCAGGGCGGCTGCCCGAAAGGCGACGGCACCGGCGGCCCCGGCCACACGATCAAGGCGGAGTTCAACGCGCAGAAGCACGTGCGCGGCAGCGTCGCGATGGCGCGCGCCCAGCACCCCGACTCGGCCGGCAGCCAGTTCTACATCTGCTACGGGCCGACGCCCCACCTGGACGGCAGCTACACGGTCTTCGGCCGGGTCGTCGCCGGCATGGAGCACGTGGACCGCGTCGGGCAGGGCGACCGGATGACGAGCGTGACGATCGTCGAGGGCTGAGCGTGGCCTGGTCGCTCCTGATCCGGAACGGCGCGCTCGTCGACGGCACGGGCGCCCCGCCGGCGCCCGCCGACGTCGCGGTCGAGGGCGAGCGCATCGCCGCCGTGGGGCCCGGGCTCCGCGGGGAGGCCGCGCGCGTGATCGACGCGGCGGGGCTCGTGGTCGCGCCGGGCTTCATCGACGCCCACGCGCACTCCGACCTCTTCTACTTCGGCTGCCCGTCCGCGGAGTCGAAGGTGCGCCAGGGGGTCACCACCGAGGTCGTCGGGATGTGCTCGTTCTCCCAGGCGCCGGTCCACCCGGCGCGACGCGAGGCGGCCCGGGTGTGGGCGGGCGGCCTCGGGACCTCGCTCGACCTCCGCTGGGAGACGTTCGCCCAGTACCTCGACGCCCTCCGTGCCGCGCGCCCGTCGGTCAACGTGGTCCACTTCGTGGGCCACGGCGCGCTGCGGCTCGCGGCGCTGGGGCCCGACAACCGCCCCGCCGGGCCCGACGAGCTCCGCGCGATGGAGCGGCTCCTCGCCGAGGCCCTCGACGCCGGCGCCTTCGGCTACTCGACCGGCCTCGTGTACCCGCCGAGCGCGTACGCGGACACCGCGGAGCTGATCGCGCTCGCGCGCGCGATGGCGCCGCGGCGCGGCCTCTACTTCTCCCACATCCGGGGCGAGTCCTCGATGCTCGAGGACTCGATCGCCGAGGCGATCCGGATCGGCGAGGCGGGCGGCGTCGGCGTGCAGATCGCGCACGTGAAGGCCGCGGGCCGCGAGAACTGGTCGAGGCTCGACGCCGCGCTCGGGCTGATCGACGCCGCGCGCGCGCGCGGCGTGGACGTGAGCGGCGACGTCTACCCCTACCACGCGGGCTCGACGAAGATGGACAACCTGCTGCCCGGGTGGGTCCACGACGGGGGCATCGAGCGGCTGCTCGAGCGGCTCGCCGACCGCGCGACCCGCCGCCGGATCGTCGAGGAGTGCCTGCTGGACGGCGAGCGCTGGCGGAACGTGTCGCTGGGCGCGGTCGGCTTCGACGAGATCCAGATCGCGACGTGCGCGCGGCGCGCGCTCGAGGGGCTGACCCTCGCGGCGCTCGCCCGGCAGACGGGGACGCCGCCGGCCGAGGCGCTGCTGAGCCTCCTCCTCGCCGAGCGCGCGACCGTCTCGATGGTGGTCTTCTCGCAGAGCCCCGACAACGTCGCCCGCGTGCTCGCCCACCCGGCGATCATGGTCGGCTCCGACTCGATCGGCCTCTTCGCGGGCGAGGGCCCGCGGCCCGGCAAGCCGCACCCGCGCGCCTACGGCACCTTCCCGCGCGTGCTCGGCGAGTACGCGCGCGAGCGCCGGCTCTTCCCGCTCGAGACCGCGGTCCACAAGATGACCGGGATGCCGGCCGCGCGGCTGCGTCTGGCCGACCGCGGGCTCGTGCGCCCGGGCCTGGCCGCCGACCTCGCGGTGTTCGACCCGGCGACGGTGAAGGACGAGGCGACGTTCGCCGACCCGCATCGCTACCCGACGGGCATCCCCTGGGTGCTCGTCAACGGCGCGCTCGTCGTCGACGGCGGGCGGTTCCGCGCGGCCGGCACGGGGCGCGTGCTGGTGCCGTGAGCCGGGCGGCGGCCCGGCCCTTCCTCCTGGTCGTCGTCGTCGCCGCGGTGGTGGTCGCGACCGACCTGGGCGGGCGCATCCTGTCCAACAACGACGAGGCGCGCTTCGCGGTGCTCGCGCAGGACGTGCTGGCGCGCGGCGACTGGCTCCACCCGCGGCTCAACGGCGCCCTGTACCTCAACAAGCCGGTGCTGCTCGCCTGGCTGATCGCGCTCGTCTCGTGGCCGCTGGGCCACGTCACGCAGCTCACCGCCGTGCTGCCGTCGGCGGCGGCCGGCCTCGCGACCGCCTGCGTGCTCTACGGCCTCGGCCGCGAGCTCTTCGGCGCGGACGCGGGGAAGTACGCCGCGCTGATCGCGGTCACGACGCAGGGGCTCTTCCTGCACGCGCGCCTGCCCCTGCCCGACATGCTGATGAGCGCCTGCATCGCGGCCAGCGTGTGGATGCTCTGGCGCGCGCTCCGGCGCCCGGCGGGCTGCGACTGGCTCGGCTTCTACGGGCTCACCGCGCTCGCCTTCTGGGCGAAGGGGCCCGCGGGCTTCCTGCCGCTCGGCGTGGCGCTCGCGTGGGGGGCGGCGCACCGGCGCACGGACGTCTGGCGGCGGCTGCGCCCCGGCCGGGGGCTGGCGCTCGTCGCCGTGCTCGTCGCGCCCTGGTGGCTCGCCGGGCTCGCCGCCGACCCGGCGGCGGTCCACCAGGTCGTCGTCACCGACCACCTCGGCTGGTACGCGCCGCGCGCGCCGACGCTGGCGTCGCTCGTGGCGCCGCTGCAGAACGCGGTCGTCGTGCTGGTCCCGTGGGTGGTGTTCCTGCCGCCCGCGCTGACCCTGGCCTGGCGCTTCCTGCGCGGGCGCGGCGAGGAGCGCGACGGCGTGCTCTTCGTCCTGCTGTGGGCCGCGGTCGTCTTCGCGCTCGTCGCGCTCGCGCGCGAGCAGCGCCTCCGCTACTACCTGCCGCTGGTCGCGCCGGCGAGCCTCCTGGTCGGCTGGTGGTGGAGCGGGGCGATCGTCAGGCAGCGCCGGACGGGCCCGGTGCCCTGGCGCCTCTACGCCGCGGGCGGCCTCGCGCTGCTCGCGGCGACGGCCGCCGTCGTCGCGTTCCGGGGGCGATGGCTCCGGGACGCGCGCCTCGCGCTGCCGGCGTCGGTGACCGAGGCGCTGCTGCTCGCCGCGGGCCTCGTGCTGTTCCTCGGCGCGCTCGTGGACAGCGTGCGGCGCCCGGAGCGGCGGCGCGCGTTCGTCGCCGCCTGGGTGGGCGCGGCGGTGCTGCTCGTGGGCGGCTACCACTGGAAGCTGCCCCGGCGCAACAGCGTCTACGACTACCCGCGCGTCGCCCGCGCGGCCGGCCCCGCGCTCGCGCGGGCGCCCGCCGTCGTGACGCTCGGCCTGCACGAGCTGCCGCTGGCCTTCTACCTCGGCCGGCCCGTCGTGCGCGTCGAGACCGAGCGCGACCTCGCGCGGGCGCTCGCGCGGGAGGCGGGCACGGTCGGGGTCCTGCCCGACGCGGCGCTCGCGCGCCTGCCGCGCGAGGACGCCCTCGTGGTCGTGGCGCGCGCGACGCTCGCGTTCCGCCCGGTCTCGGTGGTGACGCGGGAGTCCGCCCCGCGCGGAGGACGCGGCCGGTGAGGGGCGGCGGCCGCGCCGTCGTGCTGGGCTGCGGCGACTTCTTCTTCCGCTGGCGGAGCTACCTGCCGCTGATCCTGGCCCCGCTCCTCGCCGCGGCGGTCGTGCGCTCACAGCTCGCCTTCGACTCCCGCGACGACCTCGTCTGGGAGATCGGCTGCGTCCTCCTCGCGCTCGCCGGCGTAGCGCTCCGCGCGTGGACGGTGGGCGTGGCCGCGCCCGGGACCTCCGGGCGCAACACGCGCGAGCAGAAGGCGGCGTCGCTCACCACGACGGGCCCGTACTCGCTCGTGCGCCACCCGCTCTACCTCGCGAACTCGATCATCGCGCTCGGGCTCGCGCTGTTCCCGCACGCCTGGATCGCGCCGCCGCTCGTGGCGACCCTCACGGCCGTCTACTACGCGTGCATCGCGGAGCGTGAGGACCAGTACCTGCGCGAGCGGTTCGGCGCCGCGTGGGCGGCGTGGGCGGCGCGCGTGCCGCGGGTGATCCCGTCGTTCCGGGGCTGGGTGCCCGCGGCCCGGCCCTTCCGGTGGCGCGTGGCGCTGCGGCGGGAGTTCTACGCGCTCGGCGTGGTCCTCGTCGTGCCCCTGCTCCTCGACGTCGCCGAGGACCTGCACGAGACGGGCGCGTTCGACCTGGACCCGGTGTGGACCGCGACGGCGGTGCTGGGCGGCGCGCTCTTCGCGGCGCTCCGGTTCCTCAAGAAGCGGACGTCGCTCCTGGACGTGCCGCGCCGCGCGGAGGGGCGCGACCGGCCCGCGACCTAGCCGCCGCCCCGGGGCAGGTACTCGAAGGAGTGCACGCGGACGCGGAACGTCGCGCCGAGCGCAGGCGCCCGCGCGTCGAACCAGTCCCGGGCGCCCGGGCCGATCTCCCCGCCGACGGGGACGTACGCCCAGCCGACGACCCGGCCGGCGGCGTCGAGCCCCTCGACGAGGAGCACGACCCGCGTCACCCACGCATCCCCGCGGTTCTCCACGAAGCCGCGGACGACCGCGTCGCCGCTCGGCGTCCGCGCCGTCTCGGACTGGATCGAGAAGAGGCGCTCCTCCGGGCGGGCGCCGCCGAAGTTCTGGGCCCGGGCGGCCCCGGCCGCCAGGACCAGCAGGACGAGCGCCAGGGGGAGCGCGCGAGCTCGCATGGGTGGTCCCTCCACGTCTGTATGACTCGCGGGAGGGGGGAAGAGGTTCCGGCCCCTCAGAGAGCGTGAACGAATCGGGCTCGCGGGATCGCGTTGGGGGGTGTCGGGGGGAGCGGCGGTCGCTCCCCCCGACGTCCCCTCAAGGACGGGCGTCGCGGTCGGCCAGGACCGTGCAGCGCGGGTGCAGCCGGAGCGCCGAGGCGGGGACCTCCGGGGTCACCGGGCCGTCGAGGAGCCGCTCGAGCGGCCCCCGTTTGGCGGCGCCGCTCACGAGCACCACGACCTCGCGCGCCCGGAGGATGGTGCCGATGCCGAGCGTCACCGCGCGGTCGCTCACCGCGCCCTGGCTGACCTCGTCGGTGAGGATGTAACGCGCGGTCTCGGGCAGGAGGCGCACCGGGCGCGTGGGCGAGTCGAAGGCGCTGCCCGGCTCGTTGGAGGCGATGTGGCCGTTCGGCCCGAGCCCCAGCATGACGAGGTCGAGCCCGCCCGCCCGCGCGATCGCCTCCTCGTACGCGCGGCACATCGCCTCGAGGTCGGGGGCGTCCACGCGGAACGGGTGGCAGCGCTCGGCCGGCACGGCCGCCCACGCGAGGAACTCGCTCCGGACCTGCCGCCAGAAGTACCCGTCGGCGGGCGCCGGCGGGCAGAGCTCGTCGATCGAGAACACGCGCATCGCGGCGTAGTCGACGGGCGCCCGCGCCTGGCGCTCGCGCAGCAGACCGTACATCCGCCGCGGCGTGCGCCCCGCGGGCACGGCCATCGCGAGGTCGGGCGCGCCCGCGACCCGCTCGCGGAACAGGTCCGCCGCCGCCTCGGCGAGCGCCGCGGCGTCGTCGCAGACGACGACCTTCACGGCGAGACGACCCGGTGACCCGCTTCCAGCGCGCCGAGGACGGAGTTCCTGGCCATGGCCGAGCCTCCTGGAGGGCCAGACTATCATCGACCGCGCGGGCCTCCTGCGGGCCTTCGTGGCGGCGCGCGGCCGCGGGATTCGGTACACTCGGCAGGCGATGGCGCGGCGGCTCCGGATCCGGTCCAAGGTCTGGCTCGAGTCCGGCGGGCGCATGATCTTCTCCGACGGCCGCCTGCAGCTCCTCGAGGCGGTGGACGAGCTCGGCTCGCTCGCGCGCGCGGCGCGCCGGCTCGGGATGTCCTACCGCGCGGCGTGGGGCCTCCTCAAGGTCACGGAGCGGGCGCTCGGCGCCCCGCTCCTCGCCGTGCGCATCGGCGGCCGTCGCGGCGGCGGTGCCGTGCTCACGCGCGAGGCGCGCACGCTGGTCCGCCGCTTCCGCCGTGTGAAGCAGCAGGTCAACCGCGCCGCCGACCGGGCGTTCGCGCGGCAGTTCTGAGCCCTTGCCCGCGCGCCCCCGGATCGCTTATCGTTATGTCTGTTCTGACATAACGAAGGGCGACCCGCCCCAGGAGGTCCTCCGTGCTCCGACGGCTCCTGCTCATCCTCGGCCTCCTGCTCGGCGCGTCCGCCCCGGCGGCCGCGCCGTCCTCGGTCGTCATCCTTTCCACGACCACGTCCACCCAGGACTCCGGGCTCCTCGACGTGCTCGTGCCGGTGTTCGAGAAGCGGACGGGGCTCAGCGTCAAGACGATCGCGGTCGGCACCGGCCAGGCCCTGGCGCTCGCGGCGCGCGGCGAGGCGGACGTGACGCTCGCCCACGCGCCCGCGCTCGAGAAGAAGTACGTGGCCGACGGCAAGATGCTCAACCGGCGCCTGGTCATGTACAACGACTTCGTCGTCCTCGGCCCCGGGGCCGACCCGGCGGGCCTCCGGGGCGAGAAGAAGGCGGCCGAGGCGTTGCGCCGCATCGCCGCGGCCGGCGCGCGCTTCGTGTCGCGGGGCGACAGGTCCGGCACCCACACCCGCGAGCTCGCGCTCTGGAAGGCGGCGGGCCTCACCCCGGCGCCGCCGTGGTACATCGAGTCGGGACAGGGCATGGGCGCCACGCTCGGCATCGCCGACGACCGGCGCGCGTACACGCTCGCCGACCGCGCCACGTACCTCGCGTTCACGCGGCGCATCGCGCTCGAGGTCCTCGTGGAGGGCGATTCGCGCCTGCTCAACCTCTACTCCGTGATGGAGGTGAACGCGGCCAACGGCCCGCGCGTGAACGCGGCGGGAGGGCGCAGGTTCGCCGAGTTCATGCTCGCGCCCGGAACCCAGGCGGTGATCGGGACGTTCGGCGTGGACACGTACGGCCAGGCGCTCTTCGTGCCGATCGCCGGCAGGACCGACGAGGAGTTCGAGTAGATGGACCTCCTCGTCGAGGGCGTGCGCGAGGCCGCCCGCCTGCTGCTCGCGGGCGACCGCGAGGTCTGGTCCATCCTGCTGCTCTCGCTCCAGGTCTCGGGGAGCGCGACCCTGATCTCGCTCGCCCTCGGGATCCCGGCGGGCGCGGCGCTCGCGCTGGCGCGCTTCCCGGGGCGCGGCCTCGTCGTGAGCGCCGTGAACTCGGGCATGGGGCTGCCGCCGGTGGTCGTGGGCCTGTTCGTCACGATGCTGCTCTGGCGCAGCGGCCCGCTCGGCGGCTGGGAGGTCCTCTACACGCCCGCGGCCATCGTGATCGCGCAGGCCGTCATCGCCTCGCCGATCGTGGTCGGGATCACCCTCGCGGCCGTGCAGGGCGTGCCGCGGGAGTTCCGGCTCCAGCTCCTGGCCCTCGGCGCCTCGCGCGCGCAGATGGTCTGGATGGTCCTGCGCGAGGCGCGGCTGCCGATGCTCGCGGCGGTGATGGCGGGGTTCGGCGGGATCATCTCGGAGATCGGCGCCTCGATGATGGTGGGCGGCAACATCAAGGGCCAGACGCGCACGCTCACGACGGCGATGGTGCTCGAGACCGGCAAGGGCAACTTCGAGGTCGCGATCGCGCTCTCGCTCCTGCTCCTGGCCCTCGTGTTCCTGGTGAACTGGGCGCTCACCTCGATCCAGCAGCGCCACGCCAGATAGGCGGACCGCGCCGATGCCTGTAAGATGAGCGCGTGATGCGGCGCCGGACCTTCCTCGCGCTGGCGGCGGCCTGGCTCGCGCTCTGGGCCGGCCGCGACGCCGCAGCGGCGGAGCGCTCGGTCACCGTCTTCGCCGCGGCCGACCTCGCGTTCGCCTTCCGGGAGCTCGCGCCCCGCTTCGAGGGGGCCACGGGCGTGCGGCTCACGCTCGTGTTCGGCTCGACGGGCAACTTCGCCCAGCAGATCCGCCACGGGGGCCCGGCCGACGTCTTCTTCGCCGCCGACGCGTCGTTCGTGGATCGGCTCATCGTCGAGGGGGCGCTGCTCCGCGAGACCCGCACGCGCTACGCGCAGGGACGCGTGGTCCTCGCGACGGCGCGCGGGGCGGGGCCGCGGCTCCGGGCGCTCGACGAGCTGCTCGGCCCGCGCGTCCGCCACGTCGCGATCGCCAACCCCGCCCACGCGCCGTACGGGCGCGCCGCCGAGGAGGTCCTGCGGCGAAGCGGGCTCTGGGAGGCGCTGCGCCCGAAGCTGGTCTACGGGGAGAACGTGCGGCACGCGCTCCAGTTCCTCCAGACCGGCGCCGCGGACGCGGGCATCGTCGCGCGGTCGGTGGCGGACGCGCCGGAGATCGAGTGGGCGCCCGTCGACCCGGCGCTCCACGCGCCGCTCGACCAGGTCGCCGCGGTCGTGCGCCGGAGCCCGCGGCCCGAGCTCGGCCTGGCGCTCATCCGGTTCGTGACCGGCGCCGAGGGCCGCCCGGTGCTGCGGCGCTACGGCTTCCGCGTGCCCGGCGAGCTCTGAGCCCGTGGACCTCTTTCCCCTCTGGCTCTCCCTGCGCGTCGCGCTGAGCGCGACGGCGCTCACCCTGGCGGTCGGGATCCCGGTCGCCCTCCTCCTGGCCCGGGTGCGCTTCGCCGGCCGCGGCCTGCTCGAGGCGGTCGTGGTCCTGCCCCTCGTGCTGCCGCCGACGGTCCTCGGCTACTATCTGCTCGTCGTCATCGGCAGCCGCGGCCCGCTCGGGCGCGCGCTCGCGGCGGTCGGGCTCGAGCTGGCGTTCACGTGGTGGGCCGCGGTGCTCGCGGCCAGCATCGGCTCGGTCGCGCTCCTCATCAAGTCCGCCCAGGCGGGCTTCGAGACGGTGGACCGGCAGCTCGAGCAGGCGGCGCGGACGCTCGGGCGCTCCGAGTGGAGCGTGTTCTGGTCCGTGACGCTGCCGCTCGCCTGGCGCGCGGTCCTCGCGGGCGCCGTCCTGGCGTTCTGCCGCGCGCTCGGCGAGTTCGGGATCACGCTCATGGTGGCCGGCAACATCCCGGGGCGGACCCAGACGCTCCCGCTGGCGATCTACGACCGGGTGCAGGCGGCGCAGATGGACGAGGCGCACGCGCTCGCGCTGATCGCCGTCGGCATCGTCGTCGTCCTCGTGTTCGGCCTGAGCCGCGTGGCGCGGCTGCGCTACTGAGCCATGGTCAGCGTCGAGCTCGTCAAGCGGTACCCCGGATTCACGCTCGACGTCCGCTGGGAGGCGGAGGACGCGGTCGTCGGCCTCTTCGGCCCGTCGGGAGCCGGCAAGACGCTCACGCTGCAGTGCCTCGCGGGGCTGATCACGCCGGACGCGGGGCGGATCGTCGTGGACGACCGTGTCTTCCTCGACACGGCGGCGGGCGTGGCCCTGCCGCCGCAGGCGCGGCGCGTCGGGTACGTCTTCCAGGGCTACGCGCTGTTCCCGCACCTCAGCGTCGCCGAGAACGTCGCCTTCGGGCTGCGCGACCGGCCGCGCGCCGAGCGCGCGCGCCGCGGCGCGGAGGTGCTCGAGCGCCTCGGGCTCGCCGGGCTCGAGCGGCGCCGGCCGCGCGAGCTGTCGGGGGGCCAGCGCCAGCGCGTGGCCCTCGGGCGCGCGCTGGCGATCGACCCCGCGCTGCTGCTGCTGGACGAGCCGCTCTCCGCGCTCGACGCGCCGCTCCGGCGCGCGCTGCGCGACGAGCTGCGCGAGCTGCTCGCGGCGTGGGGCACCGCGGCGGTCGTGGTCACGCACGACTTCACCGAGGCGTACCGGCTGGCCGACCGGATCGTCGTGTACGAGGCGGGTCGCGTCATCCAGTCCGCGCCCCGCGCGGAGCTGCTGTGGCGTCCCGCCTCCGAGGCGGTCGCGCGGATCATGGGCCTCAGCAACGTGCTCCGCGGCACGGTGCTCAAGGCCACGCCCGAGCGCATCCAGCTCCGCTGGCGCGGGCAGACGCTCGAGGCCGTGAACTCGCCCACGCGCTCGTACCTGCCGCCGCCCGAGCGCCCGATCGCGTTCTTCGTGCGGCCCGAGTACGTGCGGCTGATCCGCAAGGACCGGGGCGCGCCGGACGCGCTGCACCACATGAACCTCATGCGCGGCCGGGTGGTCGGCGAGGTGGACTTCGGCACCGTCTGGTCGCTGCGCGTGCGGCTCGACGCGCCGGGTCCGCCGGCGCAGGGCGACTTCGACCTCGAGGTCGAGGTGCCGCACCTCGTGTACGAGATCCTCGAGATCGACCGCGACCGCCACTGGGAGTTCTCGCTCCACCGCGGCTCGATCCACGTGCTGCCGTCGTGACCGCCGACGCCGTCGTCGCGCTCAGCGACGTGAGCGCGCGCTACGGGGGGGTCGAGGTGCTGCGCGTGCCCGCGCTGGAGGTGCACGCGGGGGAGGTCCTGGCGGTCATCGGCCCGAACGGCGGCGGCAAGTCCACGCTGCTCCGCGTCCTCGCCTTCCTCGAGCGGCCCGCGACGGGCGAGGTCCGCTTCCGCGGGCGTCCGGTGGACGCGGCGCGCGCGCTCGCCGAGCGCCGGCGCATCGCGCTCGTCTTCCAGCAGCCGCTCCTCGCCGACGCGACCGTCGCCGAGAACGTGGCGCTCGGGCTCCGGTTCCGCGGCGCGCCGCCCGCCGAGAGCGAGGCGCGCGTGGCGCACTGGCTCGGGCGGTTCAACATCGCGCCGCTGCGCGGGCAGCGGGCGCGCGCGCTGTCGGGCGGCGAGGCGCAGCGCGTGGCGCTGGCGCGCGCGCTCGTGCTGGAGCCCGAGCTGCTGCTGCTCGACGAGCCGTTCGCGAGCCTCGACCAGCCCACGCGGGAGACGCTGATCCCGGACCTCGCCGCGATCCTTCGCGAGCGGCGGGTGACGACCGTGCTCGTCACCCACGACCGGAGCGAGGCGCAGGCCTTCGCCGACCGCGTCGCCGTGCTGATCGGGGGGCGCATCCGCCAGCTCGACGAGGCCGCGCGCGTCTTCCACGCCCCGGCCTCGGAGGAGGTGGCGCGCTTCGTGGGCGTGGAGACGATCGCCGCCGGCCGGGTCCTCGCGAGCGAGGCCGGCGTCACGCTCGTGGACGTCGCGGGCACGCGGCTCGAGGTCGCCGGGCGCGCGCGCCCGGGCGAGCTGGTGCGCGTCGGCATCCGCCCGGAGGACGTCACGCTGATGCCGCCGACCGAGCGCGCCGGGCTCTCCAGCGCGCGCAACCGCCTGACCGGGACGATCGCCCGCGTCGCGCCGACGACGCCCGGCACGCGCGTCGTCGTGGACGTCGGCTTCCCGCTCGTCGCGACGGTCACGGCGCGCTCGGTGGCCGAGCTGGGGCTCGTCGAGGGGGCGCCGATCACCGCCGTGTTCAAGGCGAGCGCCGCGCACCTCATCGGACCGGCCGTCTCGCTTGACACTGCCGCGCGTCCGGCGCTATAACGAAGCCGTTCACACCCTGGAGTGAAGGCACCTCCACCGACCAAGGAGGCCTCGCATGGACCAGGAGACCCTCATCGAACGACTCATGGCCGAGAACGAGGAATTCCGGCGTCTCCGCGGCGAGCACCGCGCCTACGACCAGGAGCTCGAGACGCTCAAGGGAACGACCCCGCTCTCGGCGGACCAGCAGTGGCGCGTCAGCGAGGTGAAGAAGCTCAAGCTGATGGCGAAGGACCGGATGGAGGCGATCATCCGGCACGCGCGCTCCGGCGTGACGGCCTGAAGCGCGCCCGCGCGAAGTCGTTCCGCGGCCTCTCCCACCTGTCTCCCGAGGGCGCCGCGCGCATGGTCGACGTCGCGGACAAGCGCGAGACGGCGCGGGTGGCCGTCGCGCGGGCGAGCCTCCGGATGAAGCCGGCCACCCTGCGGGTGATCCGGCGGGGCAACGCCCCCAAGGGCGACGTCCTCGGGGTCGCCCGCACCGCGGGGATCCTGGCCGCCAAGCGCACCCCCCAGCTCATCCCGCTCTGCCACCCGCTCCGCATCACCGGCGTGGACATCGCGTTCCGCGACGACCTGCGCCGCGGCGAGCTGACCGTCGAGGCGCGCGTCACGACCGTGGACAAGACCGGCGTGGAGATGGAGGCGCTCACCGCGGCGAGCGTCGCGGCGCTCACCGTGTACGACATGATCAAGGCCGTGGAGCGGGGCGTGACGATCGCCCGGGTGCAGCTCGTCGAGAAGGCCGGTGGCGCGTCGGGACACTGGCGGCGCGCCGCGGGCGCGCGCCGACGACCGTGAAGACCGCGCTCGTCTACTCCGACGCGTGGACGCGCTTCGACTACGGGGCCGAGCACCCGCTCCGGATGGAGCGCCTCGGGCTCACGTGGCGGCTCATGGCCGCCTACGGCCTCACGGCGCGACCCGGCGTGAGCGTGCACGCCCCCGAGCCGGCGTCGGAGGGCGCGATCGCCGCCTTCCACGCCCCGGCCTACCTCGAGGTGCTCCGGGCGGCGAACGGCGGCGTCGAGCCGCGGGGCGCCGCGCGCTGGGGGCTCGGCCCCGGCGACAACCCCGTGTTCCCCGGCCTCTGGGACGCCGCGCGGGTCTGCGCGGGCGGCTCGCTGCTCGCCGCCGAGCTGGTGGCCTCCGGCGCGGCCACGCGTGCGTTCCACTTCGCCGGGGGGCTGCACCACGCGATGCGCGAGCGCGCCTCGGGCTTCTGCTACGTCAACGACGCGGTGCTGGCGATCCTGCACCTGCGCGCGCGGGGCCTGCGCGTCCTCTACGTGGACATCGACGCCCACCACGGCGACGGCGTGCAGGCGGCGTTCTACGAGGAGCCGGGCGTGCTCACGATCTCGACGCACGAGCGCGGCGACTACCTGTTCCCCGGCACCGGGTTCGTCGAGGAGATGGGCGCGGGCGCGGCCGTGGGCTACGCGGTGAACCTCCCGCTCGAGCCGTTCACCGGCTCCGACGTCTACCTGCCGGCGTTCGAGGCGGTCGTCCCGCCCCTCGTGGGCGCGTTCGCGCCCGACGTCGTGGTCGCGCAGCTCGGCATCGACTCGCACCGCACCGATCCGCTGACCCACCTCGAGCTCGACGTCCAGGGCTTCGCGCGCGCCGTGCGGCGCATCGTCGAGCTGGCGCCGCGGCTCGTCGCGCTGGGCGGGGGCGGCTACGACCTGCAGAACGTGGCGCGCGGCTGGACGGCCGCGTGGGCGGCGATGAACGACGTCGCGCTCCCGGCCGCGCTCCCCGCGGCGTTCGCCGGGGACGCGCGGCGCCACGAGTTCCAGGTCGCCACGCTCTGGGACGAGCCCGCGCCGCAGCCGGCCCACCGCCGCGTCCGGGCCGAGGAGTACGTGCAGCGCCAGGTGGACGCGATCCGCCGGCTCATCTTCCCGACGCACGGGCTCTGAGGCCGGGCGTGGCGCCGCGCGCCGCGCTCGTCCTGGCCCTCGGCCTGCTCGCCGTCGCGCCGGCGCGGGCGGCCTCCCCCGTCGAGCTCACCGACGTGCGCGTGGCGCGGCGCGCGGGCGGCGTGAGCGTGGAGCTCCGCACCTCCGCGCCGCCCCGCTACCGCGCGGAGCTGATCGACGGGCCCTGGCGCGTGGTGCTCGACCTCGAGGACGCCCTGTACCGCGTCGCGACCGTGCCGCTCGCCGTCGACGCCGACCCGGTCCGGGCGATCCGCGGCAGCCAGTACCGGAAGGGCGTCGCGCGCGTGGTGATCGAGCTGACGTCCCGGGTGCCCTGGAGGGTCGAGGCCCACGCCGGCGGGCTCTCGGTGCTGCTCGGCGCGCCGGCGGGCGCCGGGCCCGCGACGCCCGCGCCCCCGGCGGCGCCGCCCGCCTCGCGCGCCCCCGCGCGGGCCCCCGAGCTCCAGGGGATCGTCCTGCGCGACGACGGGCCGGTCGCCTACATCGTCGCGCCCGGCGCGACGCAGGCCCGGGGCTACCGCGTCGGCGAGGCGGTCGGCGGCGGGGTCGTCGAGGCCATCGGCGCGCGCCACGTCGTGCTCCGTACGGCCGCCGGGCCGGTCGAGCTCTTCCTGGATGTTCCCAAGCCGCGCGCGCCGCAGTAGACTAGAGGCCTCTCCGGAGAATCGATCATGAAGTTCACGATTCGTCTCGTCGGCGCGCTCTGGCTCGCGGCGCTGCTCGTCCTCGGCGCCTTCGCCGTGGTGCAGGTCCGCGAGGAAAAGGCGCGGCTCGTCGTCGACCTCGAGCGCCGCGCCGTCCTGCTCGGCGAGGGGCTGCGGGAGGCCATCGAGCCGCAGGTGGCCCGGGGCTCGACGGCCGGCGTCGAGCGCATCCTGAAAAAGCTCGGCAAGCCCCAGCGCGGGATCGCGGTCTACGATCGGCTGGCCACCCTCATGGTGGCGACGCCCGACCTCACGCCGATCCTGCCGCCCGCGGTGCCCGAGGTGACCGAGGCGCTCACGGGCGGCGAGGTCCACCGCGGCTTCCGCGAGTTCAAGGGCTCGCGGGAGTACGTCTACGCGGCGCCGCTGCTGCGCGAGGACCGCCCGGTGGGGGTGCTCCTCGTGGTCCTCGACGCCGGCCACCTCGTCACCGCGGAGTGGGAGCTCTGGCGGTACAACGCCGTGCGCTTCCTCGTCCTGGCCGTCGTGCTGACGCTGATCGCGCTCGCGGTGGTGCGGGCCAGCATCACGGGCCCCATGGCCAAGCTCTCGGCGTGGACGAAGGAGCTGCGCGCGGGTCGCCCGGCGCCGCCGCCCGAGGTGCCGGACGCGAACCTCTTCGGCCCGCTCGCGCTCGAGGTCTCGCGGCTCGCCGGCAGCTTCCACAAGGCGCAGGCGGCGGCGGAGCAGGAGGCCGCGCTGCGGCTGGCCGGCGAGACGATCTGGACCGAGGAGCGCCTCAAGCAGTTCGTCAACCTCCGCCTCGCGGGCCGGTCCCTCGTCGTCGTGTCCAACCGCGAGCCCGTGAGCCACGTCCGGCACGGCGGGCGGATCCAGGCCCACACGCCGGCCAGCGGGCTCGTGACCGCGATGGAGCCGATGATGCGCGCGTGCGGCGGCGTCTGGGTCGCCCACGGCAGCGGCGACGCGGACCGCGAGACCGCGGACGACCGGGGCCGGCTCGGGCTGCCCGAGGACGACCCGCGCTACACGCTGCGCCGGGTCTGGCTCACGAAGGAGCAGGAGCAGGGCTACTACTACGGGTTCGCCAACGAGGGCCTCTGGCCGCTCTGCCACATCGTCCACACGCGGCCCGTGTTCCGGCCGAGCGACTTCGCGCACTACCTCGAGGTCAACCGCAAGTTCGCGGCCACCGTGCTCGAGGAGGTCGAGAAGGAGGAGTCGCCGCTGGTCCTGATCCAGGACTACCACTTCGCGCTGCTGCCCTCGCTCGTCAAGGCGGAGCGGCCCGACGCGCGCGTCGCGATCTTCTGGCACATCCCGTGGCCGAACTTCGAGGCGTTCGGCATCTGTCCGTGGCAGCGCGAGCTGCTGCTCGGCATGCTCGGCGCGGACCTCATCGGCTTCCACACGCAGTACCACTGCAACAACTTCCTGGAGACGGTCGAGCGCGCCATCGAGGCGCGGATCGACTGGGAGCACTTCTCGGTCCTCCGGGGCGAGCACGAGACCCTCGTCAAGCCGTTCCCGATCAGCGTGGCGCCGGAGTTCGTGGACGAGCCGCCGGCGACCTCGCGCGCGGGCCTGCTGCAGGAGCTCGGGATCTCCGCCGAGTTCCTCGGCGTCGGCGTCGAGCGCGTGGACTACACGAAGGGGCTGCCCGAGCGCTTTCGCGCCCTGCGCTGGTTCTTCGAGCGTTACCCGGAGTACCGGGAGCGCGTCGTCTTCGTCCAGCTCGCGGCGCCGAGCCGCTCGACGATCCCGCGCTACCAGGAGCTGCAGCGCGAGGTCGAGGACACGATCCGCGAGGTCAACCAGACGCTCCAGACGCGGAGCTGGCGGCCGATCATCTACCTGAACCGCCACTACGAGCACCGCGAGATCTGGACCTACTACCGGCACGCCGACTTCTGCATGGTGACCTCGCTCCACGACGGCATGAACCTGGTGGCGAAGGAGTTCGTCTCCGTCCGCGACGACGACGACGGCGTGCTGATCCTGAGCCGCTTCACCGGCGCCGCGCGCGAGCTCCGCGACGCCCTCCTGGTCAACCCGTACGACATCGCCGAGACCGCCGAGGCCATCCGCACGGCGGTCGAGATGGCGCCCGAGGAGCGCGCGGCGCGCATGGCGCGCATGCGCCGCACCGTGCGCGAGCACAACATCTACCAGTGGGCCGGCCTGCTGCTCAGCGAGCTGACCCGGATCCCGCTCGAAGTCGCCGGGACCAGGGACGCCTGAGCCTGCCGCCGCGCCTGCTCGCCCGCCTGGCGCGCGCGCTCGGGTCCGGGCGCGCGCTCGTCGCGATCCTGGACTACGACGGGACGCTGACGCCCATCGTCGGCTCGCCGCGCGCGGCCCGCCTCGCCCCGACGGTGCGGGCGACGCTCGCGACGCTCGCGGCCCACCCGCGCGTGCGGCTCGCGATCCTGTCGGGCCGCGCGCTGGCGGACGTCCGGCGCCGGGTCGGCGTGCCGCGCGTCGTCTACGGCGGCTGCCACGGGCTCGAGATCGGCGGCGCCGGCCTCGCCTTCCGCCACCCGGCGGCGCGGCGCGCGCGCGTCGCCGCCGCGCGCCGGCTGCTGGCCGCCGCGGTGCGGGGCATCCCCGGCGCCCGGCTCGAGTGGAAGGGGCTCGCCGTGAGCCTGCATTACCGCCACGTGGCCGCGGCGCGGGTCGGCGAGGTGCGCGAGGCCGTGGCGCGCGTGCAGCGCCGGCAGCCGGGTGTCTCGGTGGTCGCGGGCCACAAGGTGTTCGACCTCGTCCCGCGCGTCGGCTGGGACAAGGGCCGGGCGGCGCGCTGGATCGCCCGCCGCCTGGCGCCGAGGCTGCCCGGCCGCGCCACCGTGCTCTACGTCGGCGACGACACGACGGACGAGGCGGCGTTCACCGTGCTCCGGGGACGCGCCGTCACGGTGCGCGTCGGCGCCGCGCCGACGGCGGCCGGCCACGTCGTGCGCGGGGTGCGGGAGGTCCACGGGCTCCTGCGCTGGCTCGTCGGCGCGCTCGCGTGAGACGCGCCGGCGCGGCGTCACCCTGTCGAGGGGGCGACACCGTGTCGCCCCACGGCCGCGCGCGCGGTGCTCGCGCCGGCGCTAACTGACCGCCTGACCGCGCCTTTTCGAGGCGTGTCGGGCCGTCCGGGCGCTGGCACCGGCCTTGCGGTGCAGCGGGTGCCTTTTCCATGAGATCCAGACACGCGATGCCCTTCGGCGCCGAGGTGCTGCCGGGCGGCGGGGTGCGCTTCCGCTTCTGGGCGCCCCGCGCGGCCACGGTCGAGCTCTGTCTCGACGCCGCCGGCGAGGCCCCGCGCGCGCTCCGGCCCGAGGCCGACGGCTGGTTCGAGACCACGGTCGAGCGCGCGGGCCGCGGCACGCGCTACCGCTATCGCATCGACGGCACGCTGCGCGTCCCCGACCCGGCCTCGCGCTTCCAGCCCGAGGACGTGCACGGCCCCAGCGAGGTCGTGGACCCCGGGCGGTTCGAGTGGACCGACGCGGCCTGGCGCGGCCGCGCGTGGGAGACCCTGGTCTTCTACGAGCTGCACCTCGGCACGTTCACGCCGGAGGGCACGCTGGCGGCGGCCGCGGCCCGCCTCGATCACCTCGCCGACCTCGGTGTCACCGCGCTCGAGCTGATGCCGCTCGCCGACTTCCCCGGCCGCTGGGGCTGGGGGTACGACGGCGTGCTGCCGTTCGCGCCCGAGGGCTGGTACGGGCGTCCCGAGGATCTGAAAGCGTTCGTCCAGGCGTGTCACGCGCGCCGGCTCGCGGTCTTCCTCGACGTCGTCTACAACCACTTCGGCCCGGAGGGGAACTTCCTGCACGCCTACGCGCCCGCCTTCTTCAGCCCGCGTCACGCGACCCCGTGGGGCGACGCGATCAACTTCGACGGCGAGGGCTGCCGGGAGGTTCGCGCGTTCTTCCGCGAGAACGCGCTCTACTGGCTCGAGGAGTACCACATGGACGGGCTCCGGCTCGACGCGGTGCACGCGATCCACGACGACTCGACGCCGCACATCCTCGAGGAGATCGCGGCCGCCGTGCACGCGCGCTTCGCGGGCCGCCGCCGCGTGCACCTCGTCCTCGAGAACGACCGCAACGAGGCGCGCTGGCTCCGCCCGGACCCGGCGGGCCGGCGGCTCTACGCGGCGCAGTGGAACGACGACCTCCACCACGCGCTGCACGTGCTCGCCGCGGGCGAGCGGGACGGCTACTACGTGGACTACCCGGACCCGGTCGGCGCGCTCGCGCGCTGCCTCACCGAGGGGTTCGCCTACCAGGGGGAGCGCTCCGTCTACCGCGACCGCCCGCGCGGCGAGCCGACGGCGGGCGTGCCGCTCACCGCCTTCGTCGGCTTCCTGCAGAATCACGACCAGGTGGGCAACCGCGCCCTGGGGGAGCGGCTCACCGAGCTGGCGCCGCCGGCGGCCCTCCGCGCGGTGACGGCGCTCGTGCTCCTCGCGCCCGCACCCCCCCTGCTCTTCATGGGTCAGGAGTGGGCCGCGCGCGAGCCCTTCCTCTTCTTCTGCGACTTCGGCGCGGACCTGGCGGCGCGCGTCACCGAGGGGCGCCGGCGCGAGTTCGCGCGGTTCCCCGCGTTCGCGGACCCCGCGAGTCGCGCGCGCATTCCGGACCCGCAGGACGAGGCCACCGTGCTCCGCTCGACGCTCGACTGGGGCGCCCTCGCCCGCGCCGGCCACCGGGACTGGTGGACCTGGACGCGCCGGCTCCTGCGCCTCCGGCAGCGCGTGCTCGTCCCGCTGCTGCGACACGGCCTCGCCGGGGCGCGGGCGGTGCGCGCGGGCGAGGCCGGGCTCGTCGTGGAGTGGACCTTCGCCTCCGGCGCCACGCTGGCGCTCGTCGCGAATCTCGGCCCGGCCCCCGGCCCGGCGCCCGAGCGCGCCCCCGCGGGGCGCCGGCTGGTCGCGCTGGGCACGGGGGACCCGGGCGCGGGCCTGCTCGGCCCGTGGCACGTGGCGTACTATCTGACGGAGCAGGTGGAACAGGCCGATGGATAGCCTCGAGGCGGCGCGGCGCATCCCGGGGTCCACGTACCGGCTGCAGCTCGACCGGACGTTCACGTTCGCCGACGCGCGCGAGGTCGTCCCGTACCTCGACGCGCTCGGGATCACGGACTGCTACCTGTCGCCGCTGCTCGCGCCGAGCTCCGCGCACTCGCACGGCTACGACGTCTCGGACCACGGGCGCCTCAGCCCGGCGCTCGGCACCGAGACGGACTACGCGGCCTTCGCCGAGGCGCTGCGCGCGCGCGGGATGGGCCAGATCCTCGACGTCGTGCCGAACCACATGGGGATCGCGGGGAGCCGCAACGCGTGGTGGATGGACGCGCTGGAGAACGGCCCCGCGTCGCCCTACGCGGCGTACTTCGACATCGACTGGGACCCGCTCAAGCCGGAGCTGAAGAACAAGGTCCTGCTGCCGATCCTGGGCGACCAGTACGGCCGGGTCCTCGAGAACCAGGACCTCGTGCTCGAGTTCCGCGAGGGGGCGTTCTTCGTCCGCTACCACGACACGCTCCTGCCCGTCGCCCCGCGCTCGTATGCGCAGGTGCTGCGCGTCGGGCTCGACGAGCCGCTCGCGGCGCTCGGCCCCGACGACCCGCACGCGCTCGAGCTGCAGAGCATCCTCACGGCGCTCGGCCACCTGCCGCCGCAGACCGAGACCGACCCGGCCCGGCTCGAGGAGCGCAACCGCGAGTGCCAGGTCATCAAGCGGCGCCTCGCGGCCCTCTGCGCGGCGTCACCCACGGTGGCCGCCCACGTCGGGGCCGCCGTCCGCCGGTTCAACGGCGTCAGGGGCGACCCGACGAGCTTCGACCTGCTCGACGAGCTGCTCGGCGCGCAGGCCTACCGCCTCGCCTTCTGGCAGGTCGCGGCCGACGAGATCAACTACCGGCGCTTCTTCGACGTCAACGACCTCGCCGCGATCCGGATGGAGGAGCCCGCGGTCTTCGCCGCGGCCCACCGGCTGATCTTCCGCCTCGTCCGCGAGGGCTGGGTGACGGGGCTCCGCGTCGACCACCCGGACGGCCTCTACGCCCCCGCGCAGTACCTCGCCGAGCTCCAGCGGCACTGCTGGATCGAGCGCACGCTCGGCCCCGCCCGGGGCGACGACGCGGCCGGGCGCGCGGCGCTCGAGGGGGAGTACGCGCGCCGGCTCGCGGCCGAGCCGCGCGGCGCGGGCGCGCGGCCCTTCTACATCGTGGTCGAGAAGATCCTGGCGCCCGGGGAGGACCTGCCCGCGCCCTGGCCGGTGGACGGCACGACGGGCTACGAGCTGCTCGCGGCGCTCAACGGGCTCTTCGTCGCGCCCGCCGCCGCGCGCGCGCTCGAGGACACCTGGGCGCGGTTCGTCGGCGCGCGGCCGCACTTCGACGACGTCGTGTACGCGGCCAAGAAGCTCGTCATGGACACCTCGATGTCGAGCGAGCTCAGCATGCTCGGCCACCGGCTCGCGCGGCTCTCCGAGCGGCACCGCGTCTCGCGGGACTTCACCGACCGGAGCCTGACGGCCGCGCTACGCGAGATCATCGCCTGCTTTCCCGTCTACCGGACCTACATCGACGACGCGGCCGCCGGCGTGAGCGAGCGCGACCGCCGCTACATCGAGCAGGCGGTGGCGCTCGCGACGTGGCGCAACCCGGGCACGAGCGCCTTCGTGTTCGACTTCGTCCGCGACCTGCTCTGCCTCGAGTTCCCGGCCGGGCGGAGCGAGGCCGAGCGCCAGGCGCAGCTCGCGTTCGTGCGCAGGTTCCAGCAGCTCACCGGCCCGATCACGGCCAAGGGCGTCGAGGACACGGCGTTCTACCGCTACAACCGCCTGGTCTCGCTGAACGAGGTCGGGGGCGACCCGGGGCGCTTCGGCACGCCGCCCGAGCGCTTCCACCAGCTCAACGCGCTCCGCCAGGAGCGGTGGCCCGGCTCGCTGTCGGCGACGTCCACCCACGACACGAAGCGGAGCGAGGACGTGCGGGTGCGGATCGCCGTGCTGTCCGAGATCCCCCGCGAGTGGCGGCAGCACGTGCGCGCGTGGCACCGCCTGAACCGCCGCCACCGGGGCGTCGTCGGCACGCAGCCGGCGCCCTCCGAGGACGAGGAGTACCTCCTGTACCAGACGCTGGTCGGCGCCTGGCCCCTCGGCAGCCCGACGGACGACGAGTACCGGGACTTCGTCGCGCGCATCCAGCGGTTCGTGTACAAGGCGCTCCGCGAGGCCAAGGTGAACGCGAGCTGGGTCAACCCGCGCCCCGAGTACGACGCGGCCGTCCGGCGCTTCGTCGCCGCGATCCTCGACCGCTCGGCGCCCAACCCGTTCCTCGACGACTTCGTGCCGTTCCAGCGGGACGTCGCGGCGTGGGGCATGTCCAGCGCCCTCTCGCAGACGCTCCTCAAGATCGCGGTGCCCGGTGTGCCGGACTTCTATCAGGGCACCGAGCTGTGGGATCTGAGCCTGGTGGACCCGGACAACCGGCGCCCGGTCGACTTCGCGCTCCGCCGCCGGACGCTCGAGGCGCTCACGGCCGAGATCGAGCAGACCGGCGACCTCGCCTCCCTCGCCCGCAAGCTCGTGGAGGCGAAAGAGGACGGGCGCGTCAAGCTGTACGTGGTCCGCCAGGCGCTCGCGCTGCGCCGCGCCCGCGCCGCCCTGTTCCGCGAGGGCGCCTACCGCGCACTCGAGGTCCGCGGCCCCCTGGCGGCTCACGTCATCGCCTTCGCGCGGGTGCGGGGCCCCGAGGTCGTGCTCGCGCTGGCGCCGCGCCTCTGGGCCCGGCGCCCCGCCGCCGAGCCGCCGTTCGGCCGCGCGTCCTGGCCCGACGACACCCGCCTCGTCGTGCCGGCGGAGCTCGGCGGACGGTACCGCAACGCGTTCACCGACGAGCGCCTCGAGGCGCGCGACGGTGTGCTGCCCGTCGCCGACGCGCTGGCGAGCTTCCCGGTGGCGCTGCTCGAGCGGGAGGGCTGATGCGCACGGCCACGAATCCGTTCGTCTTCACCGGCTGCGTCGAGCTGCGGCAGGCCCTCGACGTGCACGCGCTCGACGAGCGCGAGCTGCTCGATCGCCTCCGCGAGGTGCCGATCGACTCGATCTTCTTCCACACGCACGGCTACTTCCTGCGGCACCGCCCGTTCACCACCGCCTGGGGCAACGACTTCGCCCGCTGGGCCGCGGTCGAGGTGCGGGATCAGGTGCTCGCCGAGCGCCTCGCCGTGGTGGACCCGTTCGCGGTCGAGACGCTCGACGACCTGCGCGAGGAGCTGGCGCTGATCATCGACGGCCACCTGCGCGGGCTCGGCGCGGTGGTGCGCCTGCCGTTCGCCCGGGGCTTCCACTTCCAGCAGTCGCGACTCGTCGAGGTGCCGCTCGGCCCGAGCGCGATCAGCCTGCGCGAGTTCCGCGACGGGCTCGCCGCGGTGGACGCGAGCGCGATCTACCTGCACATGGTGCACGCGCGGGCCCGACGCGGGCGGGGCTCGAGCGACTTCGCCGAGTGGCTGCGCACCTCCCTCGGCCTGCCGGCGCTCGCCGACCGGATCGCGCGGCTCGACGCCTACCTGACCACGCTCGAGCGCGTGCGCGGGCGGCTGCTGAACCTCGTGGACGGAGCACTCGAGGAGGAGGGCGAGTGAGCCGGATCGCCGAGTACCGGCAGGTGGCGCCGCAGGGCACGGTGGACATCATCGAGCGCCTGGCCGAGCGCGTCCGCGGGCGCCGGCTCCTCCACGTGAGCGGCAGCCGGCTCGGCGGCGGCTCCGCGGAGGTGCTCCGCGCGACCGTCCCGATCCTCGGCGACCTCGGCATCGACACGCGCTGGGAGATCACCGGCGGCGATCCCGCCTACTACGCGACCGTGCGCGCGCTCCAGGCGGCGCTCGAGGGCGGCGAGCGGGTGCTGACCGAGGACGGGCTCGAGCGCTACCTCGCGATGAACCGCGTCAGCGCGCGGAAGCTCGACCTCGAGGCCGACCTGGTCCTGGCCCACGACGTCCCGCCCGCGAGCCTCGTCGAGGCGCGCGCCGGCGGCCGCTGGATCTGGCGGTGCCACTTCGACTGCTCGGGCGCGCAGCACGGCGCCTGGGCGTTCTTCCGGCCCCTCGTCGAGCGGTTCGACGCGGCGGTGTTCTCGCTGCCGCAGTACGCCCACCGGCTCGGCGTGCCCGCGTTCATCCTGCACCCCTCGATCGACCCGCTGTCGGACAGGAACCGGGAGCTCACGCCGCGCGAGATGCAGACGGTCCTCGCGGCGCTCCGGGTGCCGCAGGACAAGCCGCTCCTGCTCCAGGTCGGCCCGTTCACGCGCGGCCACGACCCGCTCGGCGTCGTGAACGCCTACCGCCTCGTCAAGAAGCACCACGACGTCCGCCTGGTCCTCGCGGGGACCGCGGAGGACGACGGCGAGAGCCTCGAGATCCTGGCGAACCTGCGCGACGCGGCCCAGGAGGACCGGGACATCCTGATCCTGGAGCTGCCGGTCGACGCGCACGTGCAGCTCAACGCGCTGCAGCGCGCGGCCATGATCGTGCTCCAGAAGTCCGTGCACGAGGGATTCGACCTCGGCCCGGCCGAGGCGATGTGGAAGGGCAAGCCGGTCATCGGCGGCGCGACCGGCGGCGTCGCCCAGCAGATCCTGCACGAGGTGACCGGCTACATCGTGCGCTCGGTGGAAGGCGCCGCCTTCCGTATCCGCCACCTGCTGAACAACCGCGAGCAGATCCCGCGCATGGGCGCCGCGGGCCGCGAGCACGCGCGCCGCGCGTTCCTGATCACGCGCCACCTGCTCGACTACCTGGCCCTGATGGTGCACCTGGCGCCATGACGGATCCGGACCAGACTCCGGCGCCGGCGCCGCCGCCGGCCCTCGACGAGCAGCTCGCCGCGCTGGGCCCGCGGGAGATCGCCGTCGGCCTGCCCACGTACAACAACGCGGCGACCGTGGCGGCCGTCGTCGCCGCGGTGCAGGCCGGCCTCCGCGCGCACTTCCCCGAGGCCACCGCGCTGGTGATCAACAGCGACGCCGGGTCGCTGGACCGGACGCCCGAGGTGCTCGCCGAGTCCGGGGTCCCCGTCGTCCTGACGCGGCACGAGGCGCCGAGCGGCGAGCGGGCGGCCGTCCCGTTCCACGGCGTGCCGGGCCGCGACGCGGCGCTGCGGCTCACGCTCGACGTGGCCCGGCGCGTCGGCGCGCGCGTCCTGGTCGTGCTGGAGGCCGACGTGCCCTCGATCGACGCGGGGTGGATCGAGCGCCTCGTGCGTCCGGCGTGGGACGAGAAGGCCGACCTGGTCGTGCCGGCGTACGCGCGGCACCGGTACGAGGGCACGATCACGAACCTCCTGCTCGCGCCGCTCGTCCGGGCGCTCTTCGGCCGGCGCCTGCGCCAGCCACTCGGCGGCGCGTACGCGCTGTCGCTCCGGCTCCTCGAGCACGCGCAGGCCCTGCCCGGCCGGCCCGCGAGCGGCCGCGACCTGCTGGAGCTGTGGCTCGTCGGCACCGCGATCGCCGACGGCTTCGCCCTGCGCGAGGCCTGGCTCGGCCCGCGGCGCGTGGAGTCGCGCACGCGCACCACCGACCTGCCGACGATGGTCGCCCAGTCGCTCGGCGCGCTGTTCACGCTCATGGAGCGGTACGAGCCCCTCTGGCTCGCCGTCGTGGGGAGCGAGCCGGTGCCGGCGCTGGGCGAGGCCGCGCCGCTCGCGACGGCCCCGACGGCGGTGGACGTCGAGCGCCTGGTCGGCGCCTTCCGGCGCGGCGTCCGCGACCTCGTCCAGATCTGGGAGCTCATCCTGACGCCGGAGACGCTCGGCGACGTGCTGAGCCTCGAGGTGCGCGATGCGGCCGCCTACCGGTTTGCCGACCCGGTCTGGGCGCGCGTCGTGTACGAGTTCGCCCTGGGCCACCACTTCGGGGTCGTGCACGGCGACCACCTGCTCCGCTCCCTCGTGCCGCTCTACCTCGGGCGCACGGCGGCCCTCGTCAACGCGACGCAGGCGGCGAGCGCCGCGGCGACCGAGGCGGCGCTCGAGCGGGTGGGCGCCGCCTTCGAGCGCGCGAAGCCGTACCTCGTGGAGCGCTGGCGCTAGCCCAGGCGCCTGTCGGAGCAGCGAGGGGCGCCACGGCTGGGCCGACGCGCCCCGAGGGCTGCGGGGGCCTCCCCTCCGTCAACAGGCAATGAGCGGGATATTACCTGGAAACTAAATCGCATCCAGATATTGCTCTAGGAGGTAAAACCCATGAAAACTAAACACTTAATACAATTGTTTATGGCTTGACACGGAAATGAACTGGAATTTAATAAGGACATGATCCACTGGGGCTGGCCCAAGAACTGGATCCACTACAACGGCCCCGCTCTCACCAATGCGCTGGCCGAGGCCAAGGCGTCAGTCCTGTCCCTGAAGACGGTTCCCTACCAGCGGCGGTGGGTCGAGACGCTGCAACAGATTGAGCTGAAGCGGGAGGTCGCCGGGACCTCCCGCATCGAGGGTGCTGAGTTCACGGAGCGCGAGCTCGACGCCGCGATGAGGGAAACACCCGAGCAGCTTTTGACTCGATCACAGCGGCAGGCTCACGCCGCCGTTCAGGCTTACCGGTGGATTGCGAAAATCCCGGCGGACAGACCGATCAACCGCGATCTGATCCTGACGATCCACCGCCAGATGATCACCGGCGCAGACGACGACCATTGTCCTCCTGGGGAGCTGCGGACCCATGACCAGAACGTGAATTTCGGTGCGCCGAGACACCGCGGCGTCGATGGCGGAGACGACTGTGAGCGCGCATTTGACGCTTTCACTTCGGCGCTTCAACACGAATATCGAGAGCACGATCCAATCCTTCAGGCGCTTGCGGCGCACTACCACCTCGCTGCGATGCACCCTTTCCTTGACGGAAATGGCCGGACAGCGCGTGCGCTCGAAGCGCTGATGCTCCAGCGCGCCGGGCTCCGCGACACATCGTTTATCGCCATGTCGAACTACTATTACGATGAGAAGCCGCGGTATCTCGCCGCGCTTGCCGAGGCCCGCCAGGGCGATCATGATCTCACGTCATTTCTTGCCTTTGCGCTCAGAGGCGTTGCGATTCAGAGCCAGCGACTCCTTGCGGAGATTCAGCACGAGATCCAGAAGGAGCTGTTCCGTAACCTGATGTTCGATCTGTTCACGCGCCTCAAGACTCCGCGGAGACGCGTGCTCGCCGAACGGCAGATCGAGATTCTCAAGATTCTTCTCGCCGAAGAGAAAGTCGAGTGGACGGACCTCATCGAGCGGACACGGGGACTGTATAACGTCAAGAATCCGATCAAGGCCCTCGTTCGAGACGTAAACAACCTGACGGCCCTGAGAGCTGCTTGGGTCCACAAGATCGCTGACAATCGTTTCTTGATCGGGGTGCGCCTGGAGTGGCCGACGGAAATAACCGAGACGGAGTTCTTCGAGCGGGTCAGGAAGCTGCCGAAATCCAAGACGCTGTCCTTTCTTCAACAGTGAGAGAGACCAGGGGAGACCACGATGTTCTTGGCTCTTCAGGGAATCGTACGGGCGGATGCCGGCTTCCAGGCATGATCTGAAGCGGACGGTGATCATCGAGGCGGTCGCCCCGACGGTGGACGCCGGGCGCTACGCCGTGAAGCGCGAGATCGGCGCCGTGGTCGAGGTGTCCGCGGACATCTTCAAGGAGGGCCACGACGTGCTCCTCGCCTTCCTCGAGTACCGCCGCGCGGGCGAGACCGCCTGGCGCGAGACGCCGATGCGCCACGTGGACAACGACCGCTGGGTCGGCGCCTTCACGCTCGACGCCGTCGGCCGGTGGGCCTTCGCCCTCGAGGCGCTGGCCGATCCGTTCCGCTCCTGGCTCGCCGACCTGGTCAAGCGGCTCGACGCCGGCCAGGAGGTCGCGAGCGACCTCCTCGAGGGGGCGGCGCTCGTGCGCGCGGCCGCCGGGCGGGCCCGGGGCCCCGCGGCGCGGGAGCTCCGGGACGCCGCCGAGCGGCTGGCCCGCGCGGCCGAGCCGGCAGCGGCCGTCGCGACCGCGCGTGACGGGCGGCTCGCCCTGCTCATGGACGCGCACCTGGACCGCTCGACGGCGACGCGGAGCGCGCGCGAGTACGAGGTGGTCGCCGACGTCGAGCGCGCGCGCTTCGCCGCGTGGTACGAGATGTTCCCGCGCTCCGGGGTGCCCGGACGCCACGGGACGTTCAAGGACGCCGAGGCGCAGCTCCCGCGCATCGCGCGCATGGGCTTCGACGTCGTGTACCTGCCGCCGATCCACCCGGTCGGCCGCACGCACCGCAAGGGGCGGAACAACTCGCTCACCGCGGCGCCCGGGGACCCGGGCAGCCCCTGGGCGATCGGCGGCGAGGCGGGCGGCCACACGGCGGTGCATCCCGAGCTCGGCACGCTCGACGACTTCGAGCGCTTCGTCGCGCGCGCGCACGCGCTCGGGCTCGAGGTCGCGCTCGACTTCGCGATCCAGTGCTCGCCCGACCACCCGTGGGCGCGCGAGCACCCGGAGTGGTTCTTCCATCGCCCGGACGGCACGATCAAGCACGCGGAGAACCCGCCGAAGAAGTACCAGGACATCTACCCGGTGAACTTCTACGGACCCGAGCCGCAGGCGCTGTGGGACGAGCTCAAGCGGGTGCTCGAGTTCTGGATCGGCCACGGGGTGCGGACCTTCCGCGTCGACAACCCGCACACGAAGCCCGTGCGGTTCTGGGAGTGGCTGATCCGCGAGATCAAGGACGAGTGCCCGGACGTCATCTTCCTCGCGGAGGCCTTCACGCGCCCGAAGATGATGCAGGTGCTCGCCAAGGCCGGCTTCACCCAGTCGTACACCTACTTCACGTGGCGCAACGCGAAGCAGGAGCTGATCGACTACTTCACCGAGATCACGCAGCCGCCGGTCGCCGACTACTTCCGGGGCCACCTCTGGCCCAACACGCCGGACATCCTCCACGCGACGCTCCAGACGGGCGGCCGGCCGGCCTTCCGCATGCGGCTGCTCCTGGCGGCGACGCTCTCCTCGCTCTACGGGATCTACTCGGGCTACGAGCTCTGCGAGAACCAGCCGGTGGCGGAGGGCTCCGAGGAGTACCTGAACTCCGAGAAGTACGAGCTGAAGGTGCGCGACTGGGACGCGCCGGGCAGCATCACGGACCTCGTCACGACGCTCAACCGCATCCGGCGGGAGCACCCGGCGCTCCAGCGCTCGACGAACCTGCGCTTCTACCCGTGCGACAACCCGAGCGTCCTCTGGTACGGCAAGATGACCGAGGCGGGCGACGACGTGATCTTCGTCGCGGTGAGCCTGGATCCCGTCGCCCCGCAGGCGGCGACCGTCGAGGTGCCGCTCGAGGCGCTCGGCCTCGCCGAGGACGCGCCGTACCGGATGCGCGACCTGCTCGGCGACGCGGCCTACGAGTGGCGCGGGCGGCGCGGCTGGGTCCGGCTCGACCCGCAGGGGGCGCCCGCGCACGTCTTCCTCCTGGAGCGCTGAGGCCCGGCCGATGCGCCTGCGACCGGCCGAGGGCAGGGACTGGTACAAGGACGCGGTCTTCTACGAGGTGCACGTCAAGGCCTTCGCGGACGGCAACGGCGACGGCGTCGGCGACTTCGTCGGGCTGACCGCGCGCCTGGACTACCTCAAGGACCTCGGCGTGGACTGCCTGTGGATCCTGCCGATGTACCCGTCGCCGCTGCGCGACGACGGCTACGACATCGCCGACTTCTACGGGATCCACCCCGCGTACGGGACGGTCGAGGACTTCCAGAAGTTCCTCGACGAGGCGCACGCGCGCGGCCTCCGCGTCATCGCCGACCTCGTCATGAACCACACCTCGAACGCCCACCCGTGGTTCCAGGCCTCGCGCTCCGACCCCGAGTCGCCGTACGCGGACTACTACGTGTGGAGCGACACCGACGCGCGCTACCGCGACGCGCGGATCATCTTCGTCGACACGGAGAAATCCAACTGGACGCTCGACCCGGTCCGCAAGGCGTACTACTGGCACCGGTTCTTCAGCCACCAGCCCGACCTCAACTACGACAACCCCGCCGTGCGCGCGGCGATGCTCGACGTCATGCGCTTCTGGCTCGACCGGGGCCTCGACGGGTTCCGCTGCGACGCGGTGCCCTACCTGGTCGAGCGCGAGGGGACGAACTGCGAGAACCTGCCCGAGACCCACGCGGTGCTCAAGGAGTTCCGGCGCGTCATCGACGACGAGTACGGCGGCGATCGCGTGCTGCTCGCGGAGGCGAACCAGTGGCCCGAGGACGTGCGCCCCTACTTCGGCGACGGCGACGAGTTCCACATGTCCTTCCACTTCCCGCTCATGCCGCGCATCTACATGGCGGTGCGCCTCGAGGAGCGGCTGCCGATCGTGGACATCTTCACGCACACGCCGGCCATCCCGCCCGCCTGCCAGTGGGGCCTGTTCCTCCGGAACCACGACGAGCTGACCCTCGAGATGGTGACGAACGAGGAGCGGGCGTTCATGTACTACGCGTACGCCCAGGACCCGGACATGAAGCTCAACCTGGGCATCCGGCGCCGCCTCGCGCCGCTGCTCGACAACGACCGGCAGCGCATCGAGCTGCTGACCAGCCTGCTGCTCACGCTCCCCGGCAGCCCGATCGTCTACTACGGCGACGAGATCGGGATGGGCGACAACGTCTACCTCGGCGACCGCGACGGCGTGCGGACGCCCATGCAGTGGTCGCGCGACCGCAACGCGGGCTTCTCGGCGGCCGACGAGGGCACGCTCTACCTGCCCGTGATCACGGATCCCGTCTACGGCTACCAGGCCGTCAACGTCGCGGCCCAGGTGCGCACGCCGTCGTCGCTGCTGAACACGATGAAGCGCCTCATCGCAGCGCGGCGGACGTCGCTGGCCTTCGGGCGCGGCAGCATCGAGTTCCTGCGCCCGCGCAACCCGCGCGTGCTCGCGTACGTCCGCCGCCACGCGCGCGAGACCCTGCTCGTCGTGGCGAACCTCGCCGGCTCGCCGCAGCCCGTCGAGCTGGACCTCCGGGGCCTCGCGGGCGCGACCCCGGTCGAAATGCTCGGCCGGACGCGCTTCCCGGAGATCGGCACGGCACCCTACTTCCTTTCCCTCGGGCCGCACGGCTTCTACTGGTTCCGCCTCGAGCGGCCCGACACGGGGGACGAGCGCTATGGCATCGAGGACACCGCGATCTAGCGCGCACTGTTCACGAACGGTCGTCGCGTGTGGCGGGCGGGGCCTGACGCAGGGGCGAGCCCCCACGGGGCCGGCTCCGTCACCCACTCGCCCGAACGCCGCGCTGCGCGCGGCGGACGGGCCGAGGGGGGCCCACTCCGCGCGGCCCCGTGGGGGCTCGCCCCTGCGTCACCCGCCCGGTCGCGCGGGCGTCGTCCGTGCATAATGCGCTCTAGCGGCGCGGTGCTCGACCGCTTCGTCGCCGAGGGGCTCGCCGAGGCCCTGCCGCGCCAGCGCTGGTTCGGCGGCAAGGGCCGGCGGATCGTCGCGGTCGCCGTGCGCGACGCGGCAGCGCTCGGCGCCGGCGCGGCGGACGCGTGGCTCACGCTGGTGGACGTCGCGTTCGACCGCGGCCCGGGCGAGACCTACGTGGTCCCGCTGCGCGTGCGCGCGAACGGGCCGCCGGACGCCGAGGGGCTCGGCCGGGTGGACCTCGGGGGCGCGCCCGCCCGGGTCACCGACGCCCTCGGCGACCCCGACGTCGGCACGGCGCTCCTCGCCGCCTTCGCCGGGGCGCGGACGCTCCGGGCCCGGCGCGGCACGATCCGCTTCGTGCGCGCCCCCGCGTTCCCGGCGAGCGTCGTGGCCGCGGGGCTCCCGGCGCACCGGCTGGCGGGCGAGCAGTCCAACACGTCGGTCGCGTACGGCGAGGCGCTGATCCTCAAGGTCTTCCGCAAGCCCGAGCCCGGCGCCAACCCCGAGCGCGAGATGACCGGCTTCCTGACGGCGCGCGCGCGGTTCGCCCACGTCCCGCAGCTCGCGGGCGCCGTCGAGTACGACCCGGCCGACGGCGAGCGGGTCACGCTGGCCGTGCTGCACCGCTTCACGCCCAACCGCGGCGACGGCTTCACGTGGGTGCTCGAGCACCTGGGGCGCCTCGCCGACTTCGTCCGCACGCGCGCCGAGCACGAGCCGCTCGGCGGCGAGCGCCTGGTCCAGCTCGTGCGCGACTTCTCCGCCGGCCTCCTCGGGGCCGTGCGCCGGCTCGGCGCGCTCACGGGCGGGCTGCACGCGGCGCTCGCGTCCGACCCCGGCGATCCGGCCTTCGCGCCCGAGCCGATCACCGCCGGGGACGTCGCCCGCTGGACGGCGCGGATCGCCGGCGACCTGGCGCTCACGCTCGAGGCCCTCCGCGCGCGGCTGGCGGACCTCCCCGCGCCGGCGCGGGCTCGGGCCGAGGCGCTCCTGGCCGACCGGGCGGGTCTCGCCGCCTGCCTCGACGGCCTCGACACGCTGCCGGCGGAGGGCTGCGCGAAGATCCGCGTCCACGGCGACTACCACCTCGGCCAGACGCTCCGGACCGACGACGGCTTCGTGATCCTCGACTTCGAGGGCGAGCCGGCGCGGCCGCTCGCGGAGCGGCGCGCCAAGCACTCGCCGCTGCGCGACGTCGCCGGGATGGTCCGCTCGCTCGACTACGCGGCGGCCACGGCGCTCGGCGAAGGCGCGGGGCCCCGCGCGGCGGGGGACACCTGGCGCCGGCTCGCCGTGGACGCGTTCCTCGACGCCTACCTCGGCGAGGCCGCGGGCGCGCCGGCGCGGCTCGTGCCCGCGGCGCGGCCGGCCCTCGCGCGGGCCCTGGCGCCGTTCACGCTCGACAAGGCCCTCTACGAGGTCCGCTACGAGATCGATCACCGGCCCGCGTGGGTGGAGGTCCCGCTCCGCGGGCTCGACCGCCTGCGGGCCGGCGGGGCTCTGGCGTGAGGCGCGCGACGCTCGACGACGGCGCGATCCGCGCGCTGGTGGCCGGCGCTCACGGCGATCCCTTCGCCGTGCTCGGGCCGCACCGTGTGGACGCGGGCGGGCGGCCGGCGCTCGCCATCCGCGCCTTCGTGCCGGGCGCCCGGGCGGTGCGCGTCGTGGCACCCGGCGTGCTCCCGGCGCCGCGCGCGATGGCGCGCCTCCACCCGGCTGGCCTCTTCGAGGCCGTCGTCCCCGAGCGCGCCGAGCCCTTCCCGTACCGCCTCGAGGTCGCCGACGGCGGGGGCGTGGCCACCGTGCTCGAGGATCCGTACCGCTTCGCGCCGACGCTCGGCGACTTCGACCGCCACCTGCTCGCCGAGGGCACGCACTACGAGGCCCACGAGAAGCTCGGCGCGCACCGGCGCACGCTCGACGGCGTCGAGGGCACGGTCTTCGCGGTCTGGGCGCCCAACGCCCGGCGCGTGAGCGTCGTCGGCGACTTCAACGGCTGGGACGGGCGGCGCCACCCGATGCGGCTCCATCCCGGCAACGGCGTCTGGGAGCTCTTCGTGCCCGGCGCGGGCGAGGGGAGCCGGTACAAGTACGAGATCGTCGGGCCGGGCGGCGAGCTCGGCGCCCTCAAGGCCGATCCCTACGCGTTCGCCTTCGAGCTCGAGACGCCGAGCACCGCGTCGGTCGTCGTCTCGCTCGACGGCTACGCGTGGGGCGACGGCGCCTGGATGGCCGGACGCGGACGGCGTCACGCCCCCGGGAGCCCGATCGCGATCTACGAGGTCCACCTGGGTTCCTGGGCGCGGGGGCCCGAGGAGGGCGACCGCTTCCTCACGTACCGCGAGCTCGCCGAGCGGCTCGCGGCGTACGCAGAGGACCTGGGCTACACGCACGTCGAGCTCCTGCCGGTGACGGAGCATCCGTTCTACGGCTCCTGGGGCTACCAGACGATCGGCTACTTCGCGCCGACCCGGCGGTACGGGTCCCCGCGCGAGTTCATGGAGTTCGTGGACACGCTCCACCGCCACGGCATCGGCGTGATCCTCGACTGGGTGCCCGCGCACTTCCCCCGCGACCCGCACGGGCTCGTCTGGTTCGACGGCAGCCACCTGTACGAGCACGCGGATCCCCGGATGGGGGAGCACCCGGACTGGGGCACGCTCGTGTTCAACTACGGCCGGCGGGAGGTCGCGAACTTCCTGCTGACCAACGCGCTGTTCTGGCTCGACCGCTATCACGTGGACGGCCTGCGCGTGGACGCGGTGGCGTCGATGCTCTACCTCGACTACTCGCGCAAGGCGGGGGAGTGGGTCCCGAACCGCTACGGCGGCAACGAGAACCTCGAGGCGATCGCGTTCCTCAAGCGCTTCAACGAGGTCGTCTACGCGCGGCACCCGGACGTGCTGACGGTCGCCGAGGAGTCCACGGCGTGGCCGATGGTCTCGCGCCCGACGCACCTGGGCGGGCTCGGCTTCGGCTTCAAGTGGAACATGGGGTGGATGCACGACCTGCTCGCGTACATGAGCCGCGATCCCGTCCACCGCAAGCACCACCACGACCAGCTCACGTTCGGCCTGCTGTACGCGTTCCACGAGAACTTCGTGCTGCCGCTCTCGCACGACGAGGTCGTGCACGGCAAGGGCGCCCTCTACCAGAAGATGCCCGGCGACGACTGGCAGCGGGCCGCGAACCTGCGCGCGTTCTACGGGTTCATGTACGGGCACCCCGGCAAGAAGCTGCTGTTCATGGGCGGCGAGTTCGGCCAGACCCGCGAGTGGCACCACGACCGGAGCCTCGACTGGCACCTGCTCGACGCGGGGCCCTACCACCGGGGGCTCCAGCGCCTCGTCCGCGACCTGAACCACCTCTACCGGGAGGCACCGGCGCTCCACGAGGTGGACTTCGAGCCGGCGGGCTTCGAGTGGATCGACTGCAACGCCTGGGCGGAGAGCGTGGTGGCGTTCGTGCGGCGCGCGCGCGACCCGCGCGACGTCGTCCTCGTCGTCTGCAACCTCACGCCCGTCACCCGGCACGGCTGGCGCGTGGGCGTGCCCGCGCCCGGCTTCTGGCGCGAGCGCCTCAACACGGACGCGGAGGCGTACGGCGGCAGCGGACGCGGCAACGCCGGCGGGGTCTGGGCCGCGCCCGTGCCCTGGCACGGCCAGCCGCACTCGGTCGCGCTCACGCTCCCGCCGCTCGCGGCGCTGATCCTCGCGCCCGCGCCCGACGGGGAGGCGTAGCGTGGCCGCCGACGCGTGGGGGATCGACGAGGGGTACGAGGACGCGCTCGGCGCGTGGCGGGCGACCGCGCCCGCGACGCGCGCGGCGCTCCTCGCCGCGATGGGGCTGGCCGAGCCCGCCGGGGGCCCGCCACGCGCCGACGGCGTGCGCGTGCTCCGCGCCGGCGCGCGCGGGGCGGTGGCGCCGCCGGGCGAGCTCGTGCTCGAGGACGGCACGGCGCTCCGGGTGAGCGGCGCGCTGCCGCCCGATCTGCCGCTCGGCTATCACGCCCTGCACCCGGACGGCGGCGGCCCCGTGCGTCTCGTCGTCGCCCCGCCGGCGTGCTTCCTCCCGCAGGGCCTGCGGGAGTGGGGCCTGGCGGTCCAGCTCTACGCGCTCCGCTCGGCGGCGAGCTGGGGCATCGGCGACGCCGGCGATCTCCGCGAGCTGGCGCGCTGGTCGGCGGGCGCCCTCGGCGGGCGCCTCGTGCTGGTCAGCCCGCTCGGCGCGGGCACACCGGTCACGCCGCTCGAGCCGAGCCCCTACTTCCCGTCGAGCCGGCGCTACCGCGACCCCCTCTACCTTTGCGTGGAGGAGGTGCCGGGCGCGGCCGGGCGCGCGCGCGACCTCGCGCCGCTCGCGGCGGCCGGGCGCGCGCTGAACGGGCAGCGGCGGATCGACCGCGACGCCGTCCTCGGGCTGAAGCTCGCCGCGCTCGGCCGCCTCTTCGCCGGGTTCGCGGGGCACCCGGCCTTCGACCGGTACTGCGCCGAGCAGGGCGGGGCGCTCACGGAGTTCGCGACGTTCTGCGCGCTGGCCGAGCGTCACGGCCGCGCCTGGCGCGCGTGGCCCGCCGAGTACCGCCGGCCGGACGCGCCCGCGGTGCGGCGCTTCGCGGAGTCCGCGGAGCGGGTGCGGTTCCACCGGTGGGTCCAGTGGCTGCTCGACGAGCAGCTCGCGCGTGCCGCGCGCGAGGCGCGGATCGTCCAGGACCTGCCGGTCGGCGTGGACCCCGACGGCGCCGACGCCTGGGCCTGGCAGGACCTGCTGGCCCGCGACGTCACGGTCGGCGCGCCGCCGGACCGCTACGTCCCGCGCGGCCAGGACTGGGGGCTTCCGCCGTTCGTGCCGCACCGGCTCCGCGCCGCCGGCTACGAGCCGTTCGTGCAGACGCTCCGGGCCGCGCTCCGGCACGCGGGCGGCCTGCGCCTCGACCACGTCATGGGGCTCTTCCGCCTCTTCTGGATCCCGCGCGGCCTGGGGCCGGGGCAGGGCGCCTACGTCCGCTACCCCGCCGACGAGCTCCTCGGTATCGTCGCCCTCGAGAGCTGGCGCGCCCGCGCCGTCGTCGTGGGCGAGGACCTCGGCACCGTCGAGGCGGGGGTCCGCGAGCGCCTCGCCGCCGAGCGCGTCCTGTCCTGCCGGGTGCTGTGGTTCGAGGAGGGCGCGCCCGCGGGGTTCCCGGCGCTGGCGCTCGCCTCGGTCACCACGCACGACCTGCCCACGATCGCCGGGCTCTGGACGGGCAGTGACGTGCGCGAGCAGCGGGCCCTCGGGCTCGCGCCGAACGAGGAAGCGCTCGGCGCGATCCGCGGCCGCCTGCGGGTGCTGACGGGCGCGCCCGAGGGGGCGCCGGTGGGCGAGGTCGTGCGCCGCACGCACCGGTTGCTTGCGGACGCCCCCTCGGTGATGATCACGGCCACGCTGGAGGACGTGCTGGAGCTCGAGGAGCGCCCGAACATGCCCGGCACGACGCGCGCCGTGCGCCCGAACTGGTCGGTGGCGCTGCCGCTGACGCTGGAGGCGCTGCGGGACGATCCGCGCCCGCGGGCCGTCGCGGAGGCGCTCGGACGACGCCCCGTCGGGCAGGAGATGGACGGATGAGGACGCGGCCGGGCCGGCCCTATCCGCTGGGCGCGACGTGGGACGGCGCGGGGGTCAACTTCTCGCTCTTCTCGGAGCACGCGACGGGCGTCGAGCTCTGCCTCTTCGAGGGCGGAAGCG
>Ga0156035_1138_pt1 | contig 38293 bp, 38 predicted proteins | sample RifCSPlowO2_02_FD_107689 | JGI IMG/M metagenome (GOLD analysis project Ga0156035, IMG submission 107689) | Candidatus Rokubacteria bacterium RIFCSPLOWO2_02_FULL_73_56 | reverse complement strand
CTCGAGCGCGTCGTCGGCCGCCGCGTCGCCCGGGAACTCGCCGAGCAGGCGCCGGGCGAAGGCGAGCGCCTCCTTGAAATCGCGCGCCTCGACGGCGACGCCCGTGAGGGCGTAGAGCAGCCGCGGCGCGGCCGGGCCCGTCGGCGCCGCCGCGAGCGCGGCGAGCGCCGGCTGCCTGAAGTCGCGCACGGCGCCCCGCTGGAACGCGACGACGGCCAGCCCGTACTCCGCGGCCGCGACGACGGCGGCGGTGCCCGTGTCGCGCGCCTGGGCGAACAATCCGGCCGCCGCGTCGAGCTGCCCCTGCGTCAGCGCCGTCGCGCCCAGCCCCAGCGCCGCGGGCCCGCCGACGCCCTCGAGCTGGGCGAGCGTGAACGCCCGCGCGGCCTCGAGCGGCCGGCCCTCGGCCAGGCGCGCCACGCCGAGCGCCAGGTGCGCCCGGCCGAGCAGCGGCGGGAACGGCGCGCGCGCGATCCAGGCGGCCAGCTCGGGCGCCGCCCCGTGCGCGTCCCCCTCGCGCAACTGTAAGATGGCGCGGTTCAGGCGCGCGAACTCGGCGCGCGGGTGGCCCGGGTGCTCGGCGAGCAGCCGGTCGAGCAGCCGGCGCGCGCCCTCGCGGTCGGCGGCGAGCTTGAGCGTGAGCTCGGCGGCCAGCTCGAGCGCGTCGGGCGTGGACGGGTCCGCGGGGAGCGTCTGCACGAAGTCGAGGAACTCGCGCCGCGCCTCGTCGGCGCGCTCGTCGCGCAGCGCCGCCCAGGCGACGCCCAGGCGCGCGGCGGCGGCCTGCGGGCGGTCCGGGAACTCGACCAGCACGCGCCGGAAGGTCGCGCCCGCCGCGGCGTGGTCGCCGGCGTGGTACGCGGCCTCGCCCGCCAGGAGCAGCGCCGTCAGGCGGACGTCGGCGGGCACGCTCGCGGCGAAGACGGGCGCCAGGTCGCGCGCCGCCTGCGCGAACTCGCGCATCTCGTAGTTGGTGCGCGCGAGCCGGACCGTCGCGACCCAGCCGGTGGCGCCCGCGGCGTTCCGGGCGAGATCGTACTGGGTGCGCGCCTCGTCGCGGCTCCCGTCGCGGCGGAGGGCGTCGCCGTTGAGCAGCAGGACCCAGGCGCGCACGTCCGGGGCGAGGGTGGCGCCGAGGAGCTGCTGGATCAGCGCGCGCGCCTCGCTCCCCTGGGCGGCCTCGACCAGCACGCGCGCGACGCGGAGCTGGAGCGGCAGCGCGAGCGGCGAGGCGCGGCGCTCGAGGCCGCGGGCCGCCGCGCGCGCCGCGTCCACGTCCTCGGGCAGGAGCGCCAGCGCGAGCCCGGCCTCGGCCCAGTCCTGCTCGGGCTTGACCGGCGACGCGGCTGGCGTCGCGGGCGGCGCGAGATAGGTGCGGAACGCGGTCACGCTCTCCGCGTGGCGCCCGGCGCCGAGGCCCCACCAGCCGAGCCTGAGCCAGCCCGTCTCGAGCAGCGGGTGGGGGCCGCCCTGCACGAACCGGGCGAGCTGGTCCGCGGCGGGCCCCCCGCGGCCCACGCGGCCGAGCGCCTCGCCGAGCCAGAAGGTGACGTCGCGCGCGAGCGCCGCCGGCGGGCCCGTCGACACGAGCGTCGTCCAGCCGGCGAGCGCCTCGTCGTACCGGCCCAGGGCGTACTCGGCGAGGGCGAGCCCGTGGCGCGCCCACGGGCCCAGCGACGCCGGCACCGGCCCCGTGAGCAGGGCGTCGAAGGCGTCGCGGGCGCGCGGGAAGTCGCCGAGGCGGAGCGCCGTCCAGCCGCTCGCGTGCCGGCTCCAGACGATCCAGTCGCTGCCCCGCGGGGAGGTCTGCACGACCTGGCGGAAGAGCCAGTCGGCCTGCTCGCCGCGCCCGAGCCGGTCGTACGTCTCGGCGAGCCAGTAGCGGGCCTCGGCGAGGAGCTCGCGCTCCTTGCCGCCGCGCACGGCCTGGTCGAGGGCGCCGGCGGCGTCGTCCCACTCGCCGCGGGCGAAGCGGGCGCGCCCGCACTCGAGGGCCTTGGAGGCGATGCCGAGCCAGGCGCCGACGCACGGCAGCGTGCCCGGGGGCGCCAGGAACGCGGTGGGCCTGGCCACCGGCGGCACGACGATCGGGGCGGGAGGCAGCACCGGCAGCTCGGCCGGCGCCGGCGGCAGCGGCAGCTCGGGCGCCTCCGCCGGGGGCTTGTCGATGGGCGCGGCCGCCCAGGGCACGAGGTGCGCCAGCTCGGGCAGCGGCGGCGCGAACGGCGCGACCCGGGCGGCGGCCGCGCCGGCCGGCGCCGCCAGCAGCAGGAGCAGCGCCGCGCTCGCCCGGATTATTCGCAAACGGCGATGGCGCGACCGGGCGGGTGGCGCAGGGTGCGGTCCCCGCGGGGACGTGCGCTGTGGGCCCCCTTCGTCCCGTCCGCCGCGCGCAGCGCGGCGTTCGGGCGAATGGGTGACGGCGCCGGCCCCGCGGGCGGCCGCACCCTGCGCCAGGCCCTGCCCGCCTCGCGCGATGACCGTTCGTGAATAATGCGGGCTAGCGGGCGCGCGTCGCATTCGTCCGTCCCCGCACGGCCTTGGCGCGGTCTTGCGCCCAGTCGCGCAGCGTGGCGTCGGGGCTCTTGCGCGCGACGGCCTCGTACGCCTCGAGCGCGGCCTTCCAGTTCTGCTGCTGCTCGCGCGTGAGCCCGAGGCCGGCGAGCGCGCGGTAGCGCACCCCGGCCTCGACGCTCGCCACCGCGCCGACCGCCTCGAACGCCTTGGCGGCGGCCGCGAGGCGATGGAGCTTCAGGTCGGCCTCGCCGGCCAGCAGGAGCGCCTCGGCGCGCACGCCCCCCTCCGCGGACGCCGCCGCGGCGTGCGCCTGCGCCGCGGCCTCCTTGAAGTCGCGGCGCTTGAACGCGGCGTTGCCGAGCTCGAGCGCCGCGCGGTGCGCGAGCGCGTGCTCGGGAAACTCCGTGTGCAGGCGCTTCCAGGCCGCCTCCTGGTCGCGGCGCCGGCCGAGCCGGCCGGCGATCGCGCCGGCGTCGTAGAGCGCCTCGGCGGTGGGCGGCGTCTGCTCGAGCAGCGCCTTGTAGGTGTCGAGCAGCTCCTGCCGGTCGCCGTAGCGCGTGAGCGTCTCGGTGATCAGGCGCTGCGCGCCCGGCGCGAGCGCGTGCACGGGGTGCGCGGCCACGAACGCGCGCAGGTCGGCGACGCCGGCGCGCGCGTCGCCCGCGCGCACGCGCGCCAGGCCGAGCAGGTACTGCGCGTCGGGCGCCAGCTTGTGGTCGGGGTGCCTGGCCCGGAAGTCGGCGAGCAGCGGCTGCGCCTCGGGGTAGCGCTTGAGCTCGACGAGCGTGCGCGCCAGGTAGAACGTCGCCGACGGCGCGAGCGCGTGCGCGGGCCACGTGGTGAGCAGGTCGCGGAAGGCGGTGACGGCCGGCTCGGGGCGCTTGAGCTCGAGCTCGCTCCACGCGAGCCCGTAGAGCGCCTCCGGCGCGTGCGGCGAGGCGGCGTCGCCCCGCAGCACCGCATCGTACGCCGCGCGCGCCTCGGCGTGGCGCTGGAGCCGGAAGAGGGTCTCCGCCTCCCAGAACTTCGCCTCGAGCGCCGGCCCGCCGGCGCCGTCCGGGGGCGCGGCGCGGCGGAAGGCCTCGAGCGCCGACTCCACGTCCCCGAGGGCGAGCCGCGCCTTGCCGAGGAGCAGCAACGCCGCGGGCCGCCGGGCGTCGGCCGGGTGGTCGGCGACGAACCGCTCCAGCACGCGGCGCGCGACCGGGTAGAGGCCGTCCGCGAACGACCGCTCGCCGACCAGCCACAGCCGCTCGCCCTCGTCGAGCGCGGCGGCGGGAGGGGGCGTCGGGACCGTCAGGAGCAGGAGCGCGAACGCGGCGAGAACCGGCAGTCGTCGCGTCATGATGACGAAGGCTATCGTAGCACGGCTGTGGTACGGTCACAGCGTGGGCCTGTGCGTGTTCGACCTGGACCACACCCTCATCCGGACGCCGCTCGACCTCGCGGCGATGGCCGCCGACATGCAGGTCCACCTCGAGCGCGAGCGCGGGCCGCTGCCGGCGCGCGACGAGCGCTGGCGCGTCGGCGAGCTGATCGCCCACTGCCGGGCGGAGGCGCCGGCGCTCGAGGCGGCGCTCTGGGCGATCGCCCTCGACCACGAGGCGCGCGCGATGGACGCCGCCGTGCTCGAGCCCGGCGCGCGCGAGGCGGTTGCCGGCGCCCGCGGGCTCGGCCTCGGGACGGCCCTCTGGACCAACAACGCGCGGGCGCTCACCCTGCCCGCGCTCGCCCGCCTCGGGCTCGCCGCGCTACTCGACCTGGTCGTCACCCGCGACGACATGCGCGCGCTCAAGCCGGACCCCGACGGCTGGCGGGTGATCGCCGGCCACTTCGGCCCAGCCGGCGCCGCCGCGAGCGTCGCGCGCGCGGCCGTCGTGGTCGGCGACTCGTGGGTGGACGGGCTCGCCGCGGCCGCCGTGGGCGTGCCGTTCGTGGCCTACCGCGCCGACCACGCCTCGCTCGCGCGCTTCAAGGTGACGCCGGCCGCGCACCTCGCCGAGCTCGCGCACCTGCCCGCGTGGCTCGCCGCGCGCGGTCCGGGGGGCTAGCGTGGACCTCTTCGAGGAGCCCGTCCCCGCGCCGCCGGCCGGCGCGGCCCCGCCGCCCCTCGCCGACCGGATGCGCCCGCGCACGCTCGACGACGTCCTGGGCCAGCCGCACCTGCTCGGGCCGGGGCGCGTGCTGCGGGTCGCGCTCGAGAGCGGCGAGCTGCACTCGATGATCCTCTGGGGCCCGCCCGGCTCCGGCAAGACCACGCTCGCCTCGCTCATGGCGCACGTCACCGGCGCGCGCTTCGCGGCGTTCTCCGCGGTCCTGTCGGGCGTGAAGGAGATCCGCGAGGTCATCGCCGAGGCGGCGCGCGACCGCGCCCGGCGCGGCACGCGCACGATCCTGTTCGTGGACGAGATCCACCGGTTCAACCGCGCGCAGCAGGACGCCTTCCTGCCGCACGTGGAGCGGGGCACGCTCGTCCTCGTCGGCGCCACGACCGAGAACCCGTCGTTCGAGGTCAACGGGGCCCTGCTGTCGCGCTGCCGCGTGTACGTGCTGCGCGCGCTCGGCGCGGACGACCTGCTCGCGATCATGCGCCGCGCCCTCGCCGACGCCGAGCGGGGGCTCGCCGCCGAGGCGCCCGCGGTCACCGACGACGCGCTCCGCCTGATCGCGGGGATCGCGAACGGCGACGCGCGCACGGCGCTCAACGTGCTCGAGCTGGCCGTGCGGCTGGCGCCGCGCGAGGCCGGGCGGGCCGCCGTCACCGACGCGACGGTCCGCGAGGCCGCCCAGCGGCGCACGCTCCTGCACGACCGGGCGGGCGAGGAGCACTACAACCTGATCTCCGCGCTGCACAAGTCGCTGCGGGACTCCGACCCCGACGCGGCGCTCTACTGGCTCGTGCGCATGCTCGAGGCGGGCGAGGACCGCCTCTACGTCGCGCGCCGGCTCGTCCGGTTCGCCTCCGAGGACGTCGGCAACGCCGACCCGGGGGCGCTCGCGCTCGTGCTCGCGGCCAGGGACGCCTACGACTTCCTGGGCACGCCGGAGGGCGAGCTCGCGCTCGCGCAGGCGACGCTCTACCTGGCGCTCGCGCCCAAGTCCAACGCGGCCTACGTCGCCTACGGCGCCGCGCAGGCGGACGTGCACGAGCGCCCGGCCGAGCCCGTCCCGCTGCACATCCGCAACGCGTCGACCCCGCTCATGCAGGAGCTGGGCTACGGCGCGGGCTACCAGTACGCGCACGACGCGCCCGAGGCGCGGGTGGACCAGGAGGACCTGCCCGACGCCCTCCGGGGCCGCGAGTACTACCGGCCGACCGACCGGGGGTTCGAAGCGGAGCTCGCGCGCCGGCTCGCCGCGTGGCGGCGCTGGCGGGCGGAGCACCGGGAATCTGGGAGGTAGCGCATGCGGTGGTTCGAGTGGTGGCGCTGGCGCCACACGCTGCTGCTGATCGCGACCACAGGGTTCCTCGCCGCCTACTTCGGGCTGATCACCTGGGGCCACGTCGAGCAGGCGCTCGAGCGCCTGGCGGCCGAGGGGCGCATCGAGGCGTTCCAGAGCCCGATGGGGCGCGGCGAGGCCATCTTCACGAGCTTCATGTTCGTGATGCTGTCGCCGCTGGCGGCGCTCGCGGCCTTCGGCCTCTACACGTTCTGCGGCGCCGTCATCGCCGGGCTCCTGCGCACGCTGATCCCGAGCGCGGCCGTGCCCGACTGGCTCCTGACCATCGCGGGCTACGGCACGCTCGTCGGCACGGCCTCGTACGTGCACCCCGTGTGGTTCCCGTACCTGGTGGACGTGGCGGCGCTGATCGCGCGCGCGCTCCTGATCGCGACGCGCGTCGACTAGTATTCCGTTCTCGAAGAGCACGTGGAGTCCGGGCCGCCAGGCGCGGGCGGGAGGGGTCGACGGGACCACGCGGCACGCGTCCGCCTGGCCCGTTGTGGCGGGGCTCCATCCGCGCGCTCGGGGCCCGCCGCCCACGTGGCGGGAACGGGTCCCCGTTGACCCCTCCCGCCCGCGCCTGGCGGCCGGTCACGCGGCGACCGGTCGCATGAATTCGTGGACGGCGACGACCGAGAACAAAGTCAGGCGACGGTCCCTGGAGCCGCCGGCGCCGCGTCGCGGGCGACGACGAACGGGAACGCCATCACGACCAGCACGAGGTCGAGCACCTCGGCGTCGCCGAAGTTGTACTCGAAGAGCCCCATCACGAGGAACCCGGTCACCGCCGCGAGGCTGCCCGCGACGAGCGCGCGGTCGTCGGCGCGCGCGCGCGGCAGCGCGCGGTAGATCCCGGCCGCGCGCCGGTAGAAGGCCACCCAGATCCAGAGCCACGCGGCGAGCCCGAGGAGGCCGCGCTCCGCGGCGATCTGGACGAGGTTGTTGTGGAGGTGGCTCGTGTGCGTGCGCACGCCCTCCGGGTCCTTGTACTCGGGGTAGTGGCGGCGCACGGCGCCCGGCCCGAGGCCGAGGAGCGGCGCCTCGCGCAGCATGCGGCCGCCCGCGCGCCAGAGATGCAGGCGCTCGCGCGCGGTGCTCTCCGTGGGATCGAGCGTGGAGAAGAGCCGCGCCTGGAACGGCGAGTGCACGCTGAGCGCCACCACGATCGCGCCCACGATCGGCAGGACCAGCGCCAGCCGCCGGCTCAGGACGACGAGGAGCCCGATCGCGGCGGCGCAGCCGAGCCACGCGCTGCGCACGAGCGTGAGCCCGAGGGCGACCAGCGCGAGCACGGTCGGCGGCAGCGCGCGCCAGGCGCCCCCGGCGCCCTGCGCGAGGCGCGCCAGCGCCAGCGCCAGCGCGACGGTGAGGGTCCCCGCGAAGGTCATGTAGATGCTGAAGAAGCCCTTGGCGCGGAACGGCTGCGTGACGCGGCAGTGCTCGAGCCGGACCTTGAGCAGCGCGCCCGCCCAGTCGGGCAGCGGGACGCTCGTGGTGCAGGCCCAGGTCTGCACGAGGGCGTAGGTCGAGGCGACCGCGACCGCGGCGAAGAAGACGCCGAGCGCGCGCCGGACGTGGGCCGCGTCCTGGAAGGCGTCGAGCACCGCCCAGAGGAGCGCGAGCCAGACCACCCCGAGCGCCCGGTCGAGCGCGTCCCACGGCTCGCGCGCCCCCACGGCCGAGGCGAGCGAGACCGCGGCGAACGCGAGCACGGGGGCCGCGAGGGGCGCGCGGAACCGCCGCCGCGCCGCCGGCGCGCGCAGGCGCACGAGCAGGGCGAGGCCGAGCAGCGCGGCGACGATCTGGATCGCCGTGATCGACGTGGCGAGCGCCGCGAGCAGGACGACGAGCAGGACCGGCCGCGCGCGATCCGCGAAGGCGGTGAGCACTGTCCTGCTAGAATACCCCGCATGCCGCGCCTGCGCGTCGGCGTGATCTTCGGCGGCCGCTCCGGCGAGCACGAGGTCTCCCTCGCCTCCGCCGCGTCGGTGATCGCGGCCCTCGAGGCGCACGGCCACGCCGTGGTCCCCCTCGGCGTCACCCGCGACGGCCGCTGGCTCGTCGGCGGCGACCCGCTGCGCGCGCTCGCGGCCGAGGCGCGCGTGGCGCTGCCGTCCGACGACGCCGCCGCCGCCGTGAAGAAGGCGCTCGCCGACCGCGCCGAGGCGGTGGACGCCCAGGCGACGGCCGGGCTGGTGCGCGCCGAGCCGGCCGGCGGGCTCCCGGCCGAGCTGCGCCAGGGCCTCGACGTCGTCTTCATCGCGCTGCACGGACCCTACGGCGAGGACGGCACGATCCAGGGCCTCCTCGAGCTGGCCGACGTGCCCTACGTCGGCGCCGGCGTCCTCGCCTCGGCCGTCGGGATGGACAAGGCGATGATGAAGACCGTCTTCCGCGCGCACGGCCTGCCCGTCGTCGAGCACGTGCTCGTGCGGCGCCGCGAGTGGCGGCAGGCGCCCGCGGCCGTCGCGCGCCGGGTCAGCGAGGCGATCGGCTTCCCCTGCTTCGTCAAGCCCTCGAACCTCGGCTCGTCGGTCGGCATCAGCCGGGTCCCGGACGCCGCCGCCCTGCCGGGGGCGCTCGACGAGGCCGCGCGCCACGACCGGAAGCTCCTGGTCGAGCGCGCCGTGCGCGGGCGCGAGATCGAGGTGAGCGTGCTCGGCAACGACGAGCCCGTCGCCTCCCGGCCCGGCGAGATCACCTACGGCGGCGAGTGGTACGACTACGCGACCAAGTACGCCGAGGGCCAGGCGCGGCTCACCGTCCCCGCGCCGGTCACGCCCGCCGAGACCCGGCGCTTCCAGGACCTGGCGGTGGCGGCCTTCCGCGCGATCGACTGCGCGGGCATGGCGCGCGTGGACTTCTTCCTCGAGGACGGGCGCATCCTCGTCAACGAGATCAACACGATCCCGGGGTTCACGGCGACGAGCGGCTACGCGCGGATGTGGGAGGCCTCGGGGCTCGCCTACGCCGACCTCGTGGACCGGCTGCTCGCCCTGGCCCTCGAGCGCCACCAGGACCAGGGTGCCGCCCCCTGACATCCTCATCGCGGGCGGCGGCACCGGCGGGCACACGAGCCCGGGCCTCGCCGTCGCCCCGCTCCTCGCGGCCCGCGGCCTGGGCTGCGCGTGGATCGGCTCGCGCACGGGCCTCGAGGCCCGGCGCGTGCCCGAGGCCGGCATCCCCTACTACGCGATCCCGACGGGCAAGCTCCGGCGCCCCTTCGCCTGGCGCAACGTGGTCGACCTGCTCGTGCGCGTGCCCGCGGGCGTCGTCGCCGCCTTCACCATCCTCGGGCGCCTGCGCCCGGGCGTCGTGCTCGCGACAGGCGGTTACGTCGCCGTGCCGGTCATGCTCGCGGCGGCCGCGCGCGGCATCCCGATCGTCCTGCACGAGCAGACCGCGGTGCCCGGGCTCGCCAGCCGCCTGGGCGCGCGGCTCGCCCGCCGGGTCGCCGTCACGTTCGCGGCGAGCGCCGGGCACTTCCCGGCGCGCAAGGTCGTCCTGACGGGCAACCCGCTCCGCCCCGAGCTGCGCGGCCGCGCGCCCGCCGACGCCGCCGCCCGCTTCGGCCTCGACGCGGCGCTGCCGCTCGTCTACGTCACGGGCGGCGCGCAGGGCGCCCAGCGGATCAACCGCGCCGTCGGCGAGACGCTCGGGCCGCTCCTCGAGCGCGCCCAGGTGATCCACCAGTGCGGGGACAACCCGGCGACGGGCGACCGGGCGTGGCTCGAGGCGCGCCGGGCGGCCCTGTCCGAGGCGCTCCGGCGGCGCTACGCGGTCGTGCCCTGGGTCGGCGCCGAGCTGGCGGGGATCTACGCCGCCGCCGCGCTCGTCGTGGCGCGCGCGGGCGCCGGCACCGTGAACGAGTGCTGCCAGCTCGGCCTGCCCGCCCTCTACGTCCCGCTGCCCGGCACGCGGGGCGACGAGCAGACGGCCAACGCCCGGCTGGTCGAGCACGCCGGCGGCGCCGTCGTGCTCCCGCAGGCCGCGCTCACGCCCGCGCGCCTGCTCGCCGAGGTGGGCGCGCTGCTCGCCGACCCGGCCCGGCTCAAGGAGATGGGCGAGCGCGCGCGGCGCCTGGCCGTTCCCGACGCCGCCGAGCGCCTCGCGGCGCTCCTGGCGGAGGCGGCGTGAGCTCAGCCGGCCGGCGGGCGGCCGCGCAGGTCGAAGCGCAGCGGGCAGCCGTCGCAGCGCGGCCGCGTCCGGCAGTGCGCCTTGCCCACCGCCACGAGGAGCGCGTGCAGCTCGTTGAAGAGCGCCGGGTCGGACGGCAGGTGCGCCTCCACGACGCGCCGGGCCTCCGCGTAGCCCGCCCGGCGGCCGAGCAGCCGGTGGCGGGCCAGCACGCGCCGCGCGTAGGCGTCGGCGACGAAGACCGGCCGGCCGGCCGCGTAGAGCAGGATCGCGTCGGTCGTCTCGGGGCCGAGGCCTTGGACCGCGAGCAGCTCGCGGCGGAGCGGGCCGAGCGGCAGCCGCGCCAGCGGCGCGAAGCGTCCGCCGGCGCGCAGGAGCAGCCAGCGCGTGAGCGCCAGGAGCCGGCGCGCCTTGAGGCGCGGCGTGCCCGCCGGGCGGATCACCCGGGCGAGCGCCGGCGCCCGCGTCGCCGCGAGCCGGCGCGGCCGGAGCAGGCCCGCGGCGCGGAGCGCGGCCACCGCGCGCGCGGCGCTCGGCCAGGCGGTGTGCTGGGTGAGGACGGCGCCCAGCGCGACCTCGTAGGGCGTCCGGCCGGGCCACCAGCGCTGCGGGCCGTAGCGCCGCTCGAGCGCCCGGTACAGGCGCAGCAGCCGCGCCTTGACCCGGTCGCGGGGCGCTAGGCGGATGCTCGGGCTCATCGTCCTGCTCCAGACGCTGGTCGTCGCGGTGAGCGGGCCCGCGACGTCACCGCAGTACCTGCCGCTGCGCGTCGCGGCCGCCGAGGGCGACTTCGCGCGCGAGGGGCTCGACGTGCGGCTCCGGACGACGCGCGCGGAGTCGGGCGCGGCCGAGGCGCTCGCCCAGGGGCAGGCGGACCTGGCCGCCACCACGCTCGAGGCGATGCTGCGCTTCGGCCCGCGCCAGCCGACCCAGCACGCGAGCCTGGTCTTCGGCCTCACGGCGGCGCCGCCCTGCGCGCTCGTCGTCGGCGCCGCCCAGGCCGCGGCGGTGCGCGTCGTGGACGACCTCGCGGGCCTCCGCGTCGGCGTCTCGACGCCCGGCGCGCCCGAGCACGCGTGGCTCGGCTGGCTCCTGGCCCGGGCGGGGATCAGCGTGGCCCAGCTCCACGTCGTGAGCGTCGGCACCCGCGGCCTCGTCGCCGCGCTCGAGGCGGGCGAGATCCACGCCGGGCTCGCGTACGAGCCCGACGCGACGCGGCTCCTCGCGGAGGGCCGCGCCAGGCTCCTCGCCGATTTCCGGACGCCCGCGGCCGTCGCCCGAGCCCTCGGCGCCGGGAGCGTGAACGCGGCCGTCTTCGCGCGCGCCGACCGCCGCCCGGCGGACGCCGACCTCGCCCGCGTCGCGCGGGCGCTCCTGGCCGCCGTGGCGCGCCTGCGCACGGCCGGCGCCGAGGCGCTCGGCGCCGGGCTCCCGGCGCGTGTCGTCGGGGCCCCGACGGAGTTCGAGGCGCGGCTCGCGGCGAGCCGGGACCTCTGGCTGCCGGACGGCCTCGTGTCCACCGAGCAGGTGAAGCAGACGATCGTGATCGTGCGCTCGCACACGCCCCTGCCCGTGAGCCTGCGGATCCCCGGCGCCGAGCGGCTGCTTCACCTCGAGCCCCTCCGGAGCGCGCTCAAGGCGCGGCCGGCGCGCTGACGGGCAGGCCGAACCCCGCCAGCAGCCGCCGCGCCGCCTCGACGGGGAGCCCGACGACGTTGGTGTAGGAGCCCACGAGCCCGTCCACGAGGCGCCCGCCCAGGTCCTGGATCGCGTAGGCGCCCGCCTTGTCGAGCGGCGCGCCGCTCGCCACGTAGGCGTCGAGCGTCGCCTCCGGGTAGCCCGCCATCAGCACCCGCGTGCGCGCCGTGGCGGAGGCCGCGCGCCCGGTCGCGGCGTCGACGACGGCCACGCCGGTCCAGACCTCGTGCCCCCGGCCGCGCAGGCGGCGGAGCATCGCCCGCGCCTCGGCGGGCCCCGCCGGCTTGCCGAGCACCTCGCCGCCGAGCACGACGACCGTGTCCGCGGCCAGCACGACGCCCCGGCCGGCGCGCCGGGCGACGGCGCGCGCCTTCCGCAGGGCGAGCGCGGCCACGGCCGGGGCGATGGGGCCGGCGTCGAGCGTCTCGTCCACGTCGCTCGCCTCGACCGCGAAGTCGGGACAGATCCGCCGGAGCAGCTCGCGCCGCCTGGGCGAGGCCGACGCCAGGATCAGCACCGGCGGCTCAGAGCCGCCGGAGCGTGAGCGCGGCGATGACGATCCCGACGACGCCGACCAGGTTGACCTTGAGCGCGAGGCCGACGGTGAGCGCCAGGAAGCGCAGGTCGAGGGTCACCGGCGGGGTCAGGCCGATCGTGGGGCCGCGCGTGAGCAGGTCCTGGCCCCAGCCGGAGGGCAGGAGGCCGCCGAGCAGCTCGCCCAGGAGCGAGCCCACCACGAGGCCGGCGACGACGACCAGGAGGATCAGCCCGACGCCTCGCTGGGCCGCCACGTGCGACGCCGCCGTCAGGTGAGGATCAGGGGGTGCGCGTCGGTGACGATGCGGGTCTGCTCGCCCAGCGCCTTGCGGACGTGCTTGGGCAGCGCGAAGGCGTGCTGGTGGGTGGTGCCGTCCCAGTAGCCGAGGGTGCCCTTGAGGCGCTCGGCGACGAGCGCGTCCACCGCCGGGGCGAGCTGGCGGCAGGGGTCGATCTTCTTCGAGGCCAGGATGAAGCCCCACGGCGTGCCGAAGCACGACACGTAGGTCTGGTAGCCGGCCACCACCGGGAAGACCTCGCGCAGGGTCCGGTGGATCGCCGTGTAGAAGCCGAGCTCGCCCACCTTGGTCATGCCGGCCTGCATGGTCATGGTGCCGCCCGGCGTGAGCCGGTCGCGGACGAGCGAGTAGAACTCCCTGGTGAACAGCAGGCAGGCCGGGCCGGCCTCGAGGGGCTCGACCAGGTCCACCGTGATGAAGTCGAACCGCTCGGCGGTCTTCTCCAGGTACGCCCGGGCGTCCTCGTGCCGGAGCTCGGTCCGCCGGTCCTCGAAGGCGCCCTGGTGCATCTCGGGCAGGTGCTGCTTGCAGAGGTCCACCACCTCGCCGTCGATGTCCACCATGACGGCGCGCTCGATCGAGGGGTAGCGCAGGATCTCGCGCAGGGTCGCCCCCTCGCCGCCGCCGATGACCAGGGCGCTCCGCGGGGGGCCCTCGGTGGCCAGCAGGCCGGGGTGGACGAGGGCCTCGTGGTAGATGAACTCGTCAGCCTGGCTGGACTGGATCCGCCCGTCGAGCACCAGGGCCTTGCCGTAGTCGGCCGTGACCATGATCTCGACGTGCTGGAACTTGGTCTGCGTCTCCACGAGCGTCCGCACGACGGCGTGCATGTGCCCCTCGACGGCGGTCGTGGTCTCGAAGAACCACTTGTAGGACTGCGGACTGATCAACTGACGGCGACCGGACTCTTGTTGACGATCGGGACCGCCGAGTTGAGGAACATGCCGCGCTGGACGTCGACCACCGCGGTCCGCTCGGAGGCGAACTGCTCGACGAGGTAGGTGGCCGCGATCTCCGGCTGGAGCACGTCGCCGCAGGAGAAGATGTCGACGGCCGCGTACCGGTACTCGGGCCAGGTGTGGATCGAAAGGTGGGACTCGGCGATCACGACGACTCCGCTGATGCCGAACGGGTTGAACTCGTGGAAGACGACGTCGACGATGGTGGCTTGCGCCCGCCTCGCGGCCTCGACCAAGGCCCCCTTGACGGTCTCGAGGTTGTTGATGGCGTCAGGATCGCAATCGAACAACTCGAGCAGCAGGTGTCGTCCCAGAGCGTTCAATCCACCGGCCCTCCTTCCTCCGATCCGTTCATCTACCGCACCTCTCCTGCGACGCGGACCCCGCATCGCTGTTTCACCGCGAAAAAATTTCCTTCTCCTACCGAAATCTGATTCACTCTAGGGCCCGGTTTTTTCGATTGCAAGAAAAAAACGCCGTCTCGGCGGCTTTTCCGGCGCCCTCCGGGGCGTCTCCGGGCGGCGCCGAGCGCCCGCGGCGGCCTCCGGCGGACCACTTTTCTCTTGCATTCGCTCGACGCCCCGGTAGAGTGACGGAAGATTTTGTCGCTCGCGCGCGCGGGCTCGACGATCGGAGGCGAGAGGCAGGAGTGGCGGCACGAAGGAGGAGCGGATGACGAAGACGGTCTCGATGGCGGCTGCGACGGTCGGCCACGCCGAAGGGGGCACGCCCCTCAACGCCTTCGACAACGCGCTGCTGGCCGCGGGCATCGGCAACATCAACCTCATCAAGGTCTCCAGCATCGTCCCTCCCGACGTCTCGATCATCGAGCTGCCGAAGATCAAGCCGGGCGCCCTCATCCCGACGGCGTACGCGGCGATGACCAGCGACGTGCCCGGCCAGACGGTGGCCGCCGCGGTCGGCTACGCCCTGCCGGACGACCCGGCCAAGCCGGGCGTCATCATGGAGTTCCACGACATCGCCACCCGCCAGCAGGCCGAGCGCGCCATCCGCGCCATGCTCGAGGAGGCGTTCCAGGTCCGCGGCGAGCCGATCCGGGAGCTCGGGGTCTTCGCGGTCGAGCACACGGTCGAGCGGTCCGGCTGCGCCCTGGCCGCCGTCACGCTGCTCGCCGAGCAGGACCTGGTCTAGGCGCGGCGCCCGCAGTCCCGGGCGCGCTGGCGCGACGTCCGTGAAGAGCCCGTACAGCGCCCCCCGCCTATACGAGATCGCCTTCGACATGAACCGGAAGGCCGAGGTGGACTTCCTCGTCCACTGCTTCCGGCGCTACGCCCGCCGCCCCGTCCGCCGGGTCCTCGACATCGCCTGCGGCACCGGTCCGCACCTGATCCGCCTCGCCGACCGGGGCTACGCGATGACGGGCCTCGACCTCTCGCCCGAGAACGTCGCCTACCTCCGGGCGCGGCTCGCCGCCCACGGCCGCCGGGGCGAGCTCGTCGTCGGCGACATGACCGACTTCCGCCTCGCCCGCCCGGTGGACGCGGCGATCTGCATGCAGGACTCCCAGGGCCACCTCCTCACGAACGCCGAGCTCGTGGCCCACCTCCGGGCGGTGGCGCGCGCGCTCCGCCGGGGCGGCCTCTACGTCTTCGACCGCTACATGGCCTCCTCCTGGATCGACCCGGCGCGGCGCTGGTCGTGGTCCCGGCGGCGCGGCCGGCTCATCGTGCGCGCCTCGTTCTCGGCCCTGCTCGACGTCGACCCGGTGACGCAGACGTTCCGGGAACGGATGCTGCTCGAGGCCGTCGAGAACGGGCGGCGCCGGGTCTACCGCCAGACCCACACCTCGCGCATGGTGTTCCCCCAGGAGCTGCGGGCGCTGGTCGAGCTGGCCGGCGGCTTCGAGTTCGTCCAGTGGTTCTTCGGCTTCAAGCCGCACCAGGTCCTCGAGCGCTCGAAGCACCCGCTCCTGATGGTCGTCGTCCTGCGCAAGCGCTAGCGCCATGACGCGGGCGGTGCTGAGGCTCAAGCGGGGCCGCGAGGCGCGCGCCCGGTCGCACCCCTGGATCTTCAAGGGCGACGTGGCCGACGTGACCGACGTGGCGCCGGGCTCGGCGGTGGCCGTCGTGGACGCCGCCGGGCGGTTCGTCGGCCGGGGCTTCTACAACCCGCGCCCGGCGCTCTGCTGCCGCCTGCTCACCTGGGCCGACGAGCCGCTGGACGAGGCGTTCTTCCGCCGCCGGCTGGGCGAGGCGCTGGCACTCAGGGCCCGCGGCCCTGCGGGCCTGCCGCCGCTCGGCCGCCTCGTCTGGAGCGAGGCCGACGGCCTGCCCGGCCTCGTCGTGGACCGCTACGGGCCGGCGCTCGTCGTCCAGTGCCTGACCCTCGGCATGGCGCGCTGCCGGCCGCTCGTGCTCGACGGGCTCGCGGCGCTGACGGACGGGCTCCCCGCCTTCGCGCACGACGAGGCGGCGCCGGCGCGGCTCGAGGGCTTCGAGCCCGCCCACGGCTGGGCCCGCGGCGCCGGGCCCGCGAGCGTCGAGGTCGAGGAGGACGGCGTCCGGTTCCGGGTGACGCTCGGCGCCGGGCACAAGACGGGGCTCTACCTGGACCAGCGCGAGAACCGCGCGCGCGCCGGCGGCCTGGCGGCCGGCCGCGACGTGCTCGACGCCTTCTGCTACGCGGGCGGCTTCGCCTGTCATGCGCTCGCGGGCGGCGCCCGCCGCGCCGTGCTGCTCGAGTCCTCCCCCGAGGCGCTCGCGGCCGCGCGCGCGAACCTGGCGCTCAACGGCGTCGCCGCCCGGGCGGAGGTCGTCGCGGCCAACGTCTTCGACGAGCTCAGGCGCCTGGAGCGCGCCGGCGCCCGCTTCGGCCTCTGCGTGCTCGACCCGCCGCCCTTCGCTCGGAGCCGGAGCGCCCTCGAGGCCGCGCTCCGGGGCTACAAGGAGATCAACCTCCGGGCGATGCGGCTGCTCGCGCCGGGCGGGCATCTCCTGACCTTCTCCTGCTCCTACCACGTCTCCGAGGCGCTCTTCGAGGAGGTCTGCCGCGAGGCGGCTGCCGACGCCGGCGTGCGCCTGCGCCTGCTCGCCCCGCTCGGCCAGGCGAGCGACCATCCCGTCCTGCTCACCGTGCCCGAGACGCGTTACCTGAAGGGCCTGCACCTCGAGGCCGTCTGACGCGACCGGCGGAGGAGTCGCCGCCGAAGCTGTCTTCCCCGTCGGTTTCCTGCTGTCGGAGCAGCGGGGGACAGGTGCTACCTGATTTTCACCTCACTAGCCCGATCATTAACTGGCGCGCACAGCAAGGAAGACGTCCACCGCCGTGGCACCCGTGAAGCCCGCCCCCGTCAGCGTGACGAGGAGCGAGAGCGTCCCGGCCGCCCCGCTCGCCGGCGCGAGCGCCGTGATCACCGGGACCAGCGTCACGGCCACGCCCGGCGCCGCCTCGAAGGTGAGTCCGCTGCTGCCGACCGCCACGCTCACGGCGCCCGTCACCGCGCCGTCGACGTTCTCGGGGAGCGGGGCCAGGGCCACGCTGACCGCGCCGCCCGCGATGAACACCGGCGGCGGCTCCACCACCGTAGGGGCCAGCGCCACCACGTCGAGCCCCCGCACCTCGCACGCCACGGGCCCGAGCGGGGCGCTCGCGCCGAGCACCAGCGCGAGCGTGAGCTGGTCCAGGTCCGTCCGGACCTGCTGGACGGTGACGCCGGGCGTCGTGCACACGACGCTCGCGCCCGCCAGGTTCGCGCCCGTGACCGTGAGCGGGACCGTCGTCCCCTGGGTCCCGCTCGCGGCCGAGGTCGCGGTGATCGTCGTCGTCTGGCTGAGCCCGGTCTCGCGGGTGATGCGCACGAGGTTGCCGACGGCGCGGGGTGATGCGAGCGGTTTCCAGGAACTGTACGTTGGAGCACCTGTGAGTGGCGACCGTAGGACGATCCGGAATGTGAACTTCGCGGCTTGGCGCGATCCGCCGCCTGGCGAGCGGCTTGCTCCACGCGCGACGCCCTGCATCAGCCGGCGCGTCGGTTCAGCGCTGGCGCCGGCTCCCGGTCACGTCACCAGCGCCGCGTCTCGCCGTGCTTGAGGAGCCAGACGCGGTCGGCGCCGAGCCCGAGTCGCGCGCCCTCGGCGGCGAGCCGCCGCGGCGGCTCGGCGATCGGCTCCTCGGCGAGATCGAACGTGCCCCAGTGGATCGGCACCAGGCGCTGCCCGCGGACGTCGCCGAGGGCTCGCAGCGCCTCCTCGGGCGAGGTGTGGGCGGGCTTCATGATCACCTCGGGCAGATAGGCGCCGATCGGGATCGCGGCGAGGTCGAAGGGCCCGAGCCGCTCGCCGATCTCGCGCAGGCCGTCCCAGTAGGCCGTGTCCCCCGCGAAGTAGAGGCGCTTGGCGCGCCCGGCGACGGTCCAGCCCGCCCAGAGGCGCCGGTTGCGGTCCCAGGGCGTGCGCCCGGAGAAGTGCTGGGCCGGCACCGCCGTGACCCGGAGCCCGCGGACCTCGCGGTGCTGCCACCAGTCGAGCTCCTCGACCTCCGTGATGCCGAGCTCGGCGAACCAGGCCCGGAGCCCGAGCGGCACCAGGAAGCGCGGACGGTGGGCGGCGGCGAGCCGCCGCACCGTGCCGACGTCGAGGTGGTCGTAGTGGTCGTGCGAGATCAGCACGACGTGGATCGGCGGGAGGTCCTCGAACGCGAGCCCGGGTGGCATCACCCGCCCGGGCCCGCCGAACGAGACGGGGCTCGCCCGCTCGCTCCAGTGGGGATCGGTCAGCACGTTGACGCCGTCGAGCTGGATCAGGAGCGTCGAGTGCCCGACCCACGTCACCGTGTCGGCGCCGGGGTTGCCGCGCAGGGCCGCGAGGTCGCTCGCCACGCGTGGCAGGTCCGCCCTGCGCGGCGCGAAGGTCGTCGCGAGCATGCGCCCGACGAAGAACCTGAGCCGGACCCAGGCGCCGGCCGGCGCGGCCGCGGCGCCCGTGTTGGCGAAGCCGCGCGCGCGGTGGTGGGCCGGCGCGCCCGGCACGGGGCCGCCCACGCCCACGCAGCCGCCCGCCGCGAGGGCCAGCAGCAGGAGCGCCCCGGCCCGCGTCAGGCGGCGCCCTCCGCCAGCGGCAGCTCGATGACGAACACCGCGCCGCCCTCCGGGTGGTTGCCCGCCCGGAGCCGGCCGCCGAGCTCGGTGATGAGGCCGTAGGAGACCGAGAGCCCGAGGCCGCTGCCCTCGCCGGGCGGCTTGGTCGTGAAGAACGGGTCGAAGACCTTCGGCAGGACGTCCGCGGGGATCCCCGGGCCCGTGTCGCGGACCTCGACGTGCCCCGAGCCGTCGGCCGACCAGACGCGCACGCTCAGCACGCGCTCGCGCTCCTGGCCGGCCATCGCCTGGTGGGCGTTCTGGACGAGGTTCAGCAAGACCTGCTGGAGCTGGTTGTCGTCGGCCAGGACGGCCGGGCAGCGGGCGAAGTCCGTCACGACGCGGATCCCGTCCTGCTGGAGCTGGTAACCCTTGAGCTCGAGGACCCGCCGCGCCTGGTCGGCGAGCGAGCACGGGCGCCGCTCGGGCGTGTAGTGGCGCGCGAACATCAGCAGGTTCTGGACGATGCGGGCCGCGCGCGTGGCCTCGTCGGCCACGATGCCGAGCCGCTCGCGCACGTGCGGCGTCACCTCCGGGTGCCCGAGCAGCAGGTGGGTCTGGCCCAGGATCGTCGTCAGCGGGTTGTTGATCTCGTGGGCGACGCCCGAGGCCAGCTCGCCGACGGCGGAGAGCTTCTCGGCACGGATGAGCTGCTCCTGGGCGCGCCGGAGCTCGTCGAGCTGCCGGCGCGTCTCCGAGTACAGGCGCGCGTTGTCGAGCGCGATCCCGATCTGGTCGGCCGCCGCCTCGACGAGGGCCACCTCGTGCGCGTCGAAGCGGTCCAGGGTCTTCCGGCCGAGCGAGAGCGTGCCGAGGATCCGCCCGCGGCAGTGGATCGGCACGCAGATGAAGCCGCGGATCTGCTCCTCCTGGACCGTCGCCTTCGCCGGCGGGAACAGGTGCGGATCCTCGTACGTCTTCTCGAGCTGGAGCGTCTCGCCGGTGGCGGCGACGCGGCCGATCAGCCCCTGCCCCACGGGCAGCACCTGGTTGACCTCGCGCAGGCGGGCGGACATGCCCCGGTCGCCGCGGAGCTGGAGCGTGGCGCCGTCCTGGGACAGGAGGTGGAGGCTCGCGATCTCGTGGCCGGTGACCTGCGTCAGCGCCTCGACCGCGGTGCGCAGGACGTCGTCGACGTCGAGCGTGCGGTTGACGATCTCCGCGACCCGGTGCAGGATGCCGAGGTGCGACTCGACGCTCGGGCGGCCCGGCGCCGGGCGCGCCGGCTCAGCGGGCGCCGGGGAGCGAGCCGCGCGCCGCTTCACGCCGACGCCTGGCCGCCCGCCCGCGTGACGAGCGTGTAGACGAGCTCGAGCGCCGCGTCCAGCCGCTCGGGGTCCTTGCCGCCGGCCTGGGCGAGGTCGGGCCGGCCGCCGCCGCCGCCGCCGACGGCCCGGGCGACCTCCTGGACGAGCTTGCCCGCGTGGAAGCGCCGGGTGAGGTCCTTCGTCACCGCGGCGACCAGGCTCACCTTGCCGTCCGCCACGCCCCCCACGCACACGACGCCCGAGCCGAGGCGCTCGCGCAGCGTGTCGGCGACCGCGCGGAGCCCGTCGGGATCGAGGCCGTCCACCCGCGCCGCCAGGACGGCCACCCCGTGGATCCGGCGCGCCAGCGCCACCAGGCTCTCGGCGCGCGCGCGGGCCTGGCCCGCCTCGAGCTCGCCGAGCCGCTTCTCGAGCGCGCGCTGCTCCTCGAGCAGCCGCTGGAGCCGCCTGGGGACCTCGAGCGGGCCGATCTTGAGGAGCTCCGCCGCCTCGCGGAGCGCGGCCTCCTTGCGGGCGACGCTCTCGAGCGCCGCGGTGCCGGCGACGGCCTCGATGCGCCGCACGCCGGAGGCGACCGCGCCCTCCGCGCTCACCTTGAGCAGGCCGATCTCGCCCGTCCGGTCGAGGTGGGTGCCGCCGCAGAGCTCGACCGAGAAGTCGCCGATCCGGATGACGCGCACCCGGTCGCCGTACTTCTCGCCGAACAGCGCCATCGCGCCCATCCGGAGCGCCTCGTCGAGATCCATCTCCATGCGCACGACCGCCGTGTCGGCCTGGACCTGCTCGTTGACCAGCGACTCGACCGCCTCGACCTCCCGGTCGCGCACCGCGTTGCCGTGGGAGAAGTCGAACCGCAGGTGGTCGGGCGCCACGAGCGAGCCGGCCTGCGTCACGTGCGTGCCGAGCACCCGGCGGAGCGCGGCGTGCAGCAGGTGCGTGCCCGTGTGGTGCTGCCGGAGCCCCTGCCGGCGCGGGCTCTCGACGCTCACCGCGACCTCCTCCCCCTCGTGGAAGCCGCCCTGCGCCACGCGGACGCGGTGGACGATGAGCTTCGCGCCGCGGTAGTACGTGTCGAGGAGCTGCCCGCGCCCCGCGCGCCCCGCGAGCGTGCCGGTGTCGCCGACCTGGCCGCCGGACTCGGCGTACGCCGGCGTGCGGTCGAGGATCAGCTCGACCTCGGCGCCCGCGCCGACCTCGCGCAGGCGCCGCGCGCCGCCCCCCGCGGCGTCCACGATGGCGAGGATGCGCGCCGGCGCCGTCAGGCTCTCGTACCCGACGAACTCGACCGCCGGGAGCTCCGCCGAGAGGCGCGTGTAGACGGCCGCGGCCTCGGCGTCGTCGCCCGCGCCGAATGCCGCGCCCGCCCGGGCGCGCTCGCGCTGGGCCTCCATCTCGGCCTCCGCGGCCGCGCGCGTGGCGTCCGTGACGCGCCAGCCCGCGTCCTGGAAGACCTCCTCGGCCAGGTCCATCGGGAAGCCGTACGTGTCGTACAGCGTGAACAGGAAGCGGCCGTCCACGACGCGCTCGCCGGCGCCCGCGTGCGCGGCGAGCCAGTCGGCGATCTTCTGCGTCCCGACGTCGAGCGTCTCGGCGAAGCGCTCCTCCTCCGCGCGCACCGCGTCCTGGACGCGCTGCCGCTCGGGCGCCAGCTCGGGGTACGCGCCCCGCATCAGCTCCGTGACCCAGTCCACCGTCCGCCAGAAGAACGGCTCCGTGAGGCCGAGCCGGCGCCCGTGGCGCATGGCCCGGCGCATGATCCGGCGGAGCACGTAGCCGCGCCACTCGTTCGAGGGCACGACGCCGTCGGCGATGAGGAACGTCGCCGCGCGCGCGTGGTCGGCGACGACGCGCATGGACACGTCGTCCTCCTCGCGCGCCCGGTAGGGCGTGCGCGCGAGCGCCGCGATCCGGTCGAGCAGCGGCGCGAGCAGGTCCGTGTCGAAGTTCGACTGCTTGCCCTGCACGACCGCCGTCACGCGCTCGAGCCCCATGCCGGTGTCGATCGAGGGGCGCGGCAGCGGGGTGAGCGTCCCGCCCGCGTCGCGGTTGAACTGCATGAACACGAGGTTCCACACCTCGAGCCAGCGGTCGCACTCGCACGCGGGGCCGAGGCACGGCCGCCCGGCGGCGACCTCCGCGCAGGCGATGTGGTCGCCCTGGTGGAAGTGGACCTCGGAGCACGGCCCGCAGGGCCCGGTGTCGCCCATCGCCCAGAAGTTGTCCTCCGCGCCGAGGCGCAGGACCCGGTCGGCGCCGAGCCCGGCGACCGTCTTCCAGAGGCCGAACGCCTCGTCGTCGTCGGTGAACACGGTCGCCGTGAGCCGCCCGGGGTCGAGGCCGAGGTCGCGCGTGAGGAACTCCCAGGCGAAGGCGATCGCGTCGGCCTTGAAATAGTCGCCGAACGAGAAGTTGCCGAGCATCTCGAAGAACGTGTGGTGGCGCGCGGTCCGCCCGACGTTCTCGAGGTCGTTGTGCTTGCCGCCCGCGCGCACGCACTTCTGGCAGGTGGTCGCGCGCGCGTAGTCGCGCCGCTCCTCGCCGAGGAACACCGACTTGAACTGCACCATGCCCGCGTTCGTGAAGAGCAGCGTCGGGTCGTCGCCCGGCACGAGCGGCGAGGAGCGCACACGCGTGTGGCCGCGCCGCTCGAAGTAGCGCAGGAACGCCTCGCGGAGCTCGTCGCCGGTCATGGGAGAGTCATTGTAACACCGCGTCAGACCGCGTCCGGCTCACTCCCCGGGCACGCGGCCGAGCAGCTCGCGGACGACGCGCACCACGACGGACGCGGCGTAGCCGCGCCGCCGCAGGTGGTCGCAGAGGCGGGCGGCGACGCGCTCGGGGCGCCCGCGGCGCAGCGCGGGCAGCCGGCGGCGGGCGGCGGCGCGGGCGCGCTCGAGCGCCTCGTCGGGCGCGAGGGCGGCCAGCGCCGCGTCGACGAGCGCGGGCCCGACGCCCCGGGCGCGCAGCTCGGCGCGCAGGCGCGCGGGCCCGACGCCGCGCGCCGCGCGCGTCTCCACCCAGTGACGCGCGAACGCGGCGTCGTCCACGTAGCCGCGGCCCGCGAGGTCGGCGACGACGTCGACGGCGACCTCGCGGGGCGCCCCGCGGCGCACGAGCCGGGCGGTCAGGCGGGCGGCCGTCCAGGCGCTCCGGGACAGGAGGTCGGCCGCCGCGAGCCGGGCGCCCCGGGCGTCGAGGACGCGGGCGGGCCGGCGGCGGGGCGCTACGATCGCCGGAAGAAGGAGCTGCCGGTGGCGCCCATCACGGGCTTCTCGTCGGCCTTCTGCTCGAACGTCTGCTCGCCGGCCGAGAAGATCCCGCGCACCTTGAGGTCGAAGTCGTCGGCGTTCGTCGCCGCCTCGCGCGCCGTCTCGTAGGAGATGAGGCCGTCGCGGTAGTGCTTGAGCAGGCACTGGTCGAAGGTCTGCATGCCGTACTGCGACGCCCCCTGCCCGATGAACGTCGGGATCTCGGCCGTCCGCTTGGCGTCGCGGATGCAGTCGCGGATCGCGCCGGTGCCGACGAGGACCTCGACCGCGGGGATCCGGCCCTCGCCGCCGATCTTCGGGATGAGCCGCTGCGAGACGACGCCGACGATGACGGCCGCGAGCTGGTCGCGGATCTGCTGCTCCTGGTGGGGCGGGAACGTGCCGATGATGCGGTTGACCGTCTCCGTCGCGTTGAGCGTGTGGAGCGTGGAGAAGACCAGGTGGCCCGTCTCCGCGGCGTGGAGCGCGACGGACATCGTCTCGGGGTCGCGCATCTCGCCGACCAGGATCACGTCCGGGTCCTCGCGGAGCGCGGCCCGGAGCGCGGTGGCGAAGCTCGGGGAGTCGTGGCCGATCTCGCGCTGGCTCACCACGCAGTTGATGTCCTCGTGCATGAACTCGATCGGGTCCTCGATCGTGATGATGTGGTCGTTGCGCGTGCGGTTGATGTAGTCGATCATCGCCGCGAGGGTCGTGGACTTGCCGGAGCCGGTGATGCCCGTCACCAGCACCATCCCGCGGCGCTCCATCGAGAGCTGCTCGAGCACGGGCGGCAGGCCGAGCTCCTCGAACCGCGGCTTCTTGGACGGGACCGCGCGGAACACCGCGCGCACCTGACCGAGGGCCAGGAAGAGGTTGACGCGGAAGCGGCCGAAGCCCGGCACCGCGTACGCGGTGTCGATCTCCTTGCCGTCCCGGAGCTGCGCGTACATGCGCTCGCTGCAGCAGCGGCGGGCGACCGCGTCGAGGTCCTCGTGCACGAGGACGCCGAGGTCGCCCTGGGGCACCAGCCGGCCGTGGATGCGCAGGATCGGCGGCGAGTTGCCCTTGAGGTGGACGTCGGAGGCGCCTCGCTCGACGCCGGTCACCAGCAGCTTGTCGAAGTCCATCATGGCCCGCTCCTACTTGACCGGGACGGCCGGGCGGAGCCCGAGTGCCTCGCGGATCTTCGCCTCGAGGTCGGTGAGGACCGCGGGATTCTCCTGCAGCCACTTCTTGGCGTTCTCGCGTCCCTGTCCGATCCGCTCGTTCTTGTAGGTGTACCAGGTCCCGGACTTCTCGATGAGGCCGTGCTCGACGCCGGCGTCGAGGACCGTGCCGGACTTCGAGATTCCCTCGCCGTAGATCACGTCGAACTCCGCCTCGCGGAACGGGGGCGCCAGCTTGTTCTTGACGACCTTGACCTTGGTGCGGACGCCGAGCGACTCGGTGCCGCTCTTGATCGCGTCCTGCCGCCGGATGTCCAGCCGCACGGAGGCGTAGAACTTGAGCGCGCGCCCGCCCGTCGTCGTCTCGGGCGAGTTGTGGACCACGACCCCGTCGGCCAGGTAGGTGTGGTGGCCCTCGATCTCGAGGTCGAACCGGTGCATCGACCGCGTCGCCGGCTTGACGTAGCGCCGGAGGATGCGGGCCGGGACGGCCCGGAGCCGCTCGCGGTCCGCCGGCGCCGCGCCGTCGAGCGCCGGCTGCCAGCCGAAGCGGCCGCGCTGGCTCGGGTGGAGCTTCCCGTCGATCGAGGGATGCACGTACGGCGCGATCAGCGCGTGCAGGCGCTCGGTCTGCTCCGCGGTGCACCAGAACCCGCGGCCGTCGTCGCGCGGCCGTCCGACGCCGAGCCGCTCGAACAGCGCGGCGACGCGCGCGCGCGAGTCTGCGGCGAGCGCCGTGTTGTAGAGCACCGCCTTGCCCTTGCCCCATCGGGCGTAGGAGCCCGTGAACGAGCCGTCGTCGGCGTACCAGACGGCGAGCCCCCGCGCGTCCAGCCGATCGAGTGCCGCCGCCGTCGCCAGCCGCCCGCCGCCGTCGCCGTAGTACGCCGCGTGAAGCTCCGCGAGCGCGGGCATCGCCAGGGTGTCGAAGCCGAAGCCGCGTCCGGTCCGCTTGATCGCGCCGGCGAAAGGCGCCAGCATCTCGTGCTTCCAGCGCAGGTAGTCCTTCTGCGCCTCGCCGTGGCCGACGCGGAAGTGGGCCGCGTGCGTGCCGACGCGCCGGAGCGAGCCGTCGCCGAAGGCGCCGCCGAGCACGACTTGCCACTGGTCATCCGTCAGGACGTAGTCCCGGACCGACACCAGCACCTCGTCGCCGACCCGGAGCGCTCCCGCACGGCGCCGCCCCCCCGGGGTGAAGACGACGTGGTTCTCCGTCGCCGCGAAGTGCCGGCGGCCCGACCGCCCGCCCGCCACCTCGAACTGCAGGAAGCGCTCGGCGCGCCCGTTGTCGAACCAGTCGACGATGCGCCGGGGCTCGATCCGGCCCGTCGCCGGGTCCCACGAGAGCACCTCGACCGCCCGCCGCTGATTGACGAGCTTGCCGATCTTCTCGCTGCGCCCGTCGGCGAGGCGCACCCGCGTGGTATAGGACAGGCAGCCGAACATGACCCCGATCTTCTCGCGGATCTGGTTGATGAAGATCACGCTCGCGCCCGAGCGCGAGATGGCCGCGGTGAGCTTGCGGAGCGCCTGCGACATGAGCCGCGCCTGCAGGCCGGGCAGCGAGTCGCCCATGTCGCCGTCGAGCTCGGCGCGCGGCACCAGGGCCGCGACCGAGTCGATGACGATGACGTCCACCGCGTTGGAGCGCACGAGCGTCTCGGTGATCTCGAGGGCCTGCTCGCCCGTGTCCGGCTGCGAGATCAGCAGCTCGTCGATGTTGACGCCGAGCCGCTTCGCGTAGATCGGGTCGAGGGCGTGCTCGGCGTCGATGAAGGCGGCGGTGCCGCCGAGGCGCTGGGCCTCGGCGACCACGTGGAGCGCGAGCGTGGTCTTGCCCGAGGACTCCGGGCCGTAGATCTCGGTGACGCGCCCGCGCGGCACGCCGCCGACGCCGAGCGCCACGTCGAGCGACAGGGCGCCCGTGGGGATGACGGCGATCTCCTCGAGCGGCCCGCCCGCCCCCAGGCGCATGACCGAGCCCTTCCCGAACTGCCGCTCGATCTGGGCGATCGCCAGGTCCAGGGCCTGCCGCCGCTCGCTCTTCGCCTCCGCCATGCGCGTCTCCTTTGCTCTCGCCGTTGCGAGCATTCTAGGAGGGGCCCGCGGTGCCGTCAATGTCCGGGGAATCAGACACGGCCCCCAGCGGGGCGCTGCCGAGCTCGGTGTAGCGGGAGCCGCGCGGCGACAGCTCGCTCCGCATCAGCGACACGCGCGCGAGGCGGACGCGCCCGAAGTCGCGGGCCGCCCCGGCCGCGAGCGCCGCCGCGAGGGCGGGCTCGCGCCGCGGCACGCGCACGCGGCCGAGCGTCACGTGCGGCGCGAACGGGCGCGTCGCGCGCGGGAACCCGAGGGCCGCGAGGGCCCCGTCCACCCGCGCCGCCAGCGCCGCCAGCGCCTCGGCGCCCTCGACCACGGCCGCCCAGATCACGCGCGGGCGCGGCGCCGTCGGGAACGCCCCGAGCCCGCGGACGACGGCGTCGAAGGGCGCGACGCCGGCCGCCGCGGGGGCGAGCGCCGCGAGCACGTCGCCGAGCCGGTCCGCGTCCACGCCGCCGAGGAACTTGAGGGTCAGGTGGAGGTTGTCCGGCGCGACCCACGCGACCCCGCGCGCCGCCGGGCGCAGCCCCTCGATCGCCGCGCCGAGCGCGGCGCGCACGGCCGGGTCGAGCAGGAGCGCCACGAACGCGCGGACCTCGGCTATTTGCCCTCCAGCAGGCGCAGGAGGCTCTGGATCCCCTGGCGCCGCTCCGGGTCGGTCTCGGCCGCGAGCGCCGCACGGAGGTCGGCGAGCGCGCCGGCGCGGTCCCCCGCCAGCTCCTTGCTGAGGCCGCGCGAGGCGAGCTCCTGCGCCGTCGACAGCGCCGGGGCCGGCGGCGGGGGCGGCGCCTCGGGCGGCTTCGCTGCGGCCGGGGCCGGCGGCGGAGGGGGCGGCGGCGCGGGCAACGGTGGCGGCGCGGGCGCGGGTGGCGGCGCAGGGACCGCGACGGCAGGCGGCGCCGGGAGCGCGGGGGCGGGCTCGAGCCCCGCGCGGATCCGCATGAGCTGCTTGCGCCGGGGATCGGCCTCCTCGTCGATGGCCTGCGTCCAGTCGCGCCGCGCGGCGGCGAGGTCGCCCGCCAGCGAGTGGGCGGTGCCGCGGGCGAAGCGCGCGCGGGTGTGCTTGGGATCGAGCTCGACGGCCCGCGTGAAGTCCTCCACGGCGCGCGCGTGCTCGCGCTTGGCGATCCACGCGATGCCCCGGTTGTAGGGGACGTCGGGGTCCTTCGGCGCCAGCGCGGCCGCCCGCGTGTAGTCCTCGATCGCGCCGTCCAGGTCGCCCAGGCGCACGCGGGTAATGCCACGGTTGGTGTAGGCGTCGGCCGAGTCCGGTGCGACGCGGAGCGCCTCGTCGAAGGCGGCGCGCGCCTGGGCGTACTGGCCCTGGCGGAAGTACGCGAGGCCCTGGTCGAAGGGGCGCCGGGCCGCGCACCCGGCGAGCAGCACGGCGGCGAGGACGACGGCGGTGGTCCGGCTCATAGGGCTCGCCTCAGCATATCAAGAGCCATCTGCGTGGAGTGCCACTTCACCTGGGCCCGGTCGCCCGCGAAGCGGAAGTGACGCGAGGTCACCGCGCCGCCGAGCGCCAGGCCGACGAAGACCGTGCCGACGGGCTTCGCCGGCGTGCCGCCGTCCGGCCCGGCGATGCCGGTGATCGCGAGGCCGCACGCGCTCTGCGCTCGCTCGACGATCCCGCGCGCCATCGCCTCGGCGCAGGGCGCGCTCACGGCGCCGTGCGCGCGCAGGACCTCCGCGGGCACGCCGAGCAGCTCCTGCTTGGCCCGGTTGGAGTAGACGAGCACGCCGCGCTCGAAGTAGGCGGACGAGCCGGGGACGTTCGTCAGCCGGTGGCCGAGGAGACCGCCCGTGCACGACTCGGCCACCGCGAGCGTCAGCCCGCGCTCGAGGAGCCGGCGCCCCACGACCAGCTCGAGGGTCTCGGCGTCGCGCCCGTAGCAGTCGGCGCCGAGGGCCGCGGCGACCGCCGACTCCACCGCCGCGAGCGCCTGCGCCGCGTCCTCCACGGAGGCGCCGGGCGCCCGGAGCCGCACCCACACCTCGCCCTCGGCCGGCACCACGCTGACCTCGGCGCCGCGGTCGGGCTGGCCGAGCCACTCCGCGAGGCGCTCCTCGAGCGCGGCGGCCCCCACGCCCGCCGTCCGGAGCGTGCGCGTGAGGGCGGCGCCGTGGCCCGCCGCGCGCGCGCGCGCGAACGGCACCAGGTGCTCCTCGAGCGCGGCGCCGGCCCCGTCGCGCGGCAGCACGACGAAGGCGCGCGCGCCGCTCTCGAGCGCCCACGCGGGCTCGCCCGCGGCGGGGACCCACACCGTCGCCCCCTGGGGCAGGAGCGCGAGCCGCTCGGCGCGACGCGGGAGCGGCCGGTCCACCCGCCGGTAGCGCTCCTCGAGCGCGGCGAGCATCCGCTCGTGCAGGACCAGCCGCGCGCCCGTCGCCCGCGCGAGCACGCGGCGGACGACGTCGCCCGCCGAGCCGCCGGCGCCCGCCAGGATCACCGTGAGCGAGTCGTCCGGCCCGAGCGCGTGCTGGAGCGCCGCCTCGTCGTCCTCGACGAGCGCGCGGCTCAGGACGCGCACGCCCGCCGCGCCGAGCGCCGCGGCCACCAGGGCGCCCTCGGCGTCGCCCCCCGGCAGGACGCCGACGGTCACGACGTGCGCGACGGCCGGCGTCACGGCCACCCGGCGAGGGCCCGGAGCCCGGCGAGCACGAGCGCGGCGTAGGCGCCGGCGATCAGGTCGTCCACCATGACGCCGACGCCGCCGGCGAGGCGCTGGCTCGCGCGCGCCGGGGGCGGCTTGAGGATGTCGAACACGCGGAAGAGCACGAAGCCGGCGGCGAGCGTCGGGAGCGTGAGCGGGAACGGCAGCGCCGCGAGCGTCATCCCCGCGACCTCGTCCACGACGATCGCGCCCGGGTCCTTGACGCCGAGGACCCGCGCGGCGCGGTGGGCCGCCCACGTGCCGACGAGCGTGACGGCGACGAGGAAGGCGGCGAGCCCGGTGCGGGAGAAGGGCACGAGCCAGAGCAGGAGGACCGTCACCGCGGAGCCCGCGGTGCCGGGCGCGACGGGCGCGTAGCCGCTGCCGCCGACCGTCGCGACGAGCAGCGCGACGCGCTCGACCGGCGTCGGCCGGCTACGCGCGCTCGCCGACGAGCTCGTACCCCTCGACCTCGGTGATGCGGACGCGCGCGAACCGCCCCGGCGTGAGGTCGCGCCCGCGCAGGTAGACGACGCCGTCGATCTCGGGGGCCTGGCCGGCCGTGCGTCCCTCCCACGCGAACGCGGGGTCCTCGCTCGGCCCGTCCACGAGCACGTCCTGCACCGAGCCGACGAGCTTCGCCTGGCGGTCCCAGGCGAGGCCGTCTTGCAGGTTCTGGACGAGCTGCGCGCGCTCGGCCGCGACCTCGGCGGGCACCGGGTCGGCGAAGCCGGTCGCCGGCGTGCCCGCCTCGGGCGACCAGGTGAAGACGCCGAGGCGGTCGAAGCGGACCTCGTCGAGGAACTCGAGCAGGCGCTCGAAGGCGGCCGCCGACTCGCCGGGGAAGCCGACGAGGACCGTCGTGCGCACGCTGAGCCCGGGGATCGCCTCGCGGAACGCGGCGACGATCTCCCGCATGCGCCGCGCGCTGACGGCGCGCCGCATCGCGCGCAGCACCGCGTCGTCGCCGTGCTGCACCGGCAGGTCGAGGTAGGGCACGACGCGCGCGCGCGCCCAGCGCGCGATCAGCCGGTCGGTCACGTGCGCGGGGTGCAGGTACATCGGGCGGATCCACGGCATGCGCGTCTCGCCGAGCGCCGCGAGCAGGTCCGTGACGTCGCCCCCGCCCGGCAGGTCGCGCCCGTACGCGAGCGTGTCCTGCGAGACCAGGATCGCCTCCTGGATGCCGCGCCCGGCCAGCGCCTCGACCTCGCGGACGACGTCGGCGCGCGGGCGGCTCCGGTGGCGGCCGCGGAACTGGGGGATGGCGCAGAAGGTGCAGCCCATGTCGCAGCCCTCGGCGATCTTCACGTAGGCGTAGGGCACCCGCTGCGTCAGGAGCCGCGGCGTCGTCGCGTCGTAGAGGTAGCCGGGCGGCGCCGCGCTCGCCCAGTCGTGGCGGCCCGCCGCCTGGCGGACCAGGTCCACGATGCGCTCGAGGCCCGAGGTGCCGAGGATGCCGTCCACCTCGGGCAGCTCGCGGAGGATCTCGCCGCCGTAGCGCTGGGTGAGGCAGCCCGTGACGATGAGCGTCCGGCACGCGCCGGTCTCCTTGAGCCGGGCCAGCTCGAGGATCGTCGCCACCGACTCCTCGCGGGCGCGGTCGATGAAGGCGCAGGTGTTGACCACGAGGCACTCGGCGTCCTCGGGCCGCTCGGCGAGCGGGAACCCCGCCCGGGCGAGCATCCCGAGCATCAGCTCGGAGTCGACCTGGTTCTTCGGGCAGCCGAGGGTCGTGAGGTGGACCTTCATGGACGAGATCAGATTATACCCGCCGGGCGCGGCCTACCGATGGTCCTCCGCGCGGTCGGCCGGCTCGAAGCCGACGACCCGGCGGGCGCGCTCGAGGTCCCGGTAGCCCCACCGGTTCTCGGACACCGCGTAGAGGATCTCGAAGCGTCTGTCCGGAGGCGCCGCGATGCAGCGCTCGAGCATTTGCGCGACGTCGCGCTGGCTGCACCAGACCGCGAAGTGCCGGGGCGCGGTCGGCCGGTCCTCGGCGGTCACCGCGCCGATGCGCACGCAGAGGACCGAGAGCCCGTGGGTGTCGGCGTAAAGGCGGCCGAGCGCCTCCCCCCAGAGCTTGCTGCACCCGTAGAGGCCCGCGGGCCTGGGCGGCGCCTCGTGCGTGAGCCGCGGCCACTCGGCGACCTCGGCGTAGCGCCCGGCGACGAGCGCCGCGTACGGATGGTCGCGCTCGTGGCCGCTCACCGTCGCCCCGCTGCTCGCGTAGACGACGCGCCGGACGCCGGCGCGCCGCGCCGCCTCGAAGACGTTGTAGGTGCCGACGACGTTGTGGTGGAGCACCTCGTCCCAGGGCGGCTCGCCCACGGCGGCCGCGAGGTGCACGACCGCGTCCACCCCGGCGAAGGCCGGCTGGATCGCGTCGAGGTCGGCGATGTCGGCCTGCCGCGTGGGGACGCCCGGCACGGGGCGGCGGTTGAGCGCGGAGAGCGCGTAGCGTCCCTCGAGCCGGCGGCGCAGCGCCCCGCCGATCAGCCCGCTCATGCCCGTCACGAGGACTCGCGTCATGGTCACGCCCCGGGCCGCGAGTAGCGCGCCGCGCCCGAGCGACTCCGATGACGAACTTGTCCGAAGCGAACCTCGTCGAGCGCGGACGTCGGCGCGATGAAGGATTTCAAGAGCCCGTCGAAAAATACTACGTGCCCTAAGATGGCTTCTGGACCTTAACCTCGGCCCTCAGGGGGTACTGGGCGACGATCTGCGCTTGTCCGCCCGGCATTTCTCGAAGCCTCAGGATCAGCATGAACTGGCCTGGCGGTTGAACTGGAAACCCGTAATTCGTAACGAGCACGCGATGCAACGGCCCCTGCATCGAAAAGGTCGTTCGCGATCTGCTAATGATCTGATCATCGCGTCTCAACTCGCAGATTTGCTCAAACTCCTTTGTGCCGTCGCCCGGCTCTTCGAGCCACAGAGAAACAACGTCCCACTTCATCGGGATCAGAGCATTCTCGGGAAGGTTCTGTTCTGGAATGCTCACAGTGACGTCTTGAAGCACCGAGACTAAAGACAGATTGTTGCTCTGGTCGATAAGGGCCTTCTCACACGGAGCAAAAATCAAGAGCTTAGGCAAAGGCCGGCTCTAACCGCAGAAAATGCGGCTTCGGCATGGACACGGGCACGCCGCTCGTATGGCCGGATTCTGTCCTCAAGTGGTAGGCCACGCTGATCGCTTGGCGATACGGATTCCAGTTCGCCGGCGCCCGAGTAACTGGACTGAACCAGGGTGCCCCGCGGCTGAGCCAGCGGAACCGCAATTCCTCCCAACGCTCTTGACGCTCCTGATACGTATCCGCGAAGTCCTCGTAGCCAAACTCCGTTCCACAACTTGGGCAGATGTTGTAGTCCTCAGGGGGGGTCTTCATCTTATCGTATCCACAAACCGGGCAGAGATAGCCACTCACCTCTTGCACTCCGCGCGGAAGTACTCCAAGTTGTTGGGCTTCCGATGGATCATCGGGTCGGGTTTGTAGTACGCCTTGATAACATTGTCTGCGCGAAGGACTCCGAACTCCTCCGTGCCCTGATTGTATCGTAGCAGATCACCGTTGTTTCTTCGGCATTCCCACGTTGTCCCTGGATCGAGCGGGCCGCCCAGGAACGCATCCGCCAGATCAAGGTACTCCTGCTCGCTCACCAGACCGAACTCAGCCCGGTGCTTGGCAAACTTTTCGGTAAGAATTTCGGGCGTAGCGAAACCACGGGTGAGGGCCACACTGAGGAGCAAGAATAGGTCGTGCGAAGGCTCGAAGCAAGCGTCTCCCTTACCTGACAGTTCTTGTCTGAAAAGGCGGGACCGCGTGGTATACAGGCTCCCGGGAGGGACCGCCATGGAGACCCCCTCGGCCCCCGACGTCGAGCAACGCCAGCGCGCGCGACGGCTGCAGGAGCTTCGGGACAACCAGAGCCTGCCGCTCGGCGTCCTGGGCGGGCTCGGCGGCGGCGCGATCGGCGCGGCGCTCTGGGCGCTCGTCACGTCGCTGACCAGCTTCCAGATCGGCTGGATGGCGGTCGGCGTCGGCTTCCTCGCCGGCTACGGCGTGCGCCTGCTGGGCCGCGGCGTGGACCCGGCCTTCGGCGCGGCCGGTGCCGTGACCTCGCTCGCCGGATGCCTCGCCGGCAACCTGCTCACGTTCTGCGTGATCCTCGCGCGCGAGTACCACCTGACGCTGCCGACCGTCGTGTCGCGGCTCACGCCGGATCTGGTGCTGGAGCTCTTCCGGGTGGGGTTCAGCCCGATCGACCTGCTCTTCTACGCGATCGCGATCTACGAGGGCTACCGCTTCTCGATCGTGGCCGTGCCCGAGCCGGCCGCGCCCGCGCCGCCGGCCGGCTAACCGAGGCGCCCGTCGGGCCCCCCACGTGGCTAGGCGCCCCGGTAGTTGGTGAACTGGAGCGCGATCCCGAGGTCCCGCTCCTTGAGGAGCGCGATGACCTTCTGGAGGTCGTCGCGGCTCTTGCCCGACACGCGGACCTGGTCCTCCTGGATCGCGGCCTGGACCTTGAGCTTCGTGTCCTTGATGAGCCGGACGATCTCCTTGGCCTTCTCGATCGGGATGCCCTGCTGGAGCGAGATCTTCTGCCGGAGGGCGCCCCCCGCGGCCTGCTCGACGCTCCCGTAGGTGAGCGCCTTGAGCGGCACGCCGCGCTTGTGCAGGCGCGACTGCAAGATGTCCACGACCGCCTTGAGCTTCATGTCGTCGGCGGCGAGGACCGTGATGTCGGTCTTCTCGAGCGTCAGCTCGTTCTTCGAGCCCTTCAGGTCGTAGCGCGTCTCGATCTCGCGCCGCGCCTGGTCGAGCGCGTTGGTGACCTCCTGCATGTCGATCTTGCAGGCGACGTCGAAGGAGTTCTCGGCGGCCATCGGGGTCTCCGTCCCTAGCGCAGCGGCACGGTCGCGACGCCGGCGGGCGGCACGAAGGTGAACGTCGTGTCGGGCAGCCCGCTGTTCACGGCCACCCGCGTGAAGCGCATCGTCACCGTGTTCTCGAACTGGTCGTAGACGACGGCCTTCCGCACCGCCCACGCCCGCGGCTCGACCGCGAGGATCAGCCGCGCGAGCGTCGGCAGGGGCTGCTTCGGCGTGAGGTCGAGCACCCAGTTACCGTCGCCGTCGCGCGGCACCGCGGGGTTCAGGAAGCGGACGCTGAACTGCTCGCGCAGCCGGCCCAGGCCGGCGAGGAAGCTTCCGGCCGGGCCCGCAAGCGCCGCGGGCGCGTCGCCGACGTTCACCTGGTTGAGCGCGGGCGTGTAGACCCAGAGCTTCCGGCCGTCCGACACGATCTGCTGCGGCGTGGGCTCCGTGTACTCCCAGCGGAGCTTCCCCCCCCGCTTGAGGTACACGGTGCCCTGCGCGGGGATCGTCTGGTCGAGGCTCTTGTTGAACGCCTGCTGGGCGAAGTCGGCGCGCAGGTCCGTCATCTTCGAGTACGCCGCCTCGAGCCCGCGGACGACGTCGTCGAGCGACTGCGCGGCCGCGAGGGCGGGCGCCCAGAGCGCGAGGCACGCGGCGAGGGCGAGGACGCGGCGCATGCGTCCACTCTACACTAGGGGCCGTGACCGGGCCGGCCCTGCTCGCCCTCGACTTCGACGGCGTCCTCTGCGACGGCATGCGCGAGTACTTCGAGGCCGCCTGGCGCGCCTGCCGCCGGCTCTGGCCCGCGACCCCGCCCGCGCCGCCGCCGGGCGTCTTCGAGGCGTTCGCGCGCCTGCGCCCGCTCGTCGAGTCGGGCTGGGAGATGCCGGTGCTGGTCCGGGCGCTGCTCGCGGGCGCCCCCGAGGCCGAGCTGGCGCAGGACTTCCGCCCGGAGGCCCGGCTCGCGCGGCTCGGCGTCGCGCGCGAGGCGGTCGCCGCCGCGCTCGACGGCGTGCGCGACGCGTGGATCGCCGCGGACGAGGCGGGCTGGCTCGCGCAGCACCGCTTCTACCCGGGCGTCGTCGAGCGCCTGCGCGCGCTCGCGGGCGGGCCCGTGCGCGTCGCGGTCGTCACGACCAAGGAGGGCCGCTTCGCGCGCCAGCTCCTCCGCGGACACGGCGTCGAGCTCCCCGCGGGGGACGTCCTCGGCAAGGAGGCGCGGCGGCCGAAGCGGGCGATCCTGCGCGAGCTCTGCGCGCGCGACGGGCTGCCGGCCGAGATGCTCTGGTTCGTCGAGGACCGCCTCGCCGCGCTCGCCGGCGCGGCGGCCGACCCCGCGCTCGCCGGCGCCCGCCTCTTCCTCGCCGCGTGGGGCTACAACACGCCCGCGGACCGCGAGGCCGCGCGGCGCGCCCCGCGCATCAGGCTCCTGACGCTCGAGCGGTTCGCCGGCCCCTTCGAGGCGTGGCTCGCCGAGGATTGACGACGGCGACGCGCTGCGCGACCTGCTCGATCCCCGGCTCCGGGGCGGCTCAACGCGCGTACCGGGAGGGAGACACTTGACGCGATAGCGCGGGACGCGCAGAGTGCGGGCGTGGACCAGGAGCTCGTCGTCTACTTCGACCGTCGCTTCTCCGAGCTCGCGCAGGAGCTGAAGCGCGACCTTGCGCAGGAGCTGAAGCGCGAGGTGGGAGGGGAGCTGAAGCGTGACCTCGCGCAGATGGGACAGGAGCTGAAGCGCGAGCTCGCGCAGGAGCTGAAGCGCGAGCTGGGGGAGGAGCTCGGCGCACGCATCGCCGCCAGCGCCGCCGAGACGCGGCGCCACTTCGATGTCGTCTCCGAGCGCCTCCTGGACAAGATCCAGCTCGTCGGCGAGGGCGTCATCGGCGTGGATCAGAAGCTCGACCGATTCCGCGCCGAGGTCGCCGACGAATTCCACAGGGTCGACCGGCGCCTGCTCCGGCTGGAGGCGCGCGTGATCGGGTAGCCGCCATCCGCCACCCGATCAGCCGCTGATCGGGTCGCGGCACGAAGCCGGGGGCTCCCCTGGGCGGTGAGTGTGCCCTACAATGCCGGCGGAGGAGCTGCCATGAGCGAGCGCCCCACGACCCCCGTGCAGGACGCGATGCCGACGACGCGCGGCCTGAACTTCTTCCTCGAGGACCCGAATCTCGAGTTCGTCTGCTCGAGCGTGCTGGACGCGGCGGCGCTCGAGCGCGCGCGCCCGCACCTGGTCGCGCTCGGCGCGCTCGCGGGCGACGAGCTCGAGGCGCTGGCCGCGCAGGCCGACCGCCACGGCCCCGTGCTCCGGCCCTTCGACGAGTGCGGGCGGCGCGTGGACGAGATCGTCTTTCACCCGGCGTACCGGGAGATGGAGCGCCTCGCCTTCGGGCGCTTCGGCCTCGCCGCCATGTCCCACCGGGACGGCGTGCTCGGCTGGCCGGGCCGCGTGCCCCACGTCGTCAAGTACGCGCTCAGCTACCTCTTCAGCCAGTCGGAGTTCGGGCTCCTCTGCCCCGTGAACATGACCGACTCGAGCGCGCGGATGCTCCGCCGCCACGGGAGCGCGGAGCTCCAGGCGCGCTACGTCCCGCGGCTCACGACGACCGACCCCGCCGAGCTCTGGCAGGGCACCCAGTGGATGACCGAGAAGACCGGCGGCTCGGACGCGGGCGCGGCCGTGACCGTCGCGCGGCGCGACGCCGACGGCACCTGGCGCCTCTGGGGCGACAAGTGGTTCTGCTCGAACGCCAACTGCGACCTGGCGCTCACGCTCGCGCGCCCCGAGGGCGCGCCGGCCGGCACCCGGGGCCTCGCCATGTTCCTCGTGCCGAAGCGCCTGCCCGACGGCACGAAGAACGCCTGGGTCATCAACCGGCTCAAGGACAAGCTCGGCTCGCGCTCGATGGCCACGGGCGAGGTCACCTACCAGGGCGCGGTCGGGTACCTGATCGGCGAGCTCGGGCGCGGCTTCAAGCAGATGATGGAGATGGTCAACGGCTCGCGCCTGTCGAACGCGATGCGCGCCGCGGGGATCATGCGGCGGTGCGTCCTCGAGTCGCTCACCCACGCGCGGGGCCGCGCGGCCTTCGGGTCGGCGCTCGCCGACCTGCCGCTGCTGCGCGCGGGCCTCGTCGAGATGCTGCTCGACGCCGAGGCCGCCGCGTCCGTCGTGCTGCACGGCGCCGCGCTCTTCGACGGCGCCGACGCCGGGCGCGCCGAGGACGCGCGGCTCCTCCGCGTCTGGACGCCGATCGCCAAGGGCTGGATCACCGCGCGGGCCCGCTGGGTCGCGAGCGAGGCGATGAACGTCCGCGCGGGCAACGGCTACACCGAGGAGTGGCCGAACGCCCGCCTGCTGCGCGACAGCTACCTCGGCGCCATCTGGGAGGGCACGACCAGCATCGTCGCGCTCGACGTGCAGCGCGCGGTCCTGAAGGACGGCGCCTTCGCGCCGCTCGCGGGCTTCATCGGCCGGCGGCTCGAGACCGTCGGCGAGCCCGCGGCGAAGCCCGGCGCCGACCTCGTGCGCACCGCGCTCGCGGAGATCGCCGAGCGCACGCTCGCCTGGCCCCGGCTGCCGAAGCCCGAGCGCGAGCTCGACGCGCGCCCCGTCGCCGACACGCTCTACCACGCCCTCGCCGCCAGCCTGCTCCTCGCCGAGGGCCAGCAGCTCCGCGAGCGCTCGGGCGACTGCCGCAAGCTCCTCGCCGCGCTCCTCTACGTCCGCCGCTGGCTCCGCCCGCCGGCGCCACTCGCGCCGCTCTTCCCGCCCGAGGCGCTCGGCTGGCTCGACGCGCTCGCCGACTGGACGCCCGTGCCCGCGGAGGCGCTCGCGACGGCCTGAGCGGCGCGCCGGGCGGGTGGCACAGGGGGGCAGTCCCCGCGGGGGCCGCATCGAGGTGGATGCTGAGCCCTGCTCACTCGTTTCCTCGCGCTCGTTGCGTGATGGCGTCCACCGCGGCTCTGGCCTCGGCGAGCTTCATCTGCACCAGGAGGTCCATGGCTGCGGCGAGATCGGCCCTCGCCGGGGCGTGAACCGGAGACTCGGGTAACTGTCGAAGCTCACGATCCTTCTCCCGGATCCGGGTGGCCACGGCCTGGACCTCGGGGCCGCGAGACGGCGTGGTGACCATCACGGTGAGATCCGCCCCCTGCTGCCACAGGACTTCGACCGCGACGTCGATCGGCAGCCGCGCCGACGGTGTCTGCCCCGAGCCCACGCCGAAGGCGGCGGCGCCGAAGTCGGGCACCCCGGGGTCGGCGTCCACCACGCGGACGATGCC
>Ga0156035_1034_pt2 | contig 38788 bp, 33 predicted proteins | sample RifCSPlowO2_02_FD_107689 | JGI IMG/M metagenome (GOLD analysis project Ga0156035, IMG submission 107689) | Candidatus Rokubacteria bacterium RIFCSPLOWO2_02_FULL_73_56 | reverse complement strand
CGCGCCGGCCGCGCGCGTCTGGAGCCACGCCCAGTGGTAGACCGTGTCCACCGCGAGCGGCACGACCTGCAGCGTGACCACGCAGGCGACCACCGCCCCGACGAGGCGCCGGCTCTCGGCGCCCGCGGGCACGCGCACGAGCCCGAGCAGCGCCACGCCCAGCACGACGAGCGGGCCCGCGACGTAGCGCGGCTCGACGTGGATCAGCAGGTAGCCCGCGAGCGGCGCCGCGCCGAGCGCCAGCAGCACGCCCTCGCGCCGGCGCCAGGCGCCCGCGCGCCGGCCGCCGAGCAGCGCGAAGAGGACGACCAGGCCGACCGCGAGCGGCAGGAGCCGGAGGCCCAGCCGCGCGTAGGCGCGCACGCCGCGCGCGACGGCGCGGAGCTGGTCGGCCGCGTCGAGCCGCACCGGGGCGCCGCGGTGCCAGTAGGCGGGGTCGTACCAGATCGTCAGCGTCCCGCCGGCCGGTCCCGCGAGCTCGAACGTCGCCGGCGCGTCGAGCAGGCGCCGCGGCGGGTGGGCGAGCGGCCACGGGGCCGGGCGCGCGCCCGGGTACGAGAGGAAGGGCGCGTGGTACTCGCGGTCCACGAGCCAGAGGTAGTTGAGCCGCGCGTTCTCGCCGAGCGTCGGCCGGCCGGCGACCGACGACATCGCGGCGATCCACGGCGTCGCGACGAGCGCGAAGGCCGCGAGCGCGGCCGCCACGCGCGGCCACGCGCGCCGGCCGCCGCCCGCCGCGACGGCGGTCAGCACGAGCGCGAGCGCCGCCACGGGCAGCATCACGGCCTTCGCGAGGTAGCCGAGGCCGAGCAGCGCCCCGAGCGCCGCGGCCGCGGCGGGGCCCGCGCCGTCGGCGAGCCGGCAGAGCAGGCCCGCGGCCAGCAGCACGACGGCCAGGACCAGCATGTCGGGGGTCACCTGGCGAAGGGTGACGAAGCCGAGCGCGCCGACCAGGAACAGCGCGTGCCCCCACACCGTGCGCGCCGTCTCGGACGGCCCGGCCTCCCCGCCCGCCGCCGGACGCGGCGCCGAGCTGCGCAGGAAGAACTCGAGGCTCGCGAGCGCGCCGAGGTAGAGCAGGACGTTCAGCGCGTGGACGAGCGGGAACTCGGCGCGGGCCGACGGCCCGACGAGCGCCAGCACCGCCGCGAGCAGCCAGGAGTAGAGCGGCGACCAGTAGAGGCTCACCGCCTGCGGGACGTCGCCGCGGCGCCAGGCGTCGGCGAGGTCGAGGTACGACACGCCGTCGGGGTTCATGTCGTGGCGGGAGGCGTACGCGGCGAGCACGCCGAGCGCGCACGCGACGAGCCAGCAGGCGAGCCGGAGACGCCGGAGCCGCGCCGCGCCGCTCACGCCGCCTAGAGCTTCAGGGACTTGAGGTAGGCGCGGAAGGCGTCGGCGAGGTCGGGGCGCGCGAGCGCGAACTCGACGGTGGCTTTCAGGAACCCGAGCTTGTCACCCGTGTCGTAGCGGCGCCCCTCGAACTCGAGCGCGTACATCGGGCGCCGCGCGCGCAGGCTCCGGAGCGCGTCCGTGAGCTGGATCTCGCCCCGCGTGTCCGCCGCGGTCTGCGCCAGCAGCTCGAAGACGTCGGGCGTGAGCACGTAGCGGCCGATGATCGCGAGGTCCGACGGCGCCTCGTGAGGCCGCGGCTTCTCGACGAGGTCGAGGACCTCGTGCACGCCGCCCCCGAGCGGCCGGGTCGCGACCACGCCGTACTGCCCGAGCCGCTCGCGCGGGATGCGCTCGACGGCGAGCACGGGCCCGCCGTGGCGCGCGAACACGTCGAGGAGCTGGCGCATGCACGGCGTCGCGGCGCCGCCGATGATGTCGTCGCCGAGGAAGACGGCGAACGGCTCGTCGCCCACGAGCGGGCGCGCGCACAGGATCGCGTGGCCGAGGCCGAGCGGCTCCTTCTGCCGGACGTAGGACACCGACGCGAGCTCGGAGATCGTCTTGATCTGGGCGAGCTCGTCCACCTTGCCGCGGTCGTTCAGGTAGTACTCGAGCTCGAAGGAGCCGTCGAAGTGGTCCTCGATCGCGCGCTTGCCGCGGCCGGTGACGATGATGATCTCGCTGAGCCCCGACGCGACCGCCTCCTCGACGACGTACTGGATCATCGGCTTGTCGACGAGCGGCAGCATCTCCTTCGGCTGCGCCTTCGTCGCGGGCAGGAAGCGCGTGCCGAGCCCCGCGGCGGGGAACACCGCCTTGCGCACGATCATGGGCCCATCATACTCCGGGCACGCCGCCAGCGGATCAGCCCGAACGCGACCACCCAGGTCGTCGCCGCGGCGAGGACGCCGACGACCGTCGTGCCGACGACGAGCGCGAGCGACACCCCGCGGAGCAGCGCGAGGGTCTCCGTCCACGAGACGCGGCCCGACGCGGCGAGGCGGGCGGCCGCCTCGACGGCCGCGCGGCCCTGGTCGCCCGGCACGAGCATGCCGCCGACCCACAGCGCCGCGCCGTACACGAGCGGCGCGAACCACGGCAGGTTGAGCCAGCAGCCGGCCACGGTCGCGGCGCGGTTCAGCCGGAACAGCGTCGCCGCCGCGAGCGAGAGCACGGTCTGCAGCCCCCAGAACGGCGTGCAGCTGATGAAGACGCCCGTCGCCAGCGCGAGCGCGACGCGCCACGGCGCGTCGTCGAGCCGCAGGATCGCGCGCAGCGACGGCCTCACCGCGGGGGCCGGGCGCGCCCGACGCCCTCCAGCACCGCGACGATCGCGAGCACGCACGCCGCCTGCACGAGCGCGATCACGGCCTCGCGGGGCGTGGCGTCCTTCAGCAGGGTCGCCGACAGGCCGAGCGTCGACGCGATGAAGAAGATCAGGAGCACGCTCTGCTTCCGGGTGAGCCCGAGGGCCTCGAACCGGTGGTGGATGTGGTCCTTGCCCGTGTACGCGAGCCACTCGGAGAAGGTGTGCACCCGCCCGGTCGCGACCCGGACGACGCCGACGAACGCGATGTCGAAGAGCGGCACGCCGAGGATGAGCATGGGCGTGAAGAGCGCGATCAGCGGGTCGTTCGCGGCCCACTCCCCCATCACCGCGAGCCCCGCGAGCGTGAAGCCGATGAACGAGGCGCCCCCGTCGCCGAGGAAGATCCGCGCGGGCCCCCGCCGGAAGTTGTACGGCAGGAACCCCAGGCACGCGCCGAGGAGCGCCGCCGACAGGAACATGAGGTAGCGCTGCCCGGCCTGCAGCGCGGCGACGCTGAAGAAGATCCCGGCGACGACCCCGAGGCCCGCGGCGAGCCCGTCCATGCCGTCGAGGAACTGGATCGCGTTGGTCACCGTGAGGAACCACAGGACGGTGAGGACCACGTTGAGCCAGGCGGCCCCCGGGATCCAGTGCGGCACGATGTTGAGCACGACCCCGTACGCGATCGCGACGGCGGCCGCGCCGATCTGCCCGAGCAGCTTGAGCCGTGCGGGCAGGTCCGTGACGTCGTCGAGGATGCCGACCGCGACCACGAGCGTCGCGCCGACCGCCACCCCCTTGAGGCTCCGCGAGAAGTCGAAGTTGAGCAGCACCGTGGCCGCGAAGGCGCCGTACACGGCGGCGCCGCCGAGCAGCGGCGTCGCGACCTCGTGTACCTTGCGCGCGGCCGGCAGGTCGAGCACGCCCCAGCGGAGCGCGACGGCGCGGACGAGCGGCACCGCGAAGAGCGCGAGCGCGCACGCGAGCGCCACCAGGTAGAGCCACTCCAGGCGCGCCCCGCGGAAGGCGCGCCAGACCGGCGTGAGCAGGAGCGCGACGACGAGGGCGAGGCGCAGGAGCGTCGCCGTCACGCGCCCACCGCCTCGGCGAGCGCCGCCGCCACCGCGTCCACCTCCGCGTCGCTCAGGCGCGGGTAGCAGGGCAGCGACAGGCACCGCGCCCAGAGCCGCTCGGCCTCGGGGTAGCCGCCGAGACCGAGGGCCCTGTGGATCGGGCGGAACACCGGCCGGCGCGCGGCGACGCCGCGCCGCGCGAGGTGCTCGAGCACGGGCGTGAGCGGGCGCTCCACGGTCACGACGAACCGGTGGTGGACGTGGCGCGCGCCCGCGTCGGGCGGCAGCCCGAGCCCCGGCAGGCCGCCGAGCGCGGCGCGGTAGCGGGCCGCGATCGCCCGCCGGCGCGCGAGGAAGGCGTCGAGCCGCCGGAGCTGCGCGCGCCCGAGCGCCGCCTGCATGTCGGTCATCTTGTAGTTGAAGCGGGGCCGGAGGTCCTCGCGCTCGTCGTAGTCGCGCGCGTCGCGCGCGCGGGCGACACGCGCCGCCGGGCCCGCGACCGCGCCCCCCTCACCGGTCGTGAGGAGCTTGGTCGCGTAGAAGGAGCCGACCGCCGCCGCGCCGCGCGCGCCCACCGGCCGGCCGCCCGCCCGCGCCCCCAGCGCCTGGGCGCAGTCCTCCACGACGGGCACGCCGAGCGCGAGGAAGGCGTCGACGTCCGCGGCGAGGCCGAAGGCGTGGACGACGACGACGGCGCGCGTGCGCGGCGTGCGCCGGCGCGCCGCGTCGGCGGGCGCGAGCGAGAGCGTCTCCGCGTCGGCGTCGGCGAGCACGGGGGTCGCCCCGCACCGCGTGACCGCGTGCCAGAGCGCGTCGCACGCGAACGTGGGCACGATGACCTCCTGCCCGGGCCCGACGTCGAGCGCGCGCAGCGCCAGCTCGAGCGCCGCGCTGCCCGAGCTCACGGCCGCGGCGGCGGGCGCGCCGAACCACGGAGCCAGCTCGCGCTCGAAGGCCTCGACCTCCGGCCCCTGCGCGAGCTGGCCGCTCCGCACCACGCGCGCCACCTCGCGCGCGTCGTCCTCGTCGAGCGTGGGCCGGGAGTGCGCGATCAAAGATTCAGCAGCAGCCGGACCGACTGGAAGGCTTCCGCGTACTTGACCCGCGCCTGGATCCCGCGGAAGTTCGCGCACGAGCGCGCCAGCTCCAGGATCGTCAGGTCCTCGATGTTGGTCTTGGTCACCTGGGAGCGGTGCGCCTCCAGGCAGGCGAGCTTGAGGTCGAGCACGTCGGCGATGTCCGTGGAGCAGTTCGGCGCGAAGTTCTGCGTCGACGGCCCCTCGTAGAAGAGGAAGTTGGGGACGTAGCGCGTCGCCGACGACGCGCACTGCGCGAGGTGCCGGTGGTCCTGGTGCGTGTCGTCGGGCGAGTTGACGAAGATCATGCGCGGCGCGACCTGCTGGATGGCCGTCTCGAGCCGCGCGATCAGCTCGCGGCTCAGCGGCACCTCGGTGTCGAGGTAGCCGCCCCAGAACACCTCGCGCACGCCGAGGATGCGCGCCGCCTCGTCCTGCTCGCGGCGGCGCACCGCCCCGTCGCCGCCGCGCGCGCCGTCCGAGGCGACGAACATGTAGACGTCGTGCCCCTTGCGGGCGTACTTGGCGAGCATGCCGCCGCAGCCGTACTCGATGTCGTCGGGGTGCGCGCCGATCGCGAGGATGTTCATTCAGGTCGACTCAGGACAGGAGCCGCGCCCACGAGTTGCCTCCACCGAGGATGGAGAGGGCGTCATCGCCGTGCGTCAATAATAAGTCAAGGGCCGAGAGAAACGGTACGAATTCCCCGTGCGCCTGCGCGTAGACCGGGTGCGCGTACGCCTGGGCGAGGACGGCGATGCCCGCGGCCCGGAAGCGCTCGAGGTCCAGGTAGGCGGCGCCGTCGCGCCCCGCGAGGTAGGTGTCCGCGCCGACGGCGCGGCAGAGCTCGACGAGGCGGTCCGTCGGGTCGGTCGCCGCGGCGCCGAGCTCGGACGCGAGCCGCGTCGGCGTCCGGATCCCGCACGCGTCCGCGAGCAGGCGGGCGCTCGCCACGGCGAGCGGCGCCAGCCGCTCCCACGCGGGGGCGTAGAGCGCGCCGAGCGCCTCGCGGTGGCGGCCGAGGTACGGCGCCGCCGCGTACGCCTCCTCGACCGCGCGCAGGTGGCGCGCGCGCCACGGCTGCGCGGTGTCGATCGTCACGTCGCGGATCGCGGTCCCCAGGCGCGCGTGCACGGGCACGGTGAGCCACCGGGGGCCCTGCGCGGTCTTGATGCGGTTGCGGTTCTGCCAGCCGTGCTTCTCGTACTGGACCGTGTCGAGGAAGACGAGGAGGTCCGCGGCGGCCCACTTGGCGAGGTAGCCGAGCCACGGCAGGTAGTGCGGCTGGTGGATCGCGACCTTCACGGCTGCCGCACGAAGAGGGGGTTGGTGAGCAGCCGGTGCGGGACCGGGCCGCGCGCGTCGAAGCGGAAGTACGCGGGCGCCCCGTCGAACACCTCGCGGTGCACCACCCGGAGCGGCGGCGGGCCCGACCAGGCGCCGACGACCGTGCCGTTCCGGACGAGCGTCGCGCGGACCGGCGCCGACCCCGCGCCCTCGGCCTCGACGGCCAGGCGCACCTCGAGCGGCGTGCCGGCGGCGGCGCGCAGGGTCTCGCCGGACGTCGCCGCGGCGCCGCCGCCGCGCACGGCGAACTCGCCGAGCACGAGGCCCGCCGCGGGCACGCGCTGGAGCGCGTACATGCGCCCGTGCGCGAGCGCGTCGAGGAGGCCGCGCGCCGAGCGCTCCGCCACGAGGAAGACCGTCTGGATCGCGCCCAGGCGCTTGCCGGCCGAGAACCCGTGGAACCCCGCCTCGCCGAGCGCCCACGCGGGCCGGCTCCGCTCCCCGGCCGCGTACTCGCCGAGCAGGCGGTCCCAGCGCTCGCCGGGGCGCTCGAAGCGCGTCGTGTCCTCGTAGACCGCGCCGAACGCGGTCCAGCGCGCGGTGCGCAGCAGGTCGTCGCCGTACGGCTCCGTCCGCCACGTCACGCGCACGGGCCCGACCCCCTGCTCGCCCTCGTCGCGCGCCTCGGGCAGCGACCAGACCGTGACGCCGCGGTGCCGCTCGACCCACGTGATCAGCGCCTGGTGCGGGGCCAGGCCGAGGGCCGCGTACGGCGGGTACGGGTCGGCGGTGAACGGCCACCCCCGCACGAGCGCCGCGACGCCGAGCGCGCAGAGGGCGCCGCCCGCGAGCCAGCGGCGCCGCCGGACCAGCACGACCGCGTGCCCGAGGCGCCGCAGGCGCCGGCGCCGCCGCAGGAGCAGGACGAGCCCGGGGAGCACCAGCAGCACGGGCAGCGCGTCCAGAACGGACTGCGCGGAGTAGACGCCCGGCCGCCGGTTGTGCACGACCGGCAGCGCCGCGAGCGTCGCCGGGTCGGTGAGACCGAACACGAGCAGGTTCTTCTGGGTGTCGTGGAGCGCGAGCTCGAGCGCGAGCGGCGAGCCGGCCCAGTGATAGTGCGGCGCCACCTCGACGCCCGGGACGAGGAGGACCCGCGGGTTCTTCGCCTGCGCGGCGCGGACGCGGGCGAGATAGCTCGCGGCGCCCGCGTCGAGCACCGAGCGCTCCTCGCGCACGACGCGCGTGAGGGCGCGGAAGGGGAACAGGCCGTACTCGACGCGGAGCTGGAAGTTCTCGGCGAGCAGCAGCGCGCCGATCCCCTGGCGCTCGGCCGCCGCGGCCAGCTCCTCGAGCGGGAGGTCGCCGGTCGAGACGTCGGAGTGGACGTGGACCACGGCGGGCAGGCGCTCGAGCGCGCCGGCCGGCGCGGCGGGCGCGCACGCGAGGACCAGGGCGAGCAGCGCGCGCCGCCTCACGCGAGCCCCTTCGCGCGCGCGAGCGCGTCGTAGACCGCGCGCATGCGGGCGAGCGCGACCTCGCTCGAGAACGCCTCGGCGCGGACGACCGCCGCGCGCCCGAGCGTCTCGCGCAGCCGCGCGTCCCGGCCGAGCCCCGCCAGCGCCGCGGCGAGCGCGTCCGCGTCGCCCGGGGGCACGAGGCGTCCGCACCCGCCGTCCTCGACGACCGCCGGGATCCCGCCCACGGCGGTCGCGACGACCGGGAGCCCGAGCGCCATCGCCTCGACGAGCGCGCGGCCCATCCCCTCGTTGCGCGAGGGCGCGGCGAGCACGTCCGCCGCCGCCAGGTGCGCGGCGACCTCGGGCGTCGCGCCGGTCACGTGGAGGCGCGCGGCGACGCCGAGCGCCCGCGCGCGCGCCTCGAGCGCCGCGCGCTCGGGCCCGTCGCCGACGAGCAGCACGCGTGCGGACGGCACCTCGGCCGCGAGCCGCGGGAGCGCCTCGACGAGGAGGTCGAAGCCCTTGACGGGCACGAGCCGCCCGAGCCCCGCGACGACGTAGGCGTCCGGCGCGAGCCCGAGCCGCGCGCGCGCCGCCGCGCGCGGGGGCGCCGCCGCGCGCAGCGCGGCCGTCGGCACCCCGCTCGGCACCGTCGCGTACTGCCCGGGGCGGCCGATGCCCCGCGCCAGGTGCTCCGCGGTGCCGCGCTCGGTCAGCGTGACGATCCGGTCCGTCCAGCGCGCGGCCCGGCGCTCGAGCGCCACGTAGAGCGCCGTGCGCGGGGCGCCCCAGTACCCGTAGAAGACGTGGCCGTGCGGCTGGTGGATCACCGCCGGCACGCGCGCCAGGCGCGCCGCCAGCCGGCCGAGAAAGCCCGCCTTCGAGGTGTGCGTGTGGACGATCCGGGGCCGCTCGCGCCGCATCAGCGCCGTGAGCTGGCGGAGCGCGGCCAGGTCCCGGAGCGGCCGCACCTCGCGGCCGAGCGCGGGCACGTCCACGACGCGGCAGCCGCGCCGGCGCGCGTCGTCCACGACCGCGGCCTCCGACTCCGCGAGGCCGACGGCGAGCGCGCCCGCGTACCCCGCGGAGGCGAGGCCGACCACGGTGGCGAGCGTGTTCTCGGAGGAGCCGCCGAGCGTGAGCCGCGTGATCACGTGCAGCACGCGGATCACCGCGCGAGCTCCGCGAGCGTCGCCTCGAGGCCGTCCACCGCGCGCTCCCACGAGTACGAGGTCTCGGCGAGGCGGCGGCACGCCGCGCGGAGCGTGCGCGCGCCCTCGGGGTCGCGCGCGGCCCGCTCGAGGAACGCGGTGAGGCCGCGCGCGATCGCCGCCGGGGAGGCGTCCTCGAAGAGCGGCGACGGCGTGAGGGCGCCCAGGATCTCCGGCGTGGCGCCGACCGGCGTGCCGAGCACGGGCGTCCCCGAGGCGAGCGCCTCGACGGTGACGAGGCCGAACCCCTCGAGCGCGCGCGTCGGCAGCACGAAGACGTCGGCGGCCTGGTACCAGCGCGGGAGCTCCGCGTCGGCGACGAAGCCGAGGAAGCGCACGTGCGCGCCGAGGTCGAGGGACGCGACGAGCCGCTCGAGCTCGCCGCGGAGCGAGCCCGTCCCGCCGAGGAGCAGGAGCACGTCGGGCACGGCCCGGCGCACCTCGGCGAGTGCGGCGAGCAGCGCGTCGAGCCCCATGCGCGATTCCAGGTTGCGGAGCGTGAGCACGAGCGGGCGCCCGTCGGGCAGGCCGAGCGCGCGACGCGCCTCCGCGCGGTCGGCGGCCGGCCGGAAGCGCTCGGTGTCCACCCCCCCCGGGATCCGCACGATGCGCGCGGCGGGGACGCCGTAGAGCCGCCGCAGGAGGTCCGCCGAGAACGCGCTGAGCACGTGGACGCGCGTCGCCCGGCGCACGCACAGGCACTCGAGCGCCCAGAGCACCGCCATCCCGAGCCGCCCGGCCGCGCCGCCGCGGTGCAGCCGGCTCGTGCCCCGCCGGAGGCGGTACTCGAGCGGCGCCGGCGAGTGGAACGTGTAGAGCGAGGGCAGCCCGCGGCCCGCCGGCGAGCGGAGCACGCCGACGCCCGAGAGCGGCTGGTGCAGGTGGAGGACGTCGGCGCCGGCCGCCGCGAGCTCCCGCCCCGCCGCGGCGCGCGCGCCGCGGATCGAGCTCAGCATGAAGCGGCCGAGCGAGCGCCGGTCGGCGGGGAACTCGACGACCCGCACGCCGTCGCGGCTCGTCGCCGCCGCCGCGCCGTCGGCGGCGCGGCTCACGACCGACACGCGGTGGCCGCGCCGCGCGAGCCGCGCGGCCTGCTCCCAGAGGACGCGCTCGCCGCCCCCGGCGACCCGGAGGGGCGAGACGTCGGAGACCACGAGGATGCGGAGCCCCGCGCCTATGCGCGCCTCACCGGAGCGACCACGCGCCGCGCGCGTCGAGGTGCGCGCGCATCCAGAGCTCGAGGACCATCAGCGTCCACAGGCGGTCGCCGTGGGCGCGGGCGCCGCTCGCGTGCTCCCGGCGCAGGCGCTCGACCGCCGCGGGCGCGAAGAGGCCCCGCGCGCGGACGCGCGCCGGCGCCAGCAGGTCGTCGGCGAGCGGCGCCAGCGGGCCGCGCAGCCACCGGCCGAGCGGGACGCCGAAGCCCTGCTTCGCGTGCGCGAGCACGGCGGGCGGCAGCACGGCGGCGAACGCCCGCCGGAGCAGCGTCTTGGTCGCGACCCGACCCATCTTCGCCGCCGGCGGCAGTCCGAGGCTCCACTCGACCAGCCGGTGGTCGCAGAACGGGGCGCGCAGCTCGAGCGAGTGCGCCATCGCCATGCGGTCGGCCAGCACGAGCAGGTCGTCGGGCAGGTAGGTCGCGAGGTCCACGCGGAACGCGCCGTCGCGCGGGTCGCCGAAGCCCGCGCGCGCGAACGCCGCGCGCTGGCGGGCCGCCACGTCGCCGCCCAGGCGCGCCGCGAGCGCCGGCGTCGCCAGCTCGCGGAGCGCGGCGTCGCCGAAGAACCGCGTCCAGCCGAGGTAGCGCTCGGGCAGCGGCTCCTCCGCGCCCGCGAGGAAGCGCCGCGCGCGGTCGGGCCAGTTGCCGCTCGTCTCCGCGTCGCGCGCGAACGGGGCCGCCGCGCGCGCAGCGGCCGCCCGCAGCGGGCGCGGCACGCGCCGCCAGGCTTCCGAGAGCCCGACGCCCGCGTAGCGCGGGTAGCCCGCGAACGTCTCGTCGCCGCCGATCCCCGAGAGCGCGACCTTCACGCTCCGCGCGGTCGCCTGCGCGACCACCCACGTCGGGATCGCGGAGGAGTCCGCGAACGGCTCGTCGAGGTGGTCCACGACCGCGGGCACGAGGGCGGCGACGCTCGGCTCGAGGACCTCCTCGTGGTGGTCGGTCTCGAACCGCGCGGCGACCGCGCGCGCGTACGGCAGCTCGTCCCAGGACGGGGTGCCCGCGCCGAAGCCGATCGAGTAGGTCGCGATGCGCCCGGAGGTCACCGCGCGCATGCTCGCGACGACCGCGCTCGAGTCGATGCCGCCCGAGAGGAACACGCCGAGCGGCACGTCGCTCGCGAGCCGGAGCCGCACGGCCTCGGAGAGCTCCTCCCGCACGCGGTGTGCGAGCTCCTCCGGCGCCGGGCGCGCGGCCGCCGCGGCCGGCGGCGGCGGCAGCTCCCAGTAGCGGCGCACGCGGAGCGCGCCGTCCTCGAGGACGGCGGTGTGGCCCGGCGGGAGCTTCGCCACGCCCGCGAAGATCGAGCGGCCGCCCGGCGTGTAGCCGAACGCGAGGTAGTGGTGGAGCGCCGGCCAGTCGAGCTCGCGCCCGACCGCCGGGTGGCAGAGGAGCGCCTTGAGCTCCGAGGCGAACAGGAACAGGCCGTCGCGGTGCCAGTAGTAGAAGGGCTTCTTGCCGAGCCGGTCGCGGGCGACGAACAGGCGGCGGCGCCGGCCGTCCCAGATCGCGAGGGCGAACATGCCGCGCAGCCGCTCGACGCACGCCTCGCCCGCCTCCTCGAACGCGTGCAGGATCACCTCGGTGTCGCTCCGGGTGGCGAAGCGGTGGCCCCGCGCCTCGAGCGCGGGGCGGAGCTCGCGGTAGTTGTAGATCTCGCCGTTGAAGACGATCCAGAGGGAGGCGTCCTCGTTGGCCATCGGCTGCGCGCCGGTCACGAGGTCGATGATCGCGAGGCGGGTCATGCCGAGCGCCGCGCCGGGCTCGAGGCGGCTTCCCTCGCCGTCCGGGCCGCGGTGCTTGAGCTGGCGCAGCATCGCGGGCAACAGGTCCGGCGGGGCCGAGCCGACCCATCCGGCGATGCCGCACATCAGGCGCCCGCCTCCATCGCGGCTAGTGTACGCCACGCGCGCGCGCGCCGAGCAGCGCCGCGTAGAGGGTCTGGAGCGCGTCCACCATGCGCGCGAGCGAGAACTCCGCGCGCACGCGCGCGGCGCCGCGGGCGCCCATCGCGCGCGCCGCCGGCGCGTCCTCGAGGAGCCGGAGGACGGCGCCGGCCAGCGCCGGCGCGTCGCCCGGGGGAACGAGCCAGCCCGTGCGGCCGTCCTCGACCACCTCGGGGCAGCCGCCGACCGTCGTCGCGACGACCGGCTTGCCGAGCGCCATCGCCTCGAGCAGCGCGAACGGCAGGCCCTCCGAGCGCGACGGGAGCACGACGACCTCGAGCGCCGCGACGAGGTCGGCGACGTCGGCACGCGCGCCCGTGAACCGGCAGCGGGCGGCGACGCCGAGCGCGCGCGCCCGCGCCTCGAGCCGCGCGCGGAGCGGCCCGTCGCCGATCAGCACGCACACGACGGCGGGCACGCGCGCGAGGACGGCGGGCAGCGCGTCGAGGAGGTGGGCGTGCCCCTTCTGCTCCGTCATCCGCGCCGCGACGCCGATCGGGCGGTCGCCGGGCCCGAGGCCGAGCTCCGCGCGCACGGCGGCGGGCGGCCGCGCCGCGGCGAAGGCGTCGGCGTCGATCCCGTTCTTCACGGTGACGACCCGCGCCGGGGGCAGGCCGTAGCGCTGGACGAGGTCGCGCGCGACGGCGTCGGACACCGCGACGACGCGGTCCGCCAGCCCGCTCGTCCAGCGCTCGGCCGCCACGTAGAGGCGGCGCCGGAGCGGGCTCACCTCGTAGTCGAAGAGCGAGTTGTGGACCGTCGAGAGGACGACCGGGACCCGCGCCAGGCGCGCGGCGAGCCGCGTGTAGACGTTCGAGCGCGCACCGTGCGACTGGACGATCGCGGGCGCGCGCGCGCGGAGGACGCGCACGAGCGCCCCGAGGGCGGCGGGGCTCACGAGACGGCCGGCGAGCGCGACCTCGTGGGTGGCGACCCCGAGCGCCCCGAGGCGCGCGACGAGCGGCCCGGGCTCCGGCACCACGACCTCGAGCCGGAAGCGCGCCGGGTCGAGCGCCGCGGCGAGCTTCAGCAGGTACGCCTCGCCGCCCGCCCAGCCCGCCGACTCCGCGACGTGCAGGACGCGCGCGGCGCTCATGGGCGGACCTGCCCCCACGCCTCGAGCGAGGGCGCGACGAGCACGCGGTGGCGCGAGGCGCGCGCCACCGCCTGCGCGACGCCGAACACGAGGCGCTTGGCGAGCGAGAGCGCGCGCTCGCCCGGCGCGCCGAGGCCGAGGTACGGGTCGCCGGGGATCGGCGGGCTGTTCCGGACGCTCAGCACCTCGAACCCGGCGCGCGTGAGCGCCCCGGCGAGCGTCGCCCGCGAGAAGGAGATCGCGTTGAAGATGAAGGTCAGGTGCGGCTCGCGCTCCAGGCGGCGCCGCAGGCCGAGGCGCTTGACCGCCTCGGTCGTGTGGAAGCTCGCCGCCTGCCAGGCGAGGTTCTGGGTGCGGACGAAGATCCTCCCGCCCGGCCTCACGAGCCGGCGGGCCTCGCGGAGCTCGGCGAGCGGCTCGGGGATGCACTCGAGCACGTTCCAGAAGGTCACGAGATCGACGCTCGCGTCCGGGAAGCCCTGCGCCGCGAGCGTCCCGGCGCGCGCGTCCACGCCGAGCCGGGTCCGCGCGTAGTGCGCCGCCTGGGCGTCCGGGTCCACGCCCACGGCCGACCAGCCGGCCGCGCCGGCCAGGCGCAGGAAGAAGCCGAAGCCGGTCCCGACGTCCAGGAGCCGGCCGGGTGGCCCGGCCGCGGCGAGGAGCCGCCGGAACTCGCGGCTGCGGCGGTCGGCCACGCGCTCCTCCCGCCGCACGAGGTCGGTGTCCGGCTCGAGCGCGGCCGGCGGCGGGCCCGGCGCGGGCAGCGGATCGCGGTAGACGAGGCCGCACGCGCCGCAGCGGACCATCCGCCGGGGCCCGGCCGTCAGCAGCACGCGCGCGAAGGCCGCCGCGCAGAGGGGGCACGGCCGGGCGTCGGCCGTCATGCGCCCTGCCCCGGCCCGGCCCCGAGCTCGCGCAGGAGGCGCTCGGCGATCCGGTCCCACGTGTGGTGGGCCAGGACGAACTCGCGCCCCCGGCGCCCGAGGGCGGCGCGCCGGGCCGGGTCGGCGAGGAGCGCGCCGAGGGCGTCCGCGAGCGCGGCGGGGTCGTCGGGCGGCACCAGCACGACCGCGCCGCCGCTCGCGTCGGCGAGCGCCCGCACCGAGGGCAGGTCGGAGGCGACCACCGGCCGGCCGCACGCGAGCGCGTCGAGGACCTTGAACGGCGAGGTCTCGCCGCGCCCGGCCGTGAAGGGCGCGACGGCCACGTCCATCGCGCAGAGGTACGCGGGGGCCTCCGCGTACGGGACCTGCCCGGTGAAGCGCGCGAGGTCGGCGACGTCGAGCCGGCGGGCCAGGGCCTCCCACGCGGCGCGCATCGCGCCGTCGCCGACGACGAGGCCGGCGAGGTCCGGCACGCTCGCGCGCAGGCGCGCGAGCGCCTCGAGGAGCGTCGGCACGCCCTGGTGCCGGTAGAAGAGCCCGATGAACCCGACGACCCGGCGGTCCGCGGGGAGCCCGACGCGCCGCCGCGCGGCCTCGGCCGGCGCCGGCGCGAAGTGGGCGGGGTCGGTGCCGCTCGGCACGACCCGCACCTTCGCGGCCGGCACGCCGTGGCGCTCGACCAGCATCGCCTTGAGCCCGGGCGTGAGCGCGACCACGAGGTCGCTCCCGCGCGCGCCGAGCGCCTCGGCCGCGCGCGCCAGCGCGCGCCGGAGCCGCCCCGCGCCCTCGACCCGGAGGAACTCCTGGACGTCGGCGTTCACCTCCAGGACGGTCCGGGCGCCGAGGAGGCGCCGCAGCAGGAGGGGCAGCACGTTGACGCCGCTCCGGAAGTAGATCACGTCGGGCCGCGCGCGGCGCCCCGCGGCCCACGCCGCGGCGAGCAGGCTCGCGTGGGCCGTGAGCGGTCGCAGCAGCGGCAGGTCGAGGCTCGGGTAGGCGCGCGCCGGCACCGCGCGCAGCGGGCGCCGCCCCGGCAGGCGCGGGAAGAAGACCAGCACGTCGTGGCCGCGCGCGCGGAGCGCCCAGGCGAGCTCCCAGAGCTTCCGGAAGCCCCCGGCGTCGGCCGTCAGGCCGGGCTCGTACGCGTAGCCGAGGAAGAACAGGCGCATCAGGGGCGGGGCGGCCGCGTGGCGCCGTCCGCGGCGCGGCGACAGCGCAGGAGGAGGTTGTAGGCGAAGCGCACGCCGCCGAGCCGGGGCGCGAGCCGCTCCAGCGTCGGGGCGCACCAGCCGTACGCGGTCCGCGCGACGGGCAGCATCTGGAGCCAGCGGACGTAGCGCCACCCGGCGACCGCCTCGATCGCGAGCCCGCCCCGGCGGACGAGGGCGAGGATCTCGCCGTAGGTGAAGCACGTGTCGATCGGCTGGTCGGTGTTCGCGGGGTGCTCGTAGGGCAGGAGCTTCGACCGGAGCCACCGGCCCGGCACGAGGCGTCCGAGCCGGTGGAAGGGCGCGAACCCCGTCGCGTTGGGCACGGTCAGGATCGCGCGGCCGCCGGGCGCCAGCAGCCGCGCGATCTCGCCGACGCAGCGCTCGGGCGCCTTGAGGTGCTCGAGCGTCTCGGTGCAGAAGACGCGGTCGAACGCCCCCGCGCGGAACGGCGGCGCCTCGGCGCTCGCGCCGACCAGTGCCGCGCGCGCGCCCGTGGCCCGGAGCGCCGCGTGCGCCCGGACGGCCGAGACGTCCAGGCCGCGGAGCCGCGCGCGCGGGTGGCGGCGCGCGATCTCCGCCAGCAGCTCGCCCCGGCCGCAGCCGAGGTCGAGCACGGTGAGCCCGTCGAGGTCGCCGGCGAGCCGGAGCACGCGGTCGAGGAACTCCGGGCCGAGACCGCCGCGGTGGGGGAGCGCGTCGTAGCGGGCGCGGATCTCGGCGTCGCTCAGGTGGTGACCCGTCTTGAGCACGTCAGTCGCCCTCCGAGCGTCCGACGATCCGGCCGTCCCGGTAGGCCACCCGGTAGCGAGGCCGCGCGAGGTGGGGGCCGAGGAGGTCCGGGTACGGCCCGCTCACCGCCGGGTCGAAGGGGGCGAGCCCCTCGCACCAGCGCGCCACGAAGGCCGGCGCGGCGGCCTCGAGGCTCGCGGCGCCCCAGCGCTCGCGCACCTGCGCCGCCGCGTAGGCGTCGAGCGTCGGGTAGCGGGCGAAGTCGCCCTGCCCCAGCCACTCGAGCCAGAAGTGGCGGCGGAGCAGGTGGACGCCGCTCTTCACGTGCACGTGGAGGTAGGCCGGGGTGCGCCAGTGCAGGATCCGGTAGTACCGCGGGACGCTGAGCGACTCGAGCGCGATCCGGAGCGTCCGGCCGTCGCGCAGCACCCGGTCGGGCGCGGCGAGCGCGGCCACGCGCGGCGCGCGCTCCACGCGCACGTAGCGCGCGCGCGCCGACCCCGTGTGGACCTGGCCATCCATGCGGACGCGCCGGTCCGGGAACTGGTGGGCGAGGTCGCCCGCGACCTCCGCGGCCGCCACGTACACGAGCCAGTAGCGGCGCGGGTCGAGCGCGAGCAGGTGGCGGCGCAGCGCACCGATGTCGCCGGGGCCGCTCGTGTGGGCGACGAAGTCGGCGTCCCAGCGGACGATCCAGCGGTGGCGCGCGCGGGCGAGCCCGAGGTTCGACAGCGCGAAGAGGTCGAGCCCGGGGCTCGCCTCGAGCACGACGCGCGGCCCGAGCTCCCGCGCGAGGCGCTCGAGCGCCGCGCGCGTCGCCGGCGCGGCGCCGTTGTCGAGCACGAGCACCTCGTCGGCGAAGCCCTCGAGCGAGCGCAGGCAGGGCTCGACCCACTCCTCCTCGCCGCGGACGCGGACGACCGCGCTGATCCCCTCGGGGCGGGCCTCCGGACGCGGCGCCAGGCGCGCGAGCGGCGCGAGCGAGGCGAGCGCGCGGAGCGTCTCAGTGAGCCGCACGGGACACCCCCGCGGCGCCCGTGAGCTCGGGGAGGAGCCGCGCCACGATCCGCCGCGTGTCGAACGTCGCCCGCGCCAGCTCGACGCCGCGGCGCCCCAGCGCCGCCCGGCGCGCGCGGTCGTCGAGGAGCGCGGCGGTCGCCGCCGCGACGGCGGCCACCGAGGGCGACGGCAGGAGCACGCCCGTCTCGCCGTCGCGGACGGCGGAGGCGACGCCGCCGCGGTCCGAGGCGACGGCGGGCACCCCGCACGCGAGCGCCTCGACGATCGCGGTCGGCAGCCCCTCGGCGCGGAACGTCGGGTAGAGCAGCAGGTCCGCCGCGGCGAAGTACCCGGGCATCGCCCCGAGCGGGGCGGCGCCGACGAACCGCGCGCGGTCGCCCTCGGTCCGGCCCCGGAGGCGCGCCTCCAGGCGCGCGCGGTCGGGGCCGTCGCCGGCGACGAGCAGGTACAGGTCCGGCCGGCGCGCGGCGAGCCGCACGAACGCCTCGACGCCGACCCAGATGCCCTTCTGGCGGTTCACGGTCGCGGCCAGCAGGAGCACGGGCGCCGCCCCGGGGATGCCGAGCGTGCGCCGGACCGTGGCGCGGCGCGCCGGGTCCGGCCGGAAGACCCGCGGGTCCGTCCCGTTGTAGGCGAGCACGACGCGGAGCCCGCGCCGGCGCGCCAGGTCGGCGCGGAGCCTGTCGCACGTGGCGACGACGCCGTCCACCCGCGCGAGCAGCCGCGCCTCGCCCACGGCGTGGTAGACGAGCGCCAGCGCGCGCCGGGGATACGTCACGAGGCCCGCCAGGCCCGCGCGGTCGTGCCACTCGCTCACGAGGTGGCCGAGCGTGCGGCCGTACATGACGACCCAGTGGGCCGGCCCGATCCGCGCGCGCGCGACCGCCGCGCCGGCGTCGTTGAAGCTCAGCAGGAGGTCGCCGGCGCCGCCGGCCGCGCGCCGGCCGACGGCCGCGACGCTCGCGGCGCGCCAGTCGCGGCCGCGCAGCGCCGGGCGCGTGCCCGCCAGGTACTCGATCCGGACGCCGTCCCGCACCTCCTCGGCCAGGCCGCGCGGGTGCGCGGTCGTGAGCAGCTCGACGTCGTGGCCGAGCGCGGCCGCCGCGCGCCCGAGCGCGTCCACGTGCGTCTCGACGCCGCCCGTGAGGTGCGCGAGGGTGCTGTGGGCGAGCAGGAGCAGCTTCACCGCGACCCGAGCACGGCCGGCAGGGCGAGGCTACGCGCCGAGGGACTCATAGACCTCCATCGTGAGCGCCGCGGTCCGCCGCCAGTCGAAGCGTCCGGCCTGCGCCAGCCCGCGGGCGATCAGCGCCTCGCGCGTGGCGGCGTCGCCGGCGGCGCGCGTCAGGGCATCGGCGAGCGCCCCGGCGCCGACGGGCGGGTCGAGGAGGATGGCCGCGGACCCGGCCACCTCCGGCAGCGAGGTCGTGTTGTAGCTGACGACCGGCGTGCCGCAGGCCATGGCCTCCAGGACGGGCAGGCCGAAGCCCTCGTAGAGCGAGGGGTAGACGAAGGCCGCCGCGCCCCGGTAGAGCGCCGGCAGGTCCGCGTCCGGCACGTAGCCGAGCGTGCGCACGCGCCCGCCGAGGCCGAGCCGCGCGACCCGCGCGCGGAAGTCGGTCCGCCCCTCGATGAGCGTGCCCGCCACCACGAGGTGGAGCGCCGGGTCGAGTCGCGCGAGCGCCTCGAGCAGCGTCCCGTAGTCCTTGCGCCGATCGATGGTGCCCACGTAGAGAACATAGCGCGCGGGCAGCCCGTGGGCCCGCCGCACCCGCTCGACCGCCCCGGCCGCGGGCGGTCCGGCGACGTCGAGCGGCGGCGCGAAGGGGATCACGCGGATCCGCTCCGCGCGCACGCCCGCCAGTTCGACGAGGTCGCGCTGGGTCGCGAGCGATGGCACGATGACCCGGTCGGCGAGGCGCGCCGTCAGGGGCACGAAGCGCCCCCAGTACCAGCGGCTGCGCGCCCCGGGCAGGAACTCCGGGTGGCGCGTCGGGGCGAGGTCGTGCACCGTCATCACGAGCGGCCCGCACCGCACGACCGGCGCCGAGGTCCCCGCCGTGACGTGCAGCACGTCGGCCCGCGCCCGACGCGCCCGCCACGGCAGCTCCACCTGCTCCCACAGGAGCTGGCGCGGGAGCCGCCACGGCCCGCTCGCGCGCGGCGCGAGCAGCACGTACTCGTGGCGCGGGTAGTCCTCGCGGAGCCGCCGCAGCAGGCAGACGAAGGCCTTCCCCGCGCCCGTGAGGTTCCCGCCGAGCCCGCGCGCGTCGAAGCAGACGCGCATGGCGTCAGCGTCCCGCCGCCGCGGGCCGCACGCGCCAGAGCACGGCGGGCGCCGGGGGCCGGGCGGCGGGCGCCTCGCGGCCGGCGCCGAGCCGGCGCCGGAGCAGTCCCCGCAGGCTCGCGCGCGGCGGCGGGAACAGCTCGGCGACGGGCTCCCAGGCGGCCGGCGGCGCGAGCATCGCCGCGGGCGCGCCGGCCTCGACGTCCCGCCGGAGCAGGCGCGGATCGCTCAGCACGAGCAGCGGCGCCCGCCCGGCGCGCGCGAGCCCGCCGTCGCGCCACCACGTGATCTGCGCGCGCCGCTCCGGGAGGAGCACCCGGAGCCGGGCGACGCTCAGCCGGTCGGCCACCACCAGCGTGTCCGCCGGCTCGCGCCGGATCACCTCGGCCGCCTGCCGGGCGACGGCGGCCCACGCGCGATGGTCGGCGTGGGTCCGCACGATCCCCGCGGCCGCCAGCGCGAGCACGCCCGCGGCGACGGCGGCCTGCGCCGCCGGCCGCCCGCCGAGCCCGCGCACGAGCGCGAAGGCCGCCGTCACCGCCAGCGGGATCAGGAGCGGGTGGAGCGTGCGCGCGAAGTGGACGAACAGCGGCCGCGTGAGCGTCCCGTCGAGCGGCGCGAGGTTGAACACCAGCAGGACCGGCAGCCACCAGACGACCAGCTCGCCGACCGCGCGCTCGCCCGCCCGGAGGCCCCAGGCGGCGCCGGCGAGCGCGAGGTAGAACACGCCGGCGAAGTAGCCGAAGGAGCCGGACCAGGGCGCGAGGAGCATCGCGGGGTACGCGAGCATCCAGCCGTACCCGGGCGGAGCGGTCCGCATGTGCTCGACGTGCAGGCGGGCGAAGGCGGGCGCGTGGCGGACGAGCGGGTCGCCGGCCCGCCAGAGCGAGCCCGCCATGTCGAGCGCGACGACGGCGAGGAAGCCCGCCAGGAGCCACGCGTAGCCGGCCGCCCGCCGCCGCAGGAGGAGGATCCGCGCGGCCAGCACGAGCGCCAGCACGAGCGCGACCTCCTTCGTGACGTACGCGAGCCCGAGCGCCAGGCCCGCGCCGGCGAGCCACGCCGCCCGCCGCCGGCCGCCGGCGTCCGCGCGCAGCACGGCGTACATCGCGAGCGCCATGAAGACGGACGCCGGCAGGTCCGCGTGCACGTCGGTCGCGGCGACCACCGCGAGCGGCAGGACGCCGAGCAGGGCGGCGGCGACCAGGCCGACCGCCGGGCCCCCCAGCAGCGCGCCGAGCGCCCCGCCCAGGACGATCTCGAGCGCCGAGTACGCGAGCGGCACGAGCGCGGCGGCGTGCTCGCCGGCGCCGAAGAGCGCCTGCACGGCGGCGAGCGGGAGCGTGACGCCGTACCGCATCTCGAACATCGAGCGCGGCGCCGGCTCGCCGCCGAGGAGCCGGCGCGCGGCCTCGGCGTACTCGACGTCGTCCCAGCCGAGGAGGCCGCCGAAGAACACGAGGCGCAGCGCGAGCGCGCCGGCCAGGAGGAGCAGCAGCGGCGCCCTCACCGCCGCGCCTCCGCGCGCCGGCGCCGATCGCTCCGCCAGGCCGCGGCGACGCCGGCCACGAACGCGCGGTGCCGCGCGACCTGGAACGCCACGCCCTCGCGCGCGTAGGGGCGGTTCAGGACGTGGGCGCGGTAGAGGCGCCAGAGGAGCCGCGGCAGGACGCGCCGCGGCAGGTGCTTGAGCGTGACGTAGGTGTGGTTGTGGAAGAAGTCGCGATACCAGCCGTGCGAGGCCGGCGCCCGGCCGAGCAGGTGGAGGTTCTCGTTGCCGCCCGGGCTGCCGTAGAAATGGTGGACGGTGGGCACGGGATCGTAGACCACCCGGTGGCCGGCGCGGCGGAGCGTGAGGCAGAAGTCGTTCTCCCAGCGGAAGGCGTTGCCCGTGACGCGCTCGTCGAAGCCGCCCACCGCGAGCACGAGCGCCCGCCGGAACGACATGTTCGCGCCCGGCGCGCTCGTCACCTCGCCGCGCTGGTCGTGGTCCCACGCGCTGTGGAAGAAGCCCCAGACGGGGTCGGCGGCGCGCGCGTCGAAGCGGCCGGGCCGGGGGTCGCGCGCGTCGAGCACGCGCCCCGCGACGCCGGCCACCGCGGGGTCGCCGTAGTTCGCCGCGTGCGCCGCGAGGAACGCCGGGTCGTCGATCCGGATGTCGTCGTCCACGAAGACGACGACCTCGCCCGTCGCCGCGCGCGTGCCCGCGTTGGCGGCGGCGACGACGCTCGGCCGCGCCTGCCGGAGCAGGACGATCCGCGAGGCGAGCGCGTCGAGGTAGGCCTGCGTCGCCGGCTCGTGCACGGGCGTCTGGTCCACGACGATCACCTCGACGTCGGGCCACGCCTGCCGCAGGAGGTCGGCCAGCGTCCGGCAGAGGAGCGCCTCGCGGCGGTAGGTCGGCACGACGACCGAGAGCCGCGGGGCCGGCGGCCGGCTCACGCGTCCCTCACGCACCGGAGGATCAGCTCGGCGCGGCAGATCGAGCGCGCCGCGAGCACGCGGAAGCCGGCCTCTCCCAGGCGCGCCCGGAGGCTCGCCTCCGTGTACCGCTCGACGTGGTGGTGGCCGTGGGCGCCCGGCAGGAGCCGCTTGTACCACCACTCGATCCAGCGCCATTGCCAGCGCCCGTAGTCGGGCGTGCCGACCACCAGCGTGCCGCCCGGCGCCAGCACGCGCCGCATCTCGGCGAGCAGCGCCGGGTGGGCCGGCACGTGCTCGAGCACCTCGGAGCAGACGACGGCGCCGAAGGCGCCCGGGCGGAACGGCAGCGCCCCGATGTCGCCGTTGACGAGCAGGCGGTTGGTCCGGGCGCGGAAGCGGAGCGGCTTGAAGTTCAGGTCGAGCCCGACGGCGTGGGGCAGCGCCTCGAGGATCTTCGAGGACCCGCAGCCGAGGTCGAGCACGCGCTCGGCGTGCCCGAGGAAGCCGAGGACGATCGCGTAGCGGCGGCGCTGCCAGAACCGCTGCACGGGGATCCGCGAGTTGAAGGCGCGGTCGTCGTAGTCCGCCGACTCGAGCGAGTTCCGGAGCGCCCACATCCGCGCGAGCGTCCGCGCGTACGCGCGCGCGAAGGGGAGGAACGCGACGTGCGAGCGGCCCCGGTGCCGCGGCCGGTAGTGGAACGGCACCTCCGCGATCCGCCAGCCCTCGCCGTGCACGCGCGTCAGCAGCTCGATGAGCACGTCGAAGTGCACCGCGCGCACGCCGGCCGTCGGCAGGGCCGCGCGGCGGTAGAGGCGGTAGCCGCTCGAGAGGTCGCGCACCGGGAGCGAGAGCACCCACCGGCCGACGGCGTTGAGCACGCGGCTCAGGAGCCTGCGCGCGAGCGGCATCTGGGCGTGGCCGCCCGGCACGTAGCGCGACGCCACGACCAGCTCGGCCGCGTCGCGGCGCGCCCAGAGCGCGTCCACGAAGTCGGGGTCGTGCGAGTCGTCGGCGTCCATCGTGAGGACGAAGCGGCCGGCCGCGGCCGCGAGCCCCGCGAGGAGCGCGTCGGCGTAGCCGTGGCCCGGCTGGGCGAGGACGCGCGCGCCGGCCTCCGCCGCCCAGCGCGGCGTGCCGTCCGTCGAGCCGCCGTCCACGACGAGGATCTCGCCGGCGACGGAGAGCCGCTCGAGCCGGCGCGCCACCCGGCGGATCAGCTCGCCGATGGACGCGCCCTCGTTCAGCGCGGGGACGACGACCGACAGCTCGACGCTCACCGGAGCCCCACGCGCCGCGCGGCGGCCCGCACCCACCCGGCCTCCTCGGGCGTCAGCGCGCGCCACTCGAGGACGAGGACGCCGCCCGCGAGGACGGCCGCCGCCACGAGCCCCGCCTGGCCGGCGAGGCCGAGGCCCCCCGCGACGAGCCAGCCGAGCGCGCAGACGGGGACGAGCGCGCCGAGCGCGTCGAGCCGCACGCCGAGGTGCCGCGCGAGGTACCAGAGCCCCAGCGCGAGCGTGAGGGCGGCCGCGGCGACGTGGGCCACGCCGAGCCCGGCGAGCCCCAGCGCCGGGACCAGCCCGAGCGTCAGGACGGCCAGGAGCGCCCAGCCCGCCGACTGGATCCAGAACCCCGCCCAGACCCGGCCCGTGCCCACGAGCGTGGACCACGCGATGACGCCGAGGGCCTGGAAGAAGGCGGCGAGCACCATGAGCGCGGCGATCGGCCCGGCGCTCGCGTACGCGCCGCCGTAGACGAGGACGACGAGGGGCCGGGCGGCGACGTGGAGCAAGAGCGCCAGGGGCAGGACGGTGAGCAGCGTCACGCGCAGGGACGCGCGCGTGAGGTCGGCGGTGCCGGCGGCGCCCGCCGCCGCGCTCTCGGAGACGAGCGGCACGAGGGGCACGGCGACCGCGGTCGGCACGATCACGAGCACGCGCGCGAGCGAGTCCGCGAGCTGGAAGTAGCCGACGTCGGCGTAGCCGAGCGCCGCCGCGAGGTACGACCGCACGAAGAGCGCGCCGCCCCAGACGAGCAGGCCCGCGAGGAACACCGGCACCGCGACGTGGACGCCGCGGCGGACGACGGCGCCCGCCCGGGCGCCCGCCGCCGCGTCCGCCCGCGGGCCCACGCTCCGGCCCACGGCGCCCGCGACGAGGGGCCAGACGAGGAGCTCGGCGACGATGGACGCGACGAGGATCCCGGCGAGGCCGAGGGGGCGCACCAGGAGGACGATGCCCGCGAGCGTCACGAGCCCCTTCACGACCCCGGCCACCGCGAGCCGCCTGATCCGCTGGAGCCCCTGGAGCATGCCGGCGCCGAGCGCGCCCAGGAGCGACAGGAACAGGAGCAGCGCGCCGAGGCGGAACAGCCCGCCGAGCGACGGCTCGGCGTAGAGCGCGGCGAGCGGCGCGGCGAGGACCAGCAGCAGCAGGCCGGCCAGGCCGGCCACGCCCAGCATGGCGACCGCGAGCGTCGTCACGACCGTGCGGAGGGCGCCGGGCGCGCCCCGGGCCTCGGCGAGGAGCTTGGCCGCCGCGGTGGGGAGGCCGAGGTCGGCGAAGGCGGCGAGGAGCCCGAGCACGTAGGTCACGATCGCGAACACGCCGACCTGCCGGGCGTCGAGCGCGCGCGCCACCACGACCGACTGGACGACGGCGATGCCGCGCGACAGCAGGCTCGAGGCGAGCGTCAGCGCGCTGCCGTGGAAGAGCCGCCCGCCGAGCGGTCGGGCCCGGGACTCGCTCACGGCGCCGTCGTCAGCGCAGCCTCACCATCCTGCCCGCCGGCGCGATGCGGCGGGCCAGGCCGACCGCCGGCGTCGGGGCGCCGGCCGTCGGGCTCGTCCCGGTCTCCTGGAGGCGGAGCAGCATGATGACGAGGGCGGCGAAGAACCAGAACGGCTCCATCACGCGGATGATGATGAACGTGTTGGACCCGACCGCGTGGCCCAGGAGCGCCGCGGTGCCGGCCAGGAAGCCGAGCGCGAGCCCGCGGTCCTCGGGGCGGGTCAGCGACTGGAACGCCGAGTGGCCGGTCCGGAGCAGCGTCCAGATGAGCCAGAAGAGCGAGCCGAGCCCCAGGATCCCCGTCTCCATCAGCGTCCGCGGGTACTGGGCGTCGAGGAAGAAGCCGCCGGTGACGCCGCGGCCGAGGATCGGCCGCGTGAGCCACAGCTCGATCGCGCCCTTGTACCCGAGCAGCCGCTCGGACGTGGACGGGTCGAACCCGACGCGGCCGAGCTGGACCCGCGGCTGGTCCACCTGGGGCTTGAACGTCTCGAGCACCCGCTTCTGCACGACCGGAGGCGCCGTCGCGACGAGCAGCGGCGAGGCGGCGAGCGCCACGAGCACGAGGGGCACGAGCAGCCGCCGCCGGCTCGAGAAGACCGCGAGCACGGCGACGAGCGGGAGCGCGCCCACGTAGGAGGCGCGCGAGAGCGTGAAGATGAACGGCGCCGACATGAGCGCGACGAGCCCGAAGCAGAGCGCCCGCACGCGGAGGTGCGCGGTCTCGAGCCCGATGCCGCCGGCGAGCGCCATCATGAGCAGGAGATAGCCGCCGAAGGTGTTCGGCTCCCCCGACTCGCCCTCGAACGGGGCGGAGACGCGCTGGCCCGAGGGGATCTGCGCGATCCCGATGAAGCTCACGATGATCGCGGTGACGAAGGCCACCCGCGCCAGGCGCCAGGCCTGCTCGCGGTCGCGCACGTTGTTGACGACCATGAAGAACACGACGAAGTACTCGACGTACTTGAGCACGTAGAAGAAGCCGGCCGCCGTCCGCACGGTGCCCGTGGCGTAGCCGACCAGCGTCGCGAGGAACGTGATCGCCGCGTAGGCGAAGATCGGCCGGTTGAGCGGCGTCTGGAGGACGAGGCCGAGCTCCTTGTTGACGGCGGTCTTCGCGAGCCAGCTGACCGCGATCAGGAGGAGCAGGATGTCCTCGCTGCGGATCACCACCTGGCGCTTCTCCGCGAGCGGGGCGGCGCCGCCGACCGCGAACTCCGGCGAGAGCAGCATCGAGAGCAGCACGAGGCAGAGGCCCAGCTCGGTGCGGATGAAGACGATGATGAAGATCGCCAGCGCGAGGACGAGGGCCAGGCCGTAGTCGAGGATGGCGTCGTCTCCCGGCGCCCGCTAGCGCCAGCGCGCCGGGAGCCCTCCGTGCTCGCGGACGTAGCCGCTCACGGTCGCCCGCCACGCGCCCTGGGCGCGGAGCACGAACTCGACGACCTCGCGGATCGCCCCCCCGCCGCCGGGGGCCCGCGTGACCATGTGCGCGACCGACTTCACCTCGGGCGCCGCGTCGGCGACCGCGACCGCGAGGCCGACGCGCTCGAGGCCGGGGATGTCCAGCAGGTCGTCGCCGACGAACACCGCCGCCTCGGGGCCGAGCCCGAACTCCGCGAGCAGCGCGTCGACCGCGTCGCCCTTGCGCCGGGCGCCCAGCACGACCTTGTCGACGCCGAGCTTCTCGCCGCGCGCCTTCGCGATCGTGGTCGTCTCGCCGGTGACGATCGCGGTGCGGAACCCGGCGCGCCGGGCGAGCGCGACGGCCACGCCGTCGCGCGTGTTGAAGCGCTTCAGCTCGTCGCCCCGCTCGGAGAGCACCATGCGGCCGTCGGTGAGCACGCCGTCCACGTCCATGATGAGGCACCGCACCTGCCGGGCCCGCGCCGCGGCGCTCGGGGCCCGCCTCCCGCCTCGCGCTCGCCGGGGCATCGTCAGCGGGCGCGGACGACCTGGCTCGCGAGGCCCAGGCGGACCAGCTCCCGCGCCTTCACCTCCGCCGCCTCGGCCGTGGTGAAGTTGCCGTGGCGGACCACGTACATCGTCGCCGCGCCCGGCTGCACGGCCACCCGGACCTGGTGACCCTCGGCGCGGAGCCGCTCCGCGACCTGGACCGCGCCGCGCAGCGGCAGCGGCGCGCCGACCTGCACGCTGAGCGGCGGGCCCTCGCCGCGCACGCGCGCGTCGCCGAACCCCTTCTCGCGGAGCGTGCCGACGAGCGTCTGGGCCTCGCGGGCCGTGGGGACGCGCTCGATGAGGACCGCGTAGACCGCGGCGCCCGTCTGCTGCCTGAAGCGCGCGGTCTGGTAGCCCGCCTGGCTGAGCTGCCGCTCCACGCGGTCCGCCTCCGCCGCGGTGACGTACGGCCCGAGCTCGAGCGCGAAGCGCGTCGGCGGCGCGCCGGGCGCGACGGCCGCCGCGGGCGCGGGAGGCTTGGGGGGCGCGGCGGCGCGCGGCGGCGCGGCAGGCTTCGCGGGCGCAGAGGTCGAGGGCGCGGCGGCGCGCGGCGGCGCCGGCGCGGAGGGCGGCAGCAGCGCGGGCGGCCTGGCCGGCGCCGGCGGCACGACCGTCTGGAGCGCGGGGGGCGCGAGCGCCCCGAGGCGGAGCCGCAGGAGGTCCCGGGGCGAGAGCGGCACGTCGAACCAGCCCAGGCGCCAGCCGGCCGCCCCGACGAGCGCGGCGAGCAGGACGAGGAGCACGAGGATGCCGAGCCACACGTTGCGGTACTTCGTCGACCGCGGCGGCGCGCCGCGCGCCCCGGCGTCGCCGGGGCCGACGCCGGCGGCCGCCGCGCCCGGCGCCCCCGCGCCCTCGGGCCGGGCCGCGGCCCGCGCGCCGCGCCGGAACAGCCCGCGGAAGCCGCCCCAGGCGCGCTGCAGGCGCTCCTTGTGGGTGTCGACGACCGTCTCCTCGCCGTAGTAGTGGGTGTAGTAGTGCGTGTAGGCGTAGCCGGCGATCTCGGTCTTGACGTCGTTGAGCACCACGCCCCAGACCTTGCCCCCGACGTTCTCGACGTGGATCTTGGCCCGCTTGAGCACGAGGCGGCCGACCTTGCCCGCCTGGTAGACCAGGATCACGCCGTCCGCCTGCGAGGCGACGATCGCCGAGTCGGTCACCGGCAGGATCGGCGGCGTGTCGATGAGCACCACGTCGTACGCGTCGCGCACGTCGCGCAGGAACGCGGCCATCGCCGGGGTCGAGAGCAGCTCCGACGGGTTGGCCGGGATCGGCCCCGCCTCGATGATGTGCAGGTTGTCGAGGCCGGGCGCCGCCATGATGTCTTCCATCTCGAAGCGGCCCATCAGGATGTCGGCGACGGTGCGGATGCAGTCGCGCCAGGCCACCGAGCCCACGAGGATGTCGGCGAGCCCGGGCTCGCGCTCGATGCCGAAGAAGCGGTGGATGCTCGGCCGGCGCAGGTTCGCGCCGACGAGGAGCGTGCGCTGGCCGCTCTGCGCCATCGTCAGCGCGAGGTTCACGATCGTCGTGGTCTTGCCCTCCTGGAGCGTCGGGCTCGTCACGACGAGCACCTTGCCCGACCGCTCCATGCGGGCGAACTGGACGTTGGTCCGCAGGGTGCGGTACGCCTCGGCGACCGGCGACTTCGGGTCGAAGTGCGTGATCAGCAGCGCGTGGCTGAGCAGCGCCTCCGGGTCCATCTGCGCGAGCGCCGGGCGGCGCTCCAGGATGCGCTGCACGGTCTCGCGCGCGTCGATGTGCGGGACGACGCCGAGGACCGGCACCTCGAGGTAGGCCTCCACGTCCTCGATCGTGCCGATCGAGGTGTCGAGCGTCTCCTGCACGAACGCCAGCACGAGGCCGAGCGTCAGGCCGAGCAGCGCGCCCACGAGCACGGTGTTGAGCGTCTCGCCGCCGAGGGGGGCGTCGGGCTCGGTGGCGGGGCGCACGATGCTGACCTCGTCGATCTTCTCGGCCTCCTTGATCAGCGCCTCCTGGTGGCGCGTCCGGAGCAGGGTCAGCAGGTCGTCGTTGCTCCTGGCCTCCCGCTGGAGCCGCTGCAGCGAGAGCTCGATCGCCGGCACCTCGCGGTTCTTCTGCAGCAGGTCGCCCATCTGGCGGGTCAGGATCTCCTCGCGCGCGCGCAGCATGGCGATCTGGGCGCCCACCTCGCGGCGGATCTCCGCCCAGATCTCGCGCATGCGGTCGTCGAGCGCGCGGAGCCGCGGGTGGCGGTCGGTCACCTCGAGCGCCAGGTTGTTCCGCTCCAGCAGCAGCTCGGCGTAGACGGTCTGGAGGCGCAGCAGCGTCGGGTTCGTCGAGTCGATGAAGATGCGCTCGCGCGCGCCCGCCGGGCTCGGGCGGGCCAGGCGCTGCTGGGCCACCTCGAGCTCGGTCCGCTGCTGGCGGACCTTCTCGATGTCGCCGCGCACCTGCGTGACGAGCGAGAGGAGCACCGTGGACTCCGCGCCGGGCGAGATGATCCGGTTGGCCTCGCGGAACGCCCACACCTCGGCCTCCGCGCGCTTGACGCGGGCCTCGGCGTCATTGAGCTGCGCCTCGATGAACTTGCGCGCCTCGGTGACGCGGGCGTTGCGCAGCCGGCGGCTGTGCTCGCGGTAGGTCTCGACGATCGCGTTGGCGATGTCGCGCGCCTCGCGCGGGTTGATCGACGTGACCGTGACCTCGAGGATGCTCGTCGCGGGGACGCGGGCGACCTTGACCTTCGACGCGATCGCGTCGAGCGTCGCCCAGTAGCTCTTCGACTCGCGGAGCGCCTCGCCCGGCACGGTCTGCGGCAGCCGCCCGAGCCGCTTCGCCACGTCCTCGAGGATCGGGTAGCTCTTGATGAGGCTCACCTGCGTCTCGATCGAGTCGGCGCTCGAGTACGACAGGACCTCGACGAGGAGCCCGGAGAGCTGCGTGGACTGCTCGTACTTGACCGCGGCCGTCGCCTGGAAGGTCGGGATCTTCTGCTTCGCGAGCCAGAAGCTGAACAGCGCGACGAGGATGGTGCAGACCGCGATGATCACGCGCCGGCGGCGCACGATCAGCCAGTAGTCGCGCAGGTTCATCTCGTACTGGGCCATCAGCGGAAGACCTCGCTGAAGCGGAGGCGCGCGAGCTGCCCGATCAGCGCCTCGGCGCGCTCGGCGGAGGGGTCCCGCCGGGGCGGCTCGGCCGCCGCCGGCGCCGCGGGCGCGGGCGCCGCGCGCGGCGCCTCCGCGGAGGCCGGGACGTCGAGGCGCTCGAGGCTCACGACGGCGCCCTCGGGGTCGGTGAACACGCGGCACTCGACCGGCACGGGCGCGAGCGGGCCCAGGGCGCGGACGAGGCGCAGCGCGCGGTCGCTCACGCGGGACGCGACGACGAGCGTGCGCGGCGGCGCCACGGCCTCGAGCCGGGCGCCGGGAAACGCGTGCGCGAGGAGGGCCGCGTGCTCGCCCCACCACGCGGCCGCCTCGACGGCGCGCAGGACGAGCTCCGGCCCGGCGACGGTGTCGCAGAGGACGAGCACGAGCCGGCGCCCGGCGTCCGCGCACGCGAGGTCCACCGGGATCTCGCCGGCGCTCGGCGCGCGCTCGAGCAGGGTGAGGCCCGGCTCGAGGTGGGGCAGGCACTCGGCGACGACGGTCGCGAGCTCCGCCGGGTCGGCGACCGGGCGGCGCCCGAGCACCCTCACCGCGTCGCCTCCGCCACCGGTCCCGTGATGTAGACGAACGGCGCCTCCGCGAGGTCCGTCGTCTTGGGCGTCGTCAGGCGCTGGCCCTTGCCGTCGGCGATGATCTCGACGCGCGGCCGCAGCGGGTGGCTGCGGTTGACGGCGGTGACGCGCCCGACCTCGCCCGTGTTCAGGCGCACGAGGGTGCCGGGCGGGAACACCGAGATCTCCGACAGCAGGGCCTTGATCAGCGTCGAGGCGAAGGCCTCGTGCTTGGACCGCACGATGTCCCGGATCGCCTCGTGCGGGCGCAGGCGCGGCCGCGGCGCCGGCGGCAGCGTGAGCCCCGTGTACGTGTCCACGAGCCCCAGGATCTTCGCGTCGGGGTTGATCGAGCCGCCGCCGAGCCCCTGCGGAAACCCCTGCCCCTGCTCGCGCTCGTGGTGCTGCAGCACGGCCTCGGCGAGGCCCTCGCCCGGCGGGGCCCAGCGCCGGATCCACTCCGCCGACAGGCGCGGATGCGAGTGGTACTGGGTCTGCTCCTCGGGCGAGAGCGCGTCGAGCTGCTTGAGGACCCCCGGGGGGAGCTGCCAGAGGCCGATGTCCATCAGGATCCCCGCCATGCCGAGCCGGACGAGGCGCGGCCGGTCGTACCCGATGTCGGCGCCGATGCGCATCGCCAGCACGGCGACGCGCGCCTGGTGGAGGGCGAGGTAGTCCACGCCGGCCGGCGCCACGGGGCTGTTCGCGACCCAGAACAGCTCGCCCGACCGCTCGAGCGAGGCGTGCACGCGCTCCATCAGCCGCCCGAGCTCGTCCCACGGGAACGGGTCCCCCGTGCGCATCAGCTCGCGCACGCGGTTGAGGAACAGCACGAGCTCGACGAAGAGCGCCTCGCCGCTCTCGCCCGGAGCCTCCGCGGGCGCGGGCGCGACGGCGGGCGCCTCGGGCGGGACGACGGGCTCGGCGGGGCGCTCGGCCGCCGGCGCAGGCGGCGGCGCGGCGGTGCGCCGGGCCGGGCCCGCGGCGAGGCGCGTGCGCGGCAGCGCCGGCGGCACCGCGGCGGACGCCTCGCCGGCCGCCGGCTCGGCGGCCGGCTGCTCGGGCGCGGGCGGCGCGGGCTTCTTCTCCCGTACGATGCCGCGCACGAGGTCGCTCATGCGCACCATCAGGAGACCCCCACCATGTCCTTGATCACCTCGGCGATGATCTTCTCGCCGATCTCCCGCACGCGCTTGGAGTAGCCGACGAGCAGCGCGACGTCGCAGAGGTTGTTGATCTCGCGCGGCGTGCCCCGCGTGAAGTCGAAGATCAGCTTGACGGCCTCCTCGGTGAAGAGCGGCTTCGTCTGGCCCGCCATCTTGAGCCGGTGGGCGATGTAGTTCGCCGTGTGCGTGTAGTCGAGCGTGTTGAGGTGGTAGCGGAGCGTGATGCGCTGGTCCAGGTGCTTGAGCCGGCGCACCTTCACGGCGAGCTCGGGCGAGCCGATCAGGAGGAGCGTCACGAGGAAGCGGTCGTCGGTCTGGAAGTTCAGGAGCAGGCGCAGCTCCTCGAAGACCGCGTCGTCGTCGATCAGCTGCGCCTCGTCGACGATGATCACGCTGTCACGGCCCGCCTGGTAGTTGCGGAAGAAGACCTCGTTCAGCAGGTGCAGCAGCTCGGGCTTGTTCTTCTCCTCGGTCTCCTGGCCGAGCTGGTAGAGCACCTCGCGCAGGAAGTCGATCGCGGTCCAGCTCGGGTTGGTGAGCAGCCCGATCTCGTAGCGCTCGGCCTCGAGCCGCTGGATGAGCGCGCGCGAGAGCGTCGTCTTGCCGCACCCGTACTCGCCCGTCAGCATCCCGCACCCTTTGCGGTGGCGCACGGTGTAGACGAGGCGCACGAGCGCCTCCTCGTGCTCGGGCGACAGGTAGAAGAACTTCGGGTTCGGCGAGTTGTCGAACGGCGCCTCGGTGAGCTCCCAGTAGGCTTCGTACATCAGTCGTTGCTGTTGGTGTTGTTGCTGTTGAAGCCGATCGGGCCGCCGAACAGGACGAAGATGCCCGTGTAGGCGGTGATCAGGCTGGCGATGACCTGGGCGATCAGGACGTAGTCCTGCCACCACTTGACGGCCACCTCGGGGACGGTCACGACCGCGCCCGGCTCGAGCGGCGGGGCCTCGCCGAGCGGGTACGTCTTGCCGTTGCGGAACGTCACGAGCGTGTTCAGGAGCTTGGCGCGGTTGCTGGGGCCGCCGGCCAGCGTGACGTACTCACGCGGCGTCAGGTCCGGCCGGAAGTCGATGGGCCCCGGCAGCTTCACCTCGCCGACGACGTAGACCTTGTCCTCGACGATCGGCAGGAGGAGCACGTCGCCGTTCTGCAGCAGGACGTTGTGCGTCTCGTCCTTCTCGACGAGGAGCCGCTGCAGGTCGATCGGGATCCGCTGCCGCGGGCCCGTGGCATCGCCGCGCTCGATCATCGCCAGCCGGAGGTCGGCGTACGCCGCCGCGCCGCCCGCCTTGAGCACGACGTCGCGCACGCGCTCGCCCTGCGCGAGCTCGAACCGCTGGACGATCGTCGCCTTCCCGGCCACCGACGTCTTGCTGCTCTCGGGCGTGCCGTTGAACGCGCCGCGGACCTCGACCACGTCCTGCAGCACGGAGAGCGGCGGCACGTAGAGCGCGTCACCCGGCCGGAGCGTCACGTCCGCGGGCGGCGCGATCGCCCTCGTGAGGTCGAGCGTGGACGTCTCCTTGCGGCCGTCGGCGGCGACGCGCGTCAACCGGGCGTCGCTGCCCGCCGCCGCCTGGCTGAGCCCGCCCACGACCGCCAGCAGCTCGCGCAGCGAGCCGTCGCGCCCGAGCTCGTACTCCCCGGGGCGCCGCACCGCGCCCGTGAGCGTGACGGAGCCGCTCCGCGGCGGCACGTGGATCCGCACGCCCTCGCGCACGAACGGATTCTGCGAGACGTCGCCCAGGAGCTCGAAGGCGAGCAGGTCGAGCTCGCGCGCGCCGGCCGCCGTGACGAGCTGCACGTGGCGCAGGCTGCCGCGCGCCGTGATCCCGCCCGCCTCCTGGACCACCTCGTGCACGCGGCGGGTCGCGGTCACGAGCTGCGTCCCGGGGTGCTCGACCTCGCCGGACACGGTGAGCTCGAACGCGCGCGGCGCGAGCACGGTGACGGTCACGTCGGCGAACCGGAAGATCGTGCGGGCGCGCTCGGCGACGCGCCGGTGCGCCTCGAGGAGCGTGAGGCCGCCGACGGGGATCGCGCCGAGCGGCGGGACGCTGATCGTGCCCTCCAGGTCCACGACGGGCTGGTGCTGGATCGTCTCGATGCGGCCCACGATCTGCACCTCGAGGACGTCGCTGGGGCCGAGCCGGTAGTCGGAGGCGAGGATCGTGCGCGTGCCCGGCGCGATCGTGGGCCGGGAGGCCCCGGGGCGAGCGGGCGTCGCCCGAACCGGCGCGGACACCTCCGGCGCGGCTGGCTGCGCGGCGTATCCCCCGTGGGGCGCCAAGAGCGACACCACGAGGACCGCGCACAGAGTCCGCCGCAGCGAATGCCACTTCATCGCGATCCCGGCAGCCTGGCCAACAATTGACCTATTGTCGCTTCTGGCTCACGGCAGCGTCAAGAAAAAAGCCACGATTGCAATAGTTTCCTTGACACTCCCCGCTCTCGCACGTACGATCCGTTTCGCTCCCCGGACGGGTCCACCCGGGACGGGGGCACAGGATCCCGATGCCGCCCAGGACAGCCCGCGCCCTGCTGCTGCTCAGCGCAGCTTTCGCTTTGTTCGGCGGCGGCTTCTGGCTCCACGCCGTGCTGCTGACGCCGCGCGCCGGGTCGCCCACGCCGGGCGCTCGGGCGCCCGGCGGCGCCGAGGCGCTCCAGTCGGCCTTCGTCGCCGTCGCCGACCACGTGCGGCCGGCGGTCGTCCACATCGGCACGATCCAGGTCGCCCGCCCGCGGCGCCCGCCGGCGGTGCCGGGGCCGTTCGCCGACGATCCCGCGTTCAAGGACTTCTTCGACCAGTTCTTCGGCCGGCGGGGGGCGCGCCCGGAGGAGTTCCACCGGCCCGGGCTCGGCTCGGGCGTGATCATCGACCGGCGCGGCTACGTCCTGACGAACCACCACGTCGTGCGCGGCGCCGACGGCGTGACCGTGCGTCTGTCCTCGAAGCAGGAGTTCCGCGGGCGCATCGTCGGCACGGACACGAAGACCGACCTGGCCGTGATCCGGTTCGAGCCGACGGCGGCGCCGACGGTGGCGACGCTCGGCGACTCCGACGCCCTGCGGGTCGGCGAGTGGGCGATCGCGATCGGCAACCCGTTCGGGCTCGACCAGACGGTCACCGTGGGCGTCGTCAGCGCCACCGGGCGCTCGGACGTCGGCATCGCGACCTACGAGAACTTCATCCAGACCGACGCGTCGATCAACCCGGGCAACTCCGGCGGTCCGCTCGTCAACCTGCGCGGCGAGGTGATCGGGATCAACACGGCCATCGTGGCGACCGGGCAGGGCATCGGCTTCGCCATCCCCGTCAACATGGTGAAGCGCGTCCTGGCGCAGCTCATCGACCGCGGCAAGGTGACGCGCGGCTGGCTCGGGATCGCGATGGAGCCGCTGACGCCCGAGCTCGTGCAGTCGCTCGGGCTCGCCGACGCGCGGGGGGCCCTGGTCACGCGCGTGGAGCGGGGCGGCCCCGCCGCGGCGGCGGGGCTCCAGCCGAGCGACGTCGTCGTCACCTTCGACGGGACGCCGGTCGGTGACTACCGCCACCTCCAGCGGCTCTCCGCCGAGGCGGACGTGGGCAAGCGCGTGACGCTCGAGATCGTCCGCAAGCGCGAGCGGCGCACCGTCGCGGTGACCGTCGCCGAGGCGCCCGACCGCGGGCTCCCCGAGGGCCCGCCGGCCCGGCGCCCCCGCTAGCGACAGCTAGGCGACGAAGGGCGGGATCGGCGGGATCTCGACCTGCTGCGCCCGCACCTCGCGCACGCCGGGCACCGTGCGCGCCACCTCGAGCGCCCGCTCGAGGCCCGCCGTGGCCTCGAGCGTGACGACCCCGTCCTGCGCGTCCACGGTGAAGCGGTAGCGCCGCGTGTCCGGGTGCGTCGCGAGCGCCACCTGCACGCGCGAGGCGAGCGCGCGGGCGGCGACGAGCCGCCGGCCCGCCTCCGTCGTGGCCAGCTCGGGCCGCCGCACGAGCCCCTCGAGCACCTCGACGACCGCCGGCGGGGCGAGCTTCTCGGTGTTGACGATCAGCTCGTAGAGCGACGGGTCCGCGACGTCCACCTCGTAGAGGTAGCGCATCCGGCCGGCCTTCTCGGCGTCGTCGCGGCGGACGAAGTCGGCGGCGGCGCGCTGGTTGGGCGTCTCCCCCGTCATCTCCGCCGTGCGCTTGATCCAGTGGCGCACGCGCTGCTCGAACGGCGCGACGAGCCGCACGCGCAGCGCGTGGGGGACGCCCCGCAGGAGCCACTGCCCGCCGCCGCGCATGAGCACCGCGTCGTCGAGCTCGGCGAACTCGAGCAGCGTCGTCTGGAGCACGGTGATGTGGTGGCGCGTCTCGGTGTCGAACCGCTCGAACAGGGAGGGCTTCGCCTCCTCGAGGCGCGAGAGCCGCTCCTCGGCCAGCCCGTAGCGGCGCGCCGCGTCCAGCAGGAGCTCGTGGTTCACGTGGCGGTAGCCGAGCCGCTCGGCCAGCGCCGTGCCGACCTCCGGCCCGCCCGCGCCCATCTGGTGGGAGATCACGACGATGGCCATGCCTCACCCCCGCCGGTACTTCTCTTTGAGAGCGGTCGGCGCGATCGCGATCCGCTTGCCGCCGACGTCGTCCAGGACGTAGACCTCGTCCGTGAGCGAGCCGCTGGCGAAGACCTCGAACACCTCGAGCGCTGCCTCGAGCGTCGTGTCGGGCCGTCCGTCCAGCAGCGCCTCGACGGCGGCGCAGGGTAGTCGCTTCATGGGCGTCCTCCTCGGAACGGCGCCCAGCCTATCCCGAAACCGCACGGGGCGGCAAGGCGCGGCCGCGACGCGCGACGCGGCCCGCGCGTGGGGCGTGCCGCCGCCCTCAGCCGTCCGCGGCGCGCGGTCGCGGCGCCGGCGCCCCCCCGCCCGCCGTCCGGACGCCGCCGAGGCCGGCGGCCGGCGCGAGCGGCAGCCGGTCGACGGGCGGCGCGAACGAGTACGGCGGCCAGGGGCCGGTCGGCACCACCGCGATGCCCTGCGCGCGCGAGGCGACGGGCGCGATACGCGACAGGAACGCGGCGACCTCGCGCCGGGGGACGAGGAACGCCACCGAGGCCGCGGCGTTGCCCTGGGCCCCCGCGGCGGACCGGTAGCGCCACCGCGCGACGCCGGCCTGCTCGATCAGGCGGTCGCCGACGGCGCGCAGGCCGTCGGCGTCGGGCGTCCCGCCCGCGCACGCCGGGCACGCGAGGCCGACGGCGTGCGCGCAGTGCAGGCGCAGGAGCCGCACGTCCATCTCGACGCAGCCGCGGACCTGCCCCAGGCTCGCGCGGAGGCTCGGGGCGTGCGCGGCGATCCAGCCGGGGAGATCCGCGGTGGCGACGACGAGGCCGAAGCGGAACGGGAGCACGGCGCCCACGTGGAGCAGCGAGGCGACGATCGTGTCGTGGCGCGCGAGCGCCGGCGCGCTGGCCGCGGGCGTCCGCTCCACCGGGCTCGTCACCGCCGTGAGCCCGGCGACCCGCGTGAGCGCGACGGAGGGCCCGGACGGGGCGGACGGCGGACGCCACGCGGGCGGGAGCTCCTCGACGATCGCGTAGAGGTGCGAGTCCATCTCCCCTCCGGGCCCCGGGTGGGGCGTGGAACCGTGCGGGGCCGTCGACCTCGCGAGAGTGGCCCCGAGACTACGGAGGCCGGGCGCCCACGTCAAGGGCCATGACATAATCACCCGTGGCCTCGTGCCGTTCGCGCCCCCTCCTCGCCGCGGCGCTCCTCGCCGCCGCGCTGGTCCCCGCCCCGGCGCGCGCGGGCGCCGCGGCGCTCGCGCTGCCCGCCGGCATCCCGCCGGCCGAGCGGACCCAGCTCCTCGCGCTCGCCCGGGACGCGTCGGTGTCCGCGCGCGCCGAGAGCGAGCCGTTCGTGGCGCGCCGCGAGGTGTTCGAGTTCCTGCTCGACCACCCGGAGTTCGCGACGCACGTCACCCGCGCGCTCCGGCTCGCGCGCTACCGGATCTGGCGCGACGCCGAGGGGCTCTGGCTCGACGACGGCTGGGGGGCGGTCGGGCGGTTCCGGGTGGTGCACGCGGCCGACGGCGCGCGCGTGATGTACGCGCGCGGCCGGTACCAGCCCAGGATCCTGCCGAGCATCCACGGGCAGGCGGTGGTCGTCCTCGAGTACGCGACGACGCCGGCGCCGGAGGGCCGCGCGCGCATCACCACGAGCGTCACCGGCTTCCTGAAGCTCGACAGCCGCGTCCTCGAGCTCGTGGGCAAGCTCGCGGGGCCGCTCGCCCGGGCGAAGGCGGAGAAGGAGGCCGCGAGCCTCGTCAAGGTCTTCGTGCGCGTGAGCCGCGCGATCGAGGAGGACCCCGCGGCGGTCCACGCCCGGGTCCGCCAGCGCGAGGGCGTCCCGCCCCGGGACCTCGAGGCGTTCCGCCGCCTACTCGATCTTCGCTAGGACCCGCGCGAGCCCCTCGCGGAACCTCGGGATCGCCGGGTTGAGCCGCACCGCCGCCTCCCAGGCGCGCGACGCCTCGCGGAAGCGCCCCTGCTCGTAGAGCGCGCGGCCCAGGCGCGCGTGGGCGTCGGCGTGGTCGGGCTTGCGCTCGAGCAGGCTCCGGGCCGCCGTCTCGAGCGCCGCGTAGCGTTCCTGCGCCTCGAGCGCGTCCCAGAGCGCCACGTGCACCCGCGCCTCGTCGAAGCTCACCGCGAGCGCCGCGCGGCACGCCGCTTCCGCCTCCGCGAAGCGCCGCTCGGCGAGCAGCACGCGCCCGAGCGCCGCGTGCGCGACGAGCGTGTCGGGCTTGAGGCGGAGCGCCTCGCGGTAGGCGACCTCGGCCTCCGCGAAGCGGCGCTGCTCGGCGAGCAGCTCGCCGAGGTCGCAGTGCGCGCGCACGTACTCGGGCTTGCGGCGGATCGCCTCGCGGAAGGCCGTCTCCGCCTCCGCGTGCCGGCGCTGCCAGTAGAGCGAGACGCCGAGGCCGCGGTGGAGCGCCGGGTGCTCCGGGCGCAGCGCGAGCGCCTCGCGGTACGCGGCCTCCGCCTCGAGGTGGCGGCCCTGGCGGCCCAGGCCGAGGGCGAAGTTGGCGCGCGCCCGGAGGCTCGAGGGCTCGAGCCGGATCGCCTCGCGCAGCGCCGTCTCGGCGAGCGCGTGCTGCCCCTGGCGGCCGAGCGCGACGCCGAGCTCGTAGTGGAGGTCGCTGTCGTCCGGGTCGAGCGCGAGCGCGCGCCGGAACGCGGCGGCGGCGCCCGCGTAGTCGCCGAGCGCGCCGAGCGCGAGCCCGTGCGCGGTGTGCAGCTCGGGGTCGGCGGGCCGGTGCGCGAGCGCGGCGGCGTACGCGGCCGCCTCCTCCGCCCAGGCGCCCTGGCGGCGGAACGTGAGCGCCAGGCGGATCAGCGAGGGCACGTGGCGCGGCCGGAGCCGGATCGCCTCGCGGTACGCCGCCTGCGCGTCCTCGGAGCGGCCCTGGTGCTCGAGGGCGACGCCGAGGTGGTGGTAGGCCCGCGGGGCGTCCGGGGCCAGGCGGATCGCCTCGCGGAACGCCGCGGCCGCCTCCGCGAAGCGCCGGCGGCGGC
>Ga0156035_1029_pt3 | contig 39221 bp, 38 predicted proteins | sample RifCSPlowO2_02_FD_107689 | JGI IMG/M metagenome (GOLD analysis project Ga0156035, IMG submission 107689) | Candidatus Rokubacteria bacterium RIFCSPLOWO2_02_FULL_73_56 | reverse complement strand
CCTCGCCGAGCGCGAGCGCCCTCAGGCGCCGGCGCCCTGCCCGGGCTCCCGCGCGTTGACGAGGACGCCCATGTTCCCGTACGGGTGCCGGTTCTCGAGCATGAGCTGGTGGCACGCGGGGATGTCGTCGAAGGCGTAGGTCTTCGACAGGCACGGGTCCACCTTGCCCTCGGCCACGAGCCGGGTCACCGCGGCCGCCTGCGGGTCGTTCGAGAGGTGGCTGCCCTGGAAGCGCTTCTGGCGCATCCAGTGGTAGCGCAGGTCGAGGGTCACGTTGTAGCCGGTCGTGCCCGCGCAGATGACGATCATGCCCCCGGTGGCGCAGACGAACTCGGACGTCGGCAGCGTCGCCTCGCCGGGATGCTCGAAGACGATCCGCGGGCTCGTGCGCTCGCCCAGGGCGTCCCAGACCGCCTTGCCGAAGGCGCGGGCCCCCTTGGCCCACTCGCCGTAGGCCCTGGCGTCCTTCGTGTCGGGCATGGGCCCCCAGTGCGTGAACTGGCTCCGGTTGACGACGCCGACCGCGCCGTGCTCGAGGCAGAACTTCTTCTTGGCGTCGTCGGAGACGACCGCGATCGGGCGGCCGCCGAGGGCGCGCGTGATCTCGAGCGCCATGCTCCCGAGCCCGCCCGCGGCGCCCCACACGAGCACGACGTCGCCGGGCTCGACCACGTGGGGCGGCCAGCCCATCAGCATCCGGTACGCGGTCGAGGCGCAGAGCAGGAAGCAGCCCGCCTGCTCCCAGCTCAGCCGCTTCGGCTTGGGCACGCACTGATGCGCCTGCGCGCGCGCGAACTGGCAGTAGCTGCCGTAGTTGGTCTGGTAGCCCCAGATGCGCGTGCTCTCGGCGAGCATGGGGTCCTTGCCCGAGCGCACCCAGGGGTCGTCCGGCCGCCACCAGCCACTGTGGACGATCACCTCGTCGCCGACCCGCACGTTCCGCACATCGCGGCCGACCGCCCACACGATGCCCGAGCAGTCGCTGCCGCCGGCGTGGAAGTCCTCGGGCTCGCCGAGCTTCTGGCGCTCGCCGATGACGTCGAGCGGGTAGCCGAGCGCGGCCCACACGTTGTTGTAGTTGATGCCCGACGCCATCACGTAGATCAGCACCTCGTCGGGGCCGATCGCCGGCGTCGGGATGACCTCACGCTGCCAGGCCTCCCGCGGCTGGCCGAAGCGGCTCTGCCGCACCAGGTACGCGTGCATCCGCGCCGGCACCTCGCCGAGCGGGGGCTTGTCTCCGAGCTCGTACAGGTCCGCCATCAGCTGAGCTCCTCCTGGATTCGCCGTCGGGGCGTCACCCGTTGAACTCCTTGACGAGCTTCGGCAGGCGCGGGTCGTCGAGCCCGGGCTGCCACGGCTGGTAGAGCGAGGTGCGGTCGAGCAGCCCCGCGTAGCGCTCCTTGATCTTTCCGCCGATCGTCGCGTACGTGCCGGTCACCGCGAACGCGTCCACCATCTCGTCGGTGACGAGGTCGGCCATGCCCTTCCAGTCGCCCTCGACCGACTTTCGGTGGAGCGCCGGCGTGAGGTCCTGCCAGCCGTGGGCGGCGAGCACGGGCTCGTAGGTGCGCGTCGAGGCGTAGAAGGCGATCTGCTGCCGCACCGACTGCCGGGCCTGGCGGAGCTCCTGCTCGGTGTCGCCGACGACGGCGAAGGTCGACGTGGCGTAGGCGAAGTCGGCGCGCGCGCGCCCGGAGGCGCGCAGGCCCTCCTCGACGGCGGGGTGGACGTACTCGCGCAGGTACTTCGGGCTGTTGAAGGGGTGGACGTGCAGCCCGTCACACACCTCGCCCGCGATGCGGCACATGTGCTGGTTGACGCCCGCGATGTAGACGGGGATCCGCGGATGCGCGACGGGCCCGGGGTTGAAGAACGGCGTCATCAGGTCGAACCGGTAGAACCGGCCCTTGAAGTTGAGCTTGGTGCCGTTCTGCCAGCAGTCCCAGATCGCGCGGAGCGCCTGGACGATCTCCCGCATCTTCGGGCCCGGCGACTCGAACTTCACCGAGAACCGCCGCTCGTTATGGCCCTTGACCTGGGTGCCGAGGCCGAGGATGAACCGCCCGTCGGAGGCCTTCGCGAGGTCCCAGGCGATGTGCGCCAGGATCATCGGGCTCCGCGGGAACGCCACCGCGATCGCCGTGCCGAGCCTGACCCGCGAGGTCACGGTCGCGGCCACCGCCAGCGGCAGGAACGGGTCGTGCTGCGTCTCCGAGGACCAGAGGCAGTCGAAGCCGAGCGCCTCGACCCGGCGCGCGTAGTCGGGGATCGACTTCAGGTCGTGGGTGAGCATGCCGACGTCGAATTTCACGGGCCGTCTCCTTTGCCGGGGGTGCGGCTATTGTAGCGAGCCGCGCGCGGCCAGAACAGCCAGCCGTTCGGCCTAGGTCTGCGCCAGGTCTGGCGGGTGCGGCGCGGGAGCGCGGCGAGCGCGTCGCGCCTCATCGCGCGCTCGACCCGAAGTCGACGAGCGCCTGCGCGACGTCGGGGTGCGACATCAGGAACGCCTCGATCTCGCCCGGCGCGACCGCGTCGAGCATCGAGGCGACGGTGGCGTGGGCGAACGGGTTCGCGCCCATCGGCGCTACTCGAGGCGGAAGAGCGCCGCCGCGTTCCGCCAGGCCACCCGCTCGGCGACGTCCGGGCGGAGCTCGCCCAGGATGCGCCGCGTCCACGCGAGGAGCCGGTCGAGCGTCGCCGGCTCGAACAGCCGCGGCGCCCAGACGTCCACGCCCATGAGGAAGCGGTCCGGCAGCTTCTCGATCAGCGCCTTCCAGGCCGGGTCGAGCGGCCCCGTCTCGGTGGCGAGCGCCGGCCGGCGCTGGAAGTGCATCCCGGAGAGGTCGACGAGCAGGTTCGGGTTGCGCGCGAGCAGCCCCTCGACGCGTGCCGGCGGTCCCTCGCCGGCGTGGGCGAGGACGACCGTCGCCCGGCGGTGCGCCGCGAGCGCGCCCTCGAGCGCGGCCGCGGCCGGGTCGGTGAGCTCGTAGTGGATCACGACCGGGACCCCGTGCCGGGCCAGGACGTCGAGGATCCGCCCGAACGCGGGATCGCCCGGGTCGCGGTCGATCGTGCGGCGGCCGACCTGCCGCAGGTGGACCTCGCCGACGACGCGCACGCCGCCCTGGCCGAGCGCCGCGTCCAGGCGGGCCGCGGCCGCGGGGTCGGTCGGGTCGGGGAGCGGCAGGCCGGCGACGACGCGGTCGGGATGGCGCCGCGCCGCCGCGGCGAGCCACGCGGGGTCGTCCTTCTGCACGCCGCCCACGCCGAGGAGGACCACCCGGGTGACGCCGTGGCGCGGCATCGCCTCCACGTACCCGCCGATCGCGCGGGCGCTCGGCAGGTGGGAGTGGGCGTCGATCAGCGGTCCCGCGTACGACGCCGCCCGCGCGGGGGCCGGCGCGGCGGCGGCGAGCGCGGCGGCGAGCGCGACGGCGAGGAGCCGCACGGGGCGGGCGGCCCGGTCGGCCACGCTAGACGACGCCCTCGCGGGCGAGGGCGTCGAGCTCGGCGTCGCCGACGCCGACGGACGCGTAGACCTCGCGGTTGTGCGCGCCGAGCGGCGGTCCCACCCAGCGGATCGCCGCCGGCGTCCCGCCGAGGCGCGGCGTCGGCGCGGTCATGCGCACGGCGCCGAGGGCCGGGTCGGGCACGTCCAGCAGGATCCCGCGCGCGAGCACGTGCGGGTCCTTGCTGATGTCGGCGGCGTCGTAGACGGGGGAGGCGGTGAGGTCCACCTTCTCGAACAGCTCGAGCATCTCGGCGAGCGTGCGCGCGCCGATCGCGCGCGCGAGCGCGGCATCCACCAGGTCGTTGTGGGCGACCCGCGCGTCGTTGGTCGCGAAGCGGGGGTCGGCGAGCATCGCCTCGAGGCCGAGGCTCTTGAAGAGCGCCGCCGCCGAGGCCGGTGTGGACGCCGAGAGCGCCACCCACTGACCCTCGCGCGTGCGGTAGGTGCCGCGCGGGCTCGCGTTGTCGGACTGGTTGCCGTGCCGCATCCGGATCCGGCCGTCGAGCGCGTACTCCGCGACCGCGGGCCCGAGCACCGCGAGGAGCGGCTCGTAGAGCGAGATGTCGATCTGCTGGCCGCGTCCGGAGACCTGGTCGCGGTGGCGGAGCGCCGCCAGGACGGCGGTCGCCCCGGCGAGGGCCGCGACCATGTCGGCCATCGGGAACGCGGGCAGCGTCGGCGGGCCGTCCGCGAGTCCCGTCGCGGCGGCGAAACCGCTCATCGCCTCGACCATCGTGCCGAAGCCGGGCCGGTTGCGGTAGGGGCCGTCCTGGCCCCAGCCCGACACGCGCGCAAACACCAGGCGCGGGTTCTCGGCTGACAGCACATCCCAGCCGAGCCCCCATTTCTCGAAGGTCCCGGGGACGAAGTTCTCGACGAGGACGTCGGCGTCGCGCACGAGCCGACGGAGGAGGTCCTGCCCGCGCGGGTGGGTGAGGTTGAGCGTGATCGAGCGCTTGCCGCGCGCGTAGATCTTCCACCACAGCTCGCCGCGCTCGCGGAGCCAGGTGCGCAGCGGGTCGCCGCCGCGCGGGTTCTCCACCTTGATCACGTCGGCGCCGTGGTCGGCCAGCGTCGTCGCGAGCACGCCGCCCGCGATCAGGCGCGAGCAGTCGATGACGCGGAGCCCGGCGAGCGCGCCGCTCATGCGCCCGCGGTCTTCTTGAAGTGCCTCGCGAGGGCGTCCAGGATCAGGGCCAGCGCTTCCTTCTCGGTGCGGCCCGTGACCGTGACGCCCCAGGCGACGGCGGTCGCCACCCACTCCCCGGCCTCGTTCTGGTAGACCTCGACCTCGAACTTCACCGGGCGCTAGCTTACCCCAGAACGCGCCGGTGGGGGCGGGGCTCGTGGGTCAGAGCGTCGCGACGCGGTTACGGCCGTGCAGCTTCGCCTCGTTGAGGGCGCGGTCCGCGGCGGCGATCAGATCCTCCGCGGAGGCCGCGTCGGCGGGCAGCGAGGCGATCCCGAAGCTGGCCGTGACCCGCCCGTGGGCGAACTCGTGGTCCTCGAGCACGCCGCGGATCCGCTGGGCGTAGCTGACCGCGCCCGCCTTGGGCGTGTTGGCCAGGATCGCCCCGAAGTCGTCGCCCTCCCGGCGCGTGATGACCGTGAAGCTCCGCGAGTGCCGGACGAGCAGTCGCGCGACCTCCTTCAGCGTCTCGTCGCCCGCCGGGCGGCCCTTGGCGTCGTTGAGCGCCTTGAAGTTGTCGACATCGAGGAAGACGAGCGAGAGCGGGTGCCCGAACCGGGCGCTGCGCTTGGCCTCCTCGTCGATGCGCAACGCGAAGTAGCGCCGGTTGTAGAGGTCGGTCAGGTTGTCCTTGAACGACAGGTCCTCGAGGCGGGCGTTGCGGATCGCGACCGCGGCCTGGGAGGCGAGGGCGCGCAGCAGCTTCTCGTAGTCGGGGTCGAACGGGACGATCGCGTTGTTGTCGTCGAGCGCGTTGATGAGCTCGAGGACCCCGACGATGTTGCCCGCGAGGTCCTGGAGCGGCACGACGAAGACCGACCGGGTGCCGTAGTCGTTGCTGCCGTCCACGGCCTGGTTGAAGGCGAGCGTCTGCCGGATGCCGACCGCGTAGGCGTCGGCCACGTTGATGATCTCGCCGGTCTTCGCGACGTGGCCCGCGAGGCTCGCCTCCGAGAGCGGGACCGGCGCGGCCTGCAGGCGGCGCTGCGTCTCGCGCCGGCCGAGCTTCGCCGTGAGGAAGTCGTTCTGGACGACCGCGAACCGCAGGTGGTCGCCCTCCCGGAGGAAGAGCGTGCCCGCCTCGGCCCGCGTGAAGCGCCGCGCGTTGTCGAGGATGCGCTCGAGCAGGGCGTAGAGGTCCCGCTCGCTCGTCAGAGCGATCCCGATCTCGAGCAGCTCCTCGAGCAGGTGCGTTCGGTCCATCGTGGTCGTGAGGCTCATGGGGCGGCCACCCGGTTGCGCCCCAGCCGCTTGGCATCGTATAGCGCGCGGTCGGCCGCGGCAATCAGATCGTCGGCGCTCGTCCCGTCGTCGGGCAGGCAGGCGACGCCGAGGCTCACGGTGACGCGCCCGTGGCCGAACGCGTGCTGCTCGACGACGGCGCGGATGCGCTCGCCGTACGTGAGGGCGCCGAGCCTGCCCGTGTTCACGAGGATGATCGCGAACTCGTCGCCGCCATAGCGGGTCACGACGCTGAAGCTCCGCGAGTGCTTGAGCAGGAGCCGCGCGACGTCGCGCAGGGCCTCGTCGCCCGTCCGGTGGCCGAACCGGTCGTTGACGTCCTTGAAGTGGTCCAGGTCCACGAGCGCGAGCGCGAGGGGCTCGACGAAGCGCGTGTGGCGCTTGAACTCCTCCTCCATCCGGACCATGAAGTAGCGCCGGTTGTAGACGTCGGTGAGGGCGTCCTTGAACGAGAGGTCCTCGAGGCGCGCGTTGCGGATCGCGACGGCCGCCTGGGAGGCGAGGGACCGGACGAGGCCCTCGTACTGGGCGTCGAACGGCACGATCGCGCCGTTGCGTCCCAGCGCGTTGAGCAGCTCGAGCACGCCCAGGATGTTGCCCGCCGGGTCCTGCAGCGGCACGACGAGGATCGACTGCGTCCGGTAGTCGAGGCGCGCATCGACGCGGGGATCGAAGCTGTACGGCCGGTCCGGCGGGATCGCGTACGTGTCGTGGAGGTTGAGGATGTCGCCGGTCAGCGCGACGTGCCCGGCGAGGCTCAGCTCGCGGAGCTGCAGGGGCTCCTCCTGGAGCCGGCGGCGCATCTCGTCCTCGCCGAGCTCGCGGGCCAGCCGCTCGTTCTGGACGACCGCGAACCGGAGCAGGTCGCCCTCCCGGAGGAAGAGGGTACCGGCCTCGGCGTGCGTGAACCGCCGCCCCTCGCTCAGGATGCGCTCGAGGAGCGTCGCGAGATTGCGCTCGCTGGTGAGCGTGATGCCGATCTGCACCAGGTCGCGGAACGCCTGCGTCATGTTCAGCGCCGGAAGCTCTGGATGTCGCACGGCGCCTCCCGGTCCCTAGAGGACCGCCACTCGATTCCGGCCGAGGCGTTTGGCCTCGTACATCGCCCTGTCGGCGCCGACGACGAGATCGTCGCCGGCCGCCACGTCCTCCGGCAGCGATGCGACGCCGAGGCTCACGGTGACCGAGCCGTGCGCGAACTCGTGCGCCTCGATGACCTCGCGGATCCGGTGGGCGTACGTCACGGCGCCGGCCTTCGGCGTGTTCACCAGGAGCACGGCGAACTCGTCGCCCCCGAACCGGGTCACGACCGTGAAGTTCCGCGAGTGCTTGAGCAGCAGCCGCGCGACCTCCCGGAGGGCCTCGTCGCCCGTCTGGTGCCCGAAGCGGTCGTTCACGGCCTTGAAGTGGTCGAGGTCGAGGAGCACGAGCGAGACCGGCTCGGCGAAGCGCGCGTGCCGCCGCGCCTCCTCCTCGATCCGGACGCTGAAGTACCGGCGGTTGTAGACGTCGGTGAGGGCGTCCTTGAACGAGAGGTCCTCGAGGCGGGCGTTGCGGATCGCGACGGCCGCCTGCGAGGCCAGCGAGCGCACGAGGTCCTCGTACTCGGGGTCGAAGGCGACGACGTCGCCGGCCTCGTCGAGCGGGTTGATCAGCTCGAGCACGCCCAGGACGTTGCCGGCGGGATCCTGCATCGGCGCGACCAGGGCCGCGCGCGTCCGGTACTCGCACCGCGCGTCGAACAGCGGGTTGAGCGCGTACGGGGTGTCGGGCGGGATCGCCGCCGTGTCCGCGATGTTGACGACCTGGCCGGTCAGCGCCACGTAGCCCGCCAGGCTCATCTCGCTGAGCTTGAGCGGCTCGGCCTGGAGCCGGCTCCTCATCTCCGTGTCGCCGAACTGCCGGACCAGCCGGTCGTTCTGGACGACCGCGAAGTGGAGCGCGGTGTCCTCTCTGAGAAACAGGGTGCCCGCCTCGGCCCGCGTGAACCGCCGCGCCTCCGTGAGGATCAGCTCGAGGAGGTCCCCCAGGTCGCGCTCGCTCGTCAGGGCGATGCCGATGTGCACGAGATCCCTGAAGACCTCGGTCAGATTCATGGGCAGACGCATAGACTCCACCGAAAGCATGGCGAATTTGTTTCAGCAATCACGGTGCCACCCCCTGGGCTCCCAAGGTCTCCGCCGAACATGTTATCTATCGCTAGCTTCCGCGACGCTCGACCGCGAGGCCAGCCACCGCCGAGAAACTTCTGACCAGCTGTTTCCTGAGCAGTGACACATTGCTGGCCACATCCGTGACCAGCTGGCGATCCGTTACCGTTTCCGTGACAGATCGTCTTCCAACGACGTGTCAGGGTGGCGGGCTCGCGGATGCGAGTAGGCGGCGAGATCCCACCTAAGTTGTTGATTTTACAGTTATGAGCCCTGTGCTTTCCCTGGCATAGCGGTTGCTCATCGCTACGGGGAGACGAGCATGAAGCTGACATTCCGCAAGCGCGAAGTCAAGAACCTCAGCGAGCTGCAGTCGCTGGTGACGGACAACGCCGACGCGATCGAGCCTGGGCTGCGAGTCGTCGCGACCAGCGTGAGCCTCGGGCGCTCGTCGGTCGATCTGGCCGGGCTCGACGTCTCGCGCCGGCCCGTCCTGATCGCGCTCGACCTGACGGCCGACGACGCGATGATCTTCAAGATGGTCGAGGCGTACGCGTGGTGCCTGGAGTACCCGGAGTCGGTGCAGCGGCTCGTGCCCCGCGACGCCGGCCCGTGCGACTGGCCGCCGCGCGTCGCGTTCGTCGCCGAGCGGCTGCTCGAGTCGTTCCTCAGGAAGATCCGGCTGCTGAAGTTCCCGCAGATGGACTGCTTCGAGTACCGCTACGTCGAGGTCAACGGCTCCACCGGCTTCTACCTCGATCCCGTGGACTGGACGCGCGGCGCGCCCGCGCGGCCCGTGTCCCCGCCCCCGGATGCCCCGCCGCCGCCCGCGCCGCCGGGCCCCGAGCCGGAGGCGCGCGAGGAGCGCCGCGTGCCGAGCGCGACGCCGACCAACGGCCACCGCACCGCCGTCACACGGCCGCGCTCGCCAGACTGGAGCGAGCTCCTCGGCGGACGTGCCGAGGCCGCCGAGCGCGTCCGGGACGCCGCGCAGGTGACCGACGCGCCCGCGCCGGAGAACGCCGCGCCGGACGACCGGGTCGAGGCCCCCGGGGCCGACGCGGCGCAGCCCGGCCTCGACGAGCTCGACCTCGGCGCGACGCGCGAGCTGACGCCGACGTGGCGCAAGTTCCTCGACAAGCTCACGGGCGGCTTCGACAGCCGGCCCGCACCGGCGCTCGAGGACGTCGAGCCCGTCGAGCCCGTGGCGGACGCCGCGCCGGCGCCGATCGCGGAGGCCGAGCCGCCCGCGCCCGCCGAGCCGGAGATCGCCCTGCCGCCCCGGCCAATGTCGCCCGCGCCGCGCGGCGGGGCCGAGGCACGGCGCTCGGCCGACGCCCTGCTCGACCCGCAGCGCCTCCTGCTCGAGGGACTCAAGCTCCCGTCCAACGGCGAGCTCGCCCCGCAGTGGCGAAAGTTCCTCGAACGGCCGACCGCGCTCGACGACGCCAAGACCGGCGTGGTGCGCGAGTACCTGCAGCGCGAGTTCCCGATGAGCACGGTGTACGACTTCCACGACTTCCAGCGCAACGCGCAGGTGTTCCAGCTCCAGGACAACCACGGCAAGGTCATGCAGCTCGCCACGCTCACGGCCGAGTTCTTCGACGAGCACAGGGAGTCGGAGCTCCGCGCCTGGGTCGAGCAGCACCGGCTCGCCCAGGCGCTGCGTCAGGCCGGGCAGGCGGGCGTGCTCGTGACGAAGGCCGGCCTGCAGGTCGACCACCGCTAGGAGAAGCTCCAGGCCAGGAGGCGCTCGGGCGCGATCCGGATCACGGCCTCGAAGCGGTCCGCGAGCGCGAGCGCGTCGTACTGCGGGTACTTGGCGACGAGCAGCGCGACGGCCCGGGCCAGCACCGGCCCCGCGTGCACGAGGTCGGCGCGTCCCTCCACGATGACCCAGCGGAGCCCGGCCCAGTCTTCGTCCCAGCGGTCGACCAGCAGCGAGACCCGGGGGTTCTCCTCGATGTTCCGGACGCGCCTGAGCGTCCGCCCCGGGCTGCGCTTGGGCTTGGCGTCGATCGGGGCGTAGCAACGCTCGCCATCGAAGACGTAACAGACGGGGACCACCAGCGGCCTGCCCGCGGCGTCCGCCGTGCCCAGCCGGGCCACGCGCCCCTCGCGCAGGAGCGCGGCAGCCCAGCCGGGGACCGGCGCGGTCACCGGATGAGCTTCGCGTAGCGGTCGAGCAGGGGCAGGATCGCGTCGCGCGGCTCCGAGGGCAGCCGGAGGATCGCGCGCGTCACGCCCGCCTCGGCGAAGCGGTCGAGCACGGGCGGCTCGACCGGCGCGCCGAAGACGGAGACGGAGATCGTCCTCATGTCCCGGCCCGCCCGCGCCGCCCGCGCCTTGAGATCCGCGAGGCCCGCGAGGATCACCTCGCTCGCGCGCCCGCGCGGGAACCAGCCGTCGCAGCAGTCGACGACGCGCTGGAGCGTGTGCCCGCTCTCGCCGCCGAGGAGCACGGGCGGGTGCGGCTTCTGGACCGGCTTCGGGTGCATCCAGATCGGGTCGAAGCGGACGTACTCGCCGTGGAAGGACGCCGCCTCCTTGGTCCAGATCTCCTTCATCGCCCGGATCTGCTCGGCGAGGCGCTTGAAGCGCGTCTTCGCGTCGGTCCCGTGGTTCTCCATCTCCTCGATGTTCCAGCCGCCGCCGACGCCGAAGAGGAAGCGCCCGTTGGAGACGAAGTCGAGGCTCGCGACCTCCTTGGCGGTCGTGATCGTGTCACGCTCGATCAGGAGGCAGATGCCGGTGCCGAGCTTGAGCCGGGTCGTGACCGCGGCGGCGTAGGCCAGGGCGACGAACGGGTCGAGCGTGTGGGAGTACTCACGCGGGATCTCGCCGCCGCTCGGGAACGGCGTGCGCCGGCTCGCGGGGATGTGCGTGTGCTCCGGGACGAACAGCGACTCGAAGGCGCGCTCCTCGGCCGCGCGCGCCAGCTCCTCGATGCGGATCGCATAGTCCGTGTTGAACATGCAGACGCCGATGTGCATTCCTGTCTCCTCGTCGGGTGCTGGGTGAGCGTGGCCCTCGCGCGCCGAAGACGGACTCGGGCAGCGCCGTCGGCCGCGTCGCGCGGGTCGAAGACCACGGTGTCGCCGGGCTCGATCTCGAGGCGCGGCGGCGCGTCGTCCCACTCGCAGTGGGCACAGCCCGCGTCGAGACGCTGCGTCTGCGCCATGCTCACGGCAGGTGGGGCCGCCGGCGCGTCGCGCGCGCGCGGTCCACGGACCAGGCGCCCGCCCCGAGCAGGGCCACGGCGAGCGTCGCCGCGAGGACGAGCAGCGAATGCTCCCAGCCGGCCGCGATCGCGCGCCCGGCCGCCGGGTCCACGATGATCCCGCGCATGAAGAAGCCCTCCGGGAGGTGGAGGAGGAAGACCGCCGACGCCATGATCGGAACCTGGGCGAGCGCGGCCCAGCGCGTCCAGAGGCCGACGACCAGGAGCGCGCCGCCGGCGGCGTGGGCGAGGATGAGGTACCAGGCGAGCAGGCCGGCGAGTCCGGCAGGATACGCGAGCCGCATGACCAGCGCCGCCACGCCGGCGGGGCCGAGCACGGTGAAGGCGTAGGCGCCGTGCATGACGAAGACCGCGCCGAGCACCACCCTGAGCAGCGCGGCTCCCGCAGCCTCGGGCGCGCTCATCGGCTCGTTTCCCTGCTCGCAGTGGCCATTGGCGCCTCCCCCATGCGACGCGCGCGCTTAGTGTACCCGCTATCACCCGGGCGTCAGATGGCTTCGCCGCGATGGCGTCCTGGCGTTGCCATCGGCGTTGAAAGGGAGCGATAGGTAATGGATATGGTCTAAGTGCTTGATCCAAAAGGCGAACACGTTTCACGTTTCACGTGAAGAATTCTATGCTATGAAGGGCTCCGATGAATGGTTTTCCGGGCGTTTGTATTCGGATCCAGGCGCGACTCAAGGCGCTCGGTTACAGCAAGAACGGTCGTCCCGACATCCTGCGCTTCTGCCAGGAACGAGCCTATCGTCCCCAATACCTTTATGCCTGGCTGCGCGGCCGCCTGCCGGCCTGGGAGAACCTGGTGCGGCTCGCCCGCGACCTCGACGTCTCCCCGGAGTGGGTGATGTTCGGCACCGGGGAGGGGCCCGTGGCGGCCCGGCGGCGGGCGGCGCCCGAGGCCGCGCCGGGCGCGCGCCAGGCCAAGATCATCGACTTCGCGCGGCTGCGCGAGGTCACGAGCCGGCTCGTGCGGCTCGAGACCGAGCTCGAGGCGATCTTCCGCGCCTTCCCCGACCTCCACTTCTGGCTGGACGCCGACGGGACCTTTCTCGCCTACCAGGCCGGGCGTAGCTCGAGCTTCCACGTCGCCCCCGAGACCGTGGTCGGCAAGCGGCTCGGCGACGCCTTCCCGCCCGAGCTCGCCCCGACGCTCGAGTCGGCGGCACGGGACGCGCTCGCCGCGTCGGCGCCGGCCTCGGTCGAGTTCACGCTGCCGTCACGCGCGGGCGACGGCCGGGAGCCCGTCGTCCGGAGCTACGAGGCCCGCTTCGTGCCGCTCGCCGAGCGCGCGCCGGCCCCGCCCCGGCTCCTGATGATCGTGCGCGACATCACCGAGCGCAAGCGCGCCGAGGACGCGACGCGCGCCCTCGTCGGCGCCGGGCGCGAGCTGGCCTCCACGCTCGATCCCGCGCAGGCGACCGAGCGCGTGGTGTCCACGGTCCTCGGCATCTTCCGCGTGCGCACGGCGTCGCTGTTTCGGCTCGATCCCGCCGCGGGCGTCCTCGTGTGCGCGGCGGTCGCCGGCGTGCGTGACCCGGCGAAGTGGATCGGCCAGCGCCTGCCGGTGGGGGCGGGCGTCTCCGGCCGGGCGGTGCGGGACAAGCGGCCGGCGTGGTCGAGCGACGCCGCCCGGGATCCGGCGCTCGTGATGCCCGACTGGATCCGGCGGCTCGGGGCGGAGGAGGGGCACGGCGCGGTCGTCAGCGTGCCGCTCGTGTCGCGGGGCGAGATCCTCGGCACCCTCGCGCTGGCCGACGCCCCGGGACGCGTGTTCGCCGCCGACGAGCTCGCCGTCCTCTCGGGCTTCGCCGACCAGGCGGCGCTCGCCCTGCAGAACGCGCGCCTGTTCGAGGACGCCGAGCGGCGGCGGCGCGAGGCGGAGGTCATCGCCGAGCTCGCGCGCACGCTCAACGCCTCGCTGGACCTCGCGACGGTGCTGCCGTCCGTCGTCGAGGGCGCGCGGGAGCTCTGTGGCTCGGACCTCGCGATGATCGCCCTCCGGGAGCCCGGCGGCGAGGTCGCGTTGATGCGCTACTGGGCCGGCTCCACGGGCTCGCTGAGCCAGGTGCCGATCGAGCCGGGCAAGGGGCTCGGCGGCCAGGTGCTCGTGACCGGCCGCCCGCTCCGGACGCACGACTATCGCGACGATCCCCGCTTCACGAAGGAGTACCTGCCGTTGCTCGAGGCGGACGGCATCCTGACGGGCCTGGTCGTCCCGATCTCGATCGACGGACGGGTGGAGGGGCTGCTCTACGTCCACAACCGCTCGCCGCGGCCGTTCACGGACCACGACGAGTCGATCCTGGCGCGGCTCGCCGACCAGGCCGCGATCGCGCTCCGCAACGCCCGCGTCTACGAGCGCAGCGAGCACCGCCGCCGCGCCGCCGAGGGCCTGGCCGACGTCGGCCGGCTCATCTCGCAGTCGCTCGACCCCGAGGTCGTCGCCCAGCGGATCGCCGACAGCGTCCTCGGGCTGTTCCAGGCGAACGCCTCGGCGCTCGTCCTGGTGGCGCCGGACACCGGCGCCTCGGTGACCGCCGCCGCCTCCGGGCATCCCTCGCCGCTCGCCCTGAGCCGCGCGGTCCTGCCCCCGGGCCTGGGAACCGTCGGGGTCGCCATCCGCGAGCGGAGCGCCGTGGCGTCACCCGACATCCTGGCCGACCCGCGCATCACGCTCACGCCGGAGCTGCGCGCGCGGTTCGAGCAGGCGGGCTTCCAGGCGGCGCTCGCCGCGCCGCTGCTCGTGCAGGGCCGCGCGCTCGGCGCCCTCGTCGTCAAGGACCGCACCGGACGGCGCTTCGACGACGAGGACGCGCGGCTCCTCCAGGCCTTCGCCGACCAGGCGGCGCTCGCGCTGGAGAACGCGCGGCTCTACCGCGAGGCCGAGCGGGCCCGGGCGCGGGCGCAGGCGGCGGCGGCGCGTTCGGAGCAGCGCTTCGCGAGCCTCGTGCGCGGGCTGACGGGCATCGTGTGGGAGGCCGACGCCGCGACCTGGCGGATGCTGTCGATGAGCCCGGCCGTCGAGCGCGTCCTCGGCTACCCCGTGGAGCGCTGGCTCGGCGAGCCGGACTTCTGGCTCGCCCACCTGCACCCCGACGATCGCGCGCGCTTCGAGGCGATGCGGCGGAGGCCCGCGTTCGGGCGGGCGGGCGACGAGCTCGAGTACCGGATGGTCGCCGCGGACGGGCGGCTGGTCTGGGTGAGCGACCGCGTGCGCGTGCTTGGCGACGAGCCGGGCCACACGCGGCGACTCCACGGCGTCATGGTGGACGTCACCGAGAGCAAGCTGGCCACGGGCGCGGCGCGGGCGCTCAGCGAGATCGGGCGCCTCCACGCCCAGTCGCTCGACCGCGACGCGGTCTCGCGGCGGATCGCGGAGAGCGTGCGCCGGCTCTTCAGCGCGCGGGTCACGGTCCTCTCGCGCGTCGAGCCCGGCGTCGGCAGCATGCTGGTCCTGGCCCGGGCGAGCGCCGAGCCGCTGCCGCCCGAGCGCCGGCGGCTCCTGTCGGCGGACATGGGCGTCACGGGGATGGTGGTGCGCGAGGGGCGGACCATCTTCTCGGCCGACGTGCTCGAGGACCCGCGGATCGAGTACCCGCCGGCGGTGCGGGAGTGGATCGCCGGCAGCCGGATGCGCGCCGTGCTCGCGGTGCCGCTCGCCGTGAAGGGCGCGGTGCTCGGCGCGCTCGCGATCGGCGACGTCGCCGGCCGGACGTTCGACGGGCGCGAGGTCCGGCTGGCGGAGGCGTTCGCCGACTACGCGGCGGTCGTGCTCGCGGGCACGCCGCCGGCGCCGCGGGCCTAGCGGCAGACCTCGAGCGACGCGCCGACGATCGCGCCGCGCCAGGCCGCCTCGGACACCCGGTACCAGCGTCCCCCGCCGTCCTTCACCCAGAACTCGTCCACGACGACGTCGCGGCGCCGCTCCACCACGCGGCCGGTCGGGTCGGTCGTGACGCCGCGGAACTCGCTCTCGAGCCGCGTGCGCCGCTCCCGGCCCGCGACGACGATCGTGACCGGCCGGCACGCGAGCTCCGCGCAGCCGGCGAGGGCGAGGCCGGCGGCCAGGAGCCAGGGCGCGAGCCGGCGGGTCCGCATGCCGCCATTCTAGCGTCTTGACTTCTCCCGTGTTTGATCTGACAGTGCCGACGGAGGACGCCTTCCGCGCCCATGCCGACTCTCATCCGCAACATCGGGCAGCTCGTGAGCGGTGACATCCGGCGCCCGCTGCTGGACGCCGACTCGCTCGTGCTCGCGGACGGCCGGATCGCCGCGATCGGCCGCGGCCTCGACCCGGACGCCGACACCGTGGTCGACGCCAAGGGCACCACCGTCATGCCGGGCCTCATCGACTCCCACGTCCATCCCGTCTTCGGGGACTTCACGCCGCGCCAGCGGACCGTCGACTTCCTCGAGTCCGCGATGCACGGCGGCGTGACGAGCGCGATCTCCGCCGGCGAGGTGCACCTGCCGGGCCGGCCCAAGGACATCGTGGGACTCAAGGCACTCGCCATCGTCGCGGCGAAGGCCTACGCGAACTTCCGGCCGGGCGGGGTCAAGGTCCGGGCGGGCGCGCCGATCCTCGAGCTCGGGATGGTCGAGGCCGACTTCGCCGAGATGGCCGCGGCGGGCGTCACGCTCGTCGGCGAGATCGGTCTGGGCTCGGTCCGGACCGGCAAGGACGCGGCGCCGATGGTGCGCTGGGCGAAGCGGTACGGGATGACCGTGACGATCCACACCGGCGGGCCGTCGATCGCCGGCTCGAGCCCGATCAACGCCGACGTCGTCCTGGAGGCGGACCCGGACGTCGTCGGCCACATCAACGGCGGGACCACGTCGATGGCGCCCGCGGAGATCGACCGGCTGGTCGCGACCGAGATGGCGCTCGAGATCGTCCAGTGCGGCAACCTGAAGACCGCGCTGCACACGCTGCGCGCGGCGACCGACGCGCGGGCGACGCACCGGCTCATCGTCGGCAACGACGCGCCCTCGGGCACCGGCGTGATCCCGCTCGGCGTGCTGCGGACGCTCAGCCTGCTCGCCGGGCTCGGGGGCATGCCGCCCGCCGAGGCCGTCGCCTGCGCCACGGGCAACACGGCGCGCGTCTACTCGCTCGACGCCGGGCTCGTCGCCGAGGGACGGGCGGCGGACCTCGTGATCTGCGACGCGCCGACGGGGAGCATCGCCCGCGACGCGCTCGGCGCGCTCGCCGTCGGCGACCTGCCGGGGATCTCGATGGTGCTGATCGACGGCCGGATCACGATCGGCCGCAGCCGCAACACGCCGCCCGCGGCGCGCGCCGCCCTGGTGCTCACGGGCACGGGACCCGCCGCCGGGGGCCACTGAGCGTGCACATCCGGCCGGTCGCGGGCTACCGCTTCCGGGGCGGCGCGAATCGCGACGCCTCGCGCGTCGTGGCGCCGCCGTACGACCAGATCACGGACGAGTTGCAGGCGCGCCTGTACGCGATGAGCGCCTGGAACATCGTGCGCGTCTCCTACCCGCGCGCCGGGGCCGACGCGGACCGGTATCGGGCCGCGCGGCGGACGCTCGACGCGTGGCTGGCCGACGGCGTGTGGGCGCGCGAGGCCGAGGCGGCGATCTACCCCTACCAGCAGACGTACACGGTGGCGGGGCGTCCGGTGACCCGCACGGGGTTCATCGCGCTCGGCGAGGTGCGCGACTACGCCGCCGGCGTCGTGCTCCCGCACGAGCGGACCCACGCGGGGCCCAAGCGGGACCGGATGGCGCTGCTCGAGGCGACGGGCGCGGACGTGGGGCTCCTCTTCATGCTCGTGAGCGACCCCGCGGGCGACCTGCGGCACGCCACCGTGCCGGCGGGCGAGCCCATCGCGGAGGCGCGCGACCTCAAGGGCGAGGTCCACCGGCTCTGGCGCATCACCGATCCGGCCGCGCTCGCGCGGGCGCAGGCGCTGATGGCGCCGCGGCCGGTGCTCATCGCCGACGGCCACCACCGCTACGAGACCGCGGTCGAGTACGCGCGGCGGCACCCGGCCGCGCGCGACAAGCTCATGGCCTTCTTCGCGCTCGAGGCGCCCGGCCTCACGATCCTCCCGAACCACCGCCTCGTCCACGACGTCGAGGGCTTCGACTTCGGCGCGTTGCTCCGCGCGGCGGGCCGGTGGTTCGACGTCACGCCGCTCGGCGACCCGTTCGCCTTCCGTCCCGAGCACCGCGCGATCGGCGTCGTCTCCGGGCGCGCCGCGGCGGTGCTGCGGCTGCGGGCCGACGGGCTCGACGCGATCAAGTGGCCCGACGGGACGTCGCGGGCCTGGCGCGAGCTGGCGGTCTCGATCCTGCACGAGGGCGTGCTGCGGCCGCTCCTCGACATCACGGACGCGAAGCTCGATGCGAAGACCCACGTGGACTACACGGCCGACCAGGCCGAGGCGGTCCGGCTCGCGCGCGCCGGCCGCTGCCAGGCCGCGTTCCTGATCGCGCCGACCACGCCCGAGGAGCTGTGGGCCGTGGTGCGGGGCGGGGAGCTCCTGCCGCAGAAGTCCACGCACTTCTACCCGAAGCTGCTCGACGGGCTCGTGTTCCACCGGCTCGAGGGCCGCTGATGGCCGCGCCCGCCCGGGTGCGGGAGGAGGCGTGATGACGAGGATCCGCAAGCTGGTGACGGTGGTGGAGGAGATCCTGAGCGACGGCGGGCGCGAGACCCGGCGCCCCGTGCGCAAGGTCGCGGCCGTGGCCGTGCTCGAGAACCCGTTCGCGGGCCGGTTCGTCGAGGACCTGGGTCCGCTGATCGACGCGGGGGAGGAGCTCGGCGCCCTGCTCGCGAAGCGGGCGACGGAGGCGCTCGGCGCCGCCGCCGAGTCGTACGGCAAGGCCGCCGTCGTCGGCGAGGCGGGCGAGTACGAGCACGCCGCCGCGCTCCTGCACCCGAAGCTCGGCGCCCCGCTGCGCGCGGCCGTCGGCGGCGGCAAGGCGATCATCCCGTCGGCGAAGAAGCTCGGCGGCCCCGGCACCGCGATCGACGTGCCGCTCCACTTCAAGGACGCGGCGTTCGTGCGGACGCACTACGACGCGATGGAGGTGCGGGTGCACGACGCGCCGCGCGCGAACGAGATCGTGCTGGCGATCGCGGTGACCGCCGGCGGCCGGCCCCACCCGCGCGTCGGCGGGCTCACGAAGGACGAGGCCAGGAAGGAGGACGGCCTCCGATGAGGTACGGGCTCCGGATCCCGTCGTTCGCGCTCGGGCCACGGACGGCCACGCTCGAGGAGATGGGGCGCTACCTGAGGCGCGCGGAGGACCTCGGGTTCGACTGCGCCGTGTCGATCGACCATCTGCTGCTGACGCCGCCGGCGTACGCGTGCACGTGGCTCGAGCCCCTTGCGCTGCTGTCCGCGCTCGCCGGGGTCACGCGGACGATGAAGCTCGGCACGATGGTGCTCGTGCTGCCGCTGCGCAATCCCGTCTCCTTCGCCAAGGAGTGGGCGACGCTCGACCTCCTGTCGGGCGGGCGCTCGATCCTGGGGATCGGTGTGGGCTGGCACGAGGACGAGTTCGCGCTGATGGGCGTGCCCTATCGCGAGCGTGGCCCGCGCATGAACGAGGCGATCGAGCTCGTGCAGGCGCTCTGGGCGGGCGACGACGTCACGTACGAGGGGAGGTACTACCGCGTCCGCAACCTCACGATCGACCCCAAGCCCGCGCAGAAGCCGCACCCGCCCATCTGGATCGGCGGCGGTACGCAGCCGTCCGAGAAGGTGTACGCGCAGACGGTGCGCAACATCGATCCGGTGCTGCGGCGCATCGCCAAGTACGCCGACACCTGGGTGCCGCATTCCTCGGCGACGCCCGAGATGGTGCGGGGCGACTGGGAGCAGGTCCAGCGGTTCGCCCGCGAGGCGGGACGCGACCCCGGGCGGATCGGGCGCGTCTACTCGAACTTCGTCTGGGTGCTCAAGCAGGGCGAGAAGCCGGAGTCGGCGATCCCGCGCTTCAAGGTCTACTCCGGCATGGACCTCGATTACTGGCGCACGTACTACCTGCTCGGCGAGGCGGAGGAGCTCGCCCGGCGGATCAGCGCGCGTATCGCCGCGCTCGACGGCGGCGTGGACACGATCGTGCTGAACCCGCTCGACTGGGGGCTCGAGCAGCTCGAGCTGATCGCGGGCGAGGTGCTGCCCCGCGTCGTCGGGGCGGTGGCGCGGCTCTGAGCGGCGCGCCGCGCCGCTACATTGGGGCGCGCGTCAGGCGCCTCGAGGACCCGCGCCTCGTGCGGGGGCGCGGCCGCTACCTCGACGACCTGGCCCTGCCGCGCATGCTCTGGGTCGCGTTCGCCCGGAGCCCGCACGCCCACGCCCGCCTCGCGCGCGTGGACACCGCCGCGGCGCGCGCGCTCGACGGCGTCGCCGCGGTCGTCACGGCCGCCGAGCTCAGGGGGGTCGCACGCCCGCTCGTCCCGCGGCTCGCGGACGCGGGATTCACGCCCACCGCGTGGCCGCCGCTCGCCGACGGCGTCGTGCGGTTCTGCGGCGAGGCCGTGGCGGCGGTGGCTGCCGCGAGCGCGTCCCTGGCCGCCGACGCGCGCGAGCGCGTCGCCGCCGCGTACGAGCCGCTGCCGGTCCTGGCCTCCCTGGACGCGGCGCTCGCCGCCGGGCGTGTGCTGTTCCGCCGCGGAGAGCGCCGGGGGGACGTGGACGCCGCCTTCGCCCGCGCCGCGCACGTCGTGCGCGAGACGTTCGAGCACGGGCGGTGCGCGCCGTCGCCGCTCGAGCCGCGCGGCGTCCTCGCCGACTGGGACGGGGAGGCGCTCACCGTGTGGGCGTCCACGCAGACGCCGTCGATCCTGCGCACCGCCCTCGCGGCGGCGCTCGACCTCCCCGAGCCGCGCGTGCGTGTCATCGCGCCGGACGTCGGCGGCGGCTTCGGGCTCAAGATGCACGTGTTCCCCGAGGACGTCGCGGTCGCGGCCCTGGCCCGGCTGCTCGGGCGGCCGGTCAAGTGGGTCGAGGAACGCCGCGAGAACCTCGCCGCGGCCTCCCAGGCGCGCGAGCAGCGGATGGAGGTCGAGGCGGCGGCGGACGCCGAGGGCCGGCTGCTCGCGCTCCGCGCGCGGGCGCTGTCCGACGGCGGCGCGTACCACGTCTTCCCGCTCACGGGCGCCCTGGAGCCGCTCGGCAGCGCGGGGATCCTGCCGGGCCCGTACCGGACGCCCGCGTACGCGTACGAGGCGCTCGCGGTCGCGACGAACAAGCCGCCGCTCGGCGCCTACCGCGGCGTCGGCATGACCATGGGCACGTTCGTCATGGAGCGGGTGCTCGACCTCCTGGCCGAGCGGGTGGGCCTCGACCCGGCCGAGATGCGCCGCCGCAACCTGATCCCGCGCGACGCCTATCCGTTCACGTCGGCGAGCGGCATGGTCTACGACAGCGGCGACTTCCCCGGTGCGCTCGAGCAGGCGCTCGCCGCCGTGGACTACGAGCGTCTCCGGGAGGAGCAGCGCGCGGCGCGCGCCGGTGGGCGCTGTCTCGGCATCGGCCTCGCCTGCTACACGGAGTACACGGGCATGGGCGCCGAGGTGTTCCGGCGCCGCGGCATGGAGGACGTGCCGGGCGTCGAGGCGGCGACGGTCACGATGGACGCCGACGGCGCGGTGCGCTGCGCGGTGAGCTTTCCCTCGCAGGGGCAGGGGCACGCGACGACGATCGCGCAGGTCGTCGCGGACCGGCTCGGCGTGCCGCTCGAGCGCGTGCGCGTGCTGCCGGTGGACACGCACGCCGGGCCGGGCGGCAGCGGCACGTTCGGGAGCCGCGGGACGGTGGCGGCGCTCGGCAGCGCGGGCGCCGCCGCGGAGCTCGTGCGCGCGCGGCTCCAGGCCCTCGCCGGCCACCTCCTCGAGGCGGCCGTCGCCGACGTGGTGCTCGCGGAGGGGCACGCGCGCGTGCGCGGCTTCCCGGACCGCGCCGTCACGCTCGCCGACGTCGCGCGCGCCGCGCACGCGCCGCCGCCCGGCGGGCTGCCCGCCGGGCTCGAGCCCGGCCTCGCCGCGACGGTCCACTTCGACCCGCCGGGACCGACCTTCTCGGGCGCGGTCCACGTCGCCGTCGTCGAGGTGGACCCGGAGACCGGGCGGGTGAGGATCCTGCGCTACGCGCTCGTCGAGGACTGCGGGCCCCTCGTCAACCCGACGATCGTGGAGGGGCAGATTCACGGCGCGGTCGCGCAGGGCATCGGCGAGGCGCTGCTCGAGGAGGTCGTCTACGACGCCGACGGCCAGCTCCTCACCGGGACGCTGATGGACTACGCGCTGCCGAAGGCGGGCGACGTGCCGGCGATCGAGACCGGACACCGCGAGACGCCCTCGCCGCTGATGCCGGGCGGCGTCAAGGGGATGGGCGAGGGCGGGACGATCGGCGCCCCCGCCGCGATCGCCAACGCGGTCGCCGACGCCGTCCGCCCGCTGGGCCGCACGGTCTGCCGGCTGCCGATCCGTGCCGCGGAGCTCCGCGCCTAGTGCTCCGTCCACGAACTCAGGTTCACGGTCCGCGCGCGACGGGCCGTCAGGCGCGGGCGGCAGGGGTCGACGGGACCACGCGGCACGGCGGGGCCGTCGGAGCGTCGCGCGCTGCGCCCCGCCGTGCTAGTATCGCTCGCACATCCGCGGGCCGGGAGGCGCCGATGCTCCGGGGCGCCCCCGTCGCGCCGGACCGATGCGCCGTGAGCGATGAGTGCGAGCCTGCCGTGGACCTCGAGAGCGCCCTCCGCCAGGTCGGAGGCAACCGGCGCCTGCTCCTGGAGCTCGTCGAGGTGTTCGTGGAGGACATCCCGAACCGGCTCCGCGGATTGAAGGAGGCGAGCGTCACGCGCGACGTCCGGCAGCTCGAGCGGCTGGCCCACAACGTGAAGGGCTCCGCGGGCATCCTCGGCGCCGCGGCGCTGCGGTCGGCCGCGCTCACGCTCGAGGACGCCGCGCGCGAGCGCCGGCTCGACTCGGCGCCGGGGCTCCTCACCGCGCTCGAGCGCGAGCTCGACCGGGTCGCCGCGTTCTTCGCCGATCCGGGCTGGCGCACGCGCCTGGCGCAGGGAGCGCCGCCGTGAAGATCCTGATCGTCGACGACGAGCCGATCGTGCGCCGGCTGCTCGAGACCTCGCTGACCGAGTGGGGCTACGAGGTCCTGGCCGCCCCGGGCGGCGAAGAGGCGTGGGCGATCCTGCAGCGCGCCGACGCGCCCTCGCTCGCGATCCTCGACTGGACGATGCCCGAGGTGGACGGCCTCGAGCTGTGCCGCCGGGTCCGCGCGCTCGGCAAGCCCCGCAAGCCGTACCTCATCTTCGTCACCGCCATGGCACGCACGCAGGACATCGTCACCGGGCTCGAGGCGGGCGCGGACGACTACATCGTCAAGCCGTTCAACCGCGAGGAGCTCCACGCGCGCGTCCGCGTCGGGGCCCGCATGCTCGACCTCCAGGCGGCCCTCGCCGACCGCGTCCGCGACCTCGAGGACGCGCTCGCCCGGGTGAAGCAGCTCCAGGGGCTCCTGCCGATCTGCTCCTATTGCAAGAAGGTGCGGGACGACCGGAACTACTGGCAGCAGGTCGAGACGTACATCGAGGGGCACTCCGACGCGCAGTTCACGCACGGGATCTGCCCGGAGTGCCGCGACAAATACGTCGAGCCCGAGCTGGAGCGGCTGCGCCAGGTCCGGCGCTCCACGGAAGGCGGCGCCTGAGGGCGCCGCGGCCTCACGCCAGGTCGAAGACCAGCACCTCCGCCGGCTCGCGCGCCGCGAGCGCGAGTGCTCCCTCGCCGCTCACCGCCGCGCCGTCGCCCGCCGCGAGCGCCTCGCCGTCCAGCGAGACCGTGCCGTGCGCCACCTGCACCCAGGCGTGGCGGTTCGCCGCGAGCGCGTGGGTCACCGCCTGCCCGGGCTCGAGCAGCGTCGCGTAGACGTGCGCGTCCGCGTGGATCACGAGCGAGCCGTCCCGCCCGTCGCGCGAGGCGACGAGCCGCAGGCGTCCGCGCCGGTCCGCGGCGGGGAAGTGCTTCTGCTCGTAGCCCGGCGCCAGGCCCCGTCGCTCGGGCAGGATCCAGATCTGCAGGAAGTGGACCGGCTCCGCCGCCGAGGCGTTGTACTCGCTGTGCATCACGCCGGTGCCCGCGCTCATGCGCTGCACGTCGCCCGGGCGGATCACCGAGCCGGTGCCGAGGCTGTCGCGGTGCTCGAGCGCACCGGCGAGCACGTAGGAGAGGATCTCCATGTCGCGGTGCCCGTGGGTCGGGAAGCCCGCCCCCGGCCGCACGCGGTCCTCGTTGATCACGCGCAGGCTGCGGAAGCCCATGTGCGCGGGGTCGTGGTAGTCGGCGAACGAGAACGTGTGCCGCGTGTCGAGCCAGCCGTGGTCGGCGTGGCCCCGCGCGCCGGCGCGGCGGATCGTCAGCATCAGAGTCCCGCCAGGATGCCGCCGTCCACGGGGAGCGCGACGCCCGTGACCCAGCGCGCCTCGTCGCTCGCCAGGTAGACGGCGGCCCACGCCACGTCCTCGGGCCGGCCGAGCCCGAGCGGGTGGCGGGCGACGAGCGCGTCGTACGCGCCGGTCGGCCGGAGGGACTCGAGGTAGTCGCGGTTCAGGTCGGTCTGGATGTACGCGGGGCAGACCGCGTTCACGCGGACGCCGTCGCGCGCGTAGTCGAGCGCCATCGACCTGGTCAGGTTCACGACGCCGGCCTTCGCCACCCCGTACGCGGCGAGCGCCGGGGTCCCCTTGAGACCGGCGACCGAAGCGACGTTGACGATCGCGCCCCGGACGCGCACGAGCTCGGGCAGCGCGGCCCTCGAGGCGCGGAAGGCCGACGTCAGATTGGCCTCGAGCGTGCGGGCCCACGTCTCGTCGCTCGTCAGGCCGGCGGGCGCGCGCTCGACCACGGCGCCCGCGTTGTTGACGAGCACGTCGAGCCGGCCGAAGGCGTCCACGACCGCGCGGAGCACGCGCTCGAGGTCCGCGGCGCGCGTGACGTCGCCGGCGACGGCGAGCGCCCGCCCGCCCGCGGCGACGATCGCCTCGGCGACCGCGCGGAGCGGCGGCTCGCGCCGGCCGCTCACCGCGACCGCGGCGCCCTCGAGGCCGAACGCGAGCGCGATGGCGCGGCCGATGCCGGTGCCGCCGCCGGTGACGAGCGCGACCTTGTCCTTGAGGCGCATGTGCGTGCTCCCATAGGCTACGCGATGGCGAGACGAAATGACATGTCGTCCCTGCGCGCTTCGCCGACACGGCGGGAGGGGATCGGCTGTGCGGGCTAGTCCGGCGCCTCGTGGCGGCGGAGGACCGGCAGCGCGAGGAGCGGCAGGAGCCCCAGCGCGCCGACGGTGATCATGAGCCGGCCGAGGTTCGAGTAGTCGGTCTGGGTCACGGTGTACGCGGCGTTGAGGTATCGCGTGAACAGCTCGCTCGCCGAGAGCGCCAGGTTCATCAGCGAGGCCATGATCGCGAACATCGTCGCCTCGGCGCCCCGCGGGGCGGTCCGCGCGATCAGCACGAGCATCGGGACCATCGTGAGCTGGGCGAGCGGCGCCGAGATCGTCGTGTCGATGAACGCGAACGTGCGCGCGCTCATCCCGAGCCACTCGTTGAGCCCGTAGAAGAGCCCGATGCTGGGCAGGTAGAGGACCGTCCCCGCCAGGACCACCCAGAAGAGCGTGAAGCTCACCGGACGCTCGACGATCGTCTTGCGGAAGACGAGCAGCCCGGCGAGGCTCAGGATCGAGCTCACCTGGGCGAGCAGGCCGAGGAACTTCTGGTCGAACCCGAGCGCGTCGATGGCCCAGTAGCTGTAGCCCTGGCCGACGCCCGGAGTGGCGCGGAACATGAAGATCACGATCGCGGCGATCACGACCGCGCGCGAGATGCCGACACGACGGAGCAGCAGGCCGATCAGCGCCGCCGAGACGACCAGGACGATCTCCTGCGCGTAGGCGACGTCCAGAACCTCGAGCGCGACGCCGAGCGCGCCGTAGGCGAGGCCGACCCCGAGGACGAGCCGCGCCTTGCCGCCGGCGAGGGGCCCCGCCGTCGCGGGCGGCGCCGCCGCCGCGCGCGCGGCAATGCGGATGAGCGGCACGGTCGCCGCGACGAGGAGGGGCAGCGCCGTCGCGACGCCGAAGGTCGCGCGCGGACCGATTCGCGCCGCGAGCCAGCCCGAGAGGTAGCCCACGCTGATCGAGCCCGCGAGCAGCGCCATCCGGCCGAGCGTCTGGATCTGGCCCATCTCCGCGTCGGTCTCGGCGACCTGGACGCTGAGCGCGTCGGCGACGACGTCTTGCACCATGAAGCCGACCGTGACCGCGAGCATCGCGAGGAGGTACCCCCCCTTGGTGCCGACGCCCGCGGCGAGCGCCGCGTAGCCCGCGGCCGAGCCGAGCGCCCCCAGCAGGAGGTAGGCGCCCCGGCGGCTGCCGAAGATCGGGTAGACGTCGGAGGCGACGCCCGCGACCATCTTCATGGACCAGGGCAGCCCGAGCCAGAAGCCGATGCCCGCGACCTCGGCGGGCGTGAGCGCGAGCGCGTCCTTCTGGAAGTAGAGGAGGGCGACGCCGATGATGCCGCTCGCGCCGTAGCAGAAGTACGTGGCGAGGATGGGGACGTAGGCCAGTCGCATACCCCCGAGCCCCCGGCGAAGCGCGGCGATCCTGCCGGGCGCCGCGGCCGGCAGCGTGGCGGGGTCGGTCATGGCTCCAATCCTACCTCGTGTGTCAGAACTTGCCGGGCCCTTTGGCTGTTCCCCGGGTGCGGCGCCGGACCGTCCCTCGGAATTCCGGGCATTTCCGGATGGACGGCGGCTGGCAGAGGGCTTGCTACAATGAGGGGCGGAATGGAGATGCTGCGGCGCGCGATCACCTACTGGAGGGCCCGGCGGGACCGTCCCCGCCTGGCGCTGGCGCTCGCGGGCGGCGGCGTCATCGGAGGCATGTACGAGGTCGGCGCGCTGACGGCGCTCGAGGAGCGGCTCGCGAGCCCTGGCGGCTTCGACGTCTACGTGGGCTGCAGCGCGGGCTCGGTGGTCGCCTCGCTCCTCGCCAACGGCGTGCCGGCCTCCGAGGTCTACCGCATCCTCGACCAGGACCTCGCCGATCCGCTCAACTTCCGCCGCGGCGCCGTCTACTCCTCCGACGCGTTCCGCCACGCGGCCGGCCGCTTCGGGCGGCTCGTGTGGGCCGTGGGCAAGAACGCGCTCACGGGCCTGCGCGGCTCCGTCCCGGACATGCTCGCGCGCGCCGAGCGCGACCTGCCCGCCGGCTTGTTCGACCTCGCCGCGCTCGAGCGCTTCATGCGCGAGGCGTTCGCCAAGCGCGGGCTCGCGAACGACTTCGCCGCGCTGCCGCGGACCCTCCTGGTTCCCGCGGTGGACATCGAGCAGGCGCGGCGCGTCGTGTTCGGGCAGGGCGAGCTCGCGGGGGTGCCGATCAGCCAGGCGATCGCGGCCTCGTCCTCGATCCCGGGGTTCTTCGAGCCCTACGCGATCGACGGCCGGGACTACGTGGACGGCGGCGTCGGCTTCTGCGGCCACGCCGACCTCGCCGCCGAGACGGGCGCGCGCGTGGTCGTCGTGGTCAACCCGCTCGTGCCGAACCACGAGCCCGGCGTGGTCCCGCTGCGCAGCCGCGGCCTCTACTCGATCCTCGAGCAGGCCGGGCGCATCTACAGCCAGAACCTCCTGCAGCTCGGCCTCGCCGCGATGCGCGTGAAGTACGCGCGCACCGAGTTCTTCCTGATCCAGCCCCCGCGCGCGGACGCACCGATGCTCGGGCCCTCGATGGGGTTCGAGGCGAGTCACGCCGCGCTCCGCTACGGCTACGAGTCCACGAAAGAATGGCTCGCCGGCCATGGCGAGCCGCTGCTCCGCCGTCTCGTGCCCTCGATCCGGCCCCTCGCCGTCTAATTCGCGATCCGTCCAGGAGCTCGTGTCGTCCACCCGTCGGCCCCGGGGGCCCGTGCGGCAGGGACCCCCGGGACCACGCGGCACGCGTCCGCTGCCCCGGGGCGGCTTCACTCCATCCAGGCGCGGGAGATCCGCTGCCCATGGAGGGAACGGGTCCGGGGGGTCCCTGCCGCCGGGCCCCCGGAGCCGGCGCGCGCTGACACGAGCTCCCCGACGGCACGCTAGCCGCCGCTCCCGCGCCGCGCGAGGTTCCCGAGCCCGTCGTACGCCGCGTACTTGTACGCGTCGCCGAGCGTCGGGTAGTTGAAGACCGCGTCGACGAAGGTGTCGATCGTCCCGCCCGCGAGCAGCACCATCAGCCCGACGTGCACCAGCTCGGACGCCGCCTCGCCGAAGACGTGGACGCCCAGCAGGGTCCGGTCGGCGGCGCGGAAGACGAGCTTGAGCTGGCCCGCGAGGTCGCCCACGATCTGGCCGCGCGCGTTCTGGCGGTAGAGGGCGCGCCCGACGCAGTAGTCGATGCCCTTGGCCCGCGCCGTCTCCTCGGTCTCGCCGACCATCGCGATCTCGGGGATCGTGTAGACGGCGAGCGGGAAGGTCGGCGCCACGCGCGTCTTGTAGCGGAGGTCGAAGGCGTGGCACATGGCGACGCGCGCCTGCTCCATCGAGGTGGAGGCGAGCGCGGGGAAGCCGATCACGTCGCCGGCGGCGTACACGTGGGGGAGCGCGGTCTGGTAGTGCTCGTTGACCGCGAGCAGCCCGCGGTCGTCCACCGCGATGCCGACGCGCTCGAGGGCGAGGCCCCGGGTCGCGCCGTGGCGGCCCGCGGCGAAGAGCACCGCGTCCACCCCGAGCCGGTCGCCGCGCCGCGTGTCGAGCCACACCGCGTCGGGTTCGGGCGCGACGCGGCTGACGCCGTCGCCGAGGCGGACATCGACGCCGAGCAGCTCGAGCTGCAGGCGCAGCCGGCCGGAGATCTCCGCGTCCAGGAAGCCCAGGAGGCGGTCGCGCCCGTCGAGCAGGGTGACCTTGAGGCCGAGGGCGGCGAAGATCGTCGTGTACTCGCAGCCGATCACGCCCGCGCCGACGACGGCGAGCGTGCGCGGCAGCCGCGCCATCCGGAGGATCTCGTCGCTGTCGTAGACGCGCGGATCCTCGAACGGGATGTCGCGCGGGCGCGCGGGCACCGAGCCCGTGGCGATCAGGATCACGTCGCCGTGGAGCCGGCGGGCGGGCGCGCCCTCGGGCGGCGTCACGCACACGGTGTGCGCATCCTCGAACGCCGCCTCGCCGTGGATCAGCTCGATCGCATGCCGCGCGACGTTCGCCCGGACCACCTCGCGGAGCGACTTCACCACCTCGTGCTCGCGGTACATGAAGTCCTGCACGGTGAGGTCGGGCTTGACGGTGTAGTCGACGCCGTAGAGGCCGCGCTGCGCGAGGCCCGAGAAGTAGAGCGCGGTCTCGCGGAGCGTCTTGGAAGGGACCGTGCCCGTGTTGACGCCCGCGCCCCCGACCCAGGGCGCGCGCTCGATGAGCGCGACGCGCTTGCCGAAGTACGCCGCCTGCGCGGCGCCCTTCTCGCCCGCCGGGCCGGACCCGATCACCACGAGGTCGTAGCGCTCCATCAGCGGCGCCCGCCCGCGAGCTTCGCCGATTCGGGCAGGCTCCGCAAGCGCGCCATGGCGGCGACGCCGAGCGCCGGCCCGAGCGCCAGCGCCGCGAACGCGAGCGGCCAGCCGGCCAGGCGCACGAGGGGCGGCACCAGCCAGATCGTCACGAGCGTGAGCGCGAAGCCGACGCAGGTCTGCGTCGTGAGCGCGGTGCCCACGTAGGCGGGCGCGGAGAGCTCGGTGATCGCCGTCGAGAACTGCGCCGAGTCGGCCACGACCGTGACGCCCCAGAGGAGCGCGAGCGCGAGCGTCACGAGCGGCGGCCCCCCGAACGTGAGGCCGGTGAGCAGCGCGCACGCGCCCGAGAGCGCCATCGCCGCGATCGTGAGCGTGGTCCGCCCCCACCGGTCGGAGGCGAGGCCGCCGAGCCAGCAGCCCGGAGCCCCCGCGGCGATCACGGCGAACGTCGCGCTGGCGGCGTTGAGCCCGGCGTAGCTGCCACCGCCGCGCGCCTCGAGGCTCTCGGCGAGGAAGACGCCCATCCAGGCCCACATCGCGTAGAGCTCCCACATGTGGCCGAAGTAGCCGTAGCACGCCAGGCGCGCGCCGCGCTCGCGGAAGACCGCCGCGGCCATCCGGAGGTCGAAGCGCGCCGGCGGGAAGCGGTGTGGCCCCTCGGTCACGAAGGCGTGGGCCACCGCGGCGCCGGCCGCCGCGAGGACCGAGGCGGCGAGGAGCGTGCCGCGCCACGGCAGGTCGGTGACCCCCCGGATCAGATAGGGGCTCGCCGAGCCCACGGTGAGCGCGCCGATCAGGATGCCGATCGCGAGGCCCCGGCCCTCGCGGAACCACGTGGCCATGAGCTTCATCGCGGGCGGGTAGGCGCCGGCCATCGCGACGCCGGTGACGAAGCGGAGCGCCAGCGCGGGGCCGAGGGCGTCCACCCAGAGCGCCACCACCGCGTTGGCGCCGGCGCCGAGGAGCATGCTCCAGACCATGACCCGCCGGGGCGGGACGACGTCGGGAAGGTTCGCCAGGGCGCCGCCGAGGGTGCCCACGATGAAGCCGAGCTGGACCGCGAGCGTGAGGCCCGCGCGCCCGCCGTCGCCGAGCTGCCAGTCGCGCGAGAGCGCCGGCAGGACGGCGTTGGCGCTGAACCAGAGGCCCAGCGCCCCGAGCTCCGCGAGCGAGAGCAGGACGAGCTGCCGCCAGGCGGCGCTCACGCGGGGGGTTACTCGATGATGCCCTTCGCGCGGAGCCTCGCGATCTCGGCCGCGGGCAGGCCGAGCTCGCCGAGCACCGCCTCGGTGTGCTCGTTGGGCATCGGCGCGGCGCTCCGGATCGTGCCCGGCGTGTCGGACAGCTTGATCGCGATCCCGACCTGCCGCACGCGTCCCTGCGTCGGGTGCTGGACGTCCACGATCATCTGGCGGTGGTTGAGCTGCGGGTCCCGCACCATCTCCTCGACGTCGTAGACCTTGCCGACGCACACGTCGGCCCGGACGAGAAGCTCGTACCACTCATCGCGGTCGCGGGTCTTGATGATCGCCTCGATTTCGCGCCGCGCGGCGTCCTCCTCGGCGTTGGCCGCGCGCACGAACTGGTCGGCCGTGCGGGCGAAGCGCTCGAGGTCGGGCCGGCCGATCGCCCTGCAGAAGTTGTTCCAGAGCCACGGCTCGGTGCAGCCGATCGTGAGGAGCTTGCCGTCGCGCGTCTCGTAGATCGCGTAGTAGGGATAGGAGCCGCCGAGGAAGCCCTCGCCGCGCCGGGGCGCCAGACCGTCGCTGAAGAAGAAGCGCATGTTCGGCGTCGCGGCCAGGAGCGACACGCTCGTGTCGAGGTAGGCGACGTCCACGTGCTGGCCCCGGCCGGTGCGCTCCCGTGCGAACAGCGCGAGCACGATGCCGAGCGCGCCGTGCATCGAGGCGCCCGCGTAGTCGGCGACCAGGTTGAGCGGGATCGCCGGCTTGCGGTCGGCCTCGCCGATCAGCCCGAGCACGCCGGCGAGCGAGAGGTAGTTCATGTCGTGCGCCGGGTAGCGGGCGTACGGGCCGTCCTGGCCGAAGCCCGAGAGCGAGCAGTAGACGACGCGCGGGTTGAGCTTCGCGATCGCCTCGTAGTCGGCGCCGAGCCGCTTCATCACGCCGGGCCGGAAGCCCTCGACGATCACGTCCGCGGTCGCGGCGAGCTTCCTGAAGAGCGCCTGGCCCTCGGGCGATTTCATGTTCAGCGTCATGGACCGCTTGTTGCGGTTCGTGAACGTGTGGATCGTCCGCCGCACCCACTCCTCGCCCTGCGGGCGGTCGGGCTCGGGCGTCTCGATCTTGAGCACGTCGGCGCCCACGTCGGCCAGCAGCATCCCGGGCAATTCCGCCGGCGGCACCCGCGCCAGCTCGAGGATCTTGATCCCGTCGAGCACACCCATCGGCATCTCCTCACGCGATCAGCTTCGGCATCTCCTCACGCGATCAGCTTCGGCGTCTCCTCAGGTGATCGGGTTCGGCATCTCCTCAGGTGATCGGGTTCGGCATCTCCTCAGGTGATCGGGTTCGCGCTCACTCGAGGTCGCCGACGAGCCGCGCGGTGAGGGCGCGGATGTCCGGGACGTCCTCGAGGTGCTCGAGCAGCATGGCGACGCCCTCGGCCTCCTCGCCCCCGAGCACGCGCGTCGCGCAGCCGAGGAACTTCGCGCGGAGGGCCTCGGCCGAGAGCGGCGTGGCGGGATGCCCCTGGGCGCCGCGCGGCGGGCTCGCGAGCGTGCGGCCGTCCCGGAGGCGGACGGTCACGCGGCTCCAGGCGTGCTGCTCGAGCTCGTCGGGCAGGGCGGGATCCACGACCATCGCGACGCGCGCCATGAGCGCGCGCACGGCCGCAGCCGGCTCGGCGTCCGCGAACGAGGCCAGGTCCACGCGCCCCTCGGCCGCGGCGGCCGCGGCGCAGAACTGCATCGAGAACTTCCGCTCGAGCGGGGTCGCCGGCCGCGTGTGGGCGAGCACGTCGGGCGCGACCCGGTTCACGCCCACCTCGATCGCGGCGACGTCGTCGGCGCCGAAGCCGTGCCGGGCGCGCAGGTCGAGCAGCGCGTCGATCGCGGCGTGGGTCAGCGCGCACGAGGGGTACGGCTTCACGGCGATCCCCGACGCGAGGATCTGCCAGCGGCGGCCGAGCGCCTCGCACGCGGGGTCGAGCGCGTGCGCGGCGCCGAACGCCGCGGCGTAGCCCTGCCGGCCCTCGAGCGCCGTGGCCGAGGCCGTGAAGCCCTCGCGCGCGAGCTGCGCCGCGAGCACGCCGCTCCGCGCAGCGTGGCCGGCGTGGTACGGCTTGGTCATCGAGCCGAAGTTCTCCTTGAGGCCCGAGGCGTGCGAGGCGGCGAGCGCGAGGGCGTGGCGCGTCTGCTCGACGTCCAGGCGCAGCAGCCGCGCCGCCGCGGCGGCGCAGCCGAGCGTGCCGATGGACGAGGTCGCGTGCCAGCCGCGGGTGTAGTGCGCCGGGTTGACCGCGGTGCCGAGCGCGGCGCCGACCTCGAAGCCGACGACGTAGGCGAGGACCACCGCGCGGCCATCGGCCATCTCGGCCTCGCCGGCGGCCAGCGCGGCGGACAGCAGCGGGACGCTCGGGTGGCCCATCAGCGCGAAGCTCGTGTCGTCGAAGTCGTGCGCGTGCCCGGCGGTGCCGTTGGCGAGGGCCGCCCAGCCGGGCGCCGTGACCAGGCGCGTGCCGATCACGGTCGCCAGGCGCGTGCCGCCCTCGGCGCGGACGACGCGGCGCACGAGCCGCGCGGCCGGCTCGCCGGCGCCCGCGAGCGTGACGCCGAGCGTGTCGAGCGCGGCGCGGCGCACCCCGGCGATCGCCTCGGGCGGGCAGTCCTCGAACGACGTCTTCACGACGAACTCGGCGAGACGGGCGGTGGCGCTCATGGCAGGCACGATATCATAGGGCCGCGGAGGAGGTCAGCGTGAAGGTCCGGTTCCTCGGCTCGGGCGACGCGTTCGGCAGCGGCGGGCGGTTCCAGACGTGCATATACGTCGAGGCCGCGGGCGGCCGGTTCCTCGTGGACTGCGGCGCGTCCTCGCTGGTCGCGATGCGGCGCTTCGGCGTGGACCCGCTGGACGTGGACACGGTGCTCCTCACGCACCTGCACGGCGACCACTTCGCGGGCGTCCCGTTCCTGATCCTCGACGCCCAGTTCAAGCGGCGGACCCGGCCGCTCACGGTCGCGGGGCCGCCTGGCGTCGAGGCGCGCGTGCGCGACGCGATGGAGGTGCTCTTCCCGGGCTCCACGCGGGTCGAGCGGCGGTTCGCGACACGGTTCGTCGCGTGGAGCGAGCGGACGCCGCTCGCGCTCGGCGCGTGCACGGTCACGCCGTACGAGGTCGTGCACGCGAGCGGCGCGCCGCCGTTCGCGCTCCGGATCGCGTGCGACGGCAAGGTCCTGACCTACTCGGGCGACACGGAGTGGACCGCAAGCCTCGCGGACGCCGCGCGAGGCGCCGACCTCTTCGTCGCCGAGGCCCTCTTCTTCGACAAGCCGATCAAGTATCATCTGGACTTCAAAACCCTGATGGCCCACCGGGCCGAGCTCGAGTGCGGGCGCCTCGTCCTCACCCACATGGGCGAGGACGTGCTGGCGCGCCTCCCCGCGCTCGGCGTCGAGGGGGCCGACGACGGCCAGACCGTCGAGCTCTGAACGCGAGCCCGCAAAGGAGACGCTTGTGCCGACCAGGATCGTGCTCTCGCCCCGCCTGCCCGACGCGCTGGTGGACACCGCCCGGAGCCTGCTGCCCCCCGGCTACGAGCTCCGGGTGGTGGCCCAGGAGGCCGCCGAGCTCCTGCCCGCGATGGCCGACGCCGAGTACTTCGTGGGCTTCGCGCGCACGAGCCTCGGGCCCGACTTCTACCGCGCCGCGCCGCGGCTCAGGCTGGTGCAGCTCATCAGCGCCGGTTACGACCGCGTGGACGTCGAGGCGGCGCGGCGGGCGCGCGTCCCGGTCGCCAACAACGGCGGGGCCAACTCGATCGCGGTCGCCGAGCACACGCTGATGCTGATGCTGGCCGTGGCGAAGAAGCTCGCGTGGCAGCACCACAACGTGGTCGCGGGCAAGTGGCGCGTCGGCGACTTCTCGGAGACGCGCCTCTACGAGCTCGCGGGCAAGACGCTCGGCATCGTCGGCCTCGGCAACATCGGCAAGAAGGTCGCGCGCCGCGCGCAGGCCTTCGACATGCGCGTCCAGTACTACGACATCGTGCGCCTGACCGAGGACCAGGAGGACGCCCTCGGCGTGCGCTTCGTGCTCTTCACGGAGCTCCTGCGCACGTCGGACGTCGTGAGCCTGCACGTGCCGCTGACGGAGCTGACGCGCAACATGCTGAGCACGGAGCAGTTCGCGCTGATGAAGCCGGGCGCGGTCTTCGTCAACACGTGCCGCGGCCCCGTCGTGGACGAGGTGGCGCTCGAGAAGGCGCTCCGCGGGGGCCAGCTCGCGGGCGCCGGCCTCGACGTGATGTTCGACGAGCCGCCGCCGGCCGGCCACCCGCTCTTCGGCCTGCCGGGCGTCACGCTCACGCCCCACATGGCGGGGCCGACCTGGGAGAACTGGCCGCGCGCCTTCCGCAACGCCTTCGACAACATCCAGCGCGTCGCGGGCGGCGACCGGCCGCGCTGGGTGATCCCGGAGCTCGCAGACCTGGTCGGCTGAGCGCGGCTACTGGATGAACCCGAGCAGGCGCGGGATCATGAGCACCGTCTCGGGCACGAACGCCACCAGCAGGAGGACGACGACGATCGCGGCGATGAGCGGCAGCAGCGGCTTGACGAGCTGCTCCATCGGCAGCCCGCTGATCGCCATGCCGACGAACAGGCAGAGGCCGACCGGCGGCGTGACGTGGCCGATGGCGGAGGCGATGACGCAGACCATGCCAAAGTGGATCGGGTGGATCCCGAGGGCCTGGGCGCCGGGCAGGAGCACGGGCACGGTCACCAGGATGATCTCCGAGGGCGTGAGAAAGGTGCCGAGGAACACGTAGACGACGATCACGACCATCAGGAACATCCACCAGGTTGGCGCGAAGGAGGCGATGGCCTCGGCCACCCGGAACGGGAACTTCGAGTACGTGAGCACCCAGCCGAAGGCGCCCACGAGGCCGATGATGAGGCCGATCACGCCGGAGAGCCGGGCCGAGTCGGCGAAGACCCCGGGCAGGTCGCGCCAGGACATCTCGCCGTAGAAGAACGGCGGGACGAGCAGCGCGTAGACGACGGCCACGGCCGCGGCCTCGGTCGGCGTGAACCAGCCGAGGACGATCCCGCCCATGATGATCGCGGGGATCATGAGGCCGGGCGCGGCCCGGCGGAACGCGGCCCAGAACCGCTCCCAGGTGGGCGCCGGCTCGCGCGGGTAGTTCCGCCGCCGCGCGATCATGAAGGTCGGCACCGCCATGCCGATGCCGACGAGGAGGGCGGGGAGGTAGCCGGCCGCGAAGATCGCGGCGACGGACTCGTCGGCCATCCACGCGTAGATCACCGCGATGATCGAGGGGGGCACGATCGGGGCCATGACCGCGGTCGCGATCGTCAGCGCGGTCGCGAAGTCCTTGTCGTAGCCCTTCCGGACCATCTGGGGGATCAGGAAGGTCCCGAGCGCCGACACGTCGGCCACCGCGGAGCCCGAGATGCCGCCGAAGAACATCGAGTCGAGGATGTTCACGTAGGCGAGCCCGCCCCGGAAGCGGCCGACGAGCACGGTCGCGAGGTCGATGAGCGTCCGGGCGACGCCGCTCCGCGCGGCGACGTTGCCGGCGAGGATGAAGAGCGGCGCGGCCAGGATCAGGAACGAGTCGGACAGCAGGCCCACGAAGCGCGTGGGGATGATGATCGGGTTGAGCGCGGGATAGACCACGGCCGCCGCGAGCGTGCCGACCCCGAGGGCCAGGCCGATCGGCATGCCGACGACCACGAAGACGATGAAGACGATCAGGAGGGTTTCGGCCACAGCGCGCGGAGGGCGGCGACGAGGCGCCAGCCCATGGGCAGGAGGAAGAGCACGGCGCCGACCGGGACGGCGACGTAGACCCAGCCGAGCGGCAGGCCGAGGCCCGCGCTCGTCTGGAGCTGCGCGTTCGGCACGAGCACGACGCTCGACCGGAGGAGCGAGAAGAAGAGCAGCATCCCGGCGGCCTCGGTGATCACGCTCGCGAGCGCCCGGCCGCGGGGGCCGAGGCGCTGCCTGAAGTAGTCGAGCGCGGTGTGCTCGCCCCGGTGCATCGCGGCGGCGCCGCCGAGCATCACGAGCCAGACGAAGAGGTAGCGGGGTACCTCCTCCAGGCCCTCGATGCCCGCGGCGAAGACGTAGCGCAGGGCGACCTGGAGGAAGACGGCCGCGGTGATGAGCGCGAGCACCAGGCCGCCGAGGTACCCGAGCCCGTCGTAGGCCCGGGTCCCCCAGCGGCCGAGAGGCCGGTCGGGCGTCACGCCCTACTTGATGCTCAGGATGTGGTCGACGATCTTCCGCGCGTCCTTCCCCGCCGGCGTCGCGAAGAACTCGTCGTAGACGCTCTTGGTCGCCGCCCGGAACGGCGTGGCATCGGGCTTGGTGATGCGGACCCCCTTGGCGCGGACCTGCTCCTGGATCCCCTTGTCCTCGTCGAGGATGAACTTCCGGTTGAACTGCCGGGCGTGCTCCCAGGCGTCCATGATGGCCTTCTGCGTGGCGGCGTCCTGCTTGTTCCACGACGCCTTCGACATGATGAGCGCGATCGCCTGGTGGGTGTGGCGCACGTCGGCGACGTTCTTCACGACGTCGTAGAACTTGTTGTGATAGAAGGTGTTGATCCCGCCCTCGGCGAAGTCGATGACCTTCGTCTGCAGCGACGTCGCCACCTCCGGGAAGGCGATCGGCGTCGAGATCATGCCGAGCGCCTTGAACGTGGCGACCAGGATCTTGTCCTCCTGGACCCGGATCTTCCGGCCCTTCACGTCGGCGAGCGAGTTGATCGGGTAGTGCCCGTAGATGCCCCGGTACCCGGCCGCGATGAAGCCGACGAGCTTGAACCCCTTCCGGTCGAGGATCGGCTCGTAGTACTTGCGGATCACGTCGCTGCCGTCGAGGGCGGCGTAGGCGTGCGCGTAGTCGCGGAAGATGTACGGGAGCTGGAAGACCGACATCTCGGGCACGAGCGTGGACAGCGGCGCGGTCGTGATGGGCCCGAAGTCCACCGTGCCGAGCTGGATCTGCTGCGCGACCTCGCGCTCGCCGCCGAGGACGCCCGAGTGATGGTGGACGATCGTGACCTTGCCGCCGGTGAGCTCCTTGAGCTTGTCCGCGAACTGCTGGGCGGCGAGCGTGGTGCCGTGCTTCGCGGGGTTCACGTTGCCCATCACGAGCTCGACCGCCGCGGCGACGGGCGGCAGCGCGAGGGCCAGGGCCAGGCTGAGGGCGCAGAGGATGCTCGTCAAGGCGCGTGGCATGGGGGGCCTCCTGTCATCGGTACGCGTCGGGGGCCTGCGTCACCGTCTCCCAGAAGACGGGATCGTGGCCGGGGAAGATCCGCGCGCCCGTCAGGCGCGCCAGGGTCTTGAGCCGCTTGATCGAGTGCAGCGCGAGCGTGGGGTTCCAGACGACGCCGGGCGGGCGCTCCGTCTCGACGTGCTCGAGCCAGTAGCACGAGTCGCCGGCGAGGATGACCGGGCCGGACTCGGGCAGCTCGACGAACAGCGACTGGTGGCCGGGTGTGTGGCCGTCGCTGCGGAGCGCGCTGACGCCGGGCGCGAGCTCGGTGTCGCCGTCGAGGAGCCGCCAGCGGTAGCCCGGCAGGTCGAAGTTCTTCCGGTAGTAGAAGCTCTCGAAGAACGACGCCGGGTAGTGCGCGTACGCGTACTCGTCCTTCTGCACGACCAGCTCGGACTTCGGGAACAGCTGCGCGCCGCCGGCGTGGTCGTAGTGCAGGTGGGAGAGGACGACGAGGTCCACGTCGTCGGGCTCGAGCCCGACGCGGTCGAGCCGGTGGACGAGCAGGTCGTCCTCCGTGAAGCGCGCCATCGGGTCGTTGCGCATGAGGCCCGGGATCGCCCGCGGCGAGAGGCCGGTGTCGAACAGGATCGTCGCGTCTCCGGTGCGCACGAGCCAGCACGCGATGGGGATCTGGACCTTCTCCGCGGAGAACTCGCCGTAGAACAGGCCCGCCCGCTGGAAGCCGATGAAGCCGTTCTGCAGGGCGTAGAGCGCCTGGACGGGCATGGCCCCGCGATTCTAGCACCCCCTGGCCGGCGGACAAGGTGCCCCTTGTCCGCGCCGGCGCGGGCGCGCATCATGGTGCGCGACCAACGCGAAAGGGGGTCCCAGCGTGAACAGACCCGGGACGATCGCCGCCATCGTTGCGCTCCTGATCGGTCTGCTCGTCGGCTTCCTCTGGTGGGGCACCGGCACCCAGCAGCTGGAGAAGCAGCTCGTCGAGGCGCGCGCCGCGACGCAGGCGGTCCAGCGCCAGCTCGAGGCCGCCCAGACGGAGGCGCGCCAGGCGGGCGAGAAAGTGAAGGCGGTCGAGGAGCGGCTCGCGGCCGTCGAGGCTGACCTGGCCAGGGAGCGCGCGCAGCGCGCGCGCCAGGCCGGCAAGGGGAAGAAGTAGGTGGACTTCGCGCTGACCGAGCAGCAGGAGCTGATCCGCAAGGAAGTCGCCTCGCTCGCGCGCTCCTTCTCGCTCGACTACTGGCTCGAGAAGGACCGGAAGGCCGAGTATCCGCTCGACTGGGTGAAGAAGTTCGCCGACGCCGGCTGGCTCGGGATGATCGTGCCCGAGGAGTACGGCGGCGGGGGCCTCGGCGTCACCGAGGCCGCGCTCATGCTCCACGAGATCTGCGCCGCCGGGGCCGGGACCTCCGGCGCCTCGCCGATCCACTTCTACCTGTTCCCGCCGATGCCGCTGATCAAGCACGGCGCGGAGCCGCTCAAGCGGAAGTACCTGCCGCGCGTGGCGAGCGGCGAGATCGTCATGTCGTTCGGCGTGACCGAGCCGAACGCGGGCACCGACACCTCGCGCATCCAGACGCGGGCCGAGCGCGCCGGCGACCGGTTCGTCGTGAACGGCCGCAAGGTGTGGAACACGAACGCGCAGCGGGCGACGCACATCCTGCTGCTCGCGCGCACGGCGCCGCGGGATCCGGCGAAGCCGTTCGCGGGCCTGACGCTGTTCTTCACCGGGTTCGACCGCGCGCGGATCACCGTGCGCGAGATCGAGAAGCTCGGCCGCGCCGCCGTGGACTCGAACGAGATCTTCATCGACGGCCTCGAGGTGCCGGCCGAGGACGTCGTGGGCGAAGTCGGGCGCGGCTTCTACCACCTGCTCGACTCGCTGAATCCCGAGCGCATC
>Ga0156035_1018_pt2 | contig 48355 bp, 46 predicted proteins | sample RifCSPlowO2_02_FD_107689 | JGI IMG/M metagenome (GOLD analysis project Ga0156035, IMG submission 107689) | Candidatus Rokubacteria bacterium RIFCSPLOWO2_02_FULL_73_56 | reverse complement strand
GGCGCCCGCCGCGACGCGGTTGGAGAGGCCGACGGTGACGACGGCGAGCGCGTGGAGCCCGCCGCCCGAGGCCCGCGCGACCTCGGCCTTCTCGGTCCACGCCGAGGTGAGCAGGCCGACCCAGGGCGCGGGCAGGCCGCGCCGCCCGGCGAAGCGCGCGAGCCGCGCCTCGGCGTCGGCCTCGATCAGGTCCTTGGGCACGTGGAGGTTGACGATCGCGCGCGCCCGCGCGAGCCCGCCGCCGACGAGCGCCGAGGACACGACCGTGAGCGGCGCCCGTGCGCGGACGACGACGGCCTCGCGGTCCACCGTCACCTCGACCCCGTCGAGCGCGCGCGCGCCGCTCACGCCGTCCTCAGAACGTCGCCCGGAGCCCGACGAGCCCGTGGATCCCCAGCGCCGGGAAGCCGCGGACCTCGGCGTAGCCCTCGTCGAGGAGGTTCTGGATGCGCGCGGTGAGGTCGAGCGCCTGGACATGCGTCCAGCGCTCGAGGAGCCGCCACGACCCGCCGACGTCCACCCGCGTGTGCCCGCGGTTGTACCCGGCGGCAGCGCTCTCGAGCTGGCGCGTGACCACGTGGAGCTGCGTGAAGAGCGAGAGCTTCTTCACCGGCTCCCACGTGAGCGTGAGGTTCCAGCGGTGGCGCGGCTCGCGCGGGAACGGGCGGTCGGTCGCGAGCGTCTCCGTGTCCGTGTAGGTGTAGTTGAGCGAGGCCACGAGCGTGTCGAGCAGGTCGGCCTCGGCGATGAACTCGATGCCCGCCGCGCGCGAGCGGCCCGCGTTGACGCCCCTGACGAACGGGAACGTCGGCGTGCTGAGCAGCGCGATCAGGTTGTCGTAGTTGGTCTGGAAGTACGTGAGGCCGAGGCGGAGGCGGCCCTCCCAGAGCTTCTGGTCCACCCCGAGCTCGTACGAGAAGCTCTCCTCGGGCTTGAGCGTCGGGTCGGAGAAGCCCGGGAAGAACTGCTCGTTGAAGGTCGGCGCGCGGAACCCCGAGCCCGCGCCGCCCCGGAGCCGGGTGCCCCACGCCTTCACGACGTACGCGAGCGAGCCGCGCTCCGTCGTGGACGTGCCGAAGATGCTGTTGTCCTCCACGCGGACCCCCGCCGACATGAACAGGCGGTCGAAGAAGCGGAGCTGCTGCTGGAAGAACGCCGCGCGCGTCCAGCTCCGCGAGGCGAACGGCGTGCTGCTCCGGTTGTCGCCCTCCTCGTGCCGGTACTCGAGGCCGAGCGAGGAGGTGGACCACGTCCCGAGGTGGACGTGGTTGAGCCACTCCGCCTCCCGGCGCTCGACGCTGATCCGGGAGGGGAACTCGCAGGGCGCGCCGAACGGGCAGCCGTCGGCCGGGTCGGGCAGGTCGGTGAATCGCAGGACGTTCTCGTAGCGCCCGAGCCGCACCTGGCTCTCCCACCAGCGGACCGGGCGCGTGCGCGCGGAGAGGCCGAGCACGGAGGTGTCGCTCGACTGCCGGTTGTTGACGTCGATGACCGGCACGATCGGCAGCGGGCCGAAGTTCGTCGAGAGGAACTTCACGGGCAGGCCCGTCTCGGTCCGGTTCCAGCGCGCCGTGACGTCCACCCGGCTGTCCCACGGGAGCGCGAGGCCGAGGCGCCCGTTGACCGCCTCCTGCGTGGAGTCGTCGTTCCGGAACTGGCCGTTGCTCTCGAGGTGCGAGCCGGAGAGCGAGTAGTCCAGGAGCCGCCAGCTCCCGCCGAGCGTCGCGCGCGAGGCGTGCGTGTCGTAGCTGCCCGCCTCCTGCTCCACGCGCGCCGCGAACGGCCCCCGCCCCTTCTTGGTGATGATGTTGATCACGCCGCCGATCGCGTCGGCACCGTAGAGCGTCGACTGCGGCCCGCGGATCACCTCGATGCGCTCGATCAGGTCCGGCGACAGGTCCGACAGGTCCGCCTGGCCCGTCGTCGTGCCCTTGACCCGGACCCCGTCCACGAGCACCTGGATCTGGTTGGCGTTCGCGCCGCGGATCGTGAGGCTCGAGGTCTTGCCGAGGCTCCCGGAGCGCCGGATCTCCACGCCGGGCACGTGCCGCAGCGCCTCGTCCACGGTGGCGTAGTGGTAGGTGCGGAGGTCGTCCTCGCCCACCACGCTCACGCTCGCGCCGAGCTCGGCGGCGGGCGTCTCGGTCTTCGTCGCGGTCACGACCACGGGCTCGAGCCTCTTCGTCTCCTGGGCGGCGACGCCTCCCGCCCCTGTCAGCAGCACGAGCAGCAGCACCCACACGATCCGCACCATCGGCCTGACTCCTTTGTCCGCGAAAGGGTTGGCAGCCATGGCCCGGGGCAGGTCTCCTGACTCGTGGATCGTCGCGGGCCCCCGGCCTTCCCATCCGCGCTCCGCGGACAGTGGCCGTCGCGTGGGAGCCCCCTCCCCACTCACAGTGGCGGGACCGTGCCGGCCTCGGCCGCCGCGCGAGGAACTCGCGCGGCCTCACCGGCTTCCCTGCATCCCGGGCGCGTCCTCGACCTCGAGCGGTCTCCCCTCACCTCCCCCGCGCGTCCGGCCACACGACCTGCACCACCGGCCGGCGGCTCGCCGCGCTCTTCTCGACGTGCACCTCGCAGCCGTACACGGCCTCGAGCACCGGGGCCTCGAGCACCTCCTCCGGCGTGCCGAGCCGCACGGGGCGGCCCGCGGCCAGGAGCAGCAGCCGGTCGCACACCTCGGCGGCGAAGTTCAGGTCGTGCGACACGAGCAGCATCGAGACGCCGCGCTCGCGGTTCAGGCGGCGCAGGAGCGTCGCGGCCTCGGCCTGGTGGCGGAGGTCGAGGTGCGCGGTCGGCTCGTCGAGCACGAGCAGCCGCGGCTCCTGCGCGAGCGCCCGCGCGATGACCGCGCGCTGGCGCTCGCCGCCGCTCAGGCTGTCGAGCGGCAGCGCCGCCAGCTCGAGCACGCCGGCCGCCGCCATCGCCCCGTGCGCCACCGCGCGGTCGGCCGCGTCCTCGAAGTACCGCGCCGGCGCGTGCGGGAAGCGGCCCATCAGCACGAGCTCCTCGACGCTGAACGGGAACTGCGGTGGCACGCCCTGCGGGACGACGGCCACCCGCCGCGCCACCTCCGCGCGGTCGAGGCGGGCGAGCGGCCGGCCCTCGAGCAGGATCTCGCCCGCCGCGGGCTCGAGCACGCGCGTGAGGAGCCGGATCAGCGTCGTCTTGCCCGCGCTGTTGGGGCCGATCACGCCGAGGATTTCGCCCGGCGCCAGGCCGAACGCGAGGTCGGCGAGCCGGAAGGGGTGCGCGCGCCGCGGCCGCGACGGCGGATACGCGAAGCCGACCCCACGCGCCTCGACGATCACAGGAGCGCCCGGTAGCGCGTGCGCAGGAGCCACACGAAGACGGGCGCGCCGCAGAAGGACGTGATCACGCCGACCGAGAGCTCGCCCGGCGCCACGATGCTGCGCGCCAGCGTGTCCGCGGCGAGGAGAAAGCTCGCGCCGCCCACGAAGGCGGCGGGCACGAGCAGGCGGTTGTCGGCGCCGAGGAGCATGCGGAGCGCGTGCGGCACGATGAGCCCGACGAAGCCGATCGGGCCGGCGAAGGCCACGACGCTCGCGGTGAGCAGCGCGGCGCCCGCGAAGATGCGGATCTTGAGGCGGTCGGCGTCCACGCCGAGCTGCTGCGCCGCCTCCTCCCCGAGCGCCAGGAGGTTGAGCTCCCGCGCGTGCACGAGGACCAGCCCGAGGCCCGCCGCCGCGGAGAGCGCGAAGAGGCCGAGCGACGCCGGCGGGAGCGTGCCGAGGTTGCCGAGCAGCCAGTAGATGACGCCGCCGAGCCGGTTCACGTCCAGGAGCGAGATCACCACGGTGATCGCGGAGGCGAAGAAGAGCCCGACGATGACGCCCGCGAGCAGCAGCGTCTGGACCGACAGGCGCCCGGCGCCGGCGATCAGGTAGACGGCGCCCGCGGCGACCACCGCCCCGGCGAACGCGAACGCGGTGAGCCCCGCCGCGCCGAGCACCCCGAAGCCGAGCCCGAGGCTCTGGGCGATCACCACGCCGAAGGCGGCGCCGCCGGAGACGCCGAGCACCGAGGGCTCGGCGAGCGGGTTGCGCGTGAGCGCCTGGAAGGCCACGCCCGCCACGGCGAGCGCGCCGCCCGCGAGCGCGGCGACGGCGATCCGGGGCAGCCGGATCGAGAGCGTCACGACGCTCTCGACGGACTGCGCCCCGGCGCGCCCCGCGAGCGCCGCGAGCACGGCCCGCGGCGAGATCGCGGCGCCGCCGAGGAAGAGCGCGAGCGCGGCGACGGCGAGCAGGACGAGCGTCAGGACGCCCAGGGCCGCGGCGAGGCGCGCGCGCGGGCTCACCGGAACGCCTCCGGGTGGATCGCGCGCGCGAGGCGCTCGAGGCCGTCCACGACGCGCGGGCCGTAGCGGTGCAGCAGGTCGCCGTCCACGGCGTGGAGCCGGCCCGCGCGGATCGCCGGCACGCTCGTGAGCCCGCGCCACCGCTCCCGGTCGATCGGCCCCGCGCTCGCGCTGTGGTTGGCGAGCAGGATCACCTCGGGCGCCCGCGCGACCGCCGCCTCGAGGCCGAAGCGCGGGTAGTCGCTGCCCTCCGCCGCGGTGATCGAGCGTCCCCCCGCGCGCGCGATCAGCTCGGTGACGAGCGACTCGCGCCCGGGCACGATCAGCGGCTCGGGCCAGAGGACGTAGAGGACGCGCGGCCGCGGCCGCGGCGCGACCGCCTGCTCGACCGCGCGCACGCGCGCGCGCAGGCCGGCCAGGAGCGGGCCGGCCGCCGCCTCGCGCCCGGTGAGGGCGCCGAGCCGCGCGATCGCGTCCCAGACGTCGGCGAGGTGGTGCGCCGCGACGAGGTACACGGGGACGCCGAGGCGCCGGAGCTGGGCGAAGGTCTCCTCGCGGTTGCCCTCCGTCGTCGCGACCACGAGGTCGGGCCGCAGCGCGGCGATCACCTCCAGGCTCGGCGTGAGCATGCCGCCGACCCGGGGCTTGCGGCGGGCCGCCGGCGGGTAGTCGCAGAAGTCGGTCACGCCGACCAGGCGGTCCTCGGCGCCGAGCGCGAAGAGGATCTCGGTGACGCTCGGGACGAGCGAGACGATGCGCGCCGGCGGCGCGGCGAGCGTGACTTCGCGCCCGAGCATGTCGCGCACGCTCAGCGCGTGCGCGGGCGCCGCCAGGCCGAGGAGCGCTGCGAGCACCAGGAGCTTCGGCACGTCAGGCGCGCCCGCTCACGCCCGCGGACGCGAACGTGGCCATCTCCCGGAAGATCCGCGCGGCCGCGCGCGCGAGGTGCACGAACAGCGCGGCGCCGGTACCCTCGCCGAGCCGCAGGCCGAGGTCGAGGTAGGGCGCGAGCCCGAGGCGCTCGAGGGCCGCCGCGTGCCCCGGCTCCGCCGAGCGGTGCGCGGCGAAGAGCGCGTGGCGCGCGTCGGGCGCGAGCGCCACGGCGACGAGCGCCGCGGCGCCGGCGATGAACCCGTCGAGCGCCACCGGCGCCCGGCGCGCCGCGCCGGCGAGGATCACGCCCACGAGGCCGGCGATCTCGAAGCCGCCGACCTTCGCGAGCACGTCGAGCCCGTCGCGCGGGTCGGGCGCGTTCACCTCGAGGGCCCGGCGCACGACCGCCGCCTTGCGCGCGAGCGCGGCGTCGTCCGCGCCCGCGCCGCGGCCCGTGACGCGCTCGGCCGGCGCGCCGGTCAGCGCGGCGGTGATCGCGCTCGCGGCCGTCGTGTTGCCGATGCCCATCTCCCCGGTGGCGAGCAGGTCGGCGCCGCCGTCGAGCGCCAGGTCGGCGAGCCGCGCGCCCGCCAGGATCGCCCGCTCCGCCTCCGCGCGCGTCATCGCCGGCCCCCGCGCCATGTTGCGGGTGCCGGGGCCGATCGGGCACGCGACCAGGCCGGGGGCGGGCGCGAGGGGGCTCGCGACGCCGAAGTCGGCGACGACGAGCCGCGCCCCGGCCTGCCGCGCGAGCACGCTGACCGCGGCGCCGCCGCGCAGGAAGTTCTCGACCATCTGCGCGGTCACGACCTGGGGATACGCGCTCACGCCCTCGGCGACGACGCCGTGGTCGGCGGCGAGCGTGAGGATCACGGGCTGCTCGACCGAGGGCGCGCCGCCGCGCAGGACCGCCAGCCGCAGGGCCAGCTCCTCGAGCCGCCCGAGGCTGCCCGGCGGCTTCGTGAGGCCGTCGAGGTGGCGCTGGGCCGCCTCCGCCCCGCCCGTCGGCGGCGGCGCGACCGCGCTACGGAGCCTGGACAGCGCCGTCATCGGCGACTCGGGGGGTGTCGGCGGGCGCCTTGAGCACGAGCGGGAGCCCCGCCACCATGAGCACGACGCGGTCGCAGGCGGCCGCGACGCGCTGGTTCACGAAGCCGAGCAGGTCGCGGAAGCGCAGCCCGAGCCCGGTCTCCGGGTGCACGCCGGCGCCGACCTCGTTGGAGACGAGCGTGAGGCGGCACGCGGCGCGGCGCACGAGCGCGGCGAGCCGGTCGGCCTCCGCGAGCACGAGGGCGTCCTCGTCGCCCCGCAGCAGGCGGTTGCCCACCCAGAGCGTGAGGCAGTCCACGACGACCGCGTCGTGCGTCCCCACCGCCTCGCCGAGCCGCGCGACGAGCTCGAGCGGCGCCTCGACGGTGGTCCACGCCGCGGGGCGCTCCGCGCGGTGGCGGGCGATCCGCCGCGCCATGTCGGCGTCGCAGGGCTCGGCGGTCGCGACGAACGCGACCCGCCCGGAGAGCGCGGGGTCCGCGACCGCGAAGCGGCTCTTGCCGCTGCGCGCTCCACCCAGGATGAAGAGCGACGGGGCCATTGACCCGGTGCCTCCCTCGAAGACCGGTTCGGTGGTACGCGCCCGGGCAGGTCTCCTGGCTCTCGGATCGTCCTACTCCCCGCGCCTTCCCGGCCTCGCGGCCAGTGGCCATCTGCGGGTTTCGTCCCCGATTACAGTGACGGGGTCGCGGCGGCTTCAGACCGCCTTCCCTGGGCCCTCACGGGCATCCCGGGCGCGTGCAACGGCCTGGACGGTAGCAGAAACCCCCGGTCGGCGCAACCGGAGGCCGTTTTCTTGACTTTGCGGCCCACGACGCTCTACAAAGGACGGGGTCAGAAGTGAAAAAATCGAAACATCCCGACAATTCGCCCGGGACGTTCCTGACGGCTGGCGAGGCCGCCAGGCACTGCCAGGTCTGCCCCGCCGCGCTCAAGCGCTGGATCCGGGCCGGCCGGCTCGGGGGGTTCAAGACCCTGGGAGGCCATGCCCGCATCGCCGTGGACGAATTCCAGCGCTTCCTCCACGAGCACGGCATGCCGCCCTACCCCCTCGGCGCGCCCGCCTCGATCCCCGTCCTGGTCGTCGACGACGAGCCCGAGATCGTGGGCTTCCTCGCGGCACTGCTCGCCGACCACCCGCTCGGGTTCAAGGTCGAGACCGCCACGGACGGCTACGAGGCGCTCATCAAGGTCGGCGCGTTCAAGCCCGCGCTGCTGATCCTCGACGTGCTGATGCCGCTGCTCGACGGCGTCGAGGTCTGCCGGCGCCTCAAGAGCAATCCGGCGACGCGCGGGCTCAAGATCCTCGGGATCAGCGGCTACCCCGACGCCGTGGCCGCGCTGCTGGCCGCCGGGGCCGACGCGTGCCTGACCAAGCCCCTCTCGCTCCACGCCATCGAGCGGGAGCTCGAGCGCCTGCTGGCGCCGGCCGCCTGCTGATGGCGCGCCACCGGGTCGGCACGCGCGCGCGCGCGCGGACGGGGCGCCCGGGGGCGCCCGGGGCGTGAGCGTGCGCGCGACGGTCCTGGTCGTCGCCGACGACCCCGGCAGCCGCGAGTCCGTGGGCCACGCGCTCCGGGCCACGGGCTACGCCGTGGAGACGGCCGCGAGCGGCGCGCACGGGCTGGAGTGCCTTCGCCGCGGCGGCTTCGAGGTGGCGGTCGTGGACATCACGCTGCCGGACATCTCGGGGCTCGAGCTGCTGCGTGCGCTCCGCGACCAGGCGCCGGACCTGGAGGTCGTGTTCGTCACGGGCGGCGGCTCCCTCCGGGCGGCGATCGAGGCCATCGACGGCGCGGCGTTCGCGTACCTCACGAAGCCCGTCGAGATGGACCACCTGCTCGCCGTGCTCGCGAAGGCGGTCGAGCGGGGCCGGCTCACACGCGCGCTCCGCGAGTCGGAGGCGCGGCACCGGCTCATCAGCGAGCACATCACCGACGGCGTCTTCCTCGTCGACACGGAGGGCCGCGTGGTCTTCGCCAACCGCCGCGCCGAGGAGCTCTCGGGCTACTCGCAGGCGGAGTTCGGCGACCGGAGCATCCTGTCGTTGCTCACGCCGGAGAGCCTCGAGCGGGCCGAGGCGCGCGCGGCGGCGGCCCGGACCGGGGCCACGCTGCCGCCGTTCTTCGAGGCCGAGCTGGTGCGCAAGGACGGCTCGCGCATCTGGGTCGAGGCGCACGACACCGCGATCGTGCGCGACGGCCTCGTCGTCGGGCGCCTCGGGGTGGTCCGCGACGTCGCCGAGCGCAAGCGGGCGGAGGCGGAGCTCGCGCGGCAGCGCGAGACCATCTACCAGAGCGAGAAGCTCGCGGCGATGGGCCAGCTCCTGGCCGGCGTCGCCCACGAGCTGAACAACCCCCTCTCGGTGGTCATCGGCCACGCGGCGATCCTCCGCAACACCGCCGAGGCGTCGGTCGCGGAGCGCGCCGGCAAGATCGCGCAGGCCGCGGAGCGGTGCGCCCGGATCGTGAAGAACTTCCTGGCGCTGGCCAGGCAGCGGCCGCTCGAGCGCGAGCCGGTCTCGCTCAACCAGATCGTCCGCGAGGGCGTCGAGCTCGTCGCCTACCAGCTCCGCGTGGACGATGTCGCGGTGGTCCTCGACCTCGCCGACGACGTGCCGACGCTCTGGGCGGACTCGCACCAGCTCCACCAGGTCGTCGTCAACCTGATCTCGAACGCCCACCACGCGATGCGGGAGACGGCCGGCCCCCGCCGGCTCACGCTCCACACGCGCACCGCCGCCGGGCGGGCGCAGGTCGTGCTGGAGGTGGCCGACACGGGCCCCGGCGTCGCCGCCGAGCACCGGCCGCGGCTCTTCGAGCCCTTCTTCACGACCAAGCCGGCCGGCGAGGGCACCGGGCTCGGCCTCGCGCTCTGCCGGGGCGTCGTCGAGGAGCACCAGGGCCGCATCACGCTCGCGAGCGGCGAGGGCCAGGGGGCGGTGTTCAGGATCGAGCTGCCGGTCGAGGCCGCCGAGCTCCGGCCGCCCGAGCCGCCGCACGCGGCGCCGGCCGCGCCGGTCCGCGGGTGCACGGTGCTCGTGGTGGACGACGAGCCCGAGATCGCCCGCATGCTCGCCGACATGCTCGCCGGGGACGGCCATCGCGTGGAGACCGCGGCCGACGGGTTCGAGGCCCTCGCCCGGCTCGACCGGGCCGTGTACGACCTGGTCCTCTGCGACCTCCGGATGCCGAAGCTCGACGGCGCGGGCTTCTACCGCGAGGTCGCGCGCCGCCGCCCCGAGCTCCTGCCGCGGATCGTGTTCGTCACCGGCGACACGCTCACGCCGGAGAGCACGCGGTTCCTGGCGCGGGCCGGCGCCCCGACGGTGACCAAGCCGCTCACACCCGACGACATCCACCGCGTGACGCAGCAGGTCCTGCGCAACCACCTGAGCCGCCGGTAGCCGCCGCCGGAGCGCCCCCTCCGACGTCGACGCAGAACCCGTGAACACATCGCGTGGTGGGGAGCGTCGGGGGGTCCGGGGGGCCCTTCGAGGCCCCCCATGTGCTCAGGCGTTCCGCCCCTTCTCCAGCTCGCGCACGCGGCGCGAGAGCGTGACGAGCATCCGCTGCGTGAGCTCCGGGACCTCCCGGAGGAGCTCCCAGAAGTGGCGGCGGTTGATCACGAGCAGGCGCAGGTCGGTCTCGGCCTTCACCGTCGCCGAGCGCGGCTCGCCGTCGAGCAGGCTCATCTCGCCGAAGAAGTCGCCGGGCCCGAGCCGGTGCCGCTTGCGCGAGGAGAGCTTCACGGTCGCGGTCCCGTCGATGATGACGAAGAACTCGTCCTCGCGCGCGCCCTCGCGCGTCAGCACGGCGAGCGCCGGCACCTCGGCGACCTTCGAGATGTCGGCCACGGCACGGAGCTGCTTCCTGGTGCACTCCTCGAAGATCGGCACGCGCTGCAGGTGGCGGATCTTCTCGTCGCTCGCCAGCCGGAACGCCGGGCCCGAGGCGCTCGCAAGCGCCTCCTTGAGGTCGAAGAGCATCGAGCCGTCGAGCATCCGGTTGAGCAGTTCCATGCCCTACCCCCTCTTCTCCTTGTCCGCGTAGCTCACGGCGAGCCCCGCCGCGGCGTCGGCCTGGATCCCGTACGGCGGAACCGGGTAGCGCAGGCCGTTCTTCGCCAGCGCGGCGAGCCCCTCGATCACCGTCGGCAGGAAGCGCGGCGGGAGCGCCATCAGCAGCTCGTCGTCGGCGACGCCGCCGTAGCGCCGCTCGGCGTAGCACGGGATCGTGAGCGCCGGCTCGCCGGTCCGGAGCGCCTTGCCCCACGAGTCCGCGCACGCCGACTCGCCGACGGACGTGAAGCCGAGCTTCCTGTAGCCCGACCACTGCAGGCCGTTGATGAACAGGATCATCTGGCCCGGCGTGCCGTAGACCAGGCACACGTCGGGCGGGTCGAGCCGCCCGGAGGTGAGCGGCGAGACCGCCAGGGCGCGGTAGCGCCCGTAGGGCACGACGTCCATCGCGCGCTGGTGCGCGGCGGCGTCCTCCTGCGTCCTGAACCAGACGCCCGCCATGCGCGTGCCCGAGAGCCACTCCGCGTCCTGGGGGTGCAGCCCGATCACCGCGCCGCACTGCGCGCCGACGAGGTCGGCCATCGTGATCCCGACCGTCCAGCCGAGGTGCCGCGCCTGAGCCACGATCTGGTCGGTCGTGTGCTTGGCCTTCGGGCGCCGGATCTTCGGGATCGCCTCCATCGCCTCGACGGTCTCGAAGAGCTTCATGCCGATCGGGATCGAGCGCAGGCGCAGGTGCCGGGTGAGCCCGTCCACGATCGCGTTCCAGTCGTAGCGCTCGGCCGTCATGCCGTCCTCCCCGCCTGGATACTACGTGATGCCGGGGGCCGCTACCACCCGCGCAGGCGCGCGATCGCGCGGCGCTCGCGCTTCGTCGGCCGCCCGGCGCCCGGCGGCCGCGCCGACGGCGGCGCCCCGCGCGAGCGCGGCGGCTCGGGCGGCGTGAGGTCCGCAAAGAGCGCGCGCGCCCGCGCGGGAGGCCCGCGCCGGTCGTCGAGGGCGGCGACCTTCAAGATTCGCTTCCGGCCCGCCCGCAGCGTCACCCGGAGCACGTCGCCGGGGCGCAGCGCCTTCGCGGGCTTCGCGGCCTGGTCGTTCACGTCGACCTTGCCGCCGTCGCAGGCGTCGGCGGCGAGGCCGCGCGTCTTGAACACCCGCGCCGCCCAGAGCCACTTGTCCAGGCGCACGGAATCCGGCGAATCCGCCACGCCCAGACGGTATCATGGGGGCAGCATGACCCGCCTGCTCGCGCTCCCCGCCGCCCTCGCCCTCGCCGCCGTCGCCTGGGCGGCCGACGTGGTCGTCGTCGAGGACTGGACCCAGCCCAAGCTCGGCGCCCGGGGCATCCCCGCCGGCTGGCAGGGGCAGAGCTGGGGCAGCCCGAAGTACGACCTCACCGTCGTGGACAACGCCGGCCACCGGGTCCTGCACCTCCGGAGCGAGAACGAGGGCTCGACGATCAGCCGGGACATCAAGGGCAAGGTGGACCTCAAGCAGACGCCGATCCTCGAGTGGAGCTGGAAGGCGGTCGTGCTGCCGAAGGGCGGCGACTCGCGCCGCAAGGCGACCGACGACCAGGCGGCGCAGATCTACGTGTCGTGGCCGCGCTTCCCGGAGTCGGTGCGCTCGCGGATCATCGGCTACGTGTGGGACACGACCGCACCGGCCGGCCTGGTCGCGCCGAGCGAGAAGACCGGGACCGTCACCTACATCATCGTCCGCTCGGGCACGGCGGACCTCGGCCGCTGGGTGACCGAGCGACGCAACGTCGTCGAGGACTTCAAGAAGATCTACGGGGAGGCGCCCGACCATCCGGGCGCCGTCTCGATCGCGATCGACTCGAACGACACCAACTCCCTCGCCGAGTCGTTCATGGGGCCGATCGTCTTCAAGCGGCAGTGAGCGACCCGCGGACGGTCGTCCGCGCGCGCGCCGAGAAGCACGGGGCGTGAGGCCCGCCGCGCTGGCCGCCCTGCTCGTGCTCGCGGCCGCCGCCGGGGCGGCGGCAGAGCCGCGCCCGGTGGACCCGGCCGCGCGCGTCTACCTCGTGCCCGTGGGACAGCTCCCGGAGAAGTGGGTCACCGACCTCGTCGGCTACTACCGGACCAAGCTCGGGCTCGCGCTCCAGCCGCTGCCGCCGCTGCCCCTGGACCGGAGCGCGCTCGACCACACGCGCCAGCAGGTGATCGCCGAGGAGGCGATCACGCTCCTCAGGCGTCGCCTGCCCAGGCTCGCCGCCGACCCGCACGCCGTGGTCCTCGGCCTCACCGCCTACGACATGTACATCCGCGGCACCTCGTGGCAGTGGGCGTTCGCGTTCCGGCAGGACGCGCACTTCGCGGTGGTCTCGCTCGCGCGCATGGACCCGGCGAACTGGGGTGAGCGCCCCGACGAGGCGCGGCTCCGCACGCGCCTCCGGAAGATGATGTCGAAGAACCTCGGGATCATGGTCTACGACCTGCCGCAGAGCCGGGACCGCCGGAGCGTCCTGTACGGGCCGATCCTCAGCCTCGCGGACCTCGACGCGATCGGCGAGGACTTCTAGAGCGCCGTCTCCTTCGGGAGCGCCGGCTTCTTGAAGCCGCCCCCCTGCTGCCAGCGCTCGGGCGGGACCGCCCGCACGAGGTCGGTCGCCGCGCCGCGCGCGATCCCGCCGACCGCGTCGACGAACGCCCCGCTGACGGCGCTGACGTACCACTGCCCCGGCTCGGACTCCGCGAAGGCGACGTACCGGGCCAGGTCCGCGTCGGACACGTCGCGGTAGATGAACAGCATCATCACGAACGACAGGCGCCGCACCTGCTCGAACACCTGGGCGCGCACCTGACGGATGCGGCTCTCGAGCTGGCTCCGGCTGAGGCGCCGCTCGGCGGGCAGGTACGGGTCCACCGCCGACGCGAGGCTCCGGATGATCGCCATGCTCACGTCGAGCGAGGTCTCGGTGGCGCGGCCCGCGGCGTCGAGCCGCTGGACGAGCGCCAGGCGCTCGCGGGCCGGCGGGCTCTGCTGCAGGCGGCCGACGTACCGCTCGATCTCGCGCTCCGTGCCGCTCGAGCGCGAGAACGCGACCTCGAGCTCGGTGATCCTCCGGCCGACCGGCGAGCGGTACCAGGCGAGCGCCGCCGCGAGCTTCGCGGCGTCGGAGCGCTTGCCGACGCCCTCGGCGATGAGCCCGTAGACCGTCTCGGTGCGCACGTGCCGGGCCGTGATCTGCTCGGCCCGGGCGAGGTCCCTCGCGGCGAGCTGACCGTGCTGGGCGTGGAACTCGGACCGGATGCGCGTCGTGATCGGCGCGAGCTGGCGCTTGAGGCCCGAGACGTCGAGCAGCTCGTCGATCGTGGCGCGGTCCGCGGCGACGGCCCCGGGCGCGGTGGCGTCGGCCGCGGACGCGGCGGCGGGCGCCGGCGGCGCCTCGCGCGGCTGCGGCGGGCGGTCCGAGTAGGTGACGACGCCGTTGTCGTCGACCCAGCGGTAGGTCGCCGCGTCGGCGGGCGTGCCGCCGGCGAGCAGGCCGGCGCCGAGCGCGATCAGGAGCGTCCGGGTGATGCGCGTCATCGTCGCGTCCTCCCACCGGTCCAGCGCACGGCTCGCGCCACCTCGGGCGCGGTCTCCTCGGCCGCCGCGCCCAGGGCGCGGACGACCACCTCGCTCGTCGCGTTCACGAACCACTGCCCCCCGGCCGACTCCACGAACGCGACGAGCCGCGCGAGCTCGCCGTCCGCGAGGGTCCGGTAGGCGAAGAGCATGCCGAGCAGGGTGACCTCGCGCATCCGGTCGTAGGCGCGCGCCCGCAGCTCGAGCAGCCGGGGCTCGAGCGCCGCGCTCGCCTCGAGCGCGCGCGCGACGGTCGCGACGACCGCCAGCGTGACGTCGAGCGAGGTCTCGGTCGCGAGCCCCGCGTCGTCGAGCCGCGCGAGGAGCGCGATCCGCGCCGCCGACGGGCGGCGCGCGGCGAGGCCGGCGACGAACGCCCGGAGCTCGGTGGCCCGCCCGGGCTCGGCGGCCTCGAGCTCGAGGGCCACCACCCGCCGCGCCAGCGGCGAGCGGAACCACGCGAGCGCGGCGGCCGCCGCCGCCGGCTCGACGCGCCGCGCGAGCGCCGCGCGCACGGCGGCGCGGAGCCGCTCGGCGTCGAAGGCGCGCGCGCTGGAGCGGTCGATCGCGTCGGCGGCCTCGGGGCTCGCGGCGTGGCGGCGGCGGAGGTCGTCCCGGATCCGCGCGGCGACGCTCTCGAGCTGGCGCGAGAGGCCCGAGGCCTCGAGGAGCTCGTCGGCGACGCCCAGCGTCGCGGCGTCCGGCGTGGCCGGCGGCGCGGCGCCGAGATCGGCCCGGGGGATCGCGGCGGGCGCGGGGCTCGCGCACGCCAGGGCGCCGAGGAGCCCGAGGAGCGCCGCGGCCCGCCGGGGGCGCATCAGAGCGATGCCGCCGGCCGCGGCGGCTCGCGCCGCTCGGGTGTCTGGTGCCAGCGCGTCGGCGGCACCGCCTCGACCAGCTCGGTGGCCGCGCCGCGCGTCACCACGCCGACCGCGTGGACGAAGGCCCGGCCCACGGTGCCGAGGTACCACTGCCCGGCGCCCGACTCCGCGAACTCGACGTACCGCGTGAGCTCCGGCTCGGAGAGCTGGCGATAGACGAAGAGCATCATGATCCAGGACATCTGCCGCGTCTGCGACAGGGCCTGCTCGCGCACCCGCTGGATCAGGCCCTCGACCTCGCCGGGCGCGCCGCCGTGCCCGACCGGCACGTAGGGCGCCGCGGCCAGCGCCATGCTCCGCAGGAGCGAGAGGCTCGCCTCGACGGAGGTCTCCGTCGCCCGGCCGGCCGCGTCGAGCCGCTGGACGAGGGCCACGCGCTCGGGGCGCGGCGGCTCGCGCCGCAAGCGCGCGACGAACCGGGCCAGCTCCTGGGCCGCGTCGGGCGCGCGCCCGGCCCGGCTCTCCAGCTCGGCGACCCTCCGGCCGATGGCGGAGCCGAACCACGTGCCCGCGTCCGCCATCTGCTCCCCGTCGATCCGCCGGGCGAACTCCGCGGTGAAGGCGTCCCAGAGGGCGTCGGCCTTGAGCCGCGCGGACGCGATCCCCTCGGCCACGGCCAGGTCCTGCTTGACGAGGCCGCCGTGGCGCTTGTGGAACTCCGTCCGGAGCTTGGCCGCGATGGCGACGATCTGCTGCTTGAAGCCCGAGAGCGCCAGGAACTCGTCCACCGCCCCCCGCTCGGCGTCGCTCGCGATGGGCGCCGGGGCCTCGGCGGGCTCCGCCCGGGCGAGGTCGCCGGCCTGCGGCGGACGATCCGCGTAGATGACGACGCCGTTCGGGTCCACCCAGCGGTAGGTGGCCGCCTCGGCGCCGCTCGCGGCGATGAGCACTCCCAGCACGATCAGGAAGGACCGGTTCCTCATGGCGCTCCCCCAGGCTCCCGGATGACTTCGTCACCGGAAGGCTGCATGGGAGGTGCCAGGAGGCTGGGTGTCAAGGTTTTCGGCCGGTTAGCCCTCGCTCGCCTCCACGGACGCCCCGCCACCCTGGAAAGACTCTCACCGCTGTTCCAGAACTGGCCGCCCGGAGCCCGGCCCGGGTCGCGGACGATCCCCGGGGCGGCGTCCTTCTATTTGAGCGTCTGGCGGACGGCGGCGACGACGTCGTCGGCGTCGGGCGTCACGAAGCCCTCGAGCGGCGGGCTGAACGGGATCGGGACGTCGGGCGCGGCGACGCGCACGATCGGCGCGTCGAGGTCGTCGAAGCAGTCCTCCATGATCACCCACGCGAGCCAGGCGCCGACGGAGGCGCGCATGGGCCCCTCCTCGGCGATCACGGCCCGGTGCGTCCGCCGCACGGAGAGGGCGAGCGCCTCGCGGTCGAGCGGCACGAGGCTCCGCGGGTCCACCACCTCGACCTCGACGCCCTCCTCGGCGAGGCGCCGCGCGGCCTCGAGGCTCGCGTGCACCATGCGCGCCGTCGCGATCACCGTCACGTCGCGGCCGGGGCGCTTGACGTCGGCCGCCCCGAGGGGCACCGGCGTCTCGGCCTCCGGCACCTCGCCGGTCACCCGGTAGAGGCCGCGGTGCTCGAAGACCAGCACCGGGTCGGGGTCGCGGATCGCGGTCTTGAGGAGCCCGCGCGCGTCGGCGGGCGTGGAGGGGATGCAGACCTTGAGCCCTGGCGTGTTCACGAACCACGCCTCGACCGAGTTCGAGTGGTGGCCGCCGCCGGAGCGGCCGATGCCGTACGGCATCCGCAGCGTCAGCGGGCAGTCGAGCTGGCCGCCGAACATGTAGCGCGACTTCGCGATCTGGTTGACGACCTCGTCCATCGCACAGGTCACGAAGTCGGCGAAGTGCATGTCCACGACGGGCACCAGGCCCGTGACGGCGGCGCCCATCGCCGAGCCGACGATCGCGGCCTCGGAGATCGGCGCGTTCAGCACGCGCTCCGGGCCGAACTCGTCCACGAGGCCCTTCGTCACGCCGAAGGGCAGCCCGAGCACGATGTCCTCGCCGATGCAGTAGACGCGCGGATCGCGGCGCATCTCCTCGCGGAGCGCGAGGTTCAGCGCGTCGCCCATGTCGAGGACGGGCACCCTAGCGGCTCCAGGGGTAGGACGCGAACAGGTCGGCCAGCGCGTCCTGCGGCGCGGGCAGCGGGCTCGTCTCGGCGTGGGCCACCGCGTCGTCGATCTCGGCGACGACGCCCGCGCGGATCCGCCCGGCGTGCGCCGCGTCGAGGAGCTGGCGGGCCTCGAGCAGGCGGCCCAGGCGCGCGAGCGGGTCCGTGCGCCGCCCCTCCTCCACCTCCGCCTTCGTCCGGTAGGCCTGGGCGTCGCCCTCGAAGTGGCCCACCCAGCGGATCGTCCGGGCCTCGATGAGCGACGGCCCCTCGCCGCGCCGCGCGCGGAGGACGGCGCGCGTCGTCGCCTCCCACACCGCGAGCACGTCGTTGCCGTCGACGGTCTCCCCCGGGATGCCGTAGCCCGCCGCGCGCGCCGCGATCGAGCCGCCCGCGGCCGAGAGGCTCGACGCCGTGGACGACGCCCAGCGGTTGTTCTCGCAGAAGAAGACGACCGGGAGCGTCCAGACCGCCGCGAGGTTCACGCCCTCGTGGAACGGCCCGCGGTTGGCGGCGCCGTCGCCGAAGAACGTGACGACGACCTGCGCCGAGCCCCGACGCTTGATCGAGAGCCCCACGCCCGGCGCGAGCACACAGCCCGCGGCGAGCACGCCGTTGGCGCCGAGGTAGTTGACCGAGGCGTCGGCGAGGTGCATGCTCCCGCCCTTGCCGTGGCAGACGCCGTTCGCCTTGCCGTAGAGCTCGGCCATGAGGCCGCGCAGCGCGCCGCCCTTCGCGATGAGGTGGCCGTGCCCGCGGTGCGTCGACAGGACGTAGTCGTCGGCGCGGAGCGCCGCGCACGCGCCGACCGCGCACGCCTCCTGGCCGATCGACGTGTGCAGGAAGCCCGGCAGACGCCCGTTCGCGAACAGCTCCCGCACCCGCTCCTCGAACAGCCGCACGCGCAGCATGCCCGCGTACATCTGGAGCAGAAGATCGGGACCGGGCGCCATGACGGCGCGGATTATAGCACCGGGCGCTCGTTGAGCCGGGCCAGGCGCCACCCCGCAGCGTCGCGCTCGAGGAGGCTGAGCGCGCCGTAGTCCTGGCCGAGCGCCAGGAGGCGGCCGAGGCCGAGCCCGAGGGCCAGGCAGAGGAGCGCGCGGTTGGTGCCGCCGTGGGCGACGATCGCGAGCGCGCGCCCGGCGTGGGCGGCGACGATCGCCTCGAACGCGGGCCACGCGCGCGCCGCCAGGTCCGGCACGCTCTCGCCGCCCGGGAACGGGAACTCGCCGACGCGCGACATCCAGTCGGCGAAGGCCCCGGGCTCGCGCGCGCGGATCTCCTCGGCGGTGAGCCCGTCCCAGCGCCCCATCGCCATCTCGCGGAGCGCCGGCACGACGACCGGCGTGAGGCCGTGGGGCGCGGCGAGGATCTCGCCCGTGCGGCGCGCGCGCGCGAGGTCGCTGGTGAACACCGCGCTGAGCGCCGTGCCGCGGAGCCGCTCGGCCTGCGCCGCGCTCTGACGCTCGCCCCGCGCCGAGAGCGGCACGTCGAGGTGGCCGATGAACCGGCGCGTCTCCGCGCCGACCACCGCGCCGTGGCGGAACAGGTAGATCAGCGTCCGACGCGCGCCCACGCCGCGACCACCAGGAGCACGACGAGCTCCGCCGCCTCGATCCCGGCGCCCAGCACGTCGCCGGTGATCCCGCCGAGCCGATGCGTCATGAAGCGCCCGAGCGCCAGCGCCAGGAGCGCCGCGAGCGCCCACGCGACGATCCCGGCGACGCCGAGCGCCGCCGCGGCGGCGACGAGCGCCGCGCCGAGCGCGAGCGCCGGCGCGGCCGGTCCCAGCCCGGCGCGGAAGGCCGCGCCGGCGCCCGTCGCGCGCGCCACGGGCAGGAGGCGCGCGACGAGCGCCGGCGTCGCGCGCCCGATCACGGGCGCGGCGAGCAGGGCGCGCCAGCGCAGCGCGGGAGCGAGCTCGGCGACCGCCGCGATCTCGAGCAGCAGGAAGAGGATCAGCCCGATCGCGCCGAAGGCGCCGATCCGGCTGTCGCGCATGATCGCCAGCCGGTGCTCGGCGTCCCGCCCGACGAGGCCGTCGAGGCAGTCGGCCAGGCCGTCGAGGTGGATGCCGCCCGTCAGGAGCTTCCACACCGTCACCGTGAGGAGCACGGCCAGGAGCGGCGAGAAGAGGACGTCGGTGACGCGATCCGTCAGGGCGAGCGCGGCACCGAGCGCGAGCCCGACGACCGGGAACCACGCGGCCGCGCGGCCGAGCGCGCCCCCGCCCGCCGCGGGACGCCCGGGGAGCGGGACGATCGTGAGATAGCGGACCGCCTCGAGGAGCCCCGACACGGGCCCGAGGCTAGACGGGATACACGCCGTTGCGGCGCGGCGGGAACTCGTGGGCCTTGTCCTGCGCGTACGCGAGGCGCGTGAGGAGCTCCTGCCGGAGCCCGGAGCCGGGCACGATGTCGTCCACGAGCATCTCCGAGGCCAGCTTGTAGATGTCGACGTCCTCCGCGAACTCCTCGCGCTTCCGCTTGACGTACGCGGCGCGCTCGCGCTCGGGCAGCTCCATGATCTTGTTGTAGTAGACCGCGTTCACCGCGGGCTCGGGGCCCATGATCGCGATCTGGCCCTGCGGCAGCGAGAGCGCCGCGTCGGGCTCGAAGGCGGGCCCGCACATCGCGTAGAGGCCGGCGCCGTAGCACTTGCGCACGACCACCGAGATCTTCGGCACGGTCGCCTGCGAGGTCGCGAAGATCATCTTGGCGCCGTGCCGGATGATCCCCTGCTGCTCGACCTTGGTCCCGACCATGAAGCCCGCGATGTCGGCGAGGTAGACGAGCGGGATGTTGTAGGCGTTGCAGAGCCAGATGAAGCGCGCGGCCTTGTCGGACGAGTCGACCATGAGGACGCCGCCCTTCACCTTGGGCTGGTTCGCGACGATGCCGACGGCGCGGCCGCCGAGGCGCGCCAGCCCGACGATGACCTCCCGGGCGAACAGGCGCTTGAGCTCGAACCAGGAGCCCGCGTCGACGATGCGGTCGATGACCTCGTACATGTCGAACCACTTGCGCTGATCGTACGGGACGATGTCCTCGATGGACCGGCCGGGCCGGGGCTCGACGGCCTCGCGCGCGGCCGGCAGCTCGCGGCACGAGGACGGCATGTAGGCGAGGTACCGCCTGGCGAGCTCGATCGCCTCCTCGTCGGAGGCCGCCAGCACGTCGCCGCAGCCCGAGACGCTGCAGTGCATGCGCGCGCCGCCGAGCTCCTCGAGCGTCGTCTTCTCGCCGATCGCCATCTCCACCATGCGCGGGCTGCCGACGTACAGCGACGCCTTGCCGTCCACCATGATCACGACGTCGGTCAGCGCCGGCAGGTAGGCGGAGCCCGCGGGCGAGGGGCCGAACAGGATGCAGACCTGGGGCACCACGCCCGAGAGCTGCACCTCGTTGTAGAAGATGCGGCCGCCCTGGGAGCGGCCCGGGAAGATCCGGATCTGCTCGGAGATGCGCCCGCCCGCGGCGTCGACCAGGTAGAGGAGCGGCGCCCGCAGGCGCTGGGCTCTCTCCTGGATGCGCACGATCTTCTGGACGGTCTTCTCGCCCCAGGAGCCGGCCTTGACCGTGTAGTCGTTGGCCATGACGCAGACGGTGCGCCCGCCCACGCGCCCGACGCCCGTCACGACGCCGTCGGCGGGCGTCTCCGCTTCCTGCGAGCGCGCGAAGAGCCAGTCTTCCTGGAAGTCGGCGCCCGGGTCGAGGAGGAGCTTCAGGCGGTCGCGGACGAAGAGCTTGCCCGCGGCGCGCAGCTTGTCGCGGTACTTGACGTGCCCCTGCTCGATCCGCGCGCGCTCCCGGAAGTAGCGCTCCTCACCCGCGCCCACGCTCGCCTCCGCTCAGGGGTTCGGCCAGACGATGATGATGAGGACGCCCTCGCCGTGGCGCGGGCCGCCGATCACGGCCGGATTGCCCGCCTGCGCCTGGATGCTGGTCGTCACCTCCGTGCGGCTACCGCGCACGAGGCGGACGCGGAACCGCACCGTGCCGCTGTTGACGGCCTGCGGCGTGACCTCGAGCTGGCGGTCGCCCGGCACGGCCCAGCGCTGCGTCGTGCCCACGGGCACCTCGGCCACGTACCGCTCGAGGGAGGTGTACTCCTTGTAGCGGAAGAGCCGGCGGAGCTTCGGCAGGAAGTTCTCGAGCCGCTCGTCGGGCCCGGCGGGCGCCAGGCGCTGCTCGGGCGGCGGGGGCGTGTCGCCGGCGAGCACCACCCGCGTGCCGAAGCGCACGACCTGCTGCGCCTCGGCGGCCGACGCCGTCAGGGCGAGCAGCACGAGAACCAGGGCCAGCAGCGGGCCGAGCGCGGCCCGCAGCCGCTTGCGCGCGTTGTGCAGTCGCGACATCACGGTTCCCATCGGGATGGCCAGCACCTCTGCGATCTCGCGGTACGACAGGCCCTCGAGATCACTCAACATGATAATGGCCCGGTGATGCTCCGGCAACGTCGCGAGCGCCCGGCCGATGCGCTCGCGCTGCTCCGCGCGCACCGCCGTGTCGTCCGGCGTCGCGCCCTGGTCCACGAGCGTGCGGTCCCAGTCCCCCTCCTCGACGCGCTCCGTGCCGAAGGCGCGGCCCTGGGCGGCGCGCTGCCGGGCGCGGTCCGCGGCGACGTTCATCACGATCCGGAACAGCCACGTGTAGAAGGCCGCCTGCCCGCGGAAGGAGCCGATCGCCTGGTAGGCGCGGATGAACGCCTCCTGCGCGACGTCCCACGCGTCCTCGCTGTCGCGCAGGACGTTGTAGGCGAGCCGGTAGACCCGCTGCCGGTACTTCTCGACCAGGGGCTCGAAGGCCGCCACGTCGCCGCGGCGGCACCGTTCGACCAGGGCGGCGTCGTCGGTTGTCACGCGAGCTCACACGCTCACCCCTTCCCGTCGTCGCTTAGACGCCGGGCCGGCGGCGGCGATTCACCGTTTGGCGGCGCGACCGCGCGCGAGCGCCACGAGCGCGTCGAGGCCGAGCAGGTAGCTCTCCGGGCCGAACCCCGAGATCTGCCCGCGCGCGACCGGCGCGATCACCGAGTGGCGGCGGAACTCCTCGCGCGCGTGCACGTTCGACAGGTGCACCTCGACGACCGGGAGGCGGATCGCGGCGACCGCGTCGCGCAGCGCGATCGAGTAGTGCGTGAAGGCGCCCGGGTTCAGGACGACGCCCACGAAGCCCTCGCGCGCCGCCGCCTGGAGCCAGTCGACGAGCTGGCCCTCGTGGTTGGACTGCCGGCACTCGACGCCGAGCCCGCGGCGGCGCGCGTGGGCGCGGATCAGGCGGTCGACGTCGGCGAGCGAGACGCGGCCGTAGACCGCCGGCTCGCGGCTGCCGAGCAGGTTGAGGTTGGGACCGTGCAGGACGAGCGCCGCCCGTGCGCGCATCGCGGGCAGCATATCACGGGCGCCGGCGGAGGCCGGCATGCCCCCGACGTCGACTCAGAGAGCGTGTTCGAGGCCCCCCATGTCCTCAGTGCCCGCCGAAACCGGCCAGCAGCCAGTCCATCGCGGTGAACAGGACGAGGCCGCCGAACACCGTCCAGCCGAGCGCGGGGCCGCCCTCGCGGTTGACCTCCGGGATCAGGTCGGAGGCGGCCACGTAGATCGTGACGCCCGCCGACAGGGCGAGCGCGTACCCGACGTGGTGCTCGGCGATCAGGCTCGTCGCCAGCGCCCCGGCCACCGTCAGCACGCCGAGGAGCGCGCCCGCGCCGAGCGCCGCAGCCCGCGTGTGGCCGCCGGCCAGCATGATCGACGCGATCGTGAAGCCCTCGGGCACCTTGTGCAGGAACACCGCCATCGCCAGCAGCGCGCCGAGCGCCGGCGCGATGCGGAAGCCCGCGGCGATCGCGACGCCGTCGAAGAGCGTGTGGACGCCGAGCCCGAGCAGCGCCAGGTAGCCCGCCGACGGCCGCAGCAGCGCCTCGGGGTGCACCTCCTCGCCGAAGTGGAAGTGCGGCGCCACGGTGTGCTCGAAGAGGTGGACCCCGAAGTAGCCGAACAGGACGAACAGGAACGCGTGGGGGACGTGGGCGCTTTCCGGAAGCATCCGGACGAACGCCGCGGCGAGCATGAACCCCGCCCCGGCGGCGACGCAGTAGCGGAGCGGCGCGAGCCCCCGGCGGTGCGCGGTGGTCACCAGCGCCGCGCCCGCCAGGTCCGCAGCCGCTGCGGCAGCGGCAAACACCAGGTATGCTAACATCGGAGCGAGCATAGCATGGTGATCGCAGCGCCTCCGCGCCTGCTCGGCGAGATTCTCGTCCAGGAGGGCCTCACCACCCCGGACACGATCGAGCAGGCGCTCGCGCGGGCGCGGACGACGGGCGAGCGGCTCGGCGAGGCGCTCGTCGCGCTCGGCGCGCTCAGCCCCGCGGAGGTGCTCCGCGCGCTCGCGCTCCAGCAGCGCCTGCCGTTCCTCGGGCGCGACGAGCTGCCCTCGCCGCTGCCGCTCGTCAAGAACCTCTCCGCGAAGTACCTGCGCCAGTACACGATCTGCCCGGTGAGCGTCGAGGGCGGCGTCCTCACGATCGCGACGGCGGACCCGCTGAACCCGGTCGTCGTGGACGACCTGCGGCAGTCGACGGGCCTCAGCGTCCGCCTCGTCGTGAGCGCGCCCGAGGTGATCACGGAGGCCATCGACCGCACGTACGACGGCGCGGCGACGCCGCTGCAGCGCATCGTCGAGGGCATGGAGGACGAGGGCGGCGCCGCGGGCGAGGAGGACATCAACCAGCTCCGCGACATGGCGTTCGAGGCGCCCGTCGTGCGCCTCGTCAACCTGCTCGTCGAGAGCGCGATCGAGGCGGGCGCGTCCGACATCCACATCGAGCCGTTCGAGGACACGCTCCGCGTCCGGTACCGCATCGACGGCATCCTGTTCGACCAGGAGGCGCCGCCGCGGCGCCTGCAGGCCGCCGTGACCTCCCGCATCAAGCTGATGGCCGAGATGAACATCGCCGAGCGCCGCCTGCCGCAGGACGGCCGGATCCGCGTCACCCTGCACGGCAACCGCGTGGACATCCGCGTCTCGACGATCCCGACGGTCCACGGCGAGTCGATCGTGATGCGGCTGCTCGACCGCGGGAGCGTCTTCCTGCCGCTCGAGCGGCTCGGCTTCGGCCCGCGCACGCTCGAGCGCTTCGAGGCGCTCATCCGGCGCCCGCACGGGATCATCCTCGTCACGGGGCCCACGGGCTCGGGCAAGACGACGACACTCTACGGGGCGCTCGACAAGATCAACTCGCCCGACCGGAAGATCATCACGGTCGAGGACCCGGTCGAGTACCAGCTCAAGGGCGTGAACCAGATCCCGGTGAAGCCGAAGATCGGGCTCACGTTCGCCACGGGCCTCCGGCACATCGTCCGCCAGGACCCCGACGTGATCCTGATCGGCGAGATCCGCGACCTCGAGACGGCGGAGATCGCGATCCAGGCGTCGCTCACCGGCCACCTCGTCTTCTCGACCCTCCACACCAACGACGCGCCGGGCGCGATCACGCGGCTCCAAGACATGGGCGTGGAGCCGTACCTGGTCGCCTCGGTCCTCGAGGGCGTGCTCGCGCAGCGGCTCGTCCGGCGCATCTGCGCCGCGTGCCGCGTGCCGGACACGCCGAGCGCGGCGGACCTCGGCGCGCTCGGCATCCAGGGCGCCGCGGACGTCCGGCTCTGGCGCGGGCGGGGCTGCGACGAGTGCCGCGGCACCGGGTACCGCGGCCGCACCGGCATCTACGAGCTCTTCAACGTCACGGAGGACGCGCGCAGCCTGATCCTTCGCCGCGCGCCCGTGCGCGAGATCCGGCGCGCCGCGCTCGACGCCGGGATGACCACCCTCCGGCTCGACGGCTGGGCCAAGGCGTGCGAGGGGGTCACGACCGTCGAGGAGATCCTGCGCGTCACCCAGGAGGACGCGTAGCCGCCGATGCCCGTCTTCGTCTACCGTGCGGCCGACCGGCGGGGCCAGACCATCGACGGCGTCATGGAGGCGCCGGACGCGCGCGCCGTCGTCGAGCGGCTCCAGCGGGACGCCTATTTCCCGATCAAGGTGGCCGCGCACGCCGAGCGCCGGCGCTGGTTCGAGCTCGGCGGGGGCTCCCGCGTCGGCCAGCGCGACCTGCTCGCGTTCACCCAGCAGCTCGCCACGCTGTTCGAGGCGGGGCTGCCCCTCGACCGCGCGCTCGCGATCCTGGAGGAGCTCGCGGTCAACAGGCGGCTCAAGGCGATCGTCGGGGACCTGCTCGTCTCCGTCCGCGGCGGCGCCTCGCTCAGCGAGGCGCTGGGCAAGCACCACCCGCGCCCGTTCTCGCGCCTCTACATCAACATGGTGCGCGCCGGCGAGAAGGGCGGGGTGCTGGAGGTGACCCTCCGGCGGCTCGCCGAGTTCCTCGAGGCCCGGGGGGCGTTCACCGCGGCCGTCGTCTCGGCGCTCGCCTACCCCGCCGTGATCTTCGCGGTCGGCATCGGCGCGGTCGTGTTCCTGATGACGTTCGTGATCCCGCGCTTCGCGACGATCTTCGCCGACCTCGGCCAGGCGATCCCGCTGCCGACGCGGATCCTGCTCGCCGTGAGCGCCGCGTTCCAGGCCTACTGGTGGGCCGGGCTGCTCGCCGGGCTCGCGGGCGTGCTCGCCTGGCGCGTCTGGACGTCGAGCCCCGAGGGGCGCCTGGCGTGGGACCGGTTCCTCCTCGGCCTGCCGGTGCTGGGCCGGCTCTCGCTGAAGGTCGAGACCGCGCGGTTCGCGCGCACGCTCGGCACGATGCTGAAGAGCGGCGTGCCCGTGATGGGCGCGCTCGCGGTGGTCGGCGACACGATGACCAACCAGGCGCTCGGCCGTGCCGTGAGCCGGCTGGCCGACGGTGTCAAGCGCGGCGGCACGCTCGCCGCGGGCCTCCAGGAGCAGGCGCCGTTCCCGCCGCTCGCGATCCACATGGTCCGCGTCGGCGAGGAGACGGGCCGGCTCGAGGAGATGCTCCTCAAGGTCGCCGACACGTTCGAAACCGACGTCCGCACCGAGATGAAGCGCGCGCTCGGCCTGCTCGAGCCCGCGATCATCCTGGGCATGGGGGTGCTCGTGGCGTTCATCGTCGTGGCGATGCTGCTCGCGATCTTCTCCATCAACGAGATCCCGCTGTGACCGGCGCGACCCGCCCGGCCCTGGCACCCGCGCTCCTCCCCTCGGTGGGGTCGGGGTGCCCCTCCTCGACCACGACGGCCCGCGGGGCCGTGGGGCCGGGGGGCCTCCCCGAGACCGCTTGCAGTCAGCGCGCGGACGCCGCCCCGCAGCCGGTCCCACGTGGCGGCTGCGAGAGCCGTCGTGGTCGAGGGGAGGCCCCCCGGCCCCATGGCCCCGCGGGCGAGGGGGGGTTCACGCTGGTCGAGCTGCTCGTGGTCATCATCGTCCTCGGCCTGCTCGTCGGCCTCGTCGGCCCGCGGCTCTGGGGGCGCGTCGGCCAGTCCAAGCAGGCGGCCGCGCGGGCGCAGGTCGAGCTGCTCGGCGCGGGCCTCGACCAGTACCGCCTCGACGTCGGCAGCTACCCGACGACCTCGCAGGGGCTCGACGCGCTCCAGAAGAACCCCGGCGCCCAGAACTGGAACGGGCCCTACCTCAAGAAGGCGGTGCCGAAGGACTCGTGGGGCAACCCTTACAAGTACCGCTGCTGCCCGGGCCAGCACGGCGAGTACGACCTCTGGTCGGAGGGCGCCGACGGCGCGCCCGGCGGCGAGGGGGAGAACGCCGACATCGTGTCATGGGACAGCGGGCAGAAGTAGGCGCCCGGGGGTTCACGCTCCTCGAGCTGCTCGTCACCCTGTTCCTGATCGCGCTCGCGCTCGGTCTGGTCGCGCCCGCGATCGGCCGGAGCACCGAGGCCGTGCGCGCGCGCGCCGAGGTCGCCGGCTTCTCCGCGGCCCTGCGCCACGCGCGCGAGCGCGCGATCACGACCCGCGAGCCGCGCACGGTCGTCGTGGAGCCGGCGGCCCACCGCCTCACGATCCGGACCGGCGACGACACGGTCGAGCTCGCGCGCACGCTGTCGTCCGGGCTCGCGATCGAGGCGCTGGCGCCGACCGGGCTCGCCGTCCGCTTCGAGCCGCACGGCGCCTCGGGCGGCGGCGCGTTCCGCCTCACCCGGGGCAGCGTCAGCTACCGCGTGAGCGTCGACCCGGTCACCGGCCGCGTCCGCAACGCCCGTGAGTAGGCCGGCCGCGACGGTGCGGGCGCGCGGCGACGCGGGGTTCACGCTGCTCGAGGTGCTCGTCGCCTTCGCGATCCTCAGCATCGCGGTCGTCGCCGTGATCCAGGGGTTCGCCCAGGGGCTCAGGCTCCTCAAGGTGGCGGGCGACCACCAGCAGGCCATGCTGCTCGCCGACCAGAAGCTCCGCGAGGTGGTCACGCCCGTCGCGGGCGGCCACGACGAGGGCACGGACGGCGCCTTCGCCTGGGAGCGCACGACCGCCGTGGTGGACGCGCCGGACCTCTCCCGCTCGCGCGCCACCGAGCCGTGGAAGGTGTACCGGATCACGGTCACGGTCCGCTGGGGCGAGGGCCGGCCGCGCCAGGTCGAGATCGCGGCGCTCCGCGCCTCGGCCGAGCGGCCCGAGACGCCGGGGGCGCGCCGGTGAGGCGCCGCGAGCGCGGCTTCACGCTGCTCGAGGTCCTGATCGCGCTCGCGATCGTCGGCGCGCTGCTCACGATCGCCCTCGGCGGCGTGCGCGTCGCGCTCGCCGCCTGGCGGCGAGGCGAGGACCGCGCCGAGGCGCACCAGCACGTGCGCGGCGTGGCGGTGTCGCTCGCGCGGACCGTCGGCGGCGCGTACCCCTACCAGGCGCGGGCCCGCGAGACGAGCGAGCCGGCCGTCCTCTTCCGCGGGACCGCCGCGCGCCTCGAGCTGGTGACGCAGCGCCCGCCCTTCCCCTTCGCGATGCCGCTCGCGTTCACCGCGGTCGTCGTCGCGCTCGACGAGAGCGAGGAGCGGCGCGGCCTCGTGATCCGCCAGCGGGCGCTGCCGAACTGGGAGCCGTTCGCCGAGGCGGCGGTCGTCTTCCACGACCCGACGGTCACGCGGCTCGAGCTCACGTACCTGGACGAGAGCGGCGCGTGGCAGGACGACTGGAAGGCCGAGGAGACCGGCGCGCTGCCACGGGCGGTGCGGATCACGCTCGGCACCAGCGCGGAGGGCCGCGCCGCGACGCTGCCGCCGATCACGGTGTCGCTCCGCGTGGGGGCCCCGTGAGGCCGCCGCGGGCGCGGGACGAGCGCGGCTTCGCCCTGGTGCTCGTGCTCCTCGTGCTGGCGCTCGTCGCCGTCGTGGCGGCGGAGTTCTCGTTCTCGATGCGGCTCGAGGCGGCCGCGGTGCAGGCCTACAAGGACGGGATCACCGCCGGCCACCTCGCGGAGACCGCCGTCGAGCAGGCGATCCGCGAGATCGTCGCCGACAGCGCCTGGGTCGGCCTCGACGACCGGGGGCTCCTCACCTTCTACACGCAGGACCGCCTGCCGCTCGCGCACCTGCCCCGCGAGCGGGCGGAGTTCACCGGCGGGCGGTACTCGTACCGGATCACCGACGAGGAGGGCCGGATCAGCCTGAACACCGCGCCGCCCGAGCGCCTGGACCGCCTGCTCCTGGCCCTCGGCGTGGACAAGCAGGGGCGCGACACCATCGTGGACTCGCTCCAGGACTGGCGGGACGCGAACGAGGCGCACCGCCTGAACGGCGCCGAGAGCGAGGACACCTACCTCAAGCTCGCGGTCCCGTATCGCGCGCGCAACGCCGACCTCGAGTCGATCGGCGAGCTGCTCCAGGTCAAGGGCGTGACGCGCGCGCTGTTCCAGGGCGGCCCGGACCGGCCCGCGCTCGCCGACCAGGTGACCGTCAAGACCGAGGGCCGCGTCAACGTCAACACCGCCGGCCCCCTCGTGCTGCGGGCCCTCGGGCTCTCCGACGCCGAGATCTCGCAGATCGTGCAGGCGCGGCGCGGCGTGCCGTTCACGACGGTGCCGGGCCAGTTCGGCGGCCGCGGGCTCGCGGCGTCCACCCGCACGTTCCGCATCGACGCCGAGGGCATCGTCGACGGGCGCGTGGGCGCACGCCTCACGGCGATCGTCGTGAAGGTCGCGGGCGCGCCGCCCGCCGTCAGGGTCGTGGAGTGGTCGGGCCTGCGCTGACGGCGCCCGCCCACCGGTAGGGGTGCGTCCCGGGAGCGCCCCCAATCCCTTGAGGATTACCAACACTTCCGCGCTCGCTTAGGCTATGCTGACGAAAATGTGGACGCGATTCGCGCCCGCCCGGCTTGCCGTGGTCTTCCTCGGCAACCGGCTCGCCGGCGCGGTGGTCCAGCAGGATCGGGTGGAGACGTTCGTCGTCGAGGCCGAGGATCCCGCGGCCGCGCTCCGCGCCGAGCTCGACGCCCGCGGCCTCGCGCCCCGCACGGTCGCGCTCGGCCTGGCGCGCGCGAGCGTCACCGTCAAGCCGATCGAGCTGCCGCCGATCGCCGGCGAGCTCGCCGACATGGTGCGGTTCGAGCTCGAGCGGCACCTGCCCTTCCCCGCCGACGACGCGCCCTTCGCGTTCCTGCCGCTGCCGGCCGCGGGCGAGGGCGAGCCGGGCGCGGCCGGCGCGACCCGGGTGCTGATCGCCGCGACCGACCGGCGCGTGCTCGACACCGCGCTGCGCCTGGCGCAGGACGCGCGCCTGCGGCCGGTCTCGGTGACCGTCGCGGCGCACGACCTCCTCGCGCTCGTGCGCGCGCCGCGCGGGCAACGCGTCGTCTGGGCGCACGTGTGCGGCGACGCGGCGGAGCTCCTGCTGGTCCAGGACGGCGGCCTCGTGCTGAGCCGGAGCGTGCCCCTGGCCGACGACGGCGCCCTCGCCGCCGAGGTCACGCGGAGCTTCGGCCCCGCGCGCTGGCGCGGCTGCGACGCCGTGTGGGTGTCGGGCGACGCCGGGCCCTCCGGCGCCGCGCTCGGCGCCCTCGGCGCGCCGGTCTCGGCGCCGCCCTGGACCGAGCGCGCGCTGCGCTGGCTCGGCGCCGCCGAGCCGGGGCCGCGCGGCGCGCTCACGCTCGCGCTCGCCGTCGCCGCGGGGCGCGGCGTCCGGCCGCTCGACCTCCTCCCCGCGGCGCTCCGGCCGCGGCGGCTCACGCGCCCGCAGCTCACCACGGCGGCGGTGTTCGCCGCGACCGTGCTGCTGGCCCTGGCCGCGCTGCTCGTGCCCGGGCTGCGCGACGGCCGGCGGCTCGCGGCGCTCGACCGCGAGATCGCGCGGATCGAGCCCGACGTGCGCGCGGTCCGGGGGGTCCTCGGCGACCTCGAGCGCAAGCGCCGGCTCCTGGCGACCGTGGAGGAGATCGAGGTGACGGCCGTCCGGCCGCTCCCGATCCTCCGGGACCTGACCGACCTCCTCCCCGCCGACGCGTGGCTCACCACGCTCGCCCTCGACCCGAAGGGCATCGAGCTGGTCGGCCAGGCGGCGGCGGCGAGCACCCTCATCCCGCTGCTCGAGAACTCCCCGCGCTTCGAGCGCGTCGAGTTCGCCTCCCCGGTCACCCGCGGGCGCGACCGCGAGCAGTTCCGGATCCGCGCCGCGTGGGAGGCCCCGCGCGGGGCCGCCGCGCCGCCCGCGCCCGCGCCGCCGGGGCCCCGGAGCGTGCCGCCGCGGCCGGGCGGAGCGCCGCGCTCGTGATCGCCACGCTCTCGCGCCGCGAGCGGCTCCTGGTCGTCGCCGCGCTCGGCGTCGTGGGCGCGGTCGGCGGCTGGGCGTTCGCGCTCCAGCCGATCCTCGAGCACACCCGCGCCACGGCCGAGCTGGTCCCCGCGCGGGAGCAGGCGCTCCAGCAGCGGCGGGAGCTCGTCGCGCGACGGGGCGCGATCGCGGCGGACCTCGAGGCGACCGGGCGGCGCCTGGAGGCGGTCTCGGCGCGGCTCCTCACCTCGGCGACGCCCGCCGTCGCCGCCTCCGAGCTGCAGAAGCTCGCCAAGGACATGGCCGCGGAGGCGAAGACGGAGATCCGGAGCGAGCGGATCCTCGAGCCGAAGGAGCGCGGCGAGCTGCTCGAGGTGCCGATCGAGATCGCCGTCTCGGGCGAGATCCGCCAGCTCGTGGCCCTGCTCGCCCGCCTCGAGGCGGCGCCGAAGCTCCTGACCGTCCAGGACCTCCGCGTGCGGGTCGTCAACCTCGCCCAGCCGCGGGACCTGCTCGCGACCCTGACGCTCTCCGGGTTCATCCTGCCGGCGAAGGCGAAGACCTAGCCATGCCCAGGCGCCTGCTCGCCGTGAACGTCCTGCTGGGGGGCGTGTCGCTGTTCTGCGTCGCCGCCATCGTCCAGCAGCTCTTCTTCTCGCCCGGGCCGGGCCCCGCGACGCGCCCGCGCCCGGCCGCGGCACCCGCGCCCGCGCCGGCGCCCGCCGTCGCGCCCGGCGCGCCCGGCGCCGGAGCGTACGCGAGCGTCGCGAGCCGCAACCTGTTCAGCCCGACGCGCAGCGAGGCGCCGACCGCGGCGGGCGGCGGCGCGGCGCTCGCCCTGGCCAAGCCGACCCTCTACGGCGTCGTCCTGCGTGACGGCTCGCCGATCGCGTACCTCGAGGATCCGGCGACGAAGCGCACGGCCGGCTACCGGATCGGCGACCGGATCGCCGGCGGCACCGTGCAGGCGATCAACGCCGACCAGGTGGTCCTCGCGAGCCCCGCAGGCCAGATCAGCGTGCGCCTGCGCGACCCCTCGAAGCCGCGCGCGGCCGCGCCGCCCGCCACCCCGCCCGGCGCGGTGCCCCGCCCGCAGCCGACCCCGACGCCTCCGGGCAGCCCGCAGCGGCCGACACCCGGTCTGCTGATCCCGCCGCGGGCGATCCCGATGCCCGGGCTCGCGCCGCCGCAGGGCCCGCTCTTCGCCCCGGGGGTGCCCCCCTTCCCCTCCTCGCCGAGCCTCGGTCGCCGCCTGCCCATCCCCCGAGCGCAGGATGCCCCGCAGCGCTAGCGTGACGCGCCCGCTGGCGCTCGCCCTGCTCGTCGCCCTCGCTGCGGGTTGCGCGGCGCCGGTGCTGGCGCCTCACCGGGCGCCCACGCCGCCGCCCGTCGTGCCCCCCGCGCCGCCCCCCGGGCCCACGCCTTTGCCCGCGGTCCCGCCGGCGTCGGTCGGCCCCCGCGCCGAGGCGCCGCAAGCCGAGGCCCCCGCGCCCCGGCCCGCCCCCGCGCCGACGCCGCCGCCCCGGACGGCGCCGCCCGTGCCGCCCGCGCAGCGCGGCCGGTTCGTCGTGCTCAACTTCGACAACGCCGACATCGAGACCGTGATCCAGGCGGCGAGCGAGATCGCCGGCTTCAACTACGTCCTCGCGCCCGACGTGCGGGGCAAGGTGACCGTGCAGACGTCGGGCCGCATCCCGCAGGAGGACGTGTTCGGCGTGCTCCTGGCCATCCTCGAGGTGCACGGCTTCACGGCGGTCAAGGCGGGCAACCTCTACAAGATCCTGAAGATCGAGGGCGCGCGCGAGCGCGCGGTGCCGACGATCGTGGGCCAGACCCCGGACGAGGGCCGCACGACCGACGAGGTCGTCACGCAGATCGTGCCGCTGCGCTACGCGGGGGTCGCCGACCTCGCCGCCCTCCTGCGCCCGCTCATCTCCGCGCGCGGGACGCTCATCGCCCACCGCGAGACGAACGTGCTGATGATCACCGACACGGCGTCGAACATCCGCCGCCTGCTCGAGATCATCCGCCTGGTGGACGTGCAGGTCGCGCAGGAGGAGCTGCAGATCATCCCGGTCCAGTTCGCCGACGCCGTGCAGCTCGCCGGGATCCTGAACCAGCTCTTCGCGAGCGGCCGGCTCAGGCCGGCGGTGCCCGGCGCGGTGCCGGCGCCCGCCCCGGCGCCCGCCCGGGCGCCCGTGCCGGGCGCGCCGGCCGCCGCGCGCCCGGCCGCGCCCGACGCCACGAGCGCCCCCGAGCGGCCACCCCTCATCATCGCCGAGCAGCGCTCGAACTCGCTCATCGTCCACGCCAAGCGGCACGAGCTCGAGACGCTCCGGGGCCTGATCAAGCAGCTCGACATCAACATCTACGGCGGGCGGCGCGTGTTCATCTACTACGCGGAGAACGCCAAGGCCAAGGACCTCGCGGCCACGCTCAACTCGATCTACAACCCGCAGGGCGGCGCCCCGGGCGCCCCCGGCGCGACCGGCGCGCCGCCGGCCGCCGCCGGACGGCCGGCGGCCCCGGCGGCGCCGGCCCCGGCGCCCCCCGGCGCCGGGGCGCCCGGGAGCCCGGCCGGCGTGGCCGAGGTCGGCCTGGCCGAGGGACAGGTCCGCTTCATCGCCGACGAGGTCACCAACGCGATCATCGTCACGACCTACCCGCGCAACTGGCAGGAGATCGAGGCGACGATCAAGCAGCTCGACCGGATGCCGCGCCAGGTGCTGATCGAGGTGCTGGTCGCCGAGATCACGCTCACCGACGACACGCGCCTGGGCATCGACTGGGCCATCCGCGAGGGCAAGTTCACCCTCGGCAGCGTCTCGCAGGCGCTCGGGACCGGCTCGTCCACGACCACGCTCGGCCTGCCGGCGTCGGCGTTCCGCGGCGCCGCCAGCCTGTTCGGGCCCGCCGCCCAGGGCCTGACCGCGTTCACGTTCAACACGGGCCAGTTCTTCGTGCTCCTGAACACGCTGGCGTCCCTGAACAAGGTCAACATCGTCTCGAACCCCCACGTGCTCACGTCGGAGAACAAGAAGGCCGTGATCAACGTCTCGACGTCGGTCCCGGTCATCACGAGCCAGCAGACGACTACCACCAGCCCCGTCATCGCGGGTGGCTCGACGACCACGAGTACGATAGGCGGCACCAACCAGACGGTCGAGTACCGGGACGCGGGCGTGATCCTCACCGTGACCCCACGCATCGGCGAGCGCGGCACGGTGGCGCTCGACGTCAAGCAGGAGGTCAACGACATCGGCGCCGCCGTCCCGCCGACCGGCTCGCCGTCGTTCATCAAGCGCGAGGCCGAGACCTCGGTCGTCCTCCTCAACAACCAGACGCTCGTGCTCGGCGGCCTGATCAAGGACAAGGTGACGAGCGACGACCGGGGGATCCCGTTCCTCAAGGACATCCCGCTGCTCGGCTACGTGTTCGGCTTCAAGGAGCGGAAGGTCGAGAAGACCGAGCTGATCCTGCTCATCACGCCGCGGGTCATCGGCACGGCGCTCGACGCGGCGCGGATCACCGAGGAGATGCGCCGGGCCACGCCCGACATCGACGCCGCGATCAAGAGCGCGCCGCGGCCGCCGTCCGTCGGGCCCGCGCCCCCGTCCGCGCCAAAGGCGCCGGCGCCCGGGCCGCCCCCCTCGTCGCCCTGATCGAGTGGGGGGCCCCGACATGGCCCCCCACGCCCTGATCGAGTGGGGGGCCCCGACATGGCCCCCCCACGCCCCCCAAACGCTCGGAGCGCCCCGAGGAACCCGGGGCGCTCAGGCTCCAGGCGCTGGGCAGACCGCCCAGCCCGCTGGGCACTCGCCGGGTCCGCGGCGCCGGCGGCGGCGAGAGAAGCGCCGGTGTGACACGGACTTGAGCCCGATGCCGAGGTTGGCCCGCCCCTTGCGAAGCTCCCTCGGCCGTGCGCACCCTCGCCGCCGCCGCCGTCCTCCTCTCCGCCGCGCTCGTGCCCCGGCCCTTCGGGGCCCACCCGCCGCACGACGCGCTGGCCCCGGTGGAGCTCCTGCTCGACGGCCGCGAGACCCTCGCGGGCGTCGCGGTCGGCCCCGACGCCACCGTGTACGTCACCGCGCCCGCGCGCGGGCGCGTCCTCGCCGTCTCCCCGGACGGCGTGCCGAGCCTCCTCCTGCGAGGCCTCGACGACCCCCGCGGCGTGGCGCTCGATCGCGAGGCCCGGCTGCTCGTCGTCGAGCGGGGGCGTGGGCGCGTGCTCCGCCACGAGCCCGACGGCCGCCTCGCGCCGCTCGCGCAGCGGCTGCGCCGCCCCGAGTGGATCGCCGCGGCGGCGGACGGCGCGCTCTACCTCACCGCGCGGCGGCTCCTCGGCGCGGACGGCTCGGACCCGGACGAGGCGTGGCTGATCGTGCGGCTCGCCGGGGCCGGGGCCGCGCCGTCGGTCGTCGCCCACGACCTCCGGGGTCTCGAGGGCCTGGCGCTCGACCCGCGGGCGCTCTACGCCGCGGCCCGGGGCGCGGTCCTGCGCTGGCCGCTGGACGCCGGCGGACCGCACGGCCCGCCGGCCCGGCTCGGCGCGCGCGAGATCCAGCGGGCGCGGGGGCTCGCGCTCGACGCGCGCGGCGCCCTCTACGCGGCGGACGGCGACCGCGTCACGAAGCTCCACCCCGACGGCCGGCTGACGTCGTTCGCGCGCCGCCTCGACGCGGCCGCGGGCCTGGCGCTCGGCCCCGACGGCTCGCTCCACGTCGCCGAAGCCGGACGCGGTCGGCTCCTCCGCTTCCGCGCGCCGGCCCCGCCCCGCCTGGCCCCGCTCCCCGCCTACACGCGCGCCAGCGCCGTCAGCGTTCGCGGCGTCACCGAGCCCGGGGCGCTGGTCGAGCTCGTCATCGAGGACGCCGAGGCCGCCGTCGCCACGCGCGCCCGCGCCGACGGCGCCTTCGCCCTCCCGCTCGAGCTGCGCGCCACGGGCGCGACACGTGCCCGGGTGCGCGCCACGGCACGCGGCGGCGACGGTCTCACGAGCGCGCCCGCGCCGGTCGTCGTCGAGCGCGACGGCGACCCGCCCAGCGTCGCGCTCCTGGCGCCCGCCGCCGCGCCCGTGCGCGGCACGCCGAGCGTGGAGGCCCGCGCGGTCGACGCGGGCAGCGGCGTCGCCGCGCTCGTGCTCGGCGCGGCCGGGCGCACGCTGGCGGCCGCCCTCGCCCCGGCGCCGCCCGCCCCCGCGGTCACCGCGCGGGCGGCGTGGGACACCACCGCGCTCGCCGACGGCAGCCACACGCTCAGGGCGACGGCCGTGGACCGCGCGGGCCAGCGCGCCACCGTCTCGCGCGTCGTCGTGGTGGACAACACGCCGCCCGAGACGACGATCGCGGGCGGGCCGACGGAGGGCGCGCCCGGCGTCACGCTCACGCTCGCGGGCGAGGACAACCTCACGCCGGCGGAGCGCCTCACGTTCGCCTGGCGGCTCGACGGCGGCCCGTCCTCGGCGTTCGCGCCGGGCACGGAGCTCGCGCTCGGCGCCCTCGCGCCCGGACCGCACACCGTCGAGGTCCGCGCGCGCGACCTCGCCGGCAACGAGGACCCGACCCCGGCCCGCGCGACGTTCAGCGTCGCGAGCCTGCGCGTCGCGATCACCGCGCCCGCCGCCGGCGCGACCGTCGCCGCCGGCCTCGTCCTCGTGAGCGGCCGCGTCGAGGGCGGCGCCGAGGTCGGCGTCACGGTCAACGGCGTGCTCGCGGTGGTCCGCGGCGCCCGGTTCGACGCGCTGGTCCCGGTGCTGCCCCCGGCCACGCTGCTCGTCGCCGAGGCCACGGCCACGGGCGGCGCGCGCGCCGCCGACGCGCTGACCGTCGGCGTCGCCGCCGGCTCGGAGCCCGCCCCCGTGCTCCTCGCCGCCCCCGCGGCCGGCCCGGCGCCGCTCAGCGTCGCGTTCTCGCTCCGCGGGCTCGCGCCCGGCCCCGCCGTCGAGCTCGACGCCGACGGCGACGACACCCCCGACGTCGTGGCGGCCGCCGCCGGCGACCTGGCGTTCACCTACGTCGACCCGGGACTCTATCTGCCCGTGCTGACCGTGACGGACCCGGCGGGCACGCGCGTCACCGCCCGCGCGCTCGTGCACGTGTACGACGAGGCGGCGCTCGACGGCCTGCTCCAGGCCCGCTGGCGCGCCCTGAAGGACGCCCTGCGCCAGGGCGACCTCGACGCCGCAGCCCGGCAGATCGCGGCGCGCTCCCGCGCCCGGTACACCGCCGTCTTCAGGGACCTCGCGCAGGACCTGCCCGCCGTGGACACGATCCTCACCGACCTGGCGCTCGTCGAGCTGCGGCCCGCCGAGGGCATCTATGAGATGCTCCGGGTGGACGCGGGCGTCGCGACGTCATTCGAGGTCCGGTTCCGTCTCGACCAGGACGGCATCTGGCGGCTCTGGAGCTTCTGAGCCCGGAGGCAGGCGCATGACAGCCAGGCTCGCGCGCGGCGTCGGCACGCTGCTTCTCCTCTTCGTCCTCGCGGCGCTGCTCCCCGCGGCGCCGGTCGCCGCCGGAGAGCCCTGGCGGGCGCTGTTCGTCGACGCCGAAACCAACCGCCCGCTCGAGGGCGTCGTCGTCGTGCTCGTGTGGGACCGGTGCTCGGCGAGCGTCGCCGGCTGGGTCGAGTGCCGGCTCTGGGACGCCGAGGAGGCCGTGAGCGGTCCCGACGGCCGCGTGTCGATCCCGTATCGCTGGAGCTTCACGATCCCGCTCGTCATCAGGGTCAGGCTGTCGGTGATCAAGATCTTCAAACCCGGCTACGGCGAATGGCGGGGGCGAGAGCCGTCGGGAGAGCGCGAGGAGGCTCACGTGATCGAGCTCCCGTCCCTCCCCACGCGCGACCGGCGTCTTGCCTTCCTCCGGACGTTCACCCGCCCGGGTCTCGTGCCCCTGGAGCGGATGCCTCGATTGAACGAGGCGTGGACGCGAGAGCGCGCGTTCCTCGGCCTGGAGAGGTGAGGATGAAGACGAAGAGGACGCTCGTCTGGCTCCTGACGGTCCTGGCCGTCTCGGCGCCGCCCGTCCAGGCGTACGAGGTCGAGAGCCACGCGGAGATCTCGACGCGCGCCGCCGAGGTCTCCGCTGTCTGGCGAGCCCTCGCCGAAGAGCTCGGCGTCACCGCCGGCGCCGATGCGACGTTCCTCGGACTCACGGCCTCGCGGCTCGTGGAGGACGGGGCGAGGTTCGAGGACGACGCCCTGCGCTATCGCAACCACTTCCACAACCCGCTGCTGCCCTGGAAGGACGCGGGCCTCGACGCCCTCGGCGTCCGCGCCCAGTCCTCGGTCCTCTGGCAGCAGGACCCGGCCCAGGACAGCGCGCTCCTCGGCGGCGGCGACTGGTCGTGGCAGGACGCCAGGCGGCGCCTGCTCACCGCGTTGACCGGCGAGGCCCCCGCCGCACGGGAGGAGGCGTTCGCCGAGCTGTTCAGGAACCTCGGCCACCTGGTCCACCTGATCCAGGACGCCTCCGTCCCGGCCCACACGCGCAACGACGCCCACGCGGTCCTGGACGGCTACGAGCGCTGGGTCGAGTGGGTCCGCTCGGGCGCCGCCGGCAGGAAGCCGGCGCTCAGGAGCATCTTCACCTCGCTCCTCGCCCTGCCGCCGGTCGGGTCCCCCGCGTCGATCTTCACGCCCACCGGCGACGAGCGGGCGCCCGTGCCGGTGGCGCGCCTGATCGACAGCGACCGCTACCGCGGCGAGGGGCTCGTGCTGAGCGACCCGGCGCTCGGCATCGCGGAGTACACGCAGGGCAATTTCCCGAGCGACGACACGCTCTTCCTCGACTTCCCCCTGCCGCGCCCCGCGGCGCTCGGGCCCGCGTTCTCCGTGCCCGAGGGCCGCGGCCGGCGCGTGTACTACCCGAAAGTCACGGACGGCGAGACGGTCGCCCACTTCGTCGCCGAGGGCGCCTGGTGGCAGCGCCTGCGCTTCCGCAGCAGCGCGCTCTCCGACTGGCTGCTCGACGACCGCATCTACCAGGACTACGCCGCGGCGCTCCTGCCGCGCGCCGTCGGGTACTCCGCGGCGCTCCTCGACTACTTCTTCCGCGGCCGCCTCGACGTCGAGGCCGACGCCGACCCGGGCGATCCCTCCACGCTCACGCTCCGGGGGACGAACCTGTCGCCGGAGGCGCTCGCGGAAGGCTCGCTCGCGCTCTACGCGGAGGGGGTGGACGGCCGGCGCCTCCCGGCGACGCCGCTCGGCCCGGTGGCGCTCACGGGGATCGCGGCGGGCGCCCCGCTGCCGCCGGCGCGCTTCCAGGTCGCCGGGGAGGCCGAGCGCCTGGTGGCCGTGTACCGGGGCGCGCTCGGTCACGAGACGGCGCCGGCCGACGGGAGCTTCCCCGGCGCGGTGATCGGCCGGGTCCTCGGCGGCACGCGCGTCGAGGAGGTCTTCCTGGACGGCGACCGCTGGAAGCTCAGGACGCCGCGGGGCGTCTTTCCGCTTCCGCTCACGGGGTCCGAGTTCGAGGCGGTCACGTGGGGGGACGCCCCCGACCTCCTCGTCGGCCGCACGCCTTTCGGCCCGGACCGGCCCAACCGGGTCGTCGCCTGGGAGCTCGCCCGGCACCCCGGCACCGTCGAGCCGGCCACCGACGCCGGCGGCCTCGTGCAACTCAGGCAGAAGAGCGAGGCGCCGCTGCCGTTCGGCATGTCGCTCGGTACGACGCTCGGCGTCCGTCAGACCCGGCGCTACGGCCAGCGCCTCCTGCGCGTCGAGACGACGCAGCGGCTCGCCTGGAACGAGACCGCGCGCGCCTACACCCAGCGCGGCTTCGAGTTCACGATCGTCGAGCCGCTCGTCCTGGTGCCCGAGCAGACCGTCACCTACGCGTTCGACGTGCCGATCACCCTCGAGCGGGCCAACGGCGTGCTCTTCGGGAGCCCGCCCTACCCCGGCTACTACTGGGACATCTTCGACGTGGGCGCCGACCGCTCGGGGCGCCTGCTGGCGCTCGTCGTCGTGTCGCTCACCGAGCCCCCGGTCGCGCCCCGGACCTTCCCCCTCTACAACATCGCGCCGACCGGCGAGCCGTACGTCCACGGCACTGCGGCCGTGCCGCCCGTGTTCCCGTCGTCGCCCAACACCTTCCTCTGGGCGCTGATCGACCTCGGCGCGGGCGCCGTCGTCGCCTCGACGGCCGAGCCCGTCGTGACGCTGACGCTCGCCGAGGCCGTGAGCCCGGAGCCCGTGCCGAGCGTCCACCTGCCCGACGGCCGGTCCGGCTTCCTCCTGCGGGGCACGACGGTCTACGAGGGCGGGGACCGTGACGGCGAGGTGGTGGGCCCGGGCGCGTGGGGCCTGGCCGCCTTCCTCGCGGCGCCGGCGACCCTGGTCACCGAGCTGCGCGCCGACAGCGGCTTCCGGGACGTCACGCTCGACGGCTTCCTCGTGCCGGCGCTGCGCGCCGCGCTCGCCGGCGCGGGCGCGCGGGTGGACTTCGCGGTCGCGGGCACGCCCGTCGGCAGGAACTTCGTCTACGGCTGCGAGATCCACTCGCCGCCGACCAACTGCAGCGCGCTCCGCCTCACGGGGACGTCGTGGGAGATCACGGCGGCCCCGCTCGAGCTGAGCGACGCCGTCCGCGTGCGCGCGGCCGAGGGCGCGGAGCGCCTCGCGCTGCTGGCGGACCGGCGGGTGTTCGCGTGGGAGCCCGCGGCGGCGCGCGCCGAGCTCCGGGCCGCGCCCGGCGGCGAGTTCGCCTACCTCGGCGCGGCCGCGGGCCGGAACGCCCTCGTCACCTTCGGCGTGTTCAGGCCCGAGCGCGTCTCACGCGCCTTCGTGCCGCTGGAGGCCCCGGGGGAGCCGGTGAGCTTCGACGATCCCGAGCTCGCGTTCACCGTGCTCGCGCCCGACCACCTCTACGACGCGGCCACGGGCCGGTTCCACCGGCCGGGGACGCCGCCCGTGCGCCTGCCGCTGCCCGCGCGCTTGGTGGACGCCGCGGGCGCGCACCCCGGCGACTTCCACGCGCTCCGGCTGCCGTGAGCCGGCGCTACCAGCGCAGGAGCGTCGCGCCCCAGGAAAAGCCGGTGCCGAAGGAGGCGAGCAGGACGAGGTCGCCGTCGCGCACGAGCCCGGCCTCGACCGCCTCGTGGAGCGCGATCGGGACCGAGGCCGCGGCGGTGTTGCCGTAGCGGTCCACGTCCACGAAGACGCGGTCGGCCGGGAGGCCGAGCCCGTCGCCGACCGCCTCGAGGATCCTGAGGTTGGCCTGGTGAAAAATGTAGCGGTCCACGTCGCCCACGGCCAGGCCGTTGGCGTCCAGGCACTCGCGCACGACCTCCTTGAAGCGTCGCACCGCGTTGACGAACACCTGGCGGCCGTTCATGCGCGGCCGCACGCGGTCGTCGTCGATCTTCCGCTTGGACACCGGCGGGTACGTGGACGTGCCCCAGAGCTCGCCCGCGAGCCCGTCGAGCACGGTGCCGTCGGTGTGCAGGTGGCTCGAGAGCACGCCGCGGTCGCCGGGCTCGGCCCGCAGCACCGCCGCGCCCGCCCCGTCGGCGAACAGGATCGCCATGTCGCGCCCGCGGTCGGTGTAGTCGAAGATCGTCGTGATCAGCTCGGCCCCGATCACGAGCACCTGCCGGTACATCCCGCCGCGCATCATCTGGTCGGCGATCGCGAGCCCGTAGACGAACCCCGCGCAGCCCTGCTGGAGGCTGATCGCCGGCGTGGAGGTGAGCCCGAGCCGCCCCTGCACCACGCACCCGGAGTGCGGATAGGCGTAGTCGGAGACCGTGGACGACGACACGATGCAGTCCACGTCGCGCGCCGCGATGCCCGCGCGCTTGAGCGCCGCCTCGGCGGCCTCGACCGCGAGGTCGCTCACGCTCAGGGTCGAGTCGAGCGAGCCGCCGAGCCCCTGGTCGAACACGGACTTCATGAACGCGGGCTTGTCGGGCGCGGCCGCGAGCGCCTGGAGCATCCGGAAGGTGTCGGGCGAGACCCGCCGCTCGCGGATGCCCGTGCGCTGCACGATCCACTCGTCGCTCGTGCTCATGCAGCGCGACAGCAGGTGGTTGTCCACCACGCACGGCGGCACCGCCATCCCCGTGCCGACGACGCGGTTCATCAGCGCCCGGTGAACCGCGGCGCCCGCTTCTCGAGGAACGCCGCCACGCCCTCGGCGTGGTCCTCGGAGGTGAGCGCGAGCGCCTGCGAGTAGGCCTCGAGGTCGAGCGCGGCCGCCAGGTCGGAGGCCGCCGCGCGGTTCAGCATGTGCTTGTCCAGGCGGAGCGCCAGCGGCGGGTTCGCCGCGATCCGTTGCGCGAGCGCGCGCGTGACCCCCGCGAGCTCCGCCGCCGGCACGACCCGGTTGACGAGGCCGATGCGCGCGGCCTCGGCGGCGTCGATGACGTCGCCCGTGAGGATCAGCTCCTTGGCGCGGGCCATCCCGACGACGCGCGGCAGGAGCCAGCTGCCGCCGCCGTCCACGGCGAGGCCGACCTTGCAGAACAGCTCGCCGAGCTTCGCGCGGTCGGAGGCGACGATGATGTCGCAGCAGAGCGCGAGGTTCGAGCCCGCGCCCACCGCGTAGCCGTCCACCATCGCGAGCGTCGGCCGCGGGAAGTCCACGAGCCGCAGGACCAGCCGGTTGAGCGACTCGACGCGGGCGCGCCCCTGCGCGGCGGTGTGTCGCGTGCGCATGGACTTCACGTCGCCGCCCGCGCAGAAGTGGCCCCCCGCGCCCGTGAGGATCACCACGCGGACGGCCGGGTCCGCCTCGAGCTCGTCGAGGGCGCCGAGCAGCTCGCGGCGCATGACGAGGTCGAGGGCGTTGCGCGCCTCCGGGCGGTTGAGCGTGAGCGTCGCGATCGCCTCGGAGCGGTCGACGAGCAGGGTCTGGTAGCCCACGGGGCCCTCCCTCCGGGCCGGCCGGGCGGCCGGCTACTTCGTGTCGATGACGGCGGCGAGCGGCTTCACCTCGGCGATGAAGCCGCTCAAGCTGCCGAGGTGCGTGCGATGGACCTGCGCGGCCGGGATCGTCTCGCCGTCGGGCGCCTGCACGGCCATCGCCGCCGTCGCGTCCGAGAGGACCGTGACCTGGAAGCCGCGGTGCGCCGCCTGGCGCGCGGTCGTGTCCACGCACATCTGCGTCATGAACCCGGCGAGGAGCACGCGCTCCACGCCCCGCGCGCGCAGCAGCTCCTCGAGCGTCGTGCCGGTGAACGAGCCCGGCAGGTGCTTCGTGACGACGGTCTCGCCCGGCGCCGGGCGCGCGGCGGGGTGGACCTCGAGCGCGGGGCTGCCCGGCGCGAAGATCGCGGCGCCGGCCTTCCGGCTCTCGTGGACGACGTGGATCACCGGCAGCCCCTGGGCGCGCGCCCACGCCAGCGCGTCGGCGATCCGCTCGACGGCCGGCGGCCCGCCGGGGAGCACGATCTTGCCGGCCGGCGCGAAGTACTCCTGCTGCGCGTCGATGACGATGAGCGCGACCATCGTCTGCTCCTATCTGCCCCCCGCCACCGGCGACAGGCGCGGCACGGCGCGGGGCCGCTCGTCGATCGTCAGGCTCACGACGCAGGCGACGAGCAGGATCGCCGACGCGGCGGCGAAGGCCGCGCCGTAGCCGCCCGAGAGCTCGAAGAGGAAGCCGCCGAGCCACGAGCCGAGCGCCGCGCCGACCTGGTGCACGAAGAAGATCGTACCGAAGACCGAGCCCACCGAGAAGCGGCCGAAGATGTCCGCCGCGAGCGCGGACGTCATCGCGAGGCTCCCGGCCATCGTGGCGCCGCCGAGCACGGCGATCGCGAGCAGCGCCACCGGGTTGTCGCGGACCAGGAACAGCCCCGCGAACAGGAGCCCGCGCCCGCCGTAGAGCCACGCGAGGATGGGCCGCCGCCCGAACCGGTCGGCGAAGAGGCCGACGAGGATGGAGAAGCCGACGCTCGAGCCGCCCAGCACGCCGAGCGCCCAGGAGGCCAGCATCGGGTGGAAGCCGTGGTCGGTCAGCATCGGCACGCCGTGGGCCGAGATGAGGCTCATCGAGAAGCCGCACGTGAACAGGCCGCTCGCGAGCTGCCAGAACGAGAGCGTCTGCACGGCGACCGCGACGTCCGTGCGCTCGACCACGCTGCCCGCGGCCGCGGCCGCGGGCGCCTCGCCGTCCGGCCGGAGGCCCATCGTCTCCGGCGCCTCGCGCACGACCCAGAGCACGAGTGGCAGCACCAGGACCAGCACGCCGAGGCCGAACACGGCGTAGGTCGCGCGCCAGCCGATCGTGAGGATCAGCCACATCGCGACCGGCACGAGCAGGCTCATGCCCGCCATCGAGGCGCCGCCGAGGGTCGAGAGCGCGGTGGCGCGGCGCCGCGTGAACCAGCGCGAGATGACCGCCGAGCCGACGACGTGCCCCGTCGCCGCGAGGCCGACCGCGGCGCACACGCCGTAGACCAGGTAGAGCTGCCAGAGGTTCGTCACGAGCCCGGTGGCGGCGATCGACGCCCCGAGCGCGAGCGTGCCCGCGCCGAGGACGGGCCGCGCGCCGAAGCGGTCCACCAGGCGCCCGACGAAGGGCTGGAAGGCGCCGTAGAGGAACAGGCTCAGCGAGATCACGAGCGAGAAGCTCGCGCGGTCGAGCCCGAGGTCGGCGACGATGGGCTTGAGGAACGGGCCGACGGTGAAGCGGATGCCGGTGGAGAGGAACACCATCACCATGAAGGACAGCGTCACCCACCAGCCGTAGAAGATCGGGCGCGTGCGCATCGGGATCCGCCGCCACTATAGCCGAGGGCCCCGCCTGTTACAATCGCCCGCGTGAAGCTCGAACGGACGCTGATCGGCATGGTGCACCTCGGGCCGCTGCCCGGCAGCCCGCGCTGGGAGGGCTCGATGGAGCGCGTGACCGCGGCGGCGCTCGCCGACGCGGCGGCGCTCGCCGACGGCGGCGTGGACGCGCTGCTCGTCGAGAACTTCGGCGACGCGCCGTTCACGGCGGGCCGCGTCGAGCCGGCCACGGTCGCGGCGATGGCCGCCATCGCCGCCGAGCTGCGGCGCGCGCTCCCCCGGGCCCGCCTCGGCGTCAACGTGCTGAAGAACGACGCGCGCGCCGCGCTCGCGATCGCCGCGGCGGTCGGCGCGCGCTTCATCCGCGTCAACGTGCACGCCGGCGCGGTGGTCAGTGACCAGGGCGTGATCCAGAGCGACGCCTACGCCACGCTCCGCGACCGCCGGCTGCTGGGCGCCGACGTCCGCATCTTCGCCGACGCCGGCGGCAAGCACGCGGTGCCGCTGGCCCCGGTCGAGCTCGAGCAGACCGCGCGCGACCTCGTCCACCGCGAGCTCGCCGACGCGCTCGTCGTCTCGGGCCCGGCCACGGGCGAGGCGACGCCGCCCGGCGACCTCGAGCGCGTCCGTCGCGCGGTGCCCGGCGTGCCGCTCCTCGTCGGCAGCGGCGTGACGCCCGAGACCGCGGCCGCGCTGCTCGCGCTCGCCGACGGGCTGATCGTCGGCACGTACGTCAAGCGCGACGGCGACGTGCGGCAGCCCGTGGACCCGCGTCGGGTGGAGAAGCTCGTTGCGGCGGCGCACCGCCGCTAGCCTCCTGGTCCTGGCGCTCGCGGCCGGCTGCCGCACGGGCGTCGACCCGGCCCGGCTCGCGGCGCTCGAGCCCGACCTCGGCCAGCTCCTGCTGGTCGGCTTCCACGGCACCGAGCTCGACGCGCCGGTGGACCGCCTCCTCTGCGAGGTGCGCGTCGGCGGCGTCGTGCTCTTCGCGCGCAACATCGTGGACCCCGGGCAGCTCGCCCGCCTGACGCGCGCGCTCGCCGAGCGCGCGCGCGCGTGCACCGGACGGCGCCTGCTGATCGCGGTGGACGCCGAGGGCGGCCGCGTCATGCGCCTGGCGCCGGGCGCCGGCTGGGCGGCGACGCTCTCGGCGCAGGAGCTCGGCGACGCCAACGACTTCACGCTCACCGAGCTCGAGGCGCGCCGCATCGGCCGTCGCCTGCGCGAGGCCGGCATCGACTGGAACCTGGCTCCGGTCGTGGACGTCGGCTACAACCCCGCCAACCCCGTGATCGTCGGGACGGCGCGCGCCTTCAGCGCGAACCCCTGGCTCGTGGCCGAGCACGCGCGCGCGTTCGTGCGCGGCATGCACGCCGAGGGCGTGCTGACCGCGCTCAAGCACTTCCCCGGGCACGGCTCGAGCTACGCGGACTCGCACGAGGGGTTCGTGGACGTCACCGACACGGCCAGCGCCGAGGTGGAGCTGGCGCCGTACCGGATGCTGATCGCCGAGGGGCTGGCCGACGCGGTCATGACCGCGCACGTGTGGAACCGCCGGCTCGACCCGGAGCGCCCGGCGACGCTGTCGCGCGCGACGGTCGCGGGCCTCCTCCGGGGCGTCCTCGGCTTCGACGGCCCCGTCGTGAGCGACGACCTCCGCATGGCGGCGATCGAACAGCGGTACGGGCTCGGCGCGGCCGCGGCGCTGGCGCTCGACGCGGGCGTGGACCTCCTGCTGATCGCCGACGACCGCCTGCCCGACGGCGGCTCGGCGCCCGAGGCCACGCTCGCGGCGCTCCGCCGGGCGCTCGCGCGAGGACGGCTCGACCCCGCGCGCGTCGCCGCCGCCCTGGCGCACGTGGACGCGCTCCGGGCGCGCCTGGCGCCGTAGCGCGCCACCCGCGCGCTCGGGGGCTGGGGGGTGTGTGGGGGGCGCCCTGTCGGGGCCCCCCACGTCACCAGTCGCGGGACGCTGTCGACGTGATCGAGGAGCGCCACGGCTTCGCCGGGGCGCTCCGAGCGCTGGGGGGTGGGGGGGGCCATGTCGGGGCCCCCCACGTCACTAGGGCGCCCGCCAGATCGCCCGGTCGCTCGCGTCCCGGATGTTGAGCGTCGGCGAGCCGTCGCCCGTCAGGCCCGCGCCGATCCGGATCTTCTCGTTCTGGTCGCGAAACGTCAGGCTCGGCTGGTCGTTCGTCTCGACCGACAGGAAGGTGCGGATCTTCTCGTTCTTGTCGCGCAGGGTCAGGATCGGGCGCCCGTTCTCCGTGACCTCGAAGCGGATCCGCAGCTTGTCGTTGTCGTCGTACATCGTGAGGTGGGGCCGCCCGCCCTGGTCGGCGTAGAGCCAGATGCGGGCCTTCTCGGTCTTGTCGCGCATGGTCAGGATCGGCGTCTCGTCGGCCGTCAGGTACATCCACGCGCGCCGCTTGGCGTCCTTGTCCTGGAGCACGATCTGCGGCTGGTCGTTCGTGGCGATGTAGAAGCGCGCGCGCGTCTTGTCGTTGCGGTCCGCGAGCGAGATCTCCGGCCGCCCGTCGTCCCAGACCGTCAGCCGGCCGCGCACCTTCTCGTCCTTGTCGCGAAGCGTGAGGTTCGGCGTGCCGTCGTTCTCGACGGAGAGCCAGGCGCGGCGCTTGCCGTCCTTGTCGCGGAGCTGCCAGTTGGGCCGGTCCTCGGCCACGAAGAACCAGCTCCGGATCTGCTCCTGCCCGTCCCGGAGGCTCAGCCCCGGCTCGCCGCTCCCGGTCGCGTAGAGCCACGTGCGCCGCTTGCCGTCGGCGTCACGGAAGACGAGGTTCGCCGAGCCCTGGTCGGACACGTACAGCGTCGCCCGGGGCTTGTCGGCGGTGTCCCGGAGCTCCAGCTTGGGCGCGCCGTCGTCGCCGATCATCAGGGCGCCCCGGACCCGGCCCGCCGCGTCCCGCAGCAGGAACTCCTGCGCGTCGAGCGTCCGGCGCGCCTGCACCTGCCCCATCAGCGCGACCGCTCCCACCACCAGCAGCGCGGCCGCGCCCAGCCGCTTGAGCCGCCGGTTCTCCCGCTCGAGGCGCTCCAGGCGGCCTGCGATCACTGCGTCTGTCGATTCCGTCATCGCTCGTCCTCCGCTCTCGGGTCGTTGAGCAGCCGTTCCACCTCGCCCCGCGTCGGCAGCGACGGCTGCGCCCCGCGACGCGTGCACGCGAGCGCCGCGGCCGCGCTCGCGAAGCGCAGCGCCGTCGCGAGCGGCCGCCCCTCGGCGAGCGCCACCGCCAGCCCGCCGTTGAAGGCATCGCCCGCCGCCGTCGTGTCCAGCACGGCTACAGGATACGCTGGAACGCGCGTCTCGCCGTCCTCGGCGCAAGCCAGCGCGCCCGCCTCCCCCAGCGTGACGATCACCGCCCGGGCGCCCCGCGCCCGCAGCGCCCGGGCGGCTCCGGCCGCGTCGCCGGCGGGCACGCCTGCCAGGCGCGCCGCCTCGCCCTCGTTCGGCGTCAGGCAGTCGACCGCGCCGAGGAAGTCGAGCGGCGCGTCGGGCACGGGCGCCGGGTTCAGCACCGTGGCCGCGCGGCGCCGCCGGGCCTCGGCGAGCACCCAGGCGACCGTCTCGAGCGGCGTCTCGAGCTGGCAGGCGACGACGTCCGCCCAGGCGACGTCCTCGCGGCGCGCCTCGACCATCGCGCGCGTCAGCAGGCGGTTGGCGCCGGGCGCGACGGCGATCTGGTTCCGGCCCTCGGCGTCCACCACGATCAGCGCCGTGCCGGTCGCCGCCCCGGCGGCGACGTGGACCCCCGCGACCCCGATGCCCTCCGCCGCGAGCGCTGCGCGCACCGCGCGGCCGGAGGCGTCGCCGCCCACGCACGCGAGCAGCCGGACCTCGGCGCCGAGCCGCCGGGCGGCGACGGCCTGGTTGGCGCCCTTGCCGCCGTGGGCGACGAGCAGCGAGCCGCCGGAGACCGTCTCGCCCGGCCGCGGCAGCCGCGCGGCCGCCACGGTGAAGTCCACGTTCGCCGAGCCGACGATCAGGACGCGAGGCACAGGCGGTCGAGGAAGAGCCGGAGGAAGCGATCGCTGTCCACCCCGCGCGC
>Ga0156035_1123_pt2 | contig 50859 bp, 49 predicted proteins | sample RifCSPlowO2_02_FD_107689 | JGI IMG/M metagenome (GOLD analysis project Ga0156035, IMG submission 107689) | Candidatus Rokubacteria bacterium RIFCSPLOWO2_02_FULL_73_56 | reverse complement strand
GGGCGTCGCGCGACGCGCTCGGGCGCGCGCTCCCGCCGGCCTCGGCGGCGCTCCTCGGCGGGCTCCTCCTGGGCGACCGGACCGCGCTGCCGCGTGACCTCGACGACGCGTTCCGCCGCGCCGGGGTCTACCACATCCTCGCGGTCTCCGGCTTCAACGTGGCGCTCGTCGCGGCCTCCGTGTGGGCGCTCTGCCGCCTCGCCCGTGCGGGCCGCCGGGCATCCGCCTGCAGCGCGATCGCGGTCGTCACCGGCTTCGCGGCGGTCGTCGGCCCCGAGCCCTCGGTGCTCCGCGCGGTCGTCATGGCGGTGCTCGTGCTGAGCGCGCTGGTCCTCGAGCGCGAGGCCTCCGTCGTGAACAGCCTGGCGCTCGCCGCGCTGGCGATCCTCGCCGTGCGGCCGGGCGACCTCCTCGACCCCGGCTTCCAGCTCTCGTTCGCGGCGACCGCCGGGATCGTCCTGGCGCCGCTGCCGCGCGGGCTCGTCGCCGGCGCCCTCGGCGTGAGCGCGGCCGCCCAGCTCGCCGTGCTGCCGATCGCCCTCACGCACTTCAACCAGCTCTCCACCATCGGCGTCCTCGCCAACCTCGGCGTCGTGCCGCTCGCGGGCGCCGCGACGATCGGCGGCCTCGCCGCGGTCGGCCTGGCGTTCGCGAGCGAGGCGCTCGCGGCCGTCGCCTTCGACGCCGTGTGGCCCGTCCTGCTGGCGCTGCGCGGCGTGGTCGCCCTCGCCGCCGCCGTGCCGGGCGCCGTCCTCCACCTGCCCGCGCCCCCCTGGAGCGCGCTCGCCTGCTACGCGGCCGCCCTGCTCCTCGGCGTCGCGTGGTGGCGCCGCGCGCCGGCCGAGGGCGCCCGCCGCGGCCGCGCCGCGCCCGCGGCGGCGCTCGGCCTGCTCGCCGCGTCGGTGGCGATCGCCGCCTGGCCGCTCGTGCGCCCGCCCGACGGGCGCCTCAGGGTCACCGTGCTCGACGTCGGCCAGGGCGACGCGATCGTCGTCGAGACGCCCGACGGCCGGGCGGTGCTGATCGACGCGGGCGGCGGCGGCCCGGGGCGCCTCGACGCCGGCGAGCGCGTCGTCGCGCCGTTCCTCTGGAACCGCGGCTACCTGCGCCTGGCCGCGACGGCGGTGACCCACCTCGACGCCGACCACGCGGGGGGCATGCCCACGGTGCACCGGCTCTTCGGCGTCCCGGCGCGGCTCACCGTGGACGGGCTCGCGCGCGCGCCCTTCGCGGCGGGCGGCGCCGTGCTCTCGCTCGTGCGCCCCCGGCAGGCGCCGGCCGACGCCGCGGCGCGGGGACGCGCGGCGAACGACGAGGCGATGGTGCTCCGGCTCGAGTACGGTCTCGCCGCGTTCCTCCTCGCCTCCGACATCGAGGCCGCGCGCGAGGTTGACCTGGTGGCCGCGGGCGCGCCGCTCGCCGCCACGGTGCTGAAGGTGCCCCACCACGGCGCGCGCGGCTCGAGCACCGCGCCGTTCCTGGCGGCGGTCGGCCCGAGCGTCGCGGTCGTCTCCGTGGGACCGCGCAACACCTACGGCCACCCGAGCCCCGGCGCGCTGGCGCGGCTCGCCGCGGCGGGGGCCTCCGTCTACCGCACGGACCAGGACGGCGCCGTGCTCCTCGAGACCGACGGGCGCGCGCTCAGCGTCACCCGCTGGGCCGCGCGCGCGCGCGCGCGGCTCTGCCTCGACCCCGAGACGACCTGCTAGCCCGCGTGTCCGCGCCCGGCGCCGCGCAGGGGCGGGGAGCGCCCCCCGCCCCTGCGCGACTACCGCCCGCGGAGAATGCGGGCTAGAATCGGACGCCATGGCCCGCGTCAACGAGCACTACCTGAAGCTCACCGCGAGCTACCTCTTCTCGGAGATCGCGCGCCGCGTGAAGGCTTTCCAGGCCGCCCATCCCGGGGCGAAGATCATCCGGCTCGGGATCGGCGACGTGACCCAGCCGCTCCCGCCGGCGGTCATCGCGGCCCTGCACGCGGCGGTGGACGAGATGGGGCGCGCCGCGACGTTCCGCGGCTACGGCCCGGAGCCCGGCTACGAGTTCCTGGCCGAGCTGATCGCCCGGCACGACTACGCGAGCCGCGGCGTCACGGTCGCGACCGACGAGATCTTCGTCAGCGACGGCGCCAAGAGCGACACCGGCAACATCCAGGAGATCTTCGCGGCCGACTGCGTGATCGCGCTGACGGACCCGGTCTACCCGGTCTACCTGGACAGCAACGTGATGGCGGGCCGGGCCGGCGACGCCGGCGCCGACGGACGCTACGACCGCGTCGTCTACCTGCCCTGCGTGGCCGAGAACGGCTTCGAGCCGCCGCTGCCCGAGCGGCCGGTGGACCTGGTCTACCTCTGCTTCCCCAACAACCCGACGGGCGCGGTCCTGTCGCGCGCCGCGCTCCGGCGCTGGGTGGACTGGGCGCGGGAGCACGGCGCCGTGCTCCTCTACGACGCCGCGTACGAGGCGTACATCCGCGACACCGACGTGCCCCACTCGATCTACGAGATCGAGGGCGCGCGCGCGGTGGCGATCGAGTTCCGGAGCTTCTCCAAGACCGCCGGCTTCACCGGCACCCGCTGCGCGTTCACCGTCGTGCCCAGGGAGGTGCAGGGGCGCGACGCGGCGGGCGCGCCGGTGAGCCTGAACGCGCTCTGGCTCCGGCGCCAGTCCACGAAGTTCAACGGCGTGCCGTACGTCGTCCAGCGCGGCGCCGCGGCGGTGTACACGGACGAGGGCCAGAAGCAGGTGCGCGCGCTCGTCGACCACTACATGGACAACGCGCGCGTGATCCGGGACGGGCTCGAGGCCGCGGGGCTCCGCGTCTACGGGGGGCGGAACGCGCCCTACATCTGGGTGAAGACGCCGCCCGGGCTCTCCTCGTGGGACTTCTTCGACAAGCTCCTCGGCGAGGCCCACGTCGTGGGCACGCCGGGCGCGGGCTTCGGGCCGAGCGGCGAGGGCTACTTCCGCCTCACCGCCTTCGGCCAGCGCGGAGAGACCCAGGAGGCGGTCGAGCGCATCAAGCGCCGCCTCGCGCTCTAGCCCGCGCGGCGGGCCGCCAGGCGCGCGCGGGAGGGGTCGACGGGGCTTACCCGGACTTCGAGAACGGCGCGCGAGCCCGCATTATTCGCGAACGGCGATGGCGCGCCCTGCCCGCCTCGCGCGATGACCGTTCGCGAAGAATACGGGCGAGCCGGGGCTACGCCTCGTAGGCGCGCTCGTACTGGGCGCGCAGGCGCTCGAGCTCCTCGGGATCCAGGCGCATGCCGAGGGCGAGCCCCATCTCGCCGAGGATCGTCTTGATCTCGTTCAGCGACTTCTTGCCGAAGTTCTTCGTCTTCAGCAGCTCGGCCTCGCTCTTCTGCACGAGATCGGCGATGCTCCGGATGCTCGCGGTCTTCAGGCAGTTCGACGCCCGCACGGACAGCTCGAGCTCGTCCACGTTGCGGAAGAGGTTCTCGTTCAGCTCGGTCCGCGGCCGCTGCTCGGCCTCGGTGGCCTCCTCCGCCTGCGGCGCCGCCTCGGGGAAGCTCGTCAGCAGGGCGAAGTGGTCCTCGAGGATCTTCGAGGCCTCGCCGACCGCGGTGGTCGGGGCCACGCTGCCGTCGGTCCAGACCTCGAGGACGAGCCGCTCGCTCCCCTCGCCGGCCGGCTCGACGTGGGAGTTCACGCGCCCGACCGGCGAGAAGTCGGCGTCGAGCTGGATCGCGTTGATCGGCAGCGCCTCGACCTCGCGCTTCTCGGCCGGCATGTAGCCGCGGCCGCGCTCGACGCAGACCTCCATCTCGAGCACGCCGTCCTTGTCGAGCGTCGCCAGCGGCACGTCGGGGGTCAGGATGTCGACGTCGGCGTCCGGCTCGAAGTCGCGCGCCTTGACCACACCCGGCCCCTGCGCCTTGAGACGGAGGATCTTCGGCCGGTTGACGTGGAGCGCGAACACGACCTTGCGGAGGTTGAGCATGACGTCGAGCGTGTCCTCGGTGACGCCCGGCAGGTGGGAGAACTCGTGGAGCACGCCCTCGATCTTCGCCCAGGTCGGCGACGCGCCGTGGATCGCGGAGAGCAGGGCGCGCCGGTAGGCGATCCCGACGGTCAGCGCGAAGCCCGGCTCGAAGGGCTCGATCGTGAGCTTGCCGTAGGTCGGTGTCTGGGCGATCCAGTCGTGACGCGTGGGAAGCTGAAGCTCGAGCATGAAGACGACCCCCTTGAGACTCGTTCCTGTGTGATCCTGCGGGCCGGGCCCCAGGCCCACCAGTATACCAAAGTCCCCCCCGATCCTCGCGTCCCGGGTGGGGATGCTACACTCGAAGAATCATGCGCTTGCGCACCGTCCTCGCCGTCGCGCTCGTCGCCGCGGGCGCTCTGGCGGCCCTCGCCTGGCTCACCCTCACCCCCGCCCCGGCGCTCGAGCGCGGGCCCCGGACCGTGGAGGTCCCGGCCCACGTGGGCCTGCGGGGCGTCGCCGGGCGGCTCGCGGAGGCCGAGGTCATCCGGAGCCGGACGGGCTTCGTCCTCCTCGCCCTCCTGCGTGGCAGCGCCGGGCGCCTCCGGGCGGGCGAGTACGAGGTCGCGCGCGGCGCCACGACCCCCGAGGTGCTCGCGCTGCTCGAGTCGGGCCGCGTCAAGCAGCACCTCGTCCTGCACCCGGAGGGGGCGACCGTGGCCGAGCTGGCGCGCGAGCTCGCCCGCGAGGGGCTCGCCGACGCGGCCGCGATCGAGCGGCTCGCGCGCGACCCCGACGTCCTGCGCGCGCTCGGCATCGAGGCCCCGAGCCTCGAGGGCTACCTGTTCCCCGACACCTACCAGCTCGTGCGCGGCCTGCGGCCCGAGGAGATCCTGGCGCGCATGGTGGCGCGACTGCGCGCGAAGCTCGCGCCCGACCTCGTCGCCCGCGCGGGCGCGCGCGGGCTCACGCTGCACCAGCTCCTCACGCTCGCCTCGGTCGTCGAGCGCGAGGCCGTCGTGCGCGACGAGCAGCGGCTGATCGCCGCGGTGTTCTGGAACCGGCTCCGGCGCGGGATGCCGCTGCAGGCGGACCCCACGGTGCAGTACGCCGTCGGCAAGGAGCGCCGGGCGCTCACGCGCGCCGACCTCCAGGCGGCGAGCCCGTACAACACCTACCGCCACGCGGGGCTCCCGCCGGGGCCCATCGCGAGCCCGGGCCTCGCGGCGGTCGAGGCGGTGCTCGACCCCGCGCCGGTGCCGTACCTCTACTTCGTCGCGCGCGACGACCGGCGGCACCAGTTCTCGTCCACCGTCGCGCAGCACAATCGCGCGGTCGCCCGCTGGCGCCGGCTCGCCGGCACCCGCTAGACGTGCTATAAAATCCGCGACATGACGCAACCGAACGCCGCGCCGTCCCGCGTCCCCGCCGCCGGCGCGCCCGCGCGCGCGCCGCTCATCCACCGCGTGCTGCGGCGCCCGGCGCGCAGGGTGCTCGAGCGGTTCTTCGACTTCCGCGTCGAGGGCGTCGAGCACCTGCCGGCCGCGGGGCCCTACATCGTCGCCGCCAACCACAACAACTACCTGGACGGCGTCGTCCTGACGCTCGCGCTCGCGCGGCCGATCGCGTTCATCGTGATGCCGCGGGTGTACCGGGCCACGCCCCTGCACCCGTTCCTGCACCGCCACGTGGGCTCGATCCCGATCAACCTCGAGCGCCCGGACGTCGGCGCCCTGCGGCGCGCCCTCGAGCGGCTCCGGCTGGGTGACGTGATCGGCATCTTCCCGGAGGGGCCGTTCAGCACGCGCGGCCGGCTCGAGCCCGGGCTGCCGGGCGTCGGCCTCCTGGCGCTCCGCTCGGGCGTCCCCGTCGTCCCCGCCGGCATCCGCGGCACCTACGAGGCGCTCCGCGGCCGGCGGGGCCACGTTCCGCGCCGCCACCCGCTCTCCGTGCGGTTCGGCCCGCCGCGGCGCTACTCGCCCGACGGGCTGCGCGGGCGGCGCTCGAACCGCCTGGCGGTCACGCAGCGGGTCATGGACGACGTCGCGGCGCTGCTCACGTGAAGAAGAAGGCGCCCCGGCCGCGCTCGGCGAAGCCGCGGAGGGCGGTCCCTGCCGGCAAGCCCTGGGCCGGGCGGTTCACCCGGGGCGCGGACCCCGCGGCCGAGCGCTTCACCGCCTCGCTCGCGTTCGACCGCCGCCTCTGGCCCCACGACATCGCCGGCAGCCTCGCCTGGGCCCGGGCCCTCGCGCGCGCGGGCGTGCTCACGGCGGCCGAGCGGGACGCGATCGGGCGCGGGCTCGAGGCGGTGCGCGGCGAGCTCGCGGCGGGCACGTTCCCCTTCCGCCCGGAGCTCGAGGACATCCACATGAACATCGAGCGCCGGCTGCAGGAGATCGTCGGCGAGGTCGGCGGCAAGCTCCACACGGGGCGCTCGCGCAACGACCAGATCGCGCTCGACGAGCGCCTCTACCTCCGCGAGGTCCTCGCCCGGACCGACGCGGGCCTCCGGCGCGTCGAGGAGACCCTCGTCGCGCGCGCGGCCGAGACGGTCGACGCGCCGCTGCCCGGCTACACGCACCTGCAGCGCGCCCAGCCGATCGTGCTCGCCCACCACCTGCTCGCGTACGTGTTCATGCTCGAGCGCGACCGCGGGCGGTTCCGCGACTGCGGCGCGCGCGCCGACGCGCTGCCGCTCGGGGCCGGTGCGCTCGCGGGCACGGCCTTCCCGGTCGACCGCGAGGCGCTGGCGCGCGACCTCGGGTTCCGCGCGGTCACGCCCAACAGCCTCGACGCGGTCAGCGACCGCGACTACCTGCTCGAGTTCCTCGCGGCCGCCGCCGTCGCGGGCATGCACCTCTCGCGGCTCGCCGCCGACCTCACGCTCTGGGCGACCGCCGAGTTCGGCTTCGTCGAGTTCTCGGATGCCTTCGCCACCGGCTCGTCGATCATGCCGCAGAAGAAGAACCCCGACGTCGCCGAGCTGGTCCGGGGCAAGAGCGGGCGGCTCTACGGCAACCTCGTCGCGGTCCTGACGACGCTCAAGGGGCTCCCGCTCGCGTACAACTCGGACCTGCAGGAGGACAAGGAGCCCTTCTTCGACTCGGTGGACACGCTCGAGGCCGTCCTCGCGGTCCTGCCGCCGATGCTGGCGTCGCTGACCTTCCGGACGGACCGCATGCGGCGCGCGGCCGGCGAGCACTTCGCCACCGCGACCGACCTCGCCGACTACCTCGTCCGCAAGGGGCTGCCGTTCCGCGAGGCCCACGCGGTCGTCGGGCGCGTGGTGCGGTACGCGCTCGACGAGGGCAAGGGGCTCGAGGACCTCGGGCTCGACGAGCTGCGCCGCTTCTCGCCGCGCATCGACGGCGACGTCAAGGACGCGATCACGGTCGACGCCTCGCTCCGCGCGCGCGCGGTCACCGGCGGCACGGCCCCCGACGCGGTGCGGCGGGCCCTCGCCCTGGCGCGCGCGCTCGTCGCCCGCGCATGAGCCGCCGCGCGCGCGCGCTGCTGGTCCTCGGGCTCCTCCTGCTCCCGCTGGCCGCGTGCGGCCGCAAGGGCCGGCCCGTCGCGCCCGAGGCGCGGGCCCCGCAGGCGGTGCTCGACCTCGCGGCGGTGGTCCGCGAGTCGGCGATCGAGCTCACCTGGACGCTGCCGGGCCGGCGCGCGGACAACACGCGCCTGCGCCAGCTCGCGCAGGCGCGCGTCTTCCGCGTGGACGACGCGGGCACCGGCGAGCCCAAGCCCGCGCTGCTGGACGACGGGCGCATCGCCGGCTACACGGAGGTCGCGTCGATCCGCCTCGACACCCCCGCCCCCCAGGTGGCGGGCGGCCGCGTCACCTTCACCGACCTGCGCGGGCTCGCGCCCGGGCGCCGCTACACGTACGTGGTCCTGACGGGGGATCCGCTCGGACGGATCAGCCCGCCGTCGCGCCGCGCCTCGGTCACGCTCATCGCCGCGCCCGAGCCGCCGGCCGGGCTCACCGCGGCGGCGGGCGACGCCGAGGTGCGGCTGGCCTGGACCGCGCCGGCGCGGCTCCTCGACGGCAGCGCGCCGACCGGCGACCTCGCCTACGAGGTCCTGCGCGCCGCGGCCGCGGACGCGCCGCTCGAGCCCCTCCGCCCGGGCGCCGTCGCCGGGACCACGCTGAGCGACCGCGGGCTCGAGAACGACCGCACCTACTACTACGCGGTGCGCGCCGTGCGGACGCTCCACGGGACGACCGCCTACGGCGCCGCGACGTCGCCCGTGGCGGCGACGCCCCGTGACACGACGCCGCCCGCGCCCCCCGCGAACCTCGTCGCGATCCCCTCCGCGGGGACGGTGCGGCTCTCGTGGCGCCCGAGCCCCGAGCCCGACGTCGCCGGCTACGTGATCTACCGCGCGGCGGCGGACGGCGGGTTCGCGCGCGTCGGCTCGACCCGCACCCCGACGACCCTGTTCACGGACCGCGACGTGCCGAGCGGGAGCCACCGCTACGCGGTCACCGCGCTCGACGGCGCGGCGCGGCCGAACGAGAGCGCGCGCTCGAACGAAGCGCGGGTCAGCGTGCCTTGACTTCACCTGTCCCGGGTGCTACGAAAAGCCGTTACATGGAGCCCTTCCCCTACCGCGACTTCGAGCTCTGCTGCGAGCAGGTGTCGCTGCGCGCGCTGGCCGCGGACGTGGGCACGCCCGCGTACGTGTACTCGAAGGCGGCGCTGCTCGAGAGCCTCGGCGCGTACGACCGCGCGTTCGCCGAGGTCCCGCACGTCGTCTGCTACTCGGTCAAGGCGAACTCGAACCTCGGCGTGCTCGCCACGCTCGCCCGGGCGGGCGCCGGCGCCGACATCGTCTCCGGCGGCGAGCTGTACCGCGCGCTCCGGGCCGGCGTCCCGGCGCGGAAGATCGTCTTCTCCGGCGTCGGCAAGACGCGCGCGGAGATGCGCGCGGCCCTCGAGGCGGGGATCCTGATGGTCAACGTCGAGTCGCGGAGCGAGCTGCGCGCGCTCGACCAGGTCGCGCGCGAGCTCGGCACGCGGGCGCCGGTGGCGCTGCGCGTGAACCCCGACGTGGACCCGCAGACGCACCCGTACGTCGCGACCGGGCTGCGGACCTCGAAGTTCGGGATCCCCTACGCCGAGGCGCTCGAGGTGTACGAGGAGGCGGCGGGCCTCAAGGGCGTCGCGGTGGTGGGCGCGGACATGCACATCGGCTCGCAGCTGACCCAGACGGCGCCGTTCGGCGACGCCGTCGCGCGGGTCGCGGCGCTCGTCAAGGCCCTCCGCGAGCGCTCGATCGAGATCCGCCTGGTCGACATCGGCGGCGGCCTCGGCATCCGCTACCGCGAGGAGACGCCCCCGACGCACGCGCAGTACGCGAGGGTGCTGCTGCCCGCCCTCGCGGAGCTCGGCGTCACGGTGCTCCTCGAGCCGGGCCGCTCGATCGCCGGCAACGCGGGCGTCCTCCTCACCCGGGTGCTCGACCGCAAGGACACCGGCGCGAGGACGTTCGTCGTCGTGGACGCCGCGATGAACGACCTCATCCGCCCCTCGCTCTACGACTCCTGGCACGAGATCCGCCCGGTGGACGAGGCGCGGCTCGGCGGGCCCATGGAGAAGGTGGACGTGGTCGGGCCGGTGTGCGAGTCGGGGGACTTCCTCGCGAAGGACCGCGAACTGGCCGAGGCGGAGGAGGGCGACCTGCTCGCGGTGATGAGCGCGGGCGCGTACGGGTTCGTGATGTCGTCCAACTACAACACCCGCCCGCGCGCCGTCGAGGTCCTCGTCGACGGCGACCGCTACACGATCGTGCGCCGCCGGGAGACGTACGAGGACCTGGTGGCGGGGGAGACGATGTCATGAGCGCGAGGTTCCAGGGTTCGTTCGTCGCGATGGTCACCCCGTTCCGGAGCGGCACGGTCGACGAGGCGAAGCTCCGGGAGCTGGTCGAGTTCCACGTCGCGCACGGGACCGACGGCCTGATCCCCTGCGGGACCACCGGCGAGTCCCCCACGCTCTCGCACGACGAGCACAAGCGGGTCGTCGAGGTCGTCCTCGAGGCCGCGCGCGGCCGCATCCAGGTCGTGGCCGGCACGGGCTCGAACTCGACCGCCGAGGCCGTCGACCTCACGCAGCACGCGGAGCGGGCCGGCGCGGCCGGCGCGCTCGTCGTGAACCCCTACTACAACAAGCCGACCCAGGACGGCCTCTACCGCCACTTCCGCGCGGTCGCCGAGTCCGTCGCGATCCCGATCCTCGTCTACAACATCCAGAGCCGCACGGCCGTCAACGTCGAGACGCCGACGCTCGAGCGCCTCGCGCGCGACGTCAAGAACGTCGCCGGCGTGAAGGAGGCGTCGGGCTCGCTCGACCAGATGAGCCAGGTGATCGCCGCGTGCGGCCCCGACTTCTCGGTGCTCTCGGGCGACGACAACGTCACCCTCCCGCTCATGGCCATCGGCGGCCACGGCGTCATCTCGGTCATCGCGAACCTCCTGCCGAGGGAGACCGCCGAGCTGGTGCACGCCGCGCTCGACGGCGACTGGAAGCGGGCGCGCGAGCTCCACTACCGGCTCTTCCCGATGGCCCGCGCCGCCTTCCTCGAGACGAATCCGATCCCGATCAAGGAGGCGATGGCGATGGCCGGGATGCTCGAGCCGGAGTTCCGGCTGCCGATGTGCCGGATGAGCGAGGCCAACCGCGAGCGGCTGCGCGCGGTGCTCAAGACGTACGGCCTCGTGAAGTAACCGCCCGGGCACGCGCGTCGCCATGCCGGACATCGTCGTCGCCGGCGCCGCCGGCCGCATGGGCAGTCGCCTCGTCGCCTGCCTGCACGACACGCCCGACGTGCGCCTGGTCGCGGCGCTCGAGGCCCCCGGCCACGGCGCCCTCGGGCGGGACGCCGGCGAGCTCGCCGGCGTGGGGCGTCTGGGCGTCGCCGTCGGCGGCGACGCCGCCACGGCGCTCGCGCGCGAGCGCGTGCTCGTCGAGTTCTCCGTGCCCGAGGCGAGCCTCGAGCACCTGCGCCTCGTGGCCCGCGTCGGCGCGCGCGCGGTCATCGGCACGACCGGCTTCAGCGCCGCCCAGCGCACGGAGATCGAGGGGCTCGCCCGCCAGGCGGCCATCCTCGTCTCCCCGAACATGTCCGTCGCGGTCAACGTCGCGTTCAGCCTGCTCGCGCGCATGGGGAAGGCGCTCGGCGACGACTACGACGTCGAGATCAGCGAGACCCACCACCGGTTCAAGAAGGACGCGCCCAGCGGGACCGCGCTCCGGATGGCCGAGATCGTCGCCGGGGCGCTCGGCCGCGACCTGGCCCGGGTCGCCGTCTACGGCCGCCAGGGGCTGCCCGGCGAGCGCCCGCGGCAGGAGATCGCGATCCTGTCCGCCCGCTCGGGCGACGTGGTCGGCGAGCACACGGTGTCGTTCGGCACCCTGGGCGAGCGGCTCGAGCTGACCCACCGCGCGCACAGCCGCGACACGTTCGCCCGCGGCGCCCTCCGCGCGGCGCGCTGGATCGCCGGGCGCCCGCCCGGCCTCTACTCGATGCAGGACGTCCTGGGCCTCGCCTGAGCGCCGGCCGGCATGCAGATCATCCGCTTCAAGGTGGCGGGCACGACGCGCTACGGGGTCCTGGAGGGCGCCGTCGCCGTCGAGTACTCGGGCACGCCCTGGAGCGTCTTCCGCCGCGGCCGCCGGCGCTACCCGCTCCGCCAGTGCGTGCTGCTCGCGCCGGTCCTGCCCTCGAAGATCGTCGCCGTCGGGCTCAACTACCGCGCCCACGCCGCCGAGCTGGGGCTGCCCCTCCCGGACGAGCCGCGCCTGTTCCTCAAGCCCCCGAGCGCGCTCGTGGGGCCCGACGACCCGATCGTGTACCCGCCGCAGAGCGCGCGCGTGGAGCACGAGGCCGAGCTGGCCGTCGTCATGCGGCGCCGCTGCCACGACGTCCCCGCGGCGCGCGTCCGCGAGTACGTGCTCGGCTACACCTGCCTCAACGACGTCACCGCCCGCGACGTGCAGGCGCGCGACGGGCTGCCGACGCGCGCGAAGGCGTTCGACACCTTCTGCCCGATCGGCCCCGCGATCGCGACCGACATCGACCCCAACGCCGTCGCCGTCGAGGCGTACGTGAACGGCGAGCTGCGCCAGTCGTCCAGCACGAAGGACCTCATCTTCCCGGTCGAGGACCTCGTCGCGCGCGTCGCCCAGGTCATGACGCTCCTGCCCGGCGACGTGATCGCGACGGGGACGCCGGCCGGCGTGGGGCCGCTCCAGCCGGGCGACCGCGTGGAGATCCGCATCGAGGGCATCGGGAGCCTCCGCAACACGGTCGTGAGGCTCTGATGCCCGACAAGCTCCTCCTCGAGGACGTCCGCTTCTGGGGCCGGCACGGGCTGACGAAGGCCGAGCAGACCGTGGGCGCGTGGTTCTCCGTGGACGTCGAGCTCGCGCTCGACCTCGAGGCGGCGATCGTGTCCGACCAGGTGGGCGCGACGGTCGACTACGGGCTCGTCGCGCGCCGCATCGTGGACCTCGGGACCACGAGCCGCGTGAACCTGATCGAGCGCCTGGCGGGGCTGCTCGCCGAGGCGCTCCTGCGCGAGTTCCCGGCGCGCGAGGTCCGCGTGCGCGTCCGCAAGCTCACGCCGCCGCTCGAGGGGCTGGTGGGCACGCCGGCCGTGGAGCTCGTGCGGGGACGCTGATGCCGCGCGCCTATCTCGGCCTCGGCTCGAACCTCGGCGACCGGCTCGCGCTGCTGCGGGAGGCCCTCCGGCGCCTGCGCCGGCTCGACGCGGTCGCGATGGTCGCGGCCTCGCGCCTCTGGGACGCCGAGCCCTGGGAGAGCGAGCCCGGGCGGACGGCCGGGGAGCTGCCACGCTACCTCAACTGCGTGGTCGCCGTCGAGACCGCGCTCGGCCCGCAGGCCCTGCTCGCCGAGCTGCAGGCGATCGAGCAGGCGCTCGGCCGCACCCGCCCGCCGGGCACGCCCGAGGCGCGCCGGTTCGCGCCGCGCCCGCTCGACATCGACATCCTCTTCTACGGCGACGCGGTCGTCGCGACGCCGGACGACCTGCACATCCCCCACCTGCTGCTCGCCGAGCGCGCGTTCGTGCTCCGCCCGCTCGCGGAGCTCGCGCCGGACCTCGAGCACCCGATCCTGTACCGCACCGTCCGGGAGCTCGTCGAGGATCTCGAGGACGACCACGACGTCCGGCCGGGCGACTTCCCGCTCCGGTGGTTCGAGGACTGAGGTGGCGTCCGAGGACTTCCAGCGGCAGGCGCTCGAGCACCTGGACGCGCTCCACAACTTCGCCGTCTACCTCACCCGCAAGCCCCCGGAGGCGGACGACCTGGTGCAGGAGACCTACCTCCGGGCGTTCCGGTTTTCCCACCGCTTCGAGCCGGGAACCCACCTCCGCGCCTGGTTGTTTCAGATCCTGAGGAACACGTTCCTGACCTTCTACCGGCTCCGGGAGCGCGAGGCCCCGCTCGCCGAGGACGGGGTGCCGGACTGGGACGTGCCGATGTTCCACGACGCCCCCGAGGAGTCCTCGGGCGCCGTGGACGCGCACACCGACCTCGAGCGTGCCCTGCGCCGCCTGCCCGAGGAGTTCAGGACCGTGCTCCTCCTGGCGGAGGTCGAGGGCATGCCGCTCGAGGATGTCGCCCGCGTCATGGCCTGCCCGGTCGGCACCGTCAAGTCGAGGATCTTCAGGGCGAAGGAGCGGCTGCGGGCGCTGCTCCGCGACTACGAAGGACGATGAGCGAGCGCCTGTCGGATGCGTCGGACGAGGTCCTGGGCCGCCGGCTCGCGGCCGAGCTGCCACGCCACCCGGCGCCCGCGCGGCTGCGCGCGGCGATCCTCGCCGCGGCCGCGCCGCCGCCGCGGCGCGCGTCCTGGCTGCCGCCCGTCCTGTCGGCGCTCGCCACCGCGATGCTCCTGGTCCTCGCCTTCGTGCCGATGCTGCCGCGGATCCTCCCGGCCGACCCGACCGAGCAGCTCGTGCGCTCGGTCGTCGCCGAGCACACGCGCGCGCAGACGCGGGGCGCGCGGCGCCCCGACGCGATCCCGGCCGCGCTGCCGCGGCTCATGCAGGAGTACGGGATCGGCCTCGCGCGGGTGTTCGTCGGCGACGACCGCCTCGCGTTCGTCGGCGCCGAGCCCGTCTACCTCGACGGCCGCCCCGGCATGGCGCTCTCCTACCGCGACGGCGAGGGCCACCTCGTCACCTACACGGTCCTGGCCGCGCCCGGGCTCAAGATGCCCGAGCGCCCGCGCGTGCAGATCGACCGCTGGAAGCCCGCGCTCGTGCGCGACGGCGGCTTCTCGACCCTGGTCTGGAAGCAGGGCGACCTCGCCTGCTTCCTCGTCGCGGACCTCGTGTCCGCGCCGGAGTTCGAGCGGTTCAAGGACTACTTCGCCCGCGTCCGCGGCGCGACCGAGCCCGTCTCCGCCAACTGATCCGCCGCCGGCCCCCGGGCCCGTGCGGGAGGGGTCGCGGGACCACGCGGGACGCGTCCGCTGCCCCTCGGCGGCTTCACTCCATCGAGCGCGCGGGGCCCGCGGACCGCGCGGCGGGAACGGGTTCCCGCGACCCCTCCCGCACGGGCCCGGGGGCCGGCGCGCGATCGTTCGCGTGAGCTCGCTGGCGGCACGCTCGCGGCGCGGGGGTCCGGGGGCGGTCGTCCTGCGCGGGGGCGGCGTCCTGCGCGGGGGCGGCGTCCTGCGCGGGCGGCGCGGCGCCGGCCACGCCGGCCCTGCGTGGTACAGTCGGCCCCGGTGCTGGATCTCTACGCCGAGCTCCGCCGGGTCGTGGCCGCGCTGGACGCGGCCGGCATCCCGTACGCCCTCGCCGGCGGGCTCGCCGTGTCGATCTACACCACGCCGCGCGCGACGGAGGACATCGACCTGCTGATCGCGCGCGCCGACCGCCAGCGCGCCGTCGAGGCGCTCGGCCCGGCGGGCTTCCGGCCGGCCGCACGCCCGATGCCGGTGGCGGGAGGTCGCCTGGAGATCCAGCGGCTGACGAAGATCTCCGGCGCCGACCTGCTGCCGCTGGATCTGCTCCTGCCTGCCCATCCCGACCTTGCCGCCCTCGCGAACGACCGCGAGCACATGATTCTCGAGGACGGCCGGATCTGGGTCGTCGGGCTGCGCGCGCTACGAACGCTCAAGCGACTCCGGGGATCCGCGCTGGATCGCGCAGACCTCGAAGCGCTGGGGCCGGAGGATCGATGACGGCGCGCGACGTCTCGCCCGCGCTGCGCAAGGTCTCGGCGCTCCGTGCGCTCTGCCGGCGGCTCCCGCACTCGCCGACCCCTGCCGAGGAGGAGCGGCTCCGGCGCTTCGAGACGCTCGTCGCCTCGCCCGGGGCGGCGACCGAGGCCGACATCGACGCCCTCGCCGTGGGCTGGCGGCGCTGGTGGCTCGCCGGACGGAGCGACTTCCTGCTCGCCATGGCGAACGGCCTGCCCGCCGCGCTCGTCGAGCGGGATCTTCGGCTGGCGGGGTATCTGCAGGCCGCCCGGATGCGGGAGGCCGCAGAGGGCTCCGCCGCTCCGAAGACGTGAAGGAATCGGGCACACGGGATCCCGATGGGGGGCGTTGGCCGGTCCCGCCACCCGATTCCACGAGGTTCATTAGTGGCCGCCCCCGGCCGGCCCCGCGCCCTTGACGACGTCGGCGGCGCGCGCGGCGGGCGGCGTGTTGCGGCTGCGCCCGATCGTGATCCTCCCGTCGATCAGCACCATCGAGATGCCGGGCAGATCTCCCGCGGCGAGGGCGCCGAGGGCGTCCTTCCCGATGCTCCCCGTCGGCGAGTCGCAGATGACGAGGTCGGCCTCCGTGCCGACCGCGATCAGGCCCGCGCCGAGCCTGTAGACGCGCGCCGTGTTGCCCGTCGCGCAGGCGACCGCCTCGGCCGGCGCCATCCCGCCGAGCCCCGCGAGCAGCGAGAGCGTCCGCAGCACGCCGAGCGGGATGACGCCCGTGCCCGACGGCGCGTCGTTGCCAATGATGATCCTGTAGGTCGCCCTCGCGTCCATCGCCGTGCGAAGCGTGTGGAGGGCGCGCTCAAGGGCATCGCGGGCCTGCACCGGGTGTACGAGGTGTCATGGGAGGTCCCGGCGAGGGCCCTCGTCCCAGAGCCATCCCCTCCCCCTGCCAGCAACGAGCGTCAGCGGCGAGCCCGGTCGAGGACGGTCCGGAGTCGCTCAGCGGCCTCCGGTTCCTCCTTGAGCGCGAGGAGCGGACCGATCTCCGCCCAGATCAGCGACTCATCCAATCGTCCGCGCTGGCGCAGCGCGACGCCTTCGATGTCCAGCCAGTCGCGCTCGCGGCCGGCGAACGCCTTGAACACGACGAGGTCTTCGGCGCTGCACGTCACGAGCGCCACTCCCGGTTGGATCACGAACTCCGACGCGCGAGCCACCGCCCGTTCCTCGAACGGCATCGCCCCCAGGGCCACGTCGACGGGAATGCCCGCCTGGCTCCTCATGAGGACGACGCGGTGCCTGAGCGCGAAGTCCCGGGCATCGGATCGGCGCCCGGCGAACCCGTTGAGCAAAGCGTCCACGTACGGCGCTTCCGTTCCGAAGCCCGTGAGCAGCGTGATGTCGACGTCCTGGGTGAGGCGGGGCTCGCCCCAGCGCTGCAGCGTGAGACCGCCGATGAAGCAGAACCGCCAGCCGCGCTCTCGACAGAAGGCCTGGACCTCCAGCGCGGCGGCGAAGATCGGGTTCACGCCGCGCTGCGCCGGTGGAGCAGCGCCTGCTGGCTGACGAGACCGGATCCCGTAAGACGCGCCGGATCCATCGGGACGGCGAGCGCCAGCGAGAGCAGCGCGTCGCTCGCCGCCAGCGCCTCGGCGTCGGTGAGATCGCCCAGCTCTCTGGCGCGCTGCTCGGCCAGCGCGATCGCCGCGCTGCGCCACTGGGCCATCCATGCCTCCTGCGCCGCTCGGTCCATCATCACCGAGTGTAGCGTGGCGCCCTTGGCCTGAGAACCCTGTTCTGGGGCGCCCGGCAGGAGTCGAACCTGCGACCCTCGGATCAGAAGTCCGACGCTCCGTCCAGCCGAGCTGCAGGCGCGCCATGGACTTGCCGACGTTCGACCTCGATGGGGCAACTCAGTAAGCGTTGCGGTTGACGAAGCCGAGCCAGAGCGTCTGGAGCAGGATCTTCAGGTCGAAGGCGAGCGACCAGTGCTCGATGTAGAGCAGGTCGTACTCGATCCGCTTCTCGATCGACGTGTTGCCGCGCCACCCGTTGATCTGCGCCAGGCCGGTGATCCCCGCCTTCACCTTGTGGCGCAGCATGTAGCCCGGCACGCGGCGCCGGAACTCCTCGACGAAGCTCGGGCGCTCCGGGCGCGGGCCGACCAGGCTCATCTCGCCCCGCAGCACGTTCAGGAGCTGGGGCAGCTCGTCGAGGCTCGAGCGGCGCAGGAAGGCGCCGAGGCCCGTGCGGCGCGGGTCGTCGGGGCGCGCCCACACCGGCCCCGTCTCCCGCTCGGCGTCCACGCGCATGGTGCGGAACTTCAGCATCCGGAAGCGCCGCCCGTCGAGACCCATCCGCTCCTGGCGATAGAGCACCGGCCCCGGCGAGGTGAGCTTGAGCGCGACGACGATCGCCAGCATGACCGGTGCGGCGAGCCCGAGCGCGAGCGCGCCGAGCACGAGGTCGAACGCCCGCTTGAGCACGAGGTTCCAGCCGTAGAGCGGCGACTCGCGCAGGTGCACGAAGGGGATCCCCGCGAACTCCTCGATGCCGCCCCGGAGGGAGGCGAGCCCGAAGACGTCGGGCACCAGGTGGATCGCGACCGGGTCGTCGCCGATGCCGGCCAGCACCGCGCCGAGCCGCGCGTACTCCGCGTGCGGCAGCGCGATGATCACGATGTCCACCGGGTGGCGGTCGAGGACCGCGCGGACCTCGTCGAGCCCGCCGAGCCAGCGCACGTCGCTCGCGGGCACCTCCGCCTTGTCGGAGAGGAGCCCCAGCACCTGGACGCCGACGTCGGGCCGCCGCCGGAGGACGCGCAGCACCTCGGCGGCGGGCTCGCCGCCGCCGACGACGACCGCGAAGCGCTGGTTGTAGCCGCGGCGCCGCGCGAAGCGGAGCAGCTCGCGGAACGTGGCCCGCCAGAAGCTCACGACCACGATGGACGACGCCCAGAATGTCAGGATGGCGAGCCGCGAGTAGTCGTAGCCGCGGAACGCGAACGTCATGATCGCGACCAGGACGAGCACGCCGAGCGTGGAGGCCTTGGCCACGTCGATCCACTCGGCGACGTGCGAGGCGAGCCGGTGCGGGCGGTAGAGGTCGAACGCCTTGAACGCGATCCCCCAGACGAGCAGGATCGGCACGAGCTGGAGCGCGTAGTCGCCGAAGGGCGGGATGCCGGCCGGCGAGGCGAACAGGGCGAACCGCACCGCGTACGCCCCGACCCAGCACGCCGCGATCAGCAGCAGGTCGGTCGCGAGCGTCAGGTGCTCGAAGAGCTGCGAGTGCGCCTTCAGCACGCCCGCCCCTGCGCGACGGCGCGCGCGATCCACGCCTCGAGCCGCGCCTTGAAGGCGGGCCGGTCGAACCGCTCGGCGCGGGCCCGGAGCGCCTTCGGCTCGAAGCGGCCCTCCGCGGCCTCGAAGCGCCCGATCGCGCCGGCCAGCGCCTCGACCGTCTGCTCGGCGAAGAACACCGCGGTCGGCGGCTCGTCGCCCGCGTCGAGGCCGACCATCGTCTCGAGGGCCCCGCCGCGGGCGAGGGCGATCGTGGGCCGGCCCGCCGCCGCCGCCTCGAGCGGGACGATGCCGTAGTCCTCGTGCGAGGGGAAGAGCACGGCGCGGCAGCGCGCGTAGAGTTCGGCGACCTCGGGATCCGGCCGCCAGCCGAGGAGCTCGACCGTCGGCCCCGCCAGCCGGCGCAGCCGCCGCTCCTCGGGGCCGGTGCCGACGACGAGCAGCCGCCGGCCCAGCCGGTTGGCCGCCCCCACGGCGAGGTCCACGCGCTTGTAGGGCGCCAGCGCGGACACGACGAGGTAGAAGTCGCCGGGCGCCTCGGCGAGCCGGAAGCGCTGGACGTCCACGGGCGGGTGGAGCACGTCGGCCGCCCGGCCGTACACGCGCCGGATCCGCTCGGCGATGTGCTGCGAGATCGCGGCGAAGCGGTGCACGCCCGCCGTGCGCCGGTCCCAGCGGCGCAGCGCCGCGGCCACCGGCGGCATGAGGAGCCGGGTCGCCAGGCCCGCGCGGGCGCCGAAGTAGTCGTCGTAGAGGTCCCACACGTAGCGCATGGGCGTGAAGCAGTAGCAGAGGTGGAGCGCGCCCGGCGGCGTGCGCACGCCCTTGGCGACGCAGTGGGAGAGCGAGAGGATCAGGTCGTGGCCGCCCAGGTCGAGGCGCCGGATCGCGGCGGGGAAGAGCGGCAGGTAGGCGCGGTAGCGCGTCGCCGCCCGGGGCAGGCGCCCGACGAACGAGGTCACGATGCGGCGGCGCTCGATCAGGGGGCTCACGCTCCCGGGCACCCAGAGCAGGGTGTAGAGCGGCGCCTCGGGGAAGAGCTCGCAGGCGACCTCGAGGCAGCGCTCGCCGCCGCGCATCCCGGTCAGCCAGTCGTGGACCAGGGCGACGCGGGGACGCGGCGCGGCCATTTGGCGGGACGCTACGGGCCGACCCGCTGGCGCCAGTAGTCGAGGAGGTCCCGCAGCGTCTGCTCGAACGGGATCTCCGTCCGCCAGCCGAGCGCCTTCTCGATCTTGCTCCGGTCGCCGAGCAGGAGCGGCACGTCGGACGGCCGGAGCCGCTCCGGGTCCTGCCGGATCGCGACGTTCCGGGCCTTCGAGGCGCCGAGCAGGAAGTCGAGCACCCACTGGATCGACCACGCCGTGCCCGAGCAGAGGTTGTAGACCTCGCCGGGCTCGCCGCGCTCGAGCAGCAGCCAGTAGCCGCGGACGATGTCGCGCACGTCCGAGAAGTCGCGCCGTGGCGTGAGGTTGCCCACCTGGATGACCGGCTCGCGCAGCCCCGCCTCGATCTCGGCGATCTGCTTGGCGAAGCTCGAGGTGGCGAAAACTTCACCGCGACGGGGCCCCGTGTGGTTATGTGCGCGCGAGCGCACGATCGGCAGGCCGTAGCTCTTCCAGTACTGGTAGCCCATGAGGTCCTGCGCGACCTTGCTCACCGCGTACGGCGAGAGCGGGCGCAGGGGGCTCGCCTCGGTGGTCGGCGTCTCGTGCGCGTGGACGAGCCCGTACTCCTCGCTCGAGCCCACGACGAGGAGGCGCGGCGCCATCCGCTCGGCGCGCAGCGCCTCGAGCAGGTTCACCTGGCAGATCACGTTCGTCTGCAGCGAGCTGGCCGGGGCGTGGAACGACACCTGGACGAAGCTCTGCGCCGCGAGGTGGAAGACCCAGTCGGGCCGCGCCTCGGCGACGAGGGCGCGCGTCGAGGTCGCGTCCAGGAGATCGCACTCGACCAGGCGGAGCCGCTGCCGGATTCCGGCGATGTGCTCGAGCCGGCTCCGCCAGCGGACCGAGCCCCAGACCTCCGCGCCCGCCCTGAGCGCGTGCTCGGCCAGGTGGCTGCCGACGAAGCCCGTGATGCCGGTGATCAGGACGCGCATTCGGTGTCCCTCGCTGGACGTGGCCGCATCGCCTCACTCTACTACAAACGTCGCCACACCGAGAGCCCGCCGCGCTCCCAGACGCGCTCGAAATCGGGGGGGGCTTCGGCCTCGGCCAGCGCCGGATCGACGACCACGTAGTCGGCGCCGAGCCGGCGCGCGAGGGGAAACCAGCACCCGCGCCCGCGCGCCGCCCGGCACTGGAGGCGCTCGCCGTCGAGCCGGTGCCAGTCCACGAACGGCCGCGAGCCGGCGAGGAACACGAGGGCACCGTCCTTGAACGTGCCGGTGATCGAGCGGTGCGTGCGACGGCGGAAATCGAAGTCGTCGGTGAGGAACAGGGCCGAGCGCGGCGTCGCGCGCCGGACCCACGCGTACATCGCGTCCTGCGCGTCGAGCGCCCCGGCCGGGGCCGGCGGCGCGGGCGGCGGCACCCGCACGCCGAGCAGCGCCTTCACCGCGTCGCGCCGCTCCGCGCTGACCGCGTGGATCAGCGCGCCGGGGGGCACGAGCGACGCGAGCAGCAGCGCCGCGACCACGACGCGCGCGCGCCACGTCCGGCGCGCGAGCAGCGCCGCGTACACGAGCGCGAGGCCCGAGAGCAGCACCGGGTAGACGAGCCGGAGCGCGCGGAGCTGCTGGACGTCCGCGTACGGCCGGTCGAGCAGCAGGCCCGCGGCCTGCACGAGCGCCAGGCCGCCGAAGGCGGCGACGACCGCCGCCCCCGCGACGGCGTCGAGCCCGGCCATCGAAGCGCCCGGCGGGCTCCGCCGGCGCCACCAGAGCCAGGCCGCGAGCGGCAGCGCCAGGTGGAACGCGACCGACAGGAGCGACGCCGGGTCGAGCGGGTAGAAGAGATAGTCGAAGCGGTAGGCCATCGCCCGGCGGGCGAGCGCGAGCGAGGCGGCGCCGGTCACGTCGTCGCGCCCGGCCAGGAACGGCACGACGTACGCCGCCGCGCCCGCGGCGAAGAGCACGACGCCGGCGCCGACCTGGAGCAGCGCGCGCCGGCTCAGGCGCTCGAGCCAGAGGTGCGCGAGCGCCGTGGCCTCGGCCAGGAGGTAGGCCGACGGCGGGTGCAGGTTCGCCGCGAGGCCCAGCACGAGGTAGTACGCGGGGAACGACGCCCGCCGCTGCCAGCGGAGGAAGAGCAGCAGCAGGAGCGGCGTGAGTCCCGCCAGCACCGTGCGGCTGTTCGCCGAGCGCACGCCCTCGAAGCCCCAGAACTCGCCGCCGAGCGAGTTCCGGATCGTGAGCGCGGCGAGCGCGGTCAGCCCCGCCGCGAGCGGGCTGCCCGTGACCGCGCGGAAGAGCGCGTAGTGGCCGGCGAGGAACAGCGCGCCGATCGGCCAGGCGAGCCACACGAGCGCGCGCTCGGCGTCGCCGCCGAGCCGGCGCGCCAGCGCCGCCTGCGCGTCGATGAAGAGCGGCACGTGGAGCTGGGACGGCGCGTGGCGGTAGAGCGGGTCGCGGCCGAACAGGTCGGGCTCGAGCGTCTTGACGACGAGCAGGGTGTACGCGCGCTGGTCGGCGAGGTAGGCCGGCGGGGGCACGAAGACGAGGCCGGCCGAGAGCGCGAGCGCCAGGATGGGGACGGCGAGCCACTCGGCGCGGCGGGCGCCCACCGTCACGTGGGCGTCACGCGGGCGGGATCGGGCGCAGCCGCTCCCGCAGCATCAGGAAGAGGAACTGGAACCCGACCGGGACGATGTTGAGCTTCGACACGCCCCGGCCGAAGCGCTCGGACTCGGTCGTCGGGATCTCGAGCACCCGCAGGCGGAGCTGGAGCGCGCGCATGGACATCTGGAACTCGATCGCGTAGCCCTCGGCGTCGGGGCGCAGGCGCTCGAACGCCGGGCGCGTCACCGCGCGGAAGCCGTTGATCGTGTCGGTGATCCGCGGCCGGCCGGGCCAGAGCAGGTTCGCGAGGAACGTGAACAGGAGGTTGCCCCAGCGCCGGCTCGCGAAGAGGAACTTGTCGTCGTCCTCCGAGCGGGCGCCGTCCATGAAGCGCGAGGCGATCACCATGTCGTGGCCGTCGGCGAGCCCCTGGAGCACCCGCGGGATGTCGCCCGGGTCCTCGTTGCCGTCGGGGCTGAAGAACACGAGCCGGTCGTTCCGCGCCTCGCGCACCGCCAGGCGGAACGCCTCGCCGCGCCCGCGCCGGGCCTGCTGGAGCGTGCGCACGCCGTGCGCGGCGAAGAACTCGAGCGTGCCGTCGGTCGAGCCGCCGTCCACGGCGAGGATCTCGTCGACGCACCAGGTCGGGATCTTGGGGAAGACGTGGCGGAGCCCCTCGATCTCGTTGAGGGTGAGGATGACGAGCGTCGCCCCCGTCACCGGGACGCTCCGCGGCGCTCCCGCCGGTACCACTCGATCGTGCGCGCGAGGCCCTCCCGGAAGCCCACGCGCGCCTCGAACCCGACCTCGCGCCGGGCGCGCGAGACGTCCGCCATGCGCCGGCGCTGACCCGAGGGCCGGGAGGCGTCGAACGTGACCGCGCCGCGGAAGCCCGTCAGCTCGGCGATCAGCCCCGCGAGCTCGCGGATCGCGATCTCGAAGCCGGCGCCGAGGTTCACGGGCTCGGAACTGTCGTAGCGCTCGGCGGCGAGGAGGATGCCGCGGGCCGCGTCCTCGACGTAGAGGAACTCGCGCGTCGCGAGTCCGTCGCCCCAGACGACGACCTCCGGCGCGCCGGCCTCGGCCGCCTCGAGGAAGCGCCGGATCAGCGCCGGGACCACGTGCGACGTCGCCGGGTCGAAATTGTCGCCCGGGCCGTAGAGGTTCATCAGCAGCAGGTGGATCGCGTCGAAGCCGTACTGCGCGCGGTAGGCCTGACCCTGCGCGAGCATCGCGCGCTTGGCGAGGCCGTACGCGCCGTTGGTCGGCTCCGGGTAGCCGTTCCACAGCTCCGCCTCCCGGAACGGCACGGGCGTGTGCTCCGGGTACGCGCAGACCGACCCGATCCCGACGAACCTGGCGACGCCCGCCCGCCGGGCGTGCTCCATGACGAGGGTGTTCAGCATCACGTTCCGGTAGAAGATCTCGCCCGGGCACCGCCGGTTGAACTCGATGCCGCCCACGCACGCCGCGAGGTGCAGCACCACGTCCGGCCGCGCGGCGGCGAAGAGGCGCTCGACGTCCGCCTCGAGCGTGAGGTCGAACTCCTTCTGCCGCGGCTCGACGATCCGGCGGCAGCCGGCCGCCCGGAGCGCCGCCACGACGTGGCGGCCGAGGAAGCCGCCCGCGCCCGTCACGAGCACGGCGCGGTCCGCGAGCGCCACCGGCACGCTCAGCGCCGCCCCGCCATGAACTCGTCCACGCACTCGCGCACGTACGCGCGCTCCGGCTCGCCGATGGCGTGGTGGTTCCCGAAGAAGAAGCTCGCGCGCATGATCAGCTCGGCGTTGGGGAGCCCGCCCGCGATCCGGTGCGGGAACAGCCGGATCGCCGGCTGGTCGCGGAAGTTGCCCGCCATGATCGGGCGGGTCTCGATCCCCTTGCCCTCCAGGAACCGCGTGAGGTCCTCGCGCGTGAACGGCGCCTCCGGGCGCACGCTCAGCGGGTAGCCGAACCAGACCGAGCGCGAGCCCCGGTCCTCGCGCCCCGGCGAGAGCCTGAGCCGGTCGGCGTACTTCGCGAAGGCCTGCCCCCAGTACGCCGCGTTCTCGCGCCGCGTGCGGATGAACGGCTCGAGCCGCTGCATCTGGTGGATGCCGAACGCGCCCTGCAGCTCCATCGGGCGCAGGTTGTAGCCGAAGTTGACGAAGAAGTAGCGCTCGTCGATGCCCGGGTTCGGCACGTCGAGCTTCTTGCGCACGTCGCGCTGCCAGCCGTGGGCGCGGAGCATCCGCGCCAGGTCGGCGAGCCGCTCGTCGGACGTCACGACCATCCCGCCCTCGATCGTGCTGATGTGGTGCGAGAAGTAGAAGCTGAACGCGGCCACCTGCCCGAACGCGCCGACCCGCGTCCCCGCGAACTCGGCGCCGTGCGCCTCGCAGGCGTCCTCGAGCAGGTAGAGGTCGTGCCGGCGCGCCAGCGCGCCGAGCGCCGCCATGTCGCACGCGTTGCCGAGCAGGTGCACCGCCACGATCGCGCGCGTGCGCGGGCCGATCGCGGCCTCGACCGCCTTCGGGTCGAGCGTGAACGTGTCGAGGTCGACGTCCACCAGGACCGGCACGGCGCCGATCGTCACCAGCGGGAAGTACGTCGTGGACCAGGCGACGGCGGGGACGATGACCTCGTCGCCGGGCGCGAGCGGCCGCGGCAGGAAGGGGCTCCGGAGGACCTCGGCCGCGATGAGATTGGCCGACGAGCCCGAGTTGACCATGACCGCCTGGCCCGCGCCGACGTAGTCGGCCCAGAGCGCCTCGAAGCGCTGCACCTTCTCGCCCATCGTCACGCGCGTCGAGAGGAGCGACGCGAGCGCCTCGTTGACCTCCTCGGCGCCGTACGAGGGCACGTGGAGCGGGACCCGCGCGGTCCCCCTGGCGCCCGGGACCTCGCCGAGCGCGAAGTACTCCTCGACGAGCGCCCGGATCTGCGCAGAGATGGCCTGCCGTCGTTCAGTCATCGTCTCCCGTCCAGGAAAGACTCAGTTGGCCGCGCCGCCGGCCAGCTTGCGCCACCGCCGGCGGGTGTAGAAGAAGTCCACGAACCACTTCGCGTAGCGCGTCTCCTCCGTGCCCCGGAACACCGCCCGGGCCAGGGCCCGGAGCGTCCGCAGGGGCCGGCACGCGAACGAGATCACGTAGAAGTTCACGAACATCCAGAGCATCGTCCAGTAGAGCCGGCCCGTCGAGACCCGGTCGGCGTAGGACGGCGCCTTCTTCGTGTAGAAGTCCATCGGCGAGACGAAGAACGCGTCGTCGAGCTGGAGCTTGCCCTCGCGCTGCAGCCGCTGGAAGAGCTCGGAGCCCGGGTACGGCACGAACTTCGACACCGCCACGTCGTGCACGCCGAGCACCGCCATCCGCCGGATGAGCCGGAGCGTCTGGCGGAGCGTGGCGGGCGTGTCGTCGGGGAACCCGATGACGATGAAGCACGAGAGCTTGAGCCCGCGCCGGACCGCCGCGCGCATCGCCGCGAGCATGTGGCCGAGGTCCACCTGCTTCTTGACGCGCTTGAGGATCGCGGGCGAGCCCGACTCGGGCGCGAACGCGAGCGCGCGGCAGCCGGAGCGGTAGAGCAGGTCGGCGACCTCCGCGTCGAAGACCTCGGAGCGCGTCCCGCTCGGCATCTGCCAGGTGACCTCGAGGCCCCGGGCGATCAGCTCGCGGCAGAAGTCCACGATCCACTGCCGCTTGACGATCGCGGTGAGGTCCTGGAAGTCGAAGTTCGTCGCCCCGTACTTCGCCCGGTAGAGCGCCATCTCGTCGGCGAGGAGCTTCGGGTCGCGCGGGATCCAGCGCTGGGTCCACATGGCCGGGTTCGAGCAGAACGTGCACTGGAAGGGGCAGCCGCGCGTGCCGAGGATCGGCATCGAGCGCCCGAGGTTGATCCCGTTCATCTGGTGCCGCGCGACGTACTCCTCGATCGGGAACGCGTCCCAGTCGGGCAGCGGGATCGCGTCCACGTCCTTCGCGCGGGGCGAGAGCCCCGTCTGCACCACCCGCTCGCCCTCGCGCACGGCGATCCCGGGCACGCCCGCGAGCGGCCGCCCCGCGGCGCGCGTCCGGAGCAGGCCGACGAGCGTCTCCTCGCCCTCGCCCAGCACCACCACGTCGAACGGGCTCGCGTGCAGGACGTGCTCGGGCACCGCGGTGCCGTGCTCGCCGCCGAGCACCAGCAGCGCCCGGGGGAACCGCGCGCGGACGCGCTCGGCGAGCGTGCGCGTGAGCGGCCAGAGGGTCGAGAACATGCAGGAGATCCCGATCACGTCCGAGTCCGACGGGATCCGCTCGACGATCTCTCCGAACGTGAGCCCCTGGACCATGAAATCGCGGCGGTCGGGATACGGGCTCACGGCGTCGAGGGCCTCGCCCGTGCCGTCGATGACGCGGTACGGGAACCCGGCCTCGCGCACCGCGGCCGCGACGTACGCGAGCCCGAGGGGCGGGTTCGGGGTGTGCATCTGCAGCCCCGAGAAGGTCTTCAGGCCCGGGGGATTGATCAGGGTGATCATGAACCTGGGCCGATTTTATCAGGGTTTCCCGGCACCTCGCCCATCTTCGCAGCCGCCGACGGGGATCAGGAGGGGCGACGGCGCGAGCACGTAGCGATACCAGAGCCGCGCCGCTCCTGCCGTCTCGCGGTAGAGGTCGAACGCCCTGCCGCCGATCTCCACGCGCTCCGGGGGCGGCAGCGGACAGACGTCGAGGTGCCGCCACTCGTCCGTGCGAACCGGCGACGGCCGCTGGGTGAGCCAGCCGGCGCCGCGCTGTCCGAGCATCACGCGCATGCGCTCGTTGCGGCGACGTGCCTCGGCGTCGAGCGGCCCGACCCGCACGCCGTCGTCCGTGAGGCAGGCGCCGGGCGGCGACGGCATCGGGCCGAGCGTGCGCCAGACCCACGACGGCGCGAGGAGACAGCCGCGCTGCCGCTCGCCGAGACGGCAGGCGCCCTCCGCCGTCGCGCTCGCCGGGTAGAGCGGCGGCACCGTCGGCAGCATGCCGTAGTGCCCGCCGAACTGGACCGGGAAGAACAGGACCCCCACCGACCGGTCCGCGCGGTCGGCCTCGGCGAGCACGCGGTGCAGCGCGTCGAGCGACGCGCGCATCCGGGGCAGGTCACGGTGGAAGAGCGCCCAGCGCGCGCTGCCGTGGATCCCGGCCCACAGCACGAGCAGCGCGAGCGCCACGACGGCGCGCCGCCGGGGCAGCGCGCTCCACGCCTCGCCCCAGAGGAGGAAGACGCCGCCGAGCGCGCCGGTCAGGTGGAAGGCCTCGGGCACGCCGAACGGCAGCAGGAGCGGGAGCGAGCCGAGCGCCACCCAGACGAGGCAGAACGCGGCGCGCCGGCGCGCCACGGCCTCGCGGCGCGCCGCCGCGAGCGCGAGCGCGGTGAGTCCGAGGCCGGGCGCGAGCGCCAGGACGAACGTCGCGACGCCGGCGGGCGTCAGCGCGAGGTCCCGCAGCCGCTGGAACTCGCCGAGCCAGGGCGCCGCGCGGAGCGGGTCGAGCGGGAGTCCGCCCGTCCCCAGCGTGAACAGCACGCGGAGCGGGAACTCCACCAGCAGGGGCGCCGCGTCGCGGAGGGTCCGGAGCACGCCGAGGTAGACCGGCGCCCCCGTGCCGTACGCGGCCGCGAGCAGCCAGCTCGTCACGACGTACGCGGGGACGACCGCCGCGTACGGCAGCGCGCGCCGCACGGCGGCGCCCTCCCGGCGGACGATGGCGGCCCACGCGAGCGGCACGAGCGCGAGCGCGAGGAGGGTCTCGTGCGCGAGACCGCCGACGAGCAGCAGGAGGAAGCCGCCCGGCGCGCGCCACCGACCGCCGCGTCGCTCGCCGCCGAAGGAGAGCGCGAGGCCGCCGAAGGCGCTGGCGGCGCTCACGCCGAAGCTGAAGAACGGCAGGATCGAGTACACGCTGACGTAGCTCACGCTCGCGCACGCGCCGGCCGCGAGGCCGCGCGCCAGGCTGCCCGTCGCGTGCCACGTGACGCGCGCGATGGCCCACGCGACGATCCCGACGGCGAGGCCGTTGACGACGAAGTACGCGAACGGGTCGCAGCCGAGCAGGCGCGCCGCGAGCCACCACTGGACGGCCCGCATCGGCCGTGTGAGCCCGGGCGTGTGGACGGTCGCCTGCCATTCGATCGCCGCCCGGAGGCCGTCGAGCCCCGCCGGCAGGGACAGCATCCGGTAGACGACCGAGGGATACTCGCCCCAGAAGAAGCCCGGCGGCGGATGCAGGAGGAAGACGAACGCCCACGCCGCGAGCAGGACGCCGAGGTCGAACCGCCATCCCGGCCGGCTAGGGCTCACCCACCAGCCTTCCCGACGCCGACACCTGCCGCGTGCTCGAGAGCAGCTCGACGCCGGTCTCCGCGAACCAGCGGCGCACCTCGCCGAGCGAGTGCTCGCGCAGGTACGGCGTCGTGAGCCCCTCGTAGGTCACGCGCCCGAGCCCCAGCACGTCGAGCCGCCCGAGCCGCCGGAGGGCGCGGCCGACGGCGAGCCGCGGGCGCCGCGCCGGGTCGTAGCCGAAGCCGTACGCGTCGCAGAGCCGCCGCACGCGCTCGCGGTCGGCGCGGAGGCTCCAGCGGCGGAGCGGCCAGATGACCCAGGGCAGCGTCCGGCGGCCGTAGACGAAGATCGTCACGAGGCCGCCGGGCGTGAGGTGGCGGACGATCGCCCGGTACGCGCGCTCCGTGTCCTCCGTGTGGTGCAGCACGCCGAGGCTCAGCACGCAGTCGAAGGCGCGGCCGAGCGGCAGCGCCATCACGTCCGCCCGCACGAACGAGACGTTCGCGAGCCCCCCCGCGCCGGCCCGGGCGCGCCGCAGGGCCGCGCGCGAGGCATCCACCGCGACGACGTGCGCGGCGCCGAGGACGGCGGCGAGCCAGGTGAAGCGCCCCTCCCCGCACCCGGCGTCCAGCACCACGCGGCCGCGGAAGTGCGCCTCGAGGGGCTCGGGCAGGCGCGCGAAGGCCTGGAACTTCGCGCGGTACTCGGCCTCGCGTCCCGCGTAGCGCTGGTCCGCGTGCGCCTCCCAGAGGGTGTCGTAGACCGCGCTGCGCGCCGCGACGGCGTCGTGCGGCTCGACGAAGTCGGGGATGCCGTCGGCGATCGCGAAGGCGTGGCCGGCGGCGCAGGCGAGGCGCCCGGCGACGATCGCCTCGCCCCGGCGCTCGGCGGCGTCGAGCGCGAGCCGCGCGGACAGGCCCGGACAGACCGGGCAGCGCAGCAGCTCCAGCAGCGCCGGCTTCATTCCCTAGGGCAGGCTCAAGAGCTGTTCTTTGCCGACCTTGCAGAAGAGGGTGTCGTCGATCAGGACCAGGTCGAGCTCGGTCGTCTCGAGCATCGCGAGCCCGACCGCGCCGAAGTTCAGGATCGGCTCGCCGCGCGGGTTGAACGAGGTGTTCAGCATGATCGGCACGCCGGCGAGCCGCTCGAACGCCTCGAGCGTGTCGTAGAGGAACGCGTGCTGCGCGCGGGTGACCGTCTGCACGCGCGCGGTGCCGTCCGCGTGCGTCACCGCCGGCAGCCGGTCGGCCCACTCGGGCCGCGTGTGGCAGATCACCGACATGTACGGGATGTCCGCCGTGTTCGTGAAGTAGCGCGGCGCGGCGTCCGCCGTGACGACGGGCGCGAAGGGCCGGTACCACTCGCGGTGCTTGACCTTGCGGTTGATGATCTCGCGCATCTCGCGGTTGAGCGGGTTGCAGAGGATCGAGCGGTTGCCGAGCGCGCGCGGCCCGACCTCGTAGCCGCCGCGGATCACGCCGACGATCCGGTCGGCGTGCACCAGCCGGGCGAGCACGCGGTGCGTCTCTGCGGGGTCGAGCGCACGGTGGGGATACGCGCGGCGGAACGCGGGCAGCTCGCCGCGGTCGAAGGCCTCGGGGCCGAGGTACGGCGTGGAGTAGCCCGGGTAGCCGCGGAACGGCCGGCCGCTCCGCGCATGGTGGAGCCAGAGCGCCGCGCCCGCGGAGAGCCCGCAGTCGGTCGGGTTGGGGACGAAGTGCGTCCCGGCGAACAGGCCGCGGCGCTGGATCTCCCAGTTCGTGATCCCGTTGAGCGCGCAGCCGCCGGTGACGCACAGGTTGCGGCTCCGCGCGCGGTGGGGTTCGAGGAGCGCCAGCACCTCCGCCGTCCACGCCGCCTGCACGGTCGCCGCGAGGTCCTGCGCGGTCTTGTCCTCGGGGCCCGGCAGCTTGAGCTCGGGCACCGGCGCCCGCTCGCCGAGGAGCTGCCGCGTCTTCCCCCAGAGCGACTCCGGCCCGTCCTGGACGAGGTACTTCTGCAGCTCGGGCACCTCGGCGAGCGCGCCGGGATTGATCCGGTGGCCCCGGCCGTACTCGTTGAGCCCGTCGGTGACGCGTGAGGCGAGCTTCTGGTACTCGCGCACGTAGCGCCGCGCGCGCGGCAGCCAGTCGCCGCGCACCTCGCCGTAGGCGACGAGCCCCATCAGCTTGCCCGAGGTCGTCCCCGAGATGTCCGGCTTGATGCCGCAGACGAACCCCGCGTTGTTGTAGCTCTGTCCGAAGCGGATGCGGTTCTTCTCGACGTACTCGAGCCCGGCGGGGCCGGCCTGGAACACGATCGTCTGGCCGTCGTTGCCCTCGCCGTCGTAGCTCAGCACCACCGCCTGGTCGAACGGCGACGTGTAGAAGGCGAGCGCCGCGTGGCTCAGGTGGTGGTCCACCTGCCGGCGCTCGCCGAACGTGAACCCCTCCTCGCCGAGCACCGCGAGCAGGTTCTTGAATTCCTCGGCGCGCCCCTGGTTCTGCACGGCGACGGCGTCGTACGTCCGCCCCCACGCGCGGGCGACGAACGAGAGGAACAGGCGCAGCTCGGCGAGGTCCACGTACTGGTAGCCGCTCGGCTGCGGGCCGGGGCGCCGGTTGAGGGCGTGGAGCTTGTAGCGCTTCTGGCGGAAGTAGCGCTCGGCCTCCATCGTGCCGGTGACGACGCCGTCGACGACGAGGCTCAGGCTCGTGTCGTGGCCGAGCGTGACGCCCAGGATGTTCACCGCTCCGATCTCCTCTCGTTCCGTCGGAGTCTAGCACGGCGCACCGCGCGCCGAAGCGCGCCGGGCAGTGCGAGCGCGAGCACGGGGCGCACCGCGAACACCGCGCACCACCACGGGTAATCGCCGCGCCGCACCGCGGTCCAGCGCACCCGCGCCTCCGCGGCGAGCCGCTCGGCGTCGCGGGCGACCGAGACGCGTCCCGCGACGAGGCGCCGGACCACGAGGACGTCGGGCAGGTTCGCCAGGCGGGTCACGCGGCCGAGCCGCATCCACAGCTCGTAGTCCTGGGCGACGGGCACCCGCTCGTCGTAGCCGCCGGCGGCGCGCAGCAGCGCGGTCCGCACCATCACCGACGAGTGGACGAACGGGTTGCCGCGGATCAGCGCGCGGCGGATCGCCCGGTCCTCCGTCGGCGGGTCCATCCGCCCGACCTCGCGGCCCGCGGCGTCGACCTCGCGGGCGGCGGTCCCCAGCACGCCCACCTCCGGGTGCGCGTCGAGGAAGGCCCGCTGCCGCGCGAGCCGCTCGGGCAGCGCGACGTCGTCGGCGTCGAGCCGCGCGGCGAGCGGCGCCCGCGCCAGGCCGAGGGCGCGGTTGAGCGAGGGCGTGAGCCCGCGGCGCGCGTGGCGGACGATCGTGAGCCGCGGGTCCTGGACCGCGGCGAGGATCGCCGGCGTGCCGTCGGTCGAGCCGTCGTCCACCACGAGCAGCTCGAGGTCGGCGAGCGTCTGCGCCAGCACGCTGCGGATCGCCTCGCCCACGAACGCCTCCTCGTTGTGCACCGACACGAGGACGCTCACCGCGGGCGCCGTCACCGCCTCACCGCCGTGGCCAGGATCATGTGGCCGAGGAGCGCGAGCGCGGGCGGCGTGTAGAGGAGGCGCCGCACGGCGCGCCGGAGCGCGGCCCGCGCCCCCGCGCCGTCCGCCGCCCGCGCCGCCGGCGCGTCCGGCGCGGTGCCCGCGCCGCGCCGGCGCAGGCGGCGGAGCCCCCCGCGCAGGAGCCGCGCGGGGTCGTACGGCACGAGCGAGCGCACCTCGAAGCCGCGCGCGCCGAGGAACGCCCGCACCTCGCGCGCGGTGAAAGCGAACTGGTAGAAGCGGCCGCCGCGGGCGCGCACGCGCGCGCTCCGCCACCGCAGGCACGGCAACGCCGCGCGCCGCAGGCCGTTCAGGTACGGCACCGAGAGCACGAGCGCGCCGCCGGGCGCGAGCACGCGGGCGGCCTCGGCGACGAGCGCGCCGGGGCCCGCCGGGTCGTGCTCGACCACGCCGAGCGAGACGTACCCGGCCAGACTCCCCGGCGCGAGCGGGAGCCGCGCCAGGTCGCCGACCGCGAGCGGCGTGCCGGGGTACGCGCGCCGGCACGCGGCGAGCGCCTCGAGGCTCCAGTCGGCGCCGAGCGCGCGATGCCCGCGGGCGCGCAGGAGCACGACGTACTGACCGAGCCCGCAGCCCGCCTCGAGGACGCGCCCGGCGCGCGGCAGCCCGGCGAGGACGAGGTCGGTCAGCGGCGAGGCCTCGGCGATGCGGAGGAGCTCGGCGGGCGAGTGGCGGCCCCAGTGCTCGGTCCAGAACTCGCGGTCGGCGGCGAGCGAGTAGTACGCGAGCGCCACGGCTCAGCGCCCCCCCCGGGCGCCGGCGCCGCCCACCGCGCGGAGCAGCGCGATCTCGCGGGCGACCAGCGCGGCGAGGTCGTAGCGCGCGACGACGAGCTCCCGCGCGGCCTTCGCGAGCGCGGCGCCGAGCGCCTCGTCGGTCAGGACCCGCTCGAGGCCGGCCGCGAGCGCCTCGGGCCGGCCCGGATCGAAGAGGAGGCCGGTGACGCCGTCGGTCACGAGCGAGCGGTTGCCGACGCAGTCCGAGGCAACGCAGGGCACGCCGGCGCTCATCGCCTCCAGGAGCACCTTGGGGTGCCCCTCGGTGAACGAGGCCAGCACGAACGCGTCGGCGGCGGCGTACGCCGCCGGCAGGCGCGGCTGGTCCACGACGCCGGGGAACTCGGCATGGACGCCGGCCGCCCGCGCCTCCTCCCGGAGCGCCGCCTCGAGGGGCCCCGCGCCGACGAGCACGAGCGTGAGCGGCACCCGGTCCCGGAGCCGCGCGGCCGCCTGCACGAGCGCCGAGAGGTTCTTCTCGGGCGAGAAACGCCCGACGTAGAGCACGCGCCGCACGGCGTCGCGCCGGCGGCGGCCGGGCGCGGGCGCGAAGCGGACGACGTCCACGCCGTTCGGGATCAGCTCGACCCGCGAATTGAGCGCGGCCGCGCGCGCCCGCAGCTCCTCGGTCGTCGCGATCACGGCGGCCGCGCGCCGCAGGCCGACGCGCTCGACCACGGCCTTCGCGAGCCGCGTGGGCCCCGGCCGCGAGAGCCGTCCGTACCAGAAGCCGTACGTCGTGACGTACGGCACGCCGAAGCGGGCGTTCGCGAGCAGCGCGGGGATCACGCCCGTCACCTGGAACACCCGGAGCGCCGCGCACTGCCGCAGCTCCGGCGCGTGGGCCCACGCGAGCGTCACGGCGCGGCGCGCGCGGCTCATCGGGCGGCCCGGGCCCAGCACCCACGCCCGCGCCAGGAGCGCGGGGTCGTCGGTGAACTCGGCGAGCGACTCCGCGAGGTAGCTGAAGTAGAGGAGCCGGTCGAAGGCCGCCGCGTACGGCCGGAGGTAGCCGTCCACCAGCCGCGAGGCCTGGCCGGTCCGCGCCAGCTCGCGGAGCCCGCCGCCGAGCGCGGGCAGGAGACCGAGGGTCATCGCCCCCGCACCTCCGCGTAGAGCGCGAGCAGGCGGTCCACGCTCCGGTCGGCCGCGAGGCGCGTCGTCACGTGGCGGCGCGCGCCCGCGCCGAGCCGCGCCCGCAGCTCGCCGTCGCCGAGCACGCGCTCGATCGCCCGGGCGAGCGCCTCCGGGTCGCCGCGTTCCACCAGGAGCCCCGTCTCGCCGTCCACGACCAGCTCGGGCGTGCCGCCGACGCGCGTGCCGATTACCGGCCGTCCGGCGCTCATCGCCTCGACGATCACGCGCGAGAGGGAGTCGGGGATGACCGACGGGACGACGACGACGTCGGCCGCCGGGTAGAGGGCGAGCACGTCGGCGTTCGGCAGCGCGCCGAGCCGGAGGCACCACGGCGCCCCGGGCAGCGCGACCTCGCCCTCGCCCACGAAGACGAAGACGGCGTCGGAGACCTTCTCGGCGACGCGAGCGGCCGCCCGGACGAGGTCCGCCGTCCCCTTCCCCGGCGAGAGCTTTCCGACGTAGAGGACGACGCGCCGGCCCTCGAGCCCGAAGCGGCGCCGCGCGGCGGCGCCGGCGGCCTCCGACGCGGGCGCGGCGAGCGGCGGGACCGTGTAGACGGTCGCGACGCGCGGGACGCGATCGAGGAGCCCCGAGCGGCGGTAGATGCCGAGGATCCCGTCGCTCACGCCGACCACGGCGTCCACGCGCGAGAGGAAGCGCTGCCTGGCGCAGGCGTCGAGCCACCCGTAGAGGAACGCGAGCTTGGTGGCGAGCCGGCCGCGTCGGCCGCGCTGGTAGAGTGCCCAGTACTCCTCGGAGCACTCGCGCCAGAGCTTGCGCACGCCGCAGTCCGGCGGGCGCCGGTCGCCGTGGTGGAGGCACATCGGCGCCGGGTCGATCAGGCTCCCGTCGCGGAGCGTCAGCACGAGCGGCCGCCCCGTCAGCGCGCGCGCGAGCACGCCGGGCACCAGCATGTGCTTGTTCTGCGCGTGGAGCACCTCGAGCCCCTCGGCGCGCGCCGCGCGCGCGAGCTCCCACCCCGCCCAGAGCGCGAAGAGCGGGTTCGCGACGGCGCGCTGGCGGAGCCCGCGGCGCCCCGGCGGGAGCTTCAGCGGGAACGGGAAGCGCAGGACCAGCACGCCGCCGTCCTCCTCGCGCGGCGGGGCGCCGTAGTTCGGCGTGACGACGACCGGCCGGTGGCCGCGGGCGGCGAGCGCGCGGGCGAGGGCCTGCGTGGACCACTCGGCGCCGCCGGGCGCGTGCGGCGGGTAGTACTCGTTCGCGAGGCCGACGATCATCCGCCGCGCGGCTCGCGGGGCCGCCGACGCCACGCGGCGAGCGTCTCCTCGTAGACGCGGAGCGTCTCGCGCGCGCAGCGGTCCCACGTGAAGAGGCGCCGCACCCGCTCCGCGTTCGCCCGCCCGAGCTTCTCGCGGAGCGCGGCGTCGGCCAGCAGGAGGCGGAGGCGCCGGACGAACGGCTCGGCGCCCGTCGGCGCGCAGAGGAACCCGCCCTCGCCGTCCACGAGCAGCTCCGGGATCGAGCCCCGGTCGGAGGCGACGACCGGCAGCCCGCACGCCATCGCCTCGCCGACGGCGAGGCCGAAACCCTCCAGCGCCGAGGGAAACAGGAACACGTCGGCGAGGTTGTAGTGGTCCACCTTGTCGGCCTCGGGGACGTAGCCCGTGAAGACGACGCGGTCGCCGAGCCCGAGCGCCCGCGCCCGGGCCCGCAGGCCGTCGAGCAGCGCGCCGCCGCCGGCGACGACGAGCCGCGCGTCGGGCGCCTCCGGCGCGGCCGCGCGCCAGACGTCGAGCAGGAGCGGCAGGTTCTTGCGCGCCTTGAGCCCGCCGAGGAACAGGACCACGCGCTGGCCGCGGAGGCCGTAGCGGTCGATCAGGTCCTCGCGGCGCGGCCGGGGCGCGAACTTCGCGTCGATGCCGTAGGGCACGACCACCACGTGGTCGGTGCGCCCGCCGAGCTCGGCGGCGAGCTGGCGCCGCGAGAACTCGCTGCCGGTCACCACCCGGTCGGCGGCCGCAATCACCCGCTTCTCGATGAGCCAGTTCAGCGGGCTCGGGTCGAGGTGGTGGTGGTGCGCGATCACCGGGACATCCAGCCGGTACCGCCGGCGCGCGGCCAGCGCCGCGGGGCCGATGAACCGAAGCGAGTGGGCGCGGAGGACGTCGAAGGGCGCCGCGTCCCAGACGCGCTTGATGTACGGCGGGAGCAGCACGCGCGCGACCGGCCAGCGCAGGCCGCGCCGGATCGGCAGCCGGTGGACCGTGAAGTTCGCGACACCTTCGGGGACCGGCTTGCCGCGCGCGAGCAGCAGCTCGATCCGCACGCCGAGCGCGGCGAGCGCCGTCAGGATCTCGCGCTCGTAGGTCTCGCCCCCCGAGGTCGTCTCGGGTGCCAGGCCGCAGTGGGGCGAGCAGACGCTGAGCCCGCTCACGTGGCGTCGGACAGGTCCTGCGCCCGCACGTACTCCCGGAACTCCGCGTGCTTCGCCACCAGCTCGCCGAAGGTTCCGGAGCACGCGATGCGGCCGCCGGACATGAAGTGGATCTCGTCCGCGTCCCGGATCGTCGAGAGGCGATGCGCCACCGAGACGATCGTCACGTCGCCGCGCAGCTCCTCGATGGTCTGCTTGATGAGCGCCTCGCTGACGGAGTCCACCGCGCTCGTCGCCTCGTCGAGGATCAGCACCTGCGGCTCCCGCAGCAACGCGCGGGCAATGGCGATGCGCTGGCGCTGGCCGCCGGAGATCGCGGTGCCGAGGTTGCCGACGTTCGTCTCGTAGCCCTGGGGAAACTCGGCCACGAAGTCGTCGGCGTGCGCCCGCTTGGCCGCGAGCCGGACGTCGGCGTCGGCCGCGTCGGGCCGGCCGTAGGCGATGTTCGCCCGGACCGTGTCGTTGAGGAGCACGGGCGTCTGCTCGACGAGCGTGATCGCCTCCCGCAGCGACGCCAGGTCGAGCGTCCGCAGGTCGGCGCGGTCCACGCTCACGCTGCCGCCCGTCGGGTCGTAGAGGCGGCAGAGGAGCAGGCAGAGCGTGGACTTGCCGCAGCCCGACGGGCCGACGACCGCGACGTGCCCCCCGCGCGGGATCGTGAGCGAGACGTCCCTGAGCACCGGCGCGCCGGGCTCGTAGGCGAACGACACGTGGCGGAGCTCGAGCGCGCGGAAGTCCGCCGGGAAGCGGCGGTCGCCTCCCGCCATCCGGCCGCCGCGGAGCGCGGCGAGCTCGGTCTCGAGCTTCTCGTACGACGCGAAGCCGTCGGCGAGGTAGCTCAGCGCGAGGTTCATCTCGTTCAGGACCGGCAGGAACCGCACGAACAGCAGCACGAACGGGATCACCCACGCGGCGCCGCCCGGCGCGCCCGCCGCGAGCCAGACGCCCAGGAGGACGATCCCGAGCACGACCAGCGCGCCCGCCGTGTGGTACACGGGCGTCACCAGGGTGTTGACCGCGTACAGCCGGAGGTCGCGCTGCGTCACGTCGCGGTAGCGGGCCTCGAACCGGGCCACCTCCTGGCGCTGGCTCCCGAACACGTGGACGCTGCGGAGGAAGGGCATCAGCTCCGCGAGGTAGTTGACGATCTCGATCCGGGACTGGACGCGCCGGGCCCCGGTCGCGTGCACCCAGCGGAAGAGCCGCACGAGGGGGAGCGCGAGCACCGCCAGCACGACGACCACCAGCACGACGAGCCGCGCCGAGATCAGCGCCATCACCGCGACGAGCGTCGCGGCCACGATCGCGGTCTGCGCCAGGGACATCAGCTGGGTCACGAGCTGGCGCACGCGGTTCGCCTCGGTGTGCAGGTAGTTCTGGAAGTGGCCGTGCGGGTACCGGGATGTCAGCTCGAGCGGAGCCTCGACGAACGCGCCGTGCAGGCGCGCGCGGACCACATCGGCCGCGCGCATCGAGACCAGGAGCTTGAGGTAGCCCACCGCGTAGAGGAGCGCCTCGCGCCCGGCGACGCTCCCGACGATCAGGACGCCGAGGACCAGGAGCTGGGCCGAGACCGGGAACCCGTTCAGCCACAGCTCGAGCGCGCGCGCGCGGGCCAGCGGGAGCGCGAGGGGCTCGGCGCCCCCCTGGAGGACGCGCTGCAGGAACGGCAGCAGCATGACGACGCCGACGCCCTCGAACGCGGTGGCCGCCGCCGAGGCGGCGACCGCAGCGGCCGCGAGCGGCGTCCCGGGCCGCCAGGCGGCGAAGAGCCGACGGGCCTCGGCGACGCGGCGTCCGATCATCGCGCGAGCGGCACCACGCGCAGATCCCGCCCCCCGCGGCTCACGGCGCGCGACGCCATCCCAGCGCCTCGAGCGGGATCAGCGTGTCGCCGGTGATCGCACGCTCGGCGACGGCACCCACGAGCCGGTCCAGGTGACGCGGCGAGATCCCCGTCCCCGGCCCCTTCACGACGAGGTCCTCCCGCGTCACGGTGCGCCCGGCGGGAATGTCACGGGCCGCGACGACGCTCTTGGCCAGCCGCTTCCGCACGGGCACCTCCGACGGGAGCAGTCGCTTCTCGGCGGACCCGAGGGCAGCTTCGACATGGCGGATGTCGCGCACGAGCAGCTCGAGCCCGCGCGGCTCGAGCGACGCGGCATGATCGGGGCCGCGCATGGTCCGATCGAGCGTGAAGTGCCGCTCGACCACGCACGCGCCCAGCGCCACGGCCGCCTGCGTCGTCGCGAGCCCCCGCTCGTGGCCGGAGTACCCGACGAGGCAGCCGAACCGCCGGCGCAGGGTATCGATCACGCGGAGGTTGAGGTCGGGATACTCGCAGGGGTAGGCCGAGGTGCAGTGGAGCAGCACGAGCTCGTCGTGGTGGCGTCGCACCGTGTCCACGGCGTCCGCGATCTCCTCCATCTCGCTCATCCCGGTCGAGAGCAGGACCGGCCGCTTCTTCCGGGCGACGTGCTCGACGAGGGGCAGGTTGGTCAGGTCCGCGGACGCGAGCTTGAATGCCGGCACGCCGAGCGCCTCGAGGAAGTCGGCGCTCTTCGGGTCCCACGGACTCGCGAGCAGCATCATGCCCGCCCGTCGGCAGTCGGCGTCGAGCTCGCGCCACGCCGCCTCCGGCAGCTCGAGCCGCTCGCGGTGCTCGCCGTACGTGGCGCCGAGCGAGTTCGGTCCCGCGTAGGGGGCCTCGAGCGCACTCTTGATCAGGATGTCCGCGACCGACCGCTTCTGGAACTTCACGGCGTCGGTGCCGGCCTGCACGGCCACCTGCACCAGGCGCTTCGCGACCGCGAGCTCGCCGTTGTGGTTGACGCCCGCCTCGGCGACGACGAAGCACGGCTCGCCGTCGCCGACGCGGCGGTCGCCGATCAGGATCGTTCTCACCGTCGCTCCTCCTCCCAGCCGAGCGCCCGCATGAGCGCCTCGGCGATCCCGAAATCCCGGAGGGAATCGAGGTTCACGTACGTCGCGGGGTCCGTGAAGTACGGCACGATCGAGCCACCCTCGGTGGAGCCCATCTCGACGGTCTCGCGCCGCACGACGTCCACGACGCCGGACGAGAGGTAGACGGACTCGAGGCTCTGGCGCGGCACGTCGGGGCCGCGCCGTCGCCGCTCCTCGCTGTCGAGATACGGGACGAGGCGCTCGCCGACGAGCCGGTACATCTTGAACGGGTGCTCGGCGACCGGCCGGACGGACTTGACGCAGTCGGCGCCGCTCCGGCGCCAGAGCTCGACCGCCCGGTCGATCTCCGCCGCCGTGCGCAGCGGCTGGGTCGGCCGGAGGTGCACGACGGCGTCCGGCACGTAGCCGTCCGCCTCGCGCAGCGCGCGGAGCGCGTGCTGGAAGACCGGCAGGTCCGGCGTGTCGTCGGCCGCGATCGCCGCCGGCCGCAGGAACGGCACCTCGGCGCCCCAGCGCCGGCTGACCTCGGCGATCTCCGCGTCGTCGGTGGACACGATCAGGCGGTCGAGGCTCTTCGCCGCGGTCGCCGACTCGATCGTCCACGCGATCAAGGGGCGGCCCAGCAGCGGGCGGAGGTTCTTTCGCGGCACGCTCTTGGAGCCGCCGCGCGCCGGCACGATCCCGAGGAAGCGCCCGCGCTCAGGCATGACGCCCGCGCCCGATCCACGCCGTGCCGTGCTCGGCGTACCAGCGATAGGTGTCGGCGAGCCCCGCCTCGAGGGACAGGGTCGGCGTCCAGCCGAGGACCCGCTCGAGCTTCTCCCCGGAGAGGTGTTCGAAGAAGTCCTTCTGCGAGAGGTCGGTCGCGGCGACGACGGGCTCGACGCCGGCCTTGCCGGCCACCGCGATGAGCGTCCGCACGAGGTCCCGCACCCGCACCGGCGCCGCCGGCGTCACGTTGAACGCCTCGCCGCGCACGCCCGGCTCTCCGGCGTGCTCGCCCAGCAGCAGGTACGCGGTCATCGTGTCGCGCGCGTGGAGGTACGCCTTCATCGGGCTGCCGTCGCTGCGGATCACCGGGGCCTCCCCGCGGAGCAGCGCCAGGACCGAGCCCGTGACGATGTGACTCGTGTGCGGGTCGCCGGGGCCGAAGCTGTTGACGTTGCGCACCGCCACCACCGGCATGTCGAAGCTGGTCGCGAAGCAGCGCGCGAGGATGTCGGCGCACGCCTTGGAGGCGCCGTAGACGTCGAGCTGGTTCATCGACGCTTCCTCGGCGAACGGCGCCGTGCGCTGCGGACCGTAGGCGTGGTTCGAGGAGGCGCAGACGACACCCCGCAGCGGGCCGGCGCGTCGGCACGCCTCGAGCACCGTCCAGGTGCCGCGGATGTTGACGTCGAGCGCGGCGACGGCGCCCGCCGCCGCTCCCTCGATCATCGACTGGCCGGCCAGGTGGAAGCACACCTCGGTGCCCTGGTCGCGGAGCGCGCGCTCCAGCGCGGCGAGGTCGAGGACGCTCCCGTGGGCGATCGGCAGGCGCCCGTCGAGCCCGTGCGCGGCGAGGCACACACCCGTCGCCAGGTCGAAGCCGCGCACCTCGGCGCCGCGCTCGAGAAGGAGCCGCGCGAGCCACGCGCCGAGGAAGCCGCTCGCGCCGGTGATCAGGACCCGGCGTCCCTTCCAGAACTCGCTCACGACGCTCGCCCCTTTCGCAGGAAGTAGACGGCGCTCGCGCCGAAGGCGCACACGGGCGGGACGTCCGAGTAGTACGGCTCGCGCCAGCCGTCGTAGGTCAGGTACCGCTCGAGCGACGCCCACAGGGCGCCGTCGAGCCCGGCAGGGCGTGTCGCGCGCAGCGGCGCCGGGCGCGGCACCGGCTTGAGCGCGCCCGCCGCGACCCAGGCATCGAGCAGCGCGTGGTTCTGCTCGACCCGCTCGGCGATCCAGGTGAAGAACCGCTCCCACTGCCAGCCGCTCCCCTGGCCCGCGTCGCGCGCGGCCGCGGGGACCCGCTGCCGGAAGTCCTCGAGCACGCGGTCGAGGAAGGCGAAGTGATAGTGCCCGCCGACGAGCCGCTCGAGCTCGAGCCCGCCCGCCACGGCGATCGCCTGCACGCCCTTCGGCGTCACCTGCCAGAGGTCGGTGAGCGACATGGGCAGCCCGAGGAGGTTGCCGAGCGTGTTGTAGACGTCGCCCCGGAAGTTCGCGAACGAGGGCGTCTGCACGCAGAGCAGGCCGCCCGCGCGCAGGAGCCGCGCCAGCGCGCCGAGCTGCTCCGCCGGGCGCTCGAGGTGCTCGAGGACGCCGGCCAGCACGATCACGTCCCAGGGCCGGCCCTCCGCCACGACCGTGTCGAGGTCGCCCGCGGCGAAGCTCGCGTTCGCGACGCCCGCCGCCCGCGCCAGGAGCCCGGCCATCTCGACGCCCGGCGCCGAGTAGTCGACGCCGCGTACCTCGCCCGCGTGGCGCGCGAGCATCAGCGAGAGGCGGCCGGGCCCGCACCCGAAGTCGAGCACGGTGCGGCCGCGCACCTCGGGCGCCAGCAGGTGCTCGAGCAACGGGAACTTGTCGCTGTAGTTGCGCGACAGCGACAGCTCACCGCTCGCGTACAGGTCGTCGTACACGCCCTGGATCTCGCGGCTCGTCCGCGCGGCGCCGGGCGGCTTCACGGACGTCCCGTCCGGCGCTCGGCCGCGAGCCGCTCGAGCGCGTCCACGATCCGCGTGCGCGCCCCGCCGTCGCGGTTCCGGGCGATCGCGTCCGCGCGCGCCCGGAGCGCGTCGGCGAGCTCCGCGTACTCGCCCGCGCACACGCGCTGCGTCTCGTGGAGCAGCGCCTCGAGGCTCCGGCAGAGCACGACGCCCGGCGTGCTCAGCAGGTGGAGCGAGTGCTCGTATTCCGCGTGCTGGACGAGCCGGCCGGCGTGGGCCTGATCGACGCCGAAGCCGATCACGAGCGACGGCTTCCCGCGCAGCGCCGCCTCGACGATCATCGTCGAGAAGGCGGTCACGACGCCGTCGACGGCGTCCATCAGGCTCCGGTAGTGCCGAAGGTCCTCCGGCCGCATCGAGTACGAGCTGATCCCCTCGGCCTTCTGGCGGCTCGCCTGATCGTCCAGGACGACGTGGGGGAGCCCGCGCACGTCCGGCAGCTCGCGCAGGGGGCGGCGCGGGTGCGGCCGGTACCAGATGACGCAGCGCTTGAGCCGCCCGTCCTCGATGGCCTCCGAGAGCGCGCGCAGGAGCCGCGGCTCGTCCTCCCAGTAGGTGACCGTGGTGCCGGCGAAGAGGAGCACGCGGTGGTCGGCGGGAATCCCCCGCCGGGCGAGGAACTCCGCCCGCGGCTCGGCCTCGAAGCCGTCCGCGTACACGTCGAGGTGGGGCGCGCCCGTGACGATGACCCGCGCCTCCTCGAAGCCGTGATAGACGACGGCGTGCCGCCGGTTCTCGGCGCCCCAGACCAGCAGGTAGTCCGGCCGCACCGCGAAGGCCCCCTTGGAGGTCAGCGTGTCCCAGGACGACGCAAAGCCGACCGAGGGGACGCCGAGCCGGCGCGCGGCCTTGACCAGCTCGATCTCGGCGCCGTCGTGGATGAGCGTGGGCGCGAAGAGGACGTCCGGCGCCACGGCGCGCACGAGGGCGAGCGCGCTCCGGCGCGGCGCGAGCCGCTCTTCCCACCGCCGCCACATCGCCTCCACGTCGCCGAAGCGGCCGAGCAGCGAGAAGGCGCCGAGCTGGAGCGCGAAGGTCGGCGAGCCGCGCGCGAGCCGGATCTTGTGCCGGTAGGTCTTGAGGTGACGGCGCGCGCTGAAGCTCCCGACGCGCCAGCGGCGCCGGAGGAAGGTGCGCAGGCGCCCGCCGACGTACGGCTCGAGTGCCTCCACGGCGAGGGCCCGGCGGACCGCCGGCGGCGTGCCGATCGCCTCGCGCAGGGCGCCCGGGACGAGCAGGTGGAGCTCGTGGCCGCGTCCCGTGAGCTCGTCCAGGCAGCCGGAGGCGAGGAAGTTACGCGCGTGGAGGTTGTGCGTCAGCGCCACGAGGTAGCGGGCCGGCCGCAGCGGCGCGCTCATCGCCCGATCGCCTCGCCGCGCGGCGCGGCGCGGCCGCGCTCGAGGGCGACCTCGACGAGATCGAGGAACCGTCCGGAGGCGTTGCAGTCGTCCTCGCCGAGGAGCCGCCGCACGACCGCGCGGCGGGCGGCGGGGTCCACCGGGCCCGGGAGCGGCGCGGCCTCGCTCCACTCGACGAACGCGCGCCACTCGCGGGCCCGGTAGGTGTGGAACGCGGTCGCCAGCCCCGGTGTGTTCCAGACGCCGCCGGGCTTCAGGTAGAACTCCTCCCGCACCGGCAGGAAGCTCGGCGCCTCGTACGCGTCCGGCGGGAACGGCAGCACGTGGACCATCGGCAGCCCGATGAAGGCCGCCTCGATGGCCGACGACGAGGACAGGCCGACGTAGACGTCGGCGAGCGCCATGAGCTCGAGCGTCCGGAACGGGAAGAACGCTCCGTCGGGGAGCAGGTGGTCCACGGCCCGGGCCACCCACGCCGGGTCGCGGTGCTTGGCGCGGGTCTTCGCCACGACCACCGCGTCGTGCCGGCGCGCGAAGCGCCGCACGGCGGCCAGCACGTCACGGTACGACGTGAGGTGGTCCAGGTCCGGCCAGCGGCGCCGCCACGGCGCGAGCCCGGCCCGCGCGAGGGCGCGCGGGACGCGCCCGAAGAACGCCGCCTCCAGCAGCCGGATCGGCGCGTGCTCGAGCCGGATCCGCGGCGGGAGCGAGCGGCCGATCACCCGGCGGTCGAAGCGCCCCGCGGTCGAGAGGTAGACGACCGGCCGATCCAGCGGCAGGCCGTAGCGCCGCCGCAGCTCGGCGCGATCGAACTCGCGCACCTGGTCGAGCTCCACGAAGCCCACGGGCACCATCCTGCGCAGCGGCGCGACGTCCGTCACGCCGTCGCGCCGCAGCAGCGCGGTCACGAAGTCGAGGCCGTCCCGGCTCAGCGTCGTCGCGAGGTCCCACGGCCCGAGGACCGCCGGCCCCGGCGGGAGCAGGAGGTCGAGCAACTCCTCCTGGACGTGGCCGAGCGCACACCAGAGCGTGCCGGCGCGCCGGCTCGGGGCCATCACGCCGGCGACGATGGCCGGGTCCAGCCGCAGCCCGACGCTCACCACCGCCCCCACGCGGGCGCGGCCGATCCGCTCGAGGAGCTCGGCCGCCCTCGTGACCGGGACCACCTCGACGCCGGCGCCGAGCTGCGCGCGCACCTCGCCGAGTCTCGGCCAGGCCCCCAGCGCCGCCGCCTTGCTCCCGAGGCCCAGGAGCGGAGGGCCGGGCACGAAGACCAGCGGCGGGCCGCCGAGGGACCGGCGGCGCTGCTCGGCGATCACGGGCCCGAACATCTTGAGGTGGTTGATCCGGGGACAGAAGTACGCGATCCGCATCATGCCTTCCGCACCCGCAGCAGCGCCGAGAGCTCGCCGCTCTGCAGCCGGTCGTGGAGCACCTCGACGCGCCAGCGCGCGAAGTGCGCGAGCAGGCCGTCGAGGTTCTTGACGTCCACGCGGTCGTGCTCGCTGAGCTCGAAGTCGACGGGCACCGCGCAGAAGATGTAGCCCGGGTCGGCGAGCACGCGGACGCACTCCCGCACCACGCGGTCGAAGTCGAAGGCGTGCTCGAACACGTGCGAGGCGAAGACGAGGTCGAAGCTCGCGTCCGGGAACGCGAGCGCGTGCATGTCCATCGCCTGGATGCGCGGCGACGAGGACCAGAGGTCCACCGCCGTGACGCGCGAGAACCCCCGGCGCTCGAAGATCCGGATCTCGACGTCGTTGCGCGCGCCGACGCACAGGATGCGCGCGTCCCGCCCCAGGTCCGGACACCGCTCGACGACGAGCTCCACGAACGGCTCGAGCCGGAACGACGCGTCCTTGTGCCGCTTGGCACGGGACTGACGGACCTGGGCGCGCCGGTAGCGGCGGTACTCGAGCCGGCGCCGGAGCGACTCTAGCACCGGGCGAGCTCCTCCCGGTGGGTCCAGAGCTTGTGCACGGCCGTGGCGATGTCGTCCATGTCCCGCTCGCCGGCGGGCGGGCGGACGACCACGAGCACGATGGCCTTCTGGAAGTGCAGGTCCTCCGTGACCGGGCAGATCCCCCGCTCGTAGCGGACGCTGCCGCGATAGCTGCCGAACGCCAGGGAGCGCCGGTCCGCATAGAGCGGGTTCAGGTAGAGGGGCTTGACGTAGCCCGGCGCCGCCGGGACGCCCTCCGCCCCGAGCGCGGCGACGAACCGGTCGCGTGGCGCGCCCCACGCCGCCTCGTCGTACGTCAGCGTGTACGCGTAGAAGACGTGCTCGCAGCCGGGCCGCACGACGGGCGGCCGCAGGCCCGGCACGCCGGCGAGCGCCCGGGTCAGGTGCGCCGCCAGGCGCTGGCGCGCGGCGTTCTGCGCGGCGAGGCGGCCGAGCTGGACGAGGCCGAGGGCCGCCTCGAACTCCGTCATGCGATAGCCGTAGCCCAGGATCTCGCTCCGGTAGGTGCGGCGCGCGCTCGACGCCTCGATCATCTCGCCGTGGTTGCGGACGAGCTGGGCCACCTCGGCGACCTGCGGGTCGTTGGTGATGAGCATGCCGCCCTCGCCGGTCATGAGGTTCTTGGACTCCTGGAACGAGTAGACCGCGCAATCGCCGAGCGTGCCCACCCGGCGGCCGCGATACATGGCGCCGGGCGCCTGCGCCGCGTCCTCGATCACCCGGAGCGAGTGGCGGCGGGCGACGTCGAGGATCTCGTCCATCGGCGCGGGATGGCCGAAGAGGTGGACGGGGATCACGGCGCGGCTGAGCGGGCTCACGGCCGCCTCGAGCGCCTTGGGATCGAGGCAGAACGTCTCGGGCTCCACGTCCACGAACACCGGGACGGCGCCCGCCATCAGCGCACACGTCGCCGTCGACGTGAACGTGTAGGGCGGCACCAGCACCTCGTGGCCCGCGGGCACGTCGAGGGCGACCACGGCGGCGTGGAGCGCCGACGTCGCGGAGTTGAAGGCGACGGCGAACCGCACGCCGTGGTAGTCGGCGAACGCGCGCTCGAACGCCCGGATGCGCTTGCCGCCGAGGAAGTGCTCGCCCGGGCTGGCGATGAATGTCGAGAGGCGTCCTTCGTCGAGGACCTCCATGACGGCCCGGCGCTCCTCGGCGCCGATGACGGGGTACGGCGGAAACGGGGCGGTCCGCGTCTTGGGGCCGCCGAGCAGGGCCAGCTCACTCGTGGGCATGAGGACCTCCGGTGTGCTGCATGAACATCCGCGCGCCGCCGCGCGACGCGCTCTCGCGCAGCGCGTGCAGGGTCTCGAGCGCGGCGAGGCCGTCCTCGCCGCGGCTGACCGGTCGGTCCCGTCCGTCGAGGCAGTCCACGACGTGCGCGGCCATCGACGCCATGAAGCTCCGTGCGCACCCCTCGCGGGTCCGTCCGTCGAAGTCGAGCTCGGGCGCGCCTGCCACGTCGACCCGCGGCGTGAGCCGGGTCCACGCGACCTGGTAGCCGGATCGCGTGAGCGCGAGCGCGCCGGCGCGCCCGTAGAGGTGGACGTCGAAGATCCGATAGTCGCGCACGTCGAGGCACTGGAGCGCCGCGCGCGCGCCGGACGCGAACTCGACGAGCGCGTCGACGGCGACGTCGCCCGGGGGGACCGCGCCCCGGTCGTTGGGGGCGCCGAGAACCCAGCGGACGTCGCCGAGGAGGAAGCGCAGTAGATCGACGAGGTGCGTGCCGGTGTTGAACAGGCCGTTGGTGTAGTAGCACGTCGCCTGCACGACCTCGCCGATGGCCCCGGCCGCGAGCTCGTCGCGCACGCGGCGCACGGTGGCGTCGAACCGCCGGGTGTGGTTGACGAAGAGCAGCGCGCCGGAGCGCGCGCAGACATCGATCATCCGCCGCGCGTCCCCGACCGCCCGGGCGATCGGCTTCTCGCAGACGATGGCCCGGACGCCGAGCCCGGCACACGCCTCGACGACCTCCGCGTGCGCCTCCTCCTGCGTCGCGACCGCGACGATCGCGGGCCGCACCGCCGCGAGCATCTCCTGGTAGTCGGCGAACGTCGCGACGGCCGGGAACAGGCTGCGGGCGAGGACGAGCGCGTCGGCTTTCACGTCGGCGACCGCCGCCAGCTCGACACGCGGATGACACGCGAACGCGCCGGCATGCGTGGCCGGTTTCGGCTGCGCCTCCTCGGGCCGCTCCCACGCGAGCCCGATGCGCCCGCACCCGATCACCGCCGCCCGGTACGTCGGGTCGCTCATCGCGGCGGTCTCGAGACGGCGGGACGCACCTGGAAGCGCCGCGCGTGCCTGCGGTGACGCTCCGGGTAGTACTCCGACCGGAGGACGGACATGCGGATCGCGTCGTAGTACCGGCTGTTCCGGTAGAGCTCCTCGCGCAGGCGGCCTTCCTCGCGGAAGCCCGCCTTCACGTACGCGCGGTGGGCCCCGACGTTCTCGGCGGTCACGCCGAGCCAGACCTTGTTCAGGTTCAGGCGGTCGAAGCCGTAGAACGTCAGTAGCTCGGTCACCTCGGTGCCGTAGCCGCGGTTCCAGGAGCGCTTGTCGCCGAGCAGGACCCGGAACTCGGCCTTGCGGGCCGCCGGGTGGATGTCGTACAGGCCCGCGGTGCCCACGGCGCGGCCGCTCTTGCGGTCGACGACCGTGAAGACCGCGTTCGCCGGGTTCGCGACCGCCCGCTGGAGGTCCTCCGCCACCTGCGCCTCCGTCAGCGGGCGCTGCCCGGTGAACATGAAGAAGGTGACCTCCTCGTCACTCGCCCACCGGGCGAGCAGCGGCACATCCGCCGGGACGACCGCGCGCAGGGCGACGCCCTCGCCCCGCAGGAACTCCTCCACGTCGCGCGCCGGCGTCACCGGTGCGCGTGCGCGGCGTTGATCGCCGCGACCTCCGGGTGCGCGTCGAGGAACTCGACGACGTCCTGCATCAAGAATGCCCTTCCTCGTCGTGGGACCAGGGCGCCGAACACGCGATCCGCAAAGGCGAGATCCTCGGCGTAGTCCACCGTCCAGCGGTGATGGGACAGGTCCACGGGCGACGGGACGTTGACGATCCGGTACTCTCCGCGCCGCTCGCGCCACCAGTACGGGAACCACTCGCGGTAGTAGGGATCGGCGATCTCGGCGTCCAGGCGCTCGAGCGTCGTCAGCGGAATGACCTCGGCGTCCAGCCCGTGAGGGAACGACGGTGGGTCGTTGTTGACGACGACGTCGACCCGCCCCTCGTGCTGCCGCCAGGTCGCGACGAGCGCGTCCACGACGGCGGGGTCGACGAACGGGCAGTCCGCCGTCACGCGGACGAGGGCGCCGGCGTCGGTCCGCCGCGCGGTCGCGAGCAACCGGGCGACCAGGTCCACCTCGCTGCCCCGTACGCACGGCGCCCCCTGCGCCGCCGCGAGCTCGGCGATCGGATCGTCGCGCCGCTCCACGGACGTCGCCACGACCACCGCCTCGGGCCCGCGCGCGAGCCGCAGGCGGTCGATCAGCCAGACCAGCATCGGCCGCCCGGCGAGCAGGCGCAGCGCCTTTCCCGGGAGCCGCTGCGAGCCCATGCGCGCCTGGACGGCGGCGACCACGCGCGGCCGGGGCCCGCGCGCCATCAGCACCGGATCGCCGTCCTCGACGACGGCGAACCCGGCGCGCGCGAACGCCGCGCGCGAGGCCGGGTTGCCGGGCTTGATCCGCGCGACGAGGCGCTCGAGCCCGGCCTCGCCGGCCTCCGCCCGGCAGAGCAGGCGGAGCGCCTCCGTGCCGACCCCGCGGCCCCGCCACTCGGGCGCCACGCTGATCGACACGCTCGCCTCGCGACCCGCGCGGTCGAGCCGCACGGTGCCCGCGGCCACGCCGTCGGCCTCCACCACGAAGACCCGGCGGTCGGCGCGCCCGAGCGCGTCGGCGAACCAGCGCGCGTGCTCGGCCCACGGGATCTCGCGCTCGTCGAACGAGGCCCGCCGGGTCGCGGGGTCGTTGCGCCAGCGCCAGAGCGCCTCGCCGTCCGCGGGCGTCGCCGGGCGCAGCGTCACGCGCGGCGCGCTCACACGAGCTCCCACGTCAGCACCGTGTCCTCCTCGATGTCGGCCCTCGCGGTGCGGCCGAGCACGAGGTCCAGGTACTTCGGCTTGATGCCGTGGCCCGGCCGCTTGATCGTCACCATGTCGCGCTCGATGCGCGCGCCCTTCGGGATCGCGCGCGCGGCGACCAGGCTCCGCCGCGCCTTCTGGTGCATCTCGAGCTCGTCCGGCGCCGGCCCGGCCTTGCGGCCGTCGCCGAGCGCCGCCTCCACCTCCCGCAGCTGGCGGACCAGCTCGGCGAGCTCGCCCGGCTCGACCGCGAACGGGTGGTCGGGGCCCTTCAGCGCGCGGGAGAGCGTGTAGTGCTTCTCGACGACGCACGCGCCGAGCGCGGGCGCGGCCGCGGCGACGTGGACGCCGAGCGTGTGGTCGGAGAGGCCCACGAGCGTGCCGAACGCGCGTCGCATGGTCTCCATCGCGCGCAGGTTGATCCGCGCGGGCGGCGCGGGGTACAGCGAGGCGCACTGGAGCAGCACCGCCTGCTCGTTGCCCGCCGCGCGGCAGGCGGCGAGCGCGTCCTCGATGTCCTCGTAGTCGGCGAGGCCCGTCGAGAGGATCATCGGCTTGCCGCGTGTCGCCGCGTCTCGGATCAGCGGCAGGTCGACGATCTCGAACGACGCGATCTTGAACGCCGGCACGCCGAGCGCGTCCAGCTCGTCGACGGCGCGGTGGTCGAACGGCGTGGACAGGAAGATCAGGCCGCGCCGCCGCGCCTCCGCGGCGAGCTCGGCCTGCCACTCGCGCGGCAGCTCGATCTCCTTGATCAGGTCCCACGTGCTCTTGTCGCCGAGGCCCGCGAGGTAGCTGAACCGCGGCGTCTGCCGGGAGTAGAGCGTCTCGGCGGAGTAGGTCTGGAACTTCACCGCGTCGGCCTTCGCCTCGGCCGCGACCGCGATCAGCTCCCGCGCCATCCCGAGGTCGCGGTTGTGGTTCGCGCCGGCCTCCGCGATGACGAAGCACGGCTCGCCGTCGCCGACCCAGCGCTCGCCGATCCGGAGCCTCAGCACGCCGCGCCGCCCACCGCCGCCGGCGCCGCGAGCCGCGCGCGCATCGCGTCGGCCACGCGCGCCGCGCCGAGCCCGTCCACGAGCGCACGCCCGCGCGCGCCCAGGCGCCGGCGGCGCTCGGGGTCGACGGCCAGCGCCGCGACGGCGGCGCGCACCGCCGCGGGCAGGCCGGGGTCGTCCGCGTCGCCGGCGGCCACGAGCGCGCCCTCGTCGGCGAGGCCGAGCAGGTTCCGCCGCTGGTTGGCAGCCAGGCAGACGCCGACGGCCGGCGTCGCCGTCGCGGCGAGCTCGAGCGCGGTCACGCCGCCCGCGGACACGGCCAGGTCGGCCCGCAGCATGAGCGGGCGGAGCGACGCGGGTGCGGCGTGCACCGTGACGTCGCCGAGGTCGGCCAGCGCCGCCCGCACGGCGTCGGCGGCGTCGCCCGCG